>Ga0208644_1000432_pt1 | contig 35303 bp, 37 predicted proteins | sample VirMetDEL_Nov_18_FD_184517 | JGI IMG/M metagenome (GOLD analysis project Ga0208644, IMG submission 184517) | Aqueous microbial communities from the Delaware River and Bay under freshwater to marine salinity gradient to study organic matter... | ecosystem: Environmental > Aquatic > Marine >...
TTCCAATTCATCAAAGATCAGCCTGCTTGATCCAAACGCCATCGACCATTCGACCTTGGCGATCTTTGATCTCCTGATAAGCCGCTTCAACGCAGTCCTCTACTGCATGGCCGAGCTGCTCGGCGATGATGGTTAGGACAACCACCATGTCGCCGATAGCGTCCTTGGCATCGACGGTTCGGTGCCGGACGAGCGCAGAGGCAAGCTCACCGCACTCTTCGACCAGCTTTGCCAGTTGCTGGACGGTCGTCGACTGATCGACGATGTCGCGGGCATGTGCCCAGCGCCTAATGCGGTGGTAGACGGTGCCGAGATCTTCTTCTTGGGTCATAAAGCTAAACTAGCAGTTTAGCTTCGTCTCCAAAAGCGATCAGATATGCACTGTCTGCAAAGCCACACAAACTCAATCGGCGGCTTGGTTCGGATGTAGTCAGCTACGACGTGCTTGCTGACCTTGCACCTCGGGCAAACGCTTGGCTTCTTGATCTTGCCGAGCTTGATCGCGTGCCGAAGACGGTCGTAGGCTTGGGTGCGTTCGCGGTTGTGCTCTCGCCACTCGGCATCGTTGACGCGCCGCGTAGCTTTTACCTCTGGCCTGCCGTCCCGGCGCTTTCTTTCGGCCCGGCGGCAGACGATGCAGGCAGACGAAAGACCATCTCTGGCCTTCGCCCGCCTCCAGAAGTGCCTGACCGACTTGGTCTCCCCGCACTTGGTGCAGGTCTTCTCAGAAAGGGATGTCATCGTCGTTGATGCTGACTTCGCGCTGTTCCTTCTGGCGACGCTCCGGAGCTGACGTGCCCTTGCCTGGGCCATCCAGCAGGATCAGGTAGCCGTTGAACGGCCGGATCTGCACCGACGTAGCCGTCCGCTCCTGCCCGTTCTTATCCTGATACTTGCGGTGCGTCAGCTTGCCCTCCACGTAGACCTTGCTGCCCTTCCGGACGTAGTCCTCGCAGAGCCGGATCATCGACGGAATCCAGATGGTCACCGTGTGCCACTCGGTCTGCTCATGCTGCTCGCCCTGCTTGTCCTTGTAGCGATCCGTCGTTGCCAGCCGCAGGTTGCACATCTGGCCGTTCGGCAGATCCCGAATCTCCGGGTCCGCACCGACGTAGCCAAGCAGCGTCACTCTGTTGACGTTAATCATAAGTCCTTGTCGTTTTTGATGTTAACAGAAATAGACCCACCCTCTTTGATGGGTCCTCGCACGATTGTTAGATGGTCGATCAGCGAGTCGTCAGGGATCGCGCCCCCGTGGACGATGCTGTCCAGGGTCGCCTTCAGCATGTTGTCCAGGTCTCGGCGTCTACGGTCCGGCGGGTTCGCCACGATGTAGACCGTAAGTCGCCCCTGGATCGGGGTCATGCCTCGCTTCTGAACGATGCCCTCTACAGCAGCCCGGTAGGCCCGGCCCTTCTCGGAGATCAGGACGCGGCCAGCTAGACGACCTCGGTTCACCGACCGGTAGTAAGAGTTCACCGACGGCGGCCACGGCAGAACTAGCGTGGTGTCCATGAGTTAGATGCTCATGCAAAAAAACCGGCAGATCAAGGTTGCACCGACTTCTACCGCTGACTACGACAGTCCACACAGCGCAACCGCGCTGCTGTCCGATTCTCAGAGGAAAAGTTAAGCATGAAAGTGATTCTTGACCCAGCCGACGAAGCCGAATGGCTTGCGATGCGGCAGCAGGACGTGACCAGCACGGAGTGCTCTGCACTTTTTGGTCTGTCCCCCTATCTGACCGAATACGAGCTGTGGCACCAAAAGGCCAGCGGCGAACGCGGCAGCTTCTTTGAAACCGAGCGCATGACCTGGGGCAAGCGGCTGGAGCCGATCATCGCCGAAGGCGTGGCCGAAGACCAAGGCTGGAGCGTGGAGCCGTTCAAGCTCTACATCCGCGACGACGAAGCACGGCTTGGGTCGTCGTTCGACTACCGCATCATCAACCACCAGGAAGGTGATGGCATCTTGGAGATCAAGAACGTGGACCGTTCTGCGTTCGCCAAAAAGTGGATCGAATACGCGGACGGCACCATCGAAGCGCCGGAGCACATCGAACTCCAGGTCCAGCACCAGATGGAAGTCGCTGGCCTTGAATACGCGGTCATCGCTGCTCTGGTCGGTGGCAACGAACTGAAGATGTCGCACCGGAAGCGTGACCGTGCGGTCGGCAAAGCCATCCGCGCCAAGGTCGCCCAGTTCTGGGACAGCATTGACAAGGGCATCCCGCCGAAGCCTGACTACGACCGCGACTACGACCGCATCGTGCGGGCCAACCTCGCCGAGATCAGCGATGAGGTCATGGAAGCCGACGAAGCCTTGGACCTTCTGATCGCTGACTACCGCGATGTCGCGGCGCTGCGGAAGGACATCGAAGCCAAGGAAAAGGTGCTGAAGGCACAGATCATCGAACGCGCTGGCACCGCCAGCAAGATCCACAGCGGCCACGGCACCGTGTCGTGTGGCGCAACCCAGCCAAGCCCGGGCAAGCTCATCACCGCCGACATGGTCGGCACCTACACCGGAGCGAGGGCTCCGTTCCGTGTGTTCCGATTCACCGCCAGAAAGGACTGAGACATGACTACCAACGCAGTATCCCCGATTGACACGATGCGCTCCACGCTGACCCGGATGCAGCCGGAGTTCTCCGCAGCTCTGCCTCCGCAGATCAGCCCGGACAAGTTCATCCGCACGACGCTGACCGCGATCCAGATGCAGCCTGAGCTGCTCAACGCTGACCGCCGGTCGCTCTTTGGTGCGGTGATGAAGTCGGCGCAGGATGGCCTGCTGCCTGACGGCCGCGAAGCTGCACTCGTCATCTTCCGCAGCAAGGGCGGACCGATGGTGCAATACATGCCGATGATCGGCGGGCTGCTGAAGAAGCTCCGCAACTCAGGCGAGCTTGCCAGCATCTCGGCGCAGGTCGTGCATGAACGCGACCACTTTGACTACGTGCTTGGTGACGAAGAGAAGATCGAGCATAAGCCCTGCCTCTTCGGTGAGCGCGGCGACCCGATCGCTGTCTACGCCATCGCCAAGACCAAGGACGGCGCGGTCTACCGCGAAGTCATGTCGGTCGAAGAGGTAGAGAAGGTCCGGTCTGTCAGCCGCTCTGGCAACGGCGGCCCGTGGACCACTTGGTGGGGCGAGATGGCAAAGAAGACCGTCATCCGCCGCATCTGCAAGCGCCTGCCCAGCAGCGCCGACCTAGACCAGCTCATGGCTCACGATAACGAGAACTACGACCTCCGGCGTGAGCCGACCAAGCAGGCACCGAACCCGATGGACCGCCTGCGTGCGGCCATCCAGATCGACGAAGACGTGACCCCCGAAGTGACCCCCGAAGAGGAACAGGTTGATGAAGGAACTCCCCCAGTCGCCGATGCTGACACAGAGTGAACTCTGTGCGCGTTGGAACGTGACCCGCTGGACCCTGCGGAAGATGCGTCGGGAGGGCTCCGGTCCTCCCTACTTCGAAATCGAAACGAACGAGAAGTCGCCGATCATCCGCTACCCGATGTCTGGCATCGAAGCCTATGAGCTTGCGATGACCAAGAACCATGAGCAACCATCCACCTGATTGGAAGCCCGCTACTTGGGCTGAAGCCGCCAAGACGCTAGTGCTCCGGCACGGCTTCAGGAAGGCTTCGGAGATGTGTGGTGCCTCACCCCAGACCATCCGGAACTGGATCAGAGGCGTCTACACACCGCAGGGCCGCTACCAGACGACCATCATCAGGGCGCTGGAGATCCCTGCCCATGTGGCTGCGACCATGGGTGAAGACTTCCGAGATGATGCGCTGGACCGGTGTGCGAAGCGGCTGAAGGAAGCCGAGACTATCCTAGACAAGACGCTGCGCGTTCTTATCAAGGTTCACAACATCGGCATGGACAAGCCGCTTCGCGATCGCATCGAACTCCAGGGCAACATGATCTACGCATTCCTAACTGAAGACGATGGACCCAAATAAAGTTGATGTCGCATTCATGGAATGCGTATTCGTCGCGATGTGCAGGATGTGCATCGCACTCATCATCGCCGCAATCCTATTGATGTATTACGTATTATGAGTCGATCCATCATGCAGGCGCTGCCACGCGCCAACAAAGTCGTCGCCGAAGCCTTGCAGGCCATGCGTGACGCAGACAACCTTGTCAAGCACGCCGAGCTGTCGGTGCTGTCGGCAAACCGCCATAAGCGGGAACACCTTCTTAGCTACGTCGATGAAGCCAGACGCGCTGTGCAGACCGCGCTGTTCCAGGTTAGCATTCTGAAGGCCGAGATCGCCCACCTGAGCGTGGAGGATGTGTGACTTGGTTTTACATACCATGGAGCTGTGTGCCGGATACGGAGGGTTTACCCTTGCCCTTCGACTTGCCGGCATCACGGCTCGCACGGTCTGCTACGTGGAGAGGGAAGCATTTGCCGCGTCGGTCTTGGCTAAGAAAATGGAACAAGGGCGGCTGGATCAGGCTCCTATCTGGTCTGACCTTACGACGTTCGACGGCAAACCATGGCGCGGCAAGGTGGATCTCATCACTGCCGGATTCCCATGCCAGCCATGGAGCGTGGCTGGGAAAAGGCTTGGGCAAAGCGATGAAAGATACTACGGCGTCTGGCCTAACATCGCCCGCGTTGCCAAAGAATGCGAAGCTGGAATCCTCTTCCTTGAAAACGTCTCGCTGGACGCTTTTCGAGGACCAAGAAGCGACCTGGAGGGCTTGGGCTATCAAGTCTCGCCAGCAGTCCGCGTCAGTGCGTCAGATGTTGGGGCTCCACACCAAAGAGATCGGTGGTGGTGCCTTGCTGCCAACGCCAGCGGCCAGAGACTACAAAGACAATGGGAAGAACCCAGCAGAGCTAAACAGAAAAACAGCAACGCTGGCAACCCATGCTGGTGGGCAACTGAGCCCAACATGGGTCGAGTGGCTTATGGGCTTGCCGATAGGGTGGACAGGATTCGGATGCTTGGAAACGGAATTGTCCCACTGGCAGGAGCAGTCGCGTTTCGGTTTCTTACTGAAGGACGGGAAAGATGACCCTTGTCAGTAAATACCTAGACGTGGCAGACCAAGACATGCACCAAGCCTTGCTGCTGGCCGTCAGTGACCTCCAGAAGCTGCGCGGCATCTTGGTGCGTGTCCACGCCGTCTTAGCCGACGCGCACGATGTGCCGGTGCCTGCGGACGTTTACGCGGACATCTCGCCAGCAGTCAGGCTTCTGCTTGAACAACGCAACGACGCCCGCGAAGGGCTGTCGATGTCATAAAAACAGGGCCGCAGCCTGGGGAGAGGAGCTGCGGCCCTGTCGGGTTGGTCGGGCGAGTGGGCCTTAACTCTAGCGTCTACACCCTCAATCGTCAACGCTAGGATCTCGCCCGCACAACCCTTGTAGCTTGGCGTTGTAGATCTTGATCTGCCGGATGGTCTCTGGGGTGTCGTGAACCGACCACCGAATCGGCTCAAACACCCGGCAGACATCAGTCACGTCGGAACCCGTCATCCAGCAGCAGCCCGTCGCCGTCAGCGTCAGCAGCAGCGCGACGACCAGCTTCGATAGCTGCTTCCAGTTGTTCCAAGTTGGCACGGTGACGCTCCAGTGCGGCTTCGGCCCTCGCCTTGTCATAAGTTGATGACACCAGTGCCCAGACCACCAAGCCGAGCAGGATCACCAAGCCGCCGACAAAGGCAAACTCTGTCATGCCGAAGCCTTGTCCCTCTTGGAAATGACAGACCAGACGGCGGTGACAAGGGTGGCGAGGGCACCACCGATTGCCGAGACGGTCTCACCGTCCACGAACCCGCGCCCAACAAGGTAGCCACCAACGGCGGCGACTAGGGCTCGGACGATACCTGCTACTTGTTCTGCGGTCATGGGTCGCTCCTGTCTTGCTTGTTGTCCAGCTTGTCGCAAATGCGATCCAGCTTTGTGTTGATGCTTTTGAGAATCTCGGCGAAGTCTGCCTTGGATACATATGTGACAGGCACATGCTCCTTGAACATGTGAAGCTCCGAGACCAGCTTCTGATCTGCAATTTGCAGGTCCCGAACAGACTGCCAGATGATCCGCATGAACCAGCCGAAGACGGCTGCGCCCATGCCAATCATCATGTTGATGAGTTCCTGGTCCATCATCAAACTCCTCAGAGGCGAAATCGGTCCACCAGAGGCGAGAGGATGTTGGACATCAGAAGGTGCCCACGCAGACTGATGTGGACACTGTCAGAGAAGTAGGAGTTTGGCGCTATTACTGGATTTGATGTCTGCCAAATGTTTAGCAAATCGTAAGACGCGAAGTCAGCCAGTGCATCGTAATAACTAGATGCGGCGCGGATCTTGGCGTTAAAGGAGTTGCGGACCGTGTCAGTCGCGTAGATAAACGGACCGTTAGGTTCGCTGGTCTGGGTTGGATCAAAGTTGACCGCCGTGATGGTGCCAACGATCAGCTTTGCCCCAGCGTTGCGGATCTCGGTCCAGTAGTCCTTCAGGCTGTTGATGAGCGCGGTCTGCTCGGCCTCGGTCAGCGGCGCAGTTGGGACACCAAACTCGTTCGGTGAGCCACCAACGATCATGTCGTTGACGCCAGCCATGTAGGTCACGATCGGGCGACTACCATCAGCGACCACCCGGCCAATCATTTCAAGCAGCTCACCCTTTCGACTGATGGTATCAGCGATAGTTGCGCCGCTTACAGCAAACGTCTTTTCGTTGAGCTTCGTCGCTGCGTTGTCTAGCGTCGAAAGATCTTGGCGAATCGTCACATCGCCGATGGCTCCGTAATCCGCTTGACCAAGAATCAGCGGGAAAGAGTTGCTGACAAACCCCTTTTGCGAAATGAAGAAGTTGTTGTCATCTTGCTTTTGGGCAAAGTAAACCGAGTTGGAAACCAAGCCACTTGGCAAGGTGTTGGTCGTTGTAAACGATACGCCTGTCTGGTCGTAGCCGTGAGCGGGCAGGTTAACGGTCATGGCTTCGCGCACGTTTCCAATGCTGTCAGCAAGCAGCACATGAACGTCAGCGCCCAGCTCGGCACCGGCCTGAACCGTGTTCAGCATGGTCTCATCAGTCGTGAGCTGGATGTTGTCATCGTTGATGACGTTGACGTAGTAAGTTGTTGCCGCCGTGATGTTGTCCGGGAACGTTGATGCGGTGACGACAACAGAGACACCCTGCGGGAAGCCGTGGCCGACTGCCGTAAAACGCAGGTTGCCGCTGTTATCGGAGGTCGTCATCAACGTGTCGTTGTCCGACTTGCCGAAAGCCGCTGGGGATACGGTCTTGGGATCAAAGTCCAGACCGTAGAACAAGCGGTAGCGGAACGTCTGCGTCGGGTTCTCTACACCAACGCCGAAGGTGATCGAGTCACCTTCCGTGAGAAGCACCGAACCAAGGGCTGGCATCGGTTCGTAGTGTGCGGCGACCCGCTGCTTCTGAACCGTGATGAGCTTTTGCACTTCAGATTCAGTCAGAGCCTTGTCATACAAGACAAAGTTGGCGAAGCCCCCTTTCAGGTTGAAGGTCGACGGTTCAATGGTCTTGAAACCAAAGAGCGAAAGACAGTTCAGCGAGATCGGAGCAGTGCCAACTGGGCGCGGCTGGCTATTAACGAAGATGTTGCCGGAGCCAGGATTGGTAAAGGCGATCGGCGTGCCGCCTGCCGTCGTGGACAGCAGCAGGGTCTCTTGGAAGTTGCTGCTTGGCGGCCGAACGTAGTAGGTCGTCGCGTCGTCAACACCCACCGGGAACACTGCCCCGGGGTCCTTTTGCAGCTTCACCGGCTCGTCTTCAACAAACCTGTGAGCCTTTCCAAAGTTGAAGCGAAGGCTCGCACCATCTGCGTCACGCGAAGACGTTTTGACACGGATCTGCTCTTCAACTTCGCGCAGCAGAATCCCGTTGATGTAGACCCGTGCCGGGTCGCTGTTGACGCCTGCATCTGCTGGCGCAACAACCGTCAGGATGCTGAACTTCTCCTTCGGGATCGCGACACCAAGAAGCTGCACCGTGTCGTCGGTGCTGCCAAGGTGGTCGAAGCTGATGAAGCCAGAAGACAACGAAAGAGCATCGGTGCTTGGGACCAGCAACATGCCGAACTTGTCCGCAGCCGTAGACGGCGACGTCAGACTGAAGGCGTTGGCGTAAGCGTTGTCAGCCGGTTTAATCGCAAAGCTGACCGTGTATTCGTTAAGCTGCTTGGTCTCCGCAAGAGGAAGCTGGAAGTGCAAATTGTCGACGATGGGACCAAAGCTAGCAGTTGTTGGAACGCTAGCTGCGTTATAAGGCAGCGCCGCCCCTCCGAGCGAAAGCGAAACCTTGAACGTGTCTGCCGTTGCATCACGAACGTAGTGAACAACCCCAGCCAGCGCATAGGTTCCACCGGACAGCAGCACAGTGTCGTTGTTGCTGAACCCGTGACCAGCGGACGTAAGCAACATGCCGCTGCTGTTGGATGCAACAACAGCGATTGATCCACGCGGCTCGTTGCTTGGCACCAGCGATCTGTCTTCCAGCGACCACGGGCGCTTATGCCAGCCGTGACGATTGGCTGGTTCGGTGTAGGTGGCGGAGGTGCCAGGAACAATGCGAAAGTTCTTGTAGGCAATCGCAGACAGCGACGTTGTTCCGGCGACTTCACGGAAGAACTGAAATGTGTCGGCCTGTTCCGTGGTGTTGTCAAACGTGATGGCAAACGTCTGAAACGTAGTCGTGGCTGTTTGCGTAGGCGTGTAGGTCGCGCCACCATCAGCCGAGGCGCGGAATTGGTAGCTTTGTCCGATGCCTTTGGCATCAAACGCAAACGTCCACCGTCCAGGCGGCACATAGATGTCGGGGAAAGCTACCGTGTAGGTGTCTGTTCCCGTGGCCGGGAGGTGGCTGACAACAAGTTCGTTGTCAACGTTGAAATCGTAGACACCGGTATCGTTAGGGTCGGCGTCTGAAATGTAGCTCCGCAGCGGCTGCTTGGATGCGTCCTGAACCCCAAGCAGGTTAAGGCTAGGGTTGCCATCTACAGCGCGGTTGCGAATCTGGTTGTAGCTGTAGAGAGCGTCTACACCAGACACGTCGATGAGAGCACCGGCAGGTATGGACACCCCTGAAACAGAGGTGCCCGAAGACGATGCGCTGGCAAACGTGGCCTCCGGGTAGTTCAGAGGAATGACACTCTGAAGCACGCCGTAGTTGCCAGGGGTGACAAACTTGTAGACGAAGATCCGCTGACCAATCTGGACGCGGAACAGATCGTCGTTGCTCAGTCCAGCAGCTACGGCAGCCGAGTAGCTGGTAAACATGCGGGTCGCGACGCCAACGGCGGTGGCTGCGTAGCCTTCTGCGTTGGTCTCCGCAGTCAACGCGCCATCCCTTGCGGACTCGGCCGCAGTCTGCGCTGCCACAGCGGCCGTCTCCGCCGCCTCAGCCCCAACACGCGCCGTCTGCGCCGCAGCGTCCGTGTTCAGCAGGTCGGTGATGAACTCGTTCGGGTCCGTGTAGCCGCTGGTCAGGGGCACCTTGAATGCACGGTCCAGCTCAGTCTGCATCTGCTGAACCTGAATGACGCTCCTATCCAAAGCGTCCTCAACGACCTCAGCGAAGAACCCGTCTTGGTTGTTGATGTTGACCGGCTGCGTGAGCGGCACCGCCGACGTAATGATGAGGTTCTTGGTCGTCGGCAGGGCCGTGGCGAGTGTGATTGAACCACCCGGGTTGCCGTCCTGGTCGGCGTTAAGGTTGACCGTGTATTCACCCGCACTGAGCACGGTCTCTACGCCAGTCGCGATGACAGACGTAGTGACCTTGACCTCGCTGGCAGCGAAGACTTTGAAGGGGAAGGCGAATGGACCAGTGGTCCCAGAGCCGATGTAGAGCTGGCTCTTCCTGTCTGCGCTGCTGATGGTCATGGCGAGTTGGTGGTTGGTGGTGGTGGTTTAGATTACCGATCGGTGCCGGTGATGATGGCCCAAGGCGGAACATCCTTGTCATTCATCACTGCATGAACACCGTCGATGATTCGGTTTGCGGTCGCGGACGGGAATCCAGCTGCGCCACCAATGGTGGACACCGACTTGAACAGCGACTTGTCAAGCTCGCCCTGTGCGATCTGCGTGATTAGGCGCTCAAAGTCCTTAATCAAACGCAGCCGCGTTGGGCCGGAGTAGCTAAAGACCTCTTGCCCAAACAGTGCTCCGATAGAGTTGGAGAACTCTCTGACGTAGACAAATGAACCAAGGAACGCCTTCATGGTCTCAGCGCCAAGAAGCGCGGCCTGATTCTTAGCGGTCCAGAACTCTTCGTCCTCGCCCTCGTCTGGTTTGATGGCATCCTTAAGCAGGAACTGCACATAAGGCATAATCATAAAGATGGCCGAGAAGTCGGCGATCATGCGGGCGCGGCTCTTGTATCCAGCATTACGCATCCAGACGTTGAGCTGCGCGTTCATCGGACGGTAGAACACAGAGAAGATGCGTCCGACCGTTCCGGCCTCAACGGTTGACAAGTCTTGCAGGCGACCGGACGACTGCGTGTCAAGGACCACTTGATACGCGATGTCGGCCGCAGATCGTTCTGACTTGCCCTCAGACAAAGCCTTGTTGAACCCGGCGTGCCAAGCTGCGATGTCCGCTACTGACTGTGCCTGCTGAAGCAGCCAGTATCCGTGGATCTCCATCTTCTGCTTTAGCGTGATCTTGCCCCGGATCTGACTCATCAGATCAGAGAACTCACGCAAGCGAGTCGCGTAGCGCAGCTCCATCTGCGGCGACAGCCTCATCATCTGCGTCTTGGCATCGCGCCAGTTGAACAGGCGAGACGCGCCATACATCGCGTTGCTGTAGCCGGTGGCTGCTCCGATAGAAAAGATGCCGGTCCACTGAATGGCAAGCGAGCCGATGTTGTAGAGAAGCGACGCCTGCGACGTGAACCGTCCAGTCCAAGACATCACGTTGTCTAGGGCCGTCCTGGTTCCAGACATGTCGCCAGACACAACGCGGTTGCGCCAGTTCAGAATGTCGCTCAGCCAGTCCGTGCCATACTTCTCTTGGATGGCCCGGGATGTCTTGCTGTTCTTGCCAAGCAGCCGGTTGAGATCCTTGCCGAATTGACGCCAGTGGATGTCGTGGACGATCTCCTCTAGCGACGCGAATGCTCCACTCAGAGATAGAAGCAGCGGTGCATCTTGGACCTCCCTTGCTCGGTTTTTAAGGAAGGCGCGGTGCGTTGTGGCGACTACGGCAGACTTCACATCACGGGTCTCCGCTTCCTTGCTTTGCTCCGTGTAAGCACCAAGACGAGATGCCTGCCCGTCGTAGCTGATCGGGAAGTAGCCACCGGACAAATGAACGGTCTTGCCAGCAACCGTGAACGCTACGGGCTTGGGCTGAACCCAAGTAGGTTCAACACCGCGATCCTCACGCTCTAGCTTTGCGATCAACGGCTTGATCGAGCTGAAGACATCCCAAGTCTTCTGAACAGCAAGAATCTGCTGCTCATTCAGGTTCTCCTCAATCGCCATGCGAACATCGTCGATGGTCCACTTGCCATACCCGTTGTTCAACAGGCGCTGCGCGTTCTGAGCGTTGCCGAGGTTGCACGCCATGACGAACAGCTCCATCAGGCTGTAGTCACCATCTAGCCGGTCGATGCGACGCTTGGTTCTGTAGCCACGAACAGTGACGGGCTTAAGAATATCGCTCATCTGTCGCGTCAGATCGGCACGCATCTTCAGCTCAGCGTCCTCGATCTGACTGGCGACGTTGACTACGTAGTCAAACCACACCCCATACTTACCCCCGTCCATGACGTAGGACTTGCCAGCCATGGTGTAGTGCTGGACGCTCATCTTTTCGTAGATGCGCTTGGGGTCCTGCATCCACGAATCTTCTGTCTTGCGAGAGTGCTTGCGCCCGATGCTTTGCATAACGGCATCTGCAAGCTGCTCGTCAATGTCAGCAAGTTTCTGCTTTCTAGAAGCGGCGTTGCCCTCAGTGAGCTGCTTGCCGACGTGTTCAAGCTCCTTGACAGCTTTGACGATGTCCTCTAGCTGCTCAACCGTCATGTCGTTGATGTCAACGCCGAGCGGCATCGACATGATCTCATCGGCAAGGGTGGCGGGCTCTTCGCCAGTCCACCCAACCGGCTGACGGCTGGTTTCCGCGTCCAGCAGGCTTGGGCTGCCTTGGTCGGCCATGAGCTGAGAATGCCAGCTAAGACCCTTCTGGAAAACCTGCCCAGGCTGCACCACAACCAAGGGATTGTTGCCATCAGCAATGCGCGACAGAACGATGTCAATCACATCACCGTGATCTGCGCCCACACGCTTTCTCTTGGCTGGCTTGGCAAGCCTGCGAAGATACTTGCGGTGCTGCTCAATCCTCTTCTTGGTTGCCCGGCCAACAAACGCCATCTGATCCAAACCAAGCTGGCGACGCTTGGCGTTCAGGGCTTCGGCATTGTTGCCAGCACGCCTTGCCTTCAGCGCATCCTTGGATGCACGCTTTGACTGGTTGGCGTAGCGATCCGGGCGCAGCTCTCTGATCGTCATCCCGTCGATGCGCTGCGTGGCTGCGGCGCGGGCAGCCGCAATCAGGATGCGAACCGGCGTGACTACGGCAGACATGAACCGAAGCTCTGCCGCGATAAACCGAGACGTGCGTTCGTTCTGGATAGATTCGATGGCCGCTTCGCGAATCTTGTTCTGGTCGAACAGGTCTGCGTTCTCCTTTCGCAGGAGCGCCTCAGCCTCCTCATCGACAACCTGCTTAATAGGCTTGGCGTCGATGATGTCTTGAATCATGGCCCCGGCGCTTTCGTAGCCAAACATGGATGCGGCAAGGTCAGGGTCGATGCCCTCCTTCATCGTCATCCCGTAGCGGCCACCACGCAGCTTCTTGCGGTCCTCAGCCTTTGGGAACAGCTTCTTGATCGCGGCGACATCCAGGCGGTGCTTGCCTTCGATCTTGGCAAACGCATCCTGATCGGTAAGTCGCTCTCCAGTGCGAAAGAACCGAATGGCCTGATAGACTGGGCGACGCTCTACTTCGGCCTGCACGCGGTCACGCGCCTCGGCGCGCTTCTTACGCACCTGCTGCTGCATCTTGCGGATGAAGCGGTTGCGGCTGCTGATGCCCCACTTCTCATCGCGCATGAACCTAGCCATCATCTGTTCAATGGCTTCTTGGTCCGATGCCTCTTGATCTGCTTGCAGCCGGGCCCACTGCTCATCGGTCAGGCCGGACTCCTCCTGTGACTGGAAAATGGGCACAGAGCCCTCAGCAGCCTTTGCCTGCTCAACAGCAAGAGCAGATCCGATCATGCGATCGAAGATGCGGCGGGCATCATCGGTCAGCGCCGGAAGGTGCTCGTTAAACCGTCTAAAGTAAGCCTCGTCCAGCTTCTGAAGCGTCTTGCCGTAGATCTTCCGCAGCCAGTCCGACATCTTGCGGAAAGCGCCGCGAACCTTCTCGGTTGGCGCAGCATCTTCGGCGATGTAGGCACCAAACTGGTAGGCGATGCGTTCGTGGATGCGCGCCTGCTGTTCAGCGGTAAGGCGTGTCCACGCCTGACCTGTGTTGTATCCCTCGGCCGCGATGAACCCGTCGGTGTCAAACTCGGAGACAAGGTCTTCAAACACCTCACGGGCACGGATAATGCCCGCAGCAGTCTGCGTGTCCTCTAGCGCCGTGTCCTGTGCGGCGATGACCGACAGAATGTGAACGTAGTGGTGCGTAAGTTCGTGCAGCAGCGTGTCAGCAGTCTGGTCAGACTGAAGCACGACAGTCATGCTTTTTGGCTGATACGCGCCCGGGGAGCCGCCACGCGCCTGCTCATCAACCCGGAACTGCGGGCCGTATCTTTCCCAGAACTGTTTTGGCTTAATGCCAAGTTCCACAGCAAGGTTGCTGAACATCGACGAAGCGATGACAGCTTGCTGCTTTAGCTGGTCGTTGGTGACAGGGCCAATCGGTTGCTGTTCTGGGGCATACAAAATGCTTGGTCGCGTGACGTCAAATCGCTGCGACAGCGGAATCAGCTTGCCGCTTTTGTCGTATGTAAACGGATCAGCAGACTTTAGCTGTCCTGAATCAAACGCAACGTAAACGTCATCGACCGTGCTACCGTCAAACGTGTTTTGAATAACAAGGCCGTCATGCCCTCTAGCTTTGGCGATATCTATTAGCCTTGAAAAGTTTATCGCTCTTCCGCGCTTGCCTTTTTGGTCATGGATTAGCGGGTTGTTCATAAGAACATACAGATTGAGAATCCCGCCCTCGCCTGTAGCAACTACATCGCTAGGCTTCAGATCATAATCGACATTGATTTGGTTGATGATCTTTTGCAGACCCTTGGCTGCGTCACGCAACACCGCAAAATTGCGTGTGCGCGTGGCGTTGTCTACAAGTAGTGCTCGTTCTTCTTCCAGATAACGGACAACTGTTTCTGGCGTTTGAGACTGAGACCAAGCACTAAAGCTGTCTCGTTTGCGTGATTTGTATTCTGCATACTCAGAAAGCAATCGCGGCAACGGAATTGGCTTCTGCCCAAAGCTGTAGCCAGAAAAAATCGTTGTGTATCCACTAATCCCCTCAACTAGTTGCGATCCTGCGCCATAGCCAACGCGGGTAGTGGTTTTAATTGGCTTAATTAGTTTCTCATACACATTGGACAGTTGTGCGTTTACATCGCGCTCATTGATTGGAGTTCTAGACTTTTTCGCTGGCGGAACGGCATAGAAAGAAGCGGTAGACCTGCCCTTGCTGGCAAACACTCCCTTGGCCGCACTGGCAGCCCTAGTGTTAACGCCAAGCATTGACATATCGAATGTTGCTTCACGCAAAATGCCTTCGCGCAAACCGTGGTTTGCTGGGAAAACATAGGGTGCGGCAGCAAAAGCGGCGGCTTCTGTGAGCTTGGCTCCAGCCTCAATATCTCCTTGCTTTGCAGCCTTGGCGTGCTCTTTGTCAATGTTTGGGGTTTTGTCGCGCCCGCTTATCTTGGCGACAAAGTTTTTGATTGATTCAGAAACACTAGACAGTGCTCCCTTGATTTTTGATGTGGCAACTTCTGGTGCATACAAGATGCTCGGCTGCGTGACATCAAACCGCTGTGACAGCGGGATGATGTTGCCGTCGGCGTCGCGGGTGATGGGGTCTACAACCTTGACCTGCTCTGAGCTGAAAACAGCAACATCACGGCCATCTATCAAGCTGTCGTAGCCAGCGGCCTTGATGACGCTTGTCTGACCCTGGCGAGACAAGCCGGTAAACGGCATACGACCGGTCTTCTGAAACTTCTCAGCTTTTTCGTTTAGCCAGTATTCGTCTGGAGAAAGACCCTCGTCTCGCAAAGCCTGCTTATATACTTCTACGGCATTATCACTTATGACATTGCCTCCAGCCAAATTGTATGGGTTGCTGTAGTTAAGAACTGCACGGATAACGCGCTTCCCGGTGTATTTGGTTGTCCCGGAAGAAAAATACAGCCCAGCCGGACTCCCTCCCTTTGGGGCATTAGCACGCGGAGCGTTGATGTCAAAAACATCAAACTCTTGATCGGTTGCGTGCTCGTATACCTGTTCCGAAAAACCAGATGCTTTTGCTGCATCTAGAACTAGCCGCTGCGCCGTCTCCATGTCGCCAGCTTCGATGGCGGCCATGTAGGCAGCGTCCGTGGCGCTGGTCTGCGGACTCTCTAGGCCAGCATCTTCGCGGCCTTGCAGCGTGTCTTCTTGAAAGTCCCTGTTAGAAATAATATCCAAATCGTAAACACCAACCTGAGACTGCTCGGACATGGCCGCAAGCGACTCATTTCTGTGTATTACCGCGTCATAATTGAACTCATCCTGAATTTTGTCATAGGCATCATTATCGTTGCCAAAATACTTCTTGATTGCCCCTGCATATTCAAGGTCAGAAACAAGGCCACTTTCCCAAATGACTCTCGCTTTCGCGAGGCTAAAGTCCCCCCATCTGTTATAAACAAGGTTCTCTCCTCCAAATTTTTTCATGTCAACGACAGGGATGTCGTTTGACACCAAAATGTTTTTTGCGCGTATTGTGGCGTGCAGATTTCTTTCGTCTTCATACTGCGCGTCGCCAATGCTGAAATAAACGGCGGTCCCAAACCAACCTGTATCGCTGACCACCGATGGGTCTGGGCCGCCCGGATAAAGATCCGTTGCGTTTTTTGGCAAATTCTGCTCTAGGGCAGAAGTGAAGTGATAGCCAAGAATGTCTACCTCATCACCAGTCTTTACGTCAGCAAGGTCCGCCTCGGTTTTGACGATGCGCCTTGGCTTGGGCTGATCGGCAGGAGGCAGCGTGACACGCGGGGCCTCTAGCGCAGACGGATCAGGCCGACCGTTGGTCCGGATCTGTGCTTCATCTAGCGGGGCGTAGATAGAGTCGCGAACCGTGCGATCATCAACCTGTGTCTTGCCATGCGCGATGACGCCGTCCTTTTGAAGGTCACGCGCCTTCTGCATCGTCCGCTGACGGAACTTGGCGTCCTTGATAAACCGATTGGCTTTGTCACCGGTCAGAATCAGCGGGTTGGCAATCGACACCAAAGTGTTGCCGGTGCCAGCCGGTGCCTCCGAGTAGAACGAGCCTTCTCCATCGGGCAGCGGTCGAATTGCCAGCTCCAGCGGCTTGCCCTTCACATCCACAGCCTGTGAGTTGGCAAACCAAGCATCAAACGGTTGCTGTTCCGTTGCAGGCTCTACGGCAACCTCTGCTGGCTCCTGAGCGGCTATCACTTCTTGGATGGCCTGCGCGACCTCAGCGCCCTCTGGTGCCTCCTGGGGCTGCTCTGCGACCTCTGGCAGCTCTGCCTCGGTCTCGACCACCGCAGGCTGCGGCCGGACACCGCTAACGCGCTCAACGATGTCGTCTTCAATCGACTGACGGTCCGACTCAACCTCGGCAAGAATCTCCGCCTCGTCCTCGATCAGGCGGTTCAGCTCCTCTAGGAACTTTTCCTTGTTCTTCTCGGCGACCAGCGCCTCGGCAGCAGTCATCTCCTGATCGTTGATGCGAACGTGCTGCCTCAGCACCTCGTCAAACTTAGGATTAAGGCGAACGGCTTCGGCCCACTGCTCCGGGCGAATGAACAGCTCGGTTCCATCTGCCGGGTCCTGAGCCTCCAGCTTGGAGGCAACCTCTGGCAGCGCCTTGCGGACGGCTTCAATCCCGCCCAGCTCTTCCAGCGAATCTTCAACGATTTGCCGATCGACGCGAATCTCTCGAACCTCGTAAGCCTTGGCTTGCGCGGCAACCAGCTTTTGAAACAAAGCCGGACCGTTAGCGGCAGCCTTAGAGCGCGACATCGTTTCTTGGATTTGACCAAGAACATCAGAGTTGCGCTGCGCTACGTCGATGTCGGACGCTTGCTTGTTAACCGCTTCCTGAGAACGATAGATGATCGGAGCGGTGACGCCGGTTGAAAACAAAGTGGACAGCGCCGTGACAGCGACCTCTCGGGGCAGTCTCTGCGCGTATTCAACGAAGTCGGCGGACGTGTTCGGACGCTCGAACTCCATGAACTGCGTAAAGCTCTGGATCAGCGTGGTTGGGATCTCAGTAGCAAGCTCCGCCTTGGCTGTGTTGACGAGCGTCTGCCTCAGCGTGTTGCCAGCGGCTCCAGCGAGCAGTGACTTGACCGGCGTGAAGCCGAGAGCGATTTCTGCAAACGCTCCTGCCACAGCAGTCTTAAATGCTTCCTGCGGCGACAAGCCAGCCGCTTCGCCAGCCTGCATGGCCGAACCAAACTCGGTAGATCCAAAGCCAGCCATGACCGCCGCCGGGCCAAGCGGAGCAAGCGCCAGCATCTGCGTAATGGACTGGATAGCGGAGAACGCCGACTCGCCTACGATTGTCTGGCCCCAGAAAGTCCTGGCGTCGGCCTGAAGGCCCTGCGCCATCTCTTCCCAGCCACGCATGACCTTTTGGGTCATCGGCTCTTCGATCGGGCGAAACTCTGCCGGGAGTTGCTGCTGCGCTTGAATAAACCGACGACGCTCATCTGGCGTCATGTTGGCGATGGCCTGCTCACGCAAGCTCATCCACATCTGCGTCTGCCACTCTTCTGTCTTGGTTCGCTCCCAGTCAATGAACCTGAGAGCGCCACTGACTACTTGCGCTCCGGAAGACAGCAGGGTCTTAAACAGGCCCTCCATCGCTCCGACGTTGTCGGCATCGTCTGCCGCCAGCGAAGCAAACGCTGGGTCGGCAAAGAAGTCCATCGAAACCGGGTAGCTGTTGACCTCCCGGTAGATGTTCTGCTGCTTGGTCTGCTGAAGCGCAGCATCCAAGATGTCATCAGACACCGTGAACGGCAGGCCATGCTGTGCTGCCTGACCGGTACGAACAGGGTTGTAGCGCGTGCCAAAGTTAACTGCTTGGCGCAGGCGCTGCTCACGCATCCGATCAAGTCGGTTGCGAACGTCGTCGTTAAACGACTGCTGATCGGAAAACGTGATGCCGAAGTCTGACATGCTGTTTATCGGGGGACGTTGAGGGCTGGCACAAACATGTGCTGGTCGCGTGCGGCATCTCCCGGCGCATTGCGCTTCATCATCCTGTTGTAGGTTTCAACAATCTGTTGCGGCGTTGGGTAAACGCCGTATTGCCCTTCTTTTTCTAGGTTCATTTTTGCAGCAAGAAGCGCAGCCTCATAATACGGGCGGTGCATTACAAGCTGCTTGCCGGACACGCCGATAGAGACCTGATCGTATTCGCTTGGCCTAGATACAAACATAGATCTTTCTACATCGTCCATAACAACGCCGGTCTTAATGTAATTGACCTTAAGCATTTCTCGAATGACGTCCTCCTTTTCTTGGGCGGACAACGGGCGACCAAGCATGGTCTGCATCTCGGTGATGCGAGAAGAGATTCGATACCTAGCAGTGGCCCGCTGTGTATCGTCTACATCCAAGCCTTCACTGGCAAACACAGCTGTAATCTGATCGTTGTCTAGCTTGGCTTCGATGGCTTTGCGCGGCTCAGTCGCGCTCATAATCAGCGCGTCGGCGTCCTTTTTGGTGATGCGGCCATCTTTTAGTTCCTGCTCAACATTAGCAGCAAACTCTTGCACAGCCTTTGGGTTCTCTGGCTGCACAGTGCCAAGGCTAACAAGTAGGCCGCCAAGCGTGGCTTCATCGCTAACGACCGTGATGTTCTTCAGGCGATTTTGATCTTCTAGGCGCAGCTTTGACCAGATCTCTTGCTGGATCTCAGTCCAGTAAGACTTGTTGTCAGCGATAGCCTTGTCAGAAAACGCAATAGACTCCGCCTGACGCAGCAAATCTCTGTAGGCACTCTGTTCTGCCTGCACTTGATCGCGCTCCATGCCATCGACAACATTTTTGGCCTGTTCCTTCCAAGAGTCTGGGCGGTCTGCGCCGTCGATAGTGCTGCGAATTGCGTTGTAGTCCGGCTTACCGTCAAACGTGCGTGGCAGCGGCTTGGACTCTGGGTCAGGAGTCGTCGACTCAAACTGCGTCAGGCCACCGGTGCGGCCTTCACGGACCAAGTTCTTGGCGACTTCCCTGGAGCTGTGGGCCTCCTCGGCGCTAGCGATGACCGACAACATCTTGTCAGCAACGCCGACTTCTAGACGGCCGCCTTTACTAAGCGCGCCAACAAGGGTGTGTGCCGATGCGTAATCGTTGCTGCGAATCATCCTGTCGGCAGCAAGACCAACATACTGCCCATACCACGCTTGAATCTGCTGCTTGGCAACGTCTTGGTTGACCACGCCACTTGGCAGCGTGTTCATCTGGTTGATGACTGCCTCGGCGGCTGCGGCGGCCTTGACAAAGTCTTGCGTGTCGCTGCTGGTGGCGGCTTCGCGACCGAGTGTTTCAAGGTTGCCGATGCGTGCAGCCTTCTGTGCTAGATCAAGCTGCTTGCTGTAGTGAGCGCGGATGTTGCGTTGAGCAACGCCGATGCGCTGACCAACCTTCATGTCAAACAGCGCGATCTGATCTTCGTCTTGCAGCTTGTCGCGAAGGTTTTGGGCAAGACCCTGAATGGCAGAGTTTGCCTCTTCAAATCGCTCAACCGATTCGCGTCCGGTCGTGCGGCCAAAGATGTCTGCCACCTCGCCAACTTGCGAGCCAAGCAGGTTGATCGCTTCGTCTACGATAAAGTCTGTCGTCTTGGCCTTTAGCTGCGCCGCTTCCTTAGCCGCAGCCTCAGCTTCACGCCCCTGAGCAATCTGTTCGCGGCGCTCCTCCTTGGCCTTCCAGAACTCCATCGCCTGCTTGTCGCGCTGAAGTTCGATCGCCATCTTGCCAGCCTGCATCAGGTCCTGACCAAGCTGCATGGCAGACTGCATCCCGGGCGAGGGCGCTGCCTGGAACTGCGGTGCCGCAACCTGCTCTTGCTGGACCTGCGGCTGGACCTGCGGAGCTACGGGGACTTTGACCATTAGTAAGTTCCCTCCAGGGCACGCATTATTTCGTGGTGGCGCTGCGAAGACAGTTCAGCGGATTGCATTTGCATCCCAATCTGCGACGCGCTGCCAAGCAGGCTTTGGAACCCGCTAAGACCTGGGCTGATGGCTCCGGCAGAAAGGCCGTAAGATCTTGCCGACGCACCGGCCATGATGCCTTGCACACGCGCCCGCGTGGCCGCCATGCGTTGTGCTTCGGCCGCACGCACCGTGTTGGCGTTGATCGTCATGGCGTCAATCTCTTTGATGAGATCAAACGTCGCCATGATCTCGGCAGCCGAACCCTTGCCAGCCTGAATGCCGCGTGCAGCAAGCTGCGTCTTGGCTTGCGACTTGGCCGCACCAGCCTGCATCGTGTAGGCACCGATCTGCCGCTGACCGGCCTCCATGATGCCTTGCGCTTGGAACTCAGCCTGTCGCGCAGCGATGTTGCTCATGCGCTGCTGGAACAGAAGGTTCTGCTCCTGCATCCGCAGTTGAATCTGCGCGTTCTTGGCGGCGTAGAACGACCCGATCGCTTGGTTGACCGCACCAGCGATCATCAGGATCGGGCCAGCCATGCCCATACCGCCGGAGGCAGATGCTGGCGAGGAGGCGGCTGGTGTAAATCCGGCTGGAAGCTGGCCGGTCGGCGAGACCAAGCCAGAGTTAATCATCGGGGGCGGGGAACCGTAAGACATGTTAGCCTCCCAACGCAACTTCGATTGTCAGACCAGCGATCGTCAGCGGCAGCGGATCGGCTTGGCGGATGTAGACTTGCCCGTCCTCGTCCCAAGATGGGTGCAGCACGACTTCGATCTGCTCAGAGATCAGTCGTGGCGGCGTGCCGTAGGCTTCGTTGGTTCGCTGCTTGTAAGGGACAAGCGACGACGCATCTGGGCCAGCCAGCAGGCCAGACGAACGGAACACGCGCAGCCAGACGCGGTTGACGTTCTTATGGCGACCCTGACCAAAGCCGTCAATCTGCAACGTCATCGGCAACGTCTGCAAGTCGGCTTCGATCGGCAAACCAATGTGGACCTTGCGAGCAGCGCGGCCAAGAGTGACCGTGCCGGTCTGCACGAAGAGCGGGTTGTGGCGAGCGCCATCGGCAAGGATGGACACTGTGTAGCCGTTCAGGTGACCAAGACCGGAGAACGTGTTGCGGCAGAAGGCCCACGCTGTGGTGTAGGTGTCGCGCAGCGCGGCAGGAAGCGTCTTGTCAACGCGGGCTTGCGCGGTCGTGTCCGTCGTCACCGACACGATCGTCAGCCGGTAGATCTGGCCGTCAGCCGCGTCCAGCTCAACGACATCGCCGATGTCCGTCGACGATGGCCCAGTCACGAACTGCGGTGTCGTAGCGTTGAGCGTCAGCTCCTCAGACGGGTCCCAGAGCGTGCCGCCCGTGACCTTCATCTGAGTCGCGGTCGTGTTGGTGCCGTCGAAGCTCAGGCCGCTGTCAACGAAGAACGCATCCGAGATCGTCTCGAACTTCCAGATGCCCATGCGTTCGACGTATCGCTTGTATTCGATGACGCCTTCGACTTCTTTGTGCAGCCGCTTGACTACAACGTAGAGCCTGTCTTCGTCGCCTTCAGAGACAACGCAGCACGACTCAAACGTGCCATCTAGGGTGTCGTGCTGGTGCCATGCACCGATCTGCTGCTCAGGGACGTAGGTCAACCCAAGCAGTTTGCCGTCGGACGACACGAACCAGACGATCGGCAGCGGCGACTTCTGGTAAGCCTGATCGCGGATGTTCAGGTTGTCGAACAGGTGTGCAGCACGCAGGCTGATGTCGTTCGTGACAAAGCCACGCACCGCATCGTTGTAGCCAAGCTCACGGACGTGCCCGCCGCGTGCCGCGCAGTAGACAAGCGAGTTGTTGACGACCGTCGGCCGCACACCGGACGCACCGATGTAGCTCTGCGGTCGCACCGCGATCGACGACGGCGTGATCGCATCGCTGTTGACCGACGTGACGCGCCATTCTGCTGAGTTCGTCAGCAGGATCAGCTCGGTCAGCGGAACGATGTGCTTAACGCGGTTGGCCTCACGCGACGCGATCTGAAACGAGATGCGGTCGGCGTCGCGGATCGGAAGCTGGTAGCTGAAGTCGGACTCGGTGCCCGACTTGGTCATCCAGATGTTCTGCGGTTCGTTGTCGGTGCCGCCGAAGACACGGCGCTGCTCAAAGTAGGCAACAGAAGCAGGGTAGTTGCCAGCAGAGGTCAGCGTGTCATCGTAGGTCGGGGGCGAGATGCCCATGTCCGGCGCGATGTTGTCGTCGATGAACCGTAGCGCCTCGGTCTGACCGATGTAGCCGTAGAGACCGTTTTGTTCTTTGTAGACGTTGTAGCGAACTGCGCCAGCAACTACGTCCCAAGAAATGGTGTTGTAGGCGCCGGAAGCAAATAAGTTATTTGTTGCCGGTATAGCTGCGCTCGGTAGAGACTCCGCAATATCCGAATCACCAACAGCGGTGACTTTGTAGTTTACATTGGTGTCTGGAGAGTTTTCAGCATATTGAAGCGTCCAGTTTACCGCAATGGCAGTAGTGCTGTTTGCAACAACCGGATCGCCGGTTTCAATGTAAGCAAGTGTGACTTCCGAGTTGTTCGGTTTTGAGCCTACATGATAAAAACCGGAGCTAATACCTGCTGCCGGTAATCCTGAAAGATAAACAGGATCGCCCACAGAAAAATATATTTCAGGATAATGAGCCGTCGTTCTAAATATCGCAACATGCGCCAAGCCAACACCTTGTGACGAATCACCCTGAACCTCATTTATACTAGTTCTGCGGCCGAAGTTTACACTTACATTTCCATTGGTTGGCGCAGATAGCGATGGTGTAAATGTGACATCTACAAACCTCCAGTCTAGGGTGTCGTAGCGGCGCAGCTCTGCTGGAGGGTGGTTAGGATGGACAAGCGTCAGGACATCGTTTGACTGAACGTAGTTGATGTCGAACAGCTCTGATTCGGTGTAAGTATTGACAACCTCATAGGGTGACGCGCCGTCCAGCAATGTCCCACCGTCAGAGTGAAACCTGAAGTATCCTGCACCAAGTTCAATGACGTAGGTCTGGTCAACCGAGAACGTGAACGGGATCAGCCGCGTCTTCTTGGTGCTGTCCTTCACCTCTCTGACCAGAGCGAACCCGGGACGGTTCTGTGCCGGACCCTGCGGCTTCGCGATGAAGTTTCGCATCTTCGCCGCGCCGGTCTGATAGCGGATGTCGTCGATGCGCCCGAACATCTCCGGGCTGACCTCGCCGCCAGCGAACGAACGGAGGTAGTTGCGGGTGTTAGGCATCAGCGGTTTGCCATCCAGGTCACGATGTGCTCAGGCTTGGTGTTGCTCTGGATGCTGTCCGACCGGCGAGCCTCGCTCAGGTAGAAAGCCATCATCTGGGCACACCGCTTGGCTTCGGCCGCACCTTGGTCGCCCTTGATAATCGGGCCAGCCAGCATCCCGGCGAGGTGCCAAGACAGGGCCATGATGAACGTCGGCGAGAACTTGGTCGTGTCCGTGACCTTCGCGACGTAGCGCATCTGCGCCGACTTCTGGTCAGTGCGGATGACGCGGCTGCCGTTGGCGTCCAGTTCGATCGTGTAGCGACGCGGGACATACTGCCCAGCAGCGATCATCGGCGTCGTGATGATGGCGTCTGCGGGCGCGTAGCGCGTGCTGTAGTCGTCTTCGTTGTCGTCACCCTGGACGGCCACAACCGTCAGCAGGTCTGCCGGGGCTGCATACACGTAGTCCCACTCTGGGATCGTGCCAGACACGGTAGCCAGCGCAGAGCGACGCATGGCGAAGTTCCATGGGTGCTGCTCTAGCAGCGTGTCGCGTGCGATCGGGTAGAACCGAGCGCAGTGAGCAGCCTGCGCCGACCCATCGGGTGGCGAGATGCTAGAGACGTTAGCTACGTCACCGAGGTGACCCAGTGCAAGGTTGCAGATGTCAACGGCTGAGGTCATGAATCACCCCGGTGAGTAGCACGTCAGGATTGAGTCTTGCGCGGACGCCCGGGCTTACGCTTGGGCGCGGTCTCCGCTGCTTCTTCGGCAACCGGCTCCTGAACCTCTGGCTCTTCAACCACAGGCTCAGGGGCTGGCGGGTCCAAGGGTTCCAGATACCGGGGGGCATCACCCTCGAACTCAACAACGTCGCCGGGCCGACGGATCAAACCGCCGACCAAGCAACGTTCTTTGACCATGTATCTAGCCATGCGCTAGATCAGACAGTGAAGCCGGAAGCGTAGAACTTCAGACCGTCCTGGACATCCAGAACAATGTCGGTCGTCACTTCGCCAGCGGTCACGCCCGCAGACTCAGTGCCAACGATGACATACTTGGCGCTAAGAAACTGCTTGCCCGTGCCGTAGATGTCCGGCGGGATGCGAAGGGCATACTTGCCGTCGGCGTTCAGGTCGGCCCTGACAATCGCATCGGTCGCAGCGATCACAACCGGTGCCGTGGTCATGTTTTCGTTGCTGTCGATGACGATCTGGAAGGCAAGGCTAGTCAGACCAGCAAAGTCCTTCGTGACCGAAAACACCACGTAGAGTTCGCGGCCTTCGCCGACATCGCGGGCGACGCCAAGATCAACCACGTTGGTTGCCTTGACAGTCGTGTTGGTGCCAGTGACCGCCTGACCATCAGACAGCCGCAGAAGTGCGTCAGTAATCATGTAAGTGTCTCCTTGTTTGTGGGCCTGGATCAGACCAGAGCTTCGTTGTTGAGAAGGGCGTCCACACGACGGATGGGGACACCAAGGAAGCTCAGGTAGCTCTGAGCCGTGCCGAACTGCGTCGTAGCGGGCTGGATCGCCAGCACGCCCTGCGACTTGTCCATCGCCATGTTGGCGAGGGCAGAGTGAACCGTGCGGTTCATGTAGAAGACCGGCCGACCCATGGCGAGGTTCGGGATCTTGTAGGTCGCCTGCGTCATCAGCTTCAGGATGTTGGTCGAAGCCGTCAGAGCCTGCGTGCCGCTTGCCGCAGCCAGATCGGACACATCAATGCTTCCGATGCGGACGGTGTAGCGCCAGTCCTTGACAACAAGGCCAGTCTTCCACTGGTAGCGCGTGGCGTAAGCCTGAAGACGGTTCGCGCCGTCGTAGACGGTCTGCTCGCCGAGGTCTTCGTGCATCAGGCCAGCCTTCGACCCCTTCGGGAACGGGCAGTAGACGGTCTGATCGCCCCAGACGACAAGGTAGACCGACGTGTTGTCGGAGCCCGAGCCGCCAGCGTCGATGACGTTCGCGCCGTTGACAGCGGTCTTGTCGCTGTATCGCTTGTTGAAGCCGAGGAACTGCTTCGGATCAGCCGACGGATCGCCGTAGAACATCGTCTCAGCCATCGTCTGGTTCATCGCCTCCAGGAAGGCGGTGTCCTCAGACAGGCGGAACTGCGCGGTGTTCCCGTTCAGCATCGCAAGGTCCTTGTCGACCTCGCTACGCGCTTCCAGGATCGCACAGGCTTCGTCAACCTGGGCAGTCGTGGACTTGCTGTTCGGGATACCCTGGTTCAGCGCACGCCAGTAGACGGTCGGCAGACCAGTGCGGATGATGACTCGCTCGCCGGTGGGCAGGTTGCCCTCCTTCATCACGCAGTCCGAAAGGATTTCGTTGCTCTGCGAGAGAAGCTCGGCGACGACCGGGACACGACCATCGGGATCAACACGCTTCGCCCAGTCAAGCAGCGTGAGATTGCTAGTGCTCAAAGTTGCCATTCAGTGGCTCCTGTCAGTTGGTAGGGTTGGAGTACAGCGCGGCTGCGTAGCCAGCGAAGTCAGTCGGGGCTTGCTTGTCGCCCTTCGTGTTTCCGCCAGCAACGAAGGTGTCCTCGCTGATGCTTTTGCCAGCTCTGTAGAACGCCCGGATCAACTCCGGGTGACTCCCCAGACCTGACTGGTCCAAAAGCGCACGCAGTTCAGGAGTGCCGAACGTGTCCAAAGCCTTCTTCGCGACGGCCAAGTTCTCGTTCAGCTTCTCGCCGCCAAACTCCTTGTCGGATACAGAGGCATCCCGCCACTGCTTGGCGACTTCCTGGACATACTTGGTCTGCTGCTCGGCAAGAGCAGGGGCCACCTTGTCCAAGACCTTCTGCGCGGCTTCCTGAGACAGATCAAGTTCGCGGGCGACCTCCCCGTATGCACTGAGCACATCGGGGTCGAACTCCTGGTCTTCGGGTGCCTTGAACTCGTAAGTCTCCGGCGCTCCCCGATGGGGGTCCTTTGGTGCGTCTGCGGACTCTTCAGCCGACGGGGCATCCTGCCCGTCCGACTGGATCGGAGCCTCTTCTGCCTGCTCTTGGGTTGCCTGATTCCCATCCTGGGAACCAAGCAGGGTCGAATCGGCTGACGACTGAGTGGTATCTGCGTCGTTAGCTGTCATCAGAGTGTCGGTTGTCATCGGTGTTCTCCTTCACCATTGAGGGGTAAAGTTCTGGGCACTGAGAATGGATGAGGGAAAGTGCCCTGTTGCCAAAGTTGCGGTTGCCTTCAGCGAAGGCCATCTGCATTGCGTTCGTGTTGAATGACAGTCGGAAGACGCCGGACTGTTCTAGTAGCCGCCACAGGATGCGACGGCCGCGCTTGCTAGACATCAGCCAACGGACATCGGCCTCCTCGCTCTCCTGCGCGACCCGGTCGCGATGAGCCTTGTCAGCAGCAACCTTCTCCTGCTGCCGGATGTCAGTTGGGTCGTAGTCGGTCATACCGGCTCAACGACTTGTATTTGCTGCAAGCCCATACGCGAAAACGCGGTAAATGGCTCCTGCGTGGTCACGTCGGCAGCGCCGTAGAGATCCACGATCTGCGCCAGCGTGATGTCCGAGCCGAGCTGCTGGAGGATGCCGTGAAGCTGCACTGCGTTGCCGGGCTCGGCGTCGGTCTGCGTCCAGACACCGTCAATCTCTTCCCAGGTCTGAAGCGGCATCAGGATCTCCCATTCGGGCCCGATGTAGCCGGTGGAGACGTAGTGCGTGGCTGGCTCGCTGCCGTCAGCGGAGAGCATGGACTGCCACATGCCGAGACCAGCGACTGGTGCCACCGTCTCGGCAATCTGGCGAGCGAGGGGAGCGTTGGCCGCTGGCACGATCATCGTGCGGAAAACGTCGGTGGTTGCCATCAGAGGGTGACTCCGGACTTGTTAGCTAGGTAGGACTCCAGACCGAGGGTCTCGGAGGAGGTAAGGGTGCGGTTGACGCCGACGATCGCATAGACATGAGCATCGCAATACTGAGTAGAATCAGTTCGCGATCCGACGGTCCAATAATGCGACGCGATATCAGTCACGGTTGCGCTCGTAATTTTAGTGACTTGATTTCTTCTAACCGAAGCTCCCGATGACGAGTTCTCAAAGGTCCAGATGTAATCGGTTCCTGCGACGTTATCGGTTGGCGAGTCGCTAAATGTACTTCCGTTGCGTGCAAGCCTGTATCTATATGGCGACCCTGGGCTTGAAGTTTGCAATATTGCGCCGTTGCTGACGAAGCCGCCAAAAGACAGGATGGTGTGGTGAGTTGTTGGGACAGTGTTTTGACGGAACGCTATCGAAGCAGTCAGATCGGGTGATGTCGGAATGGTGACAACCGATGCGGTTTCCAGCTTGTCATCCACCCCATCAAAGTCCAGGTAGTACAAGTCCCCGGACTGCTGGAGCACTGGCCGCGCTGCGCTGGTGGTCTGCGTGGCGTGGTTGCCGGGGAGTTCGCGGACGCTGACGTTGTCGATGTGAACGGTTTCGTTTGGATTCGGCCAAAAGTTTAGGGATATTGTCGAAGAAAGTGCTTTGACTATATATGTAAAAGATCCCTGCCCAACACTTGCTGAGCTAAGTGCAGGGCTGGTATCTGTAAAGTTTCGCGCAGCATCAGCATTGCTGGCGGTAAAGGTTATTTTGTAAGTCTTGTTTGCAGTGACGGCAATGTTTTGCCGGAAAGCATCTGTGGCTACAAGTGTCCCTGGGCCTCGGCTTATTGCTGCTGCTCCGTTTATTAAAGAAGACACAAGCCCAGGACCGGTTGACCATCCAGTCAGGTCGGTATCAAACGTCCCATTCGTGACTAGCTCGGGGCCAAGCGTCAAACCCTTGGACTTGTCCAGGATGAGCCCGACAGGGTCGCCGACGCCCGCCGCAGTCGTGCCCGTTGAGTCCTGAAACACCGTCGTCGAATCGGACGGGTCATACCACGCGCCTTCCTCGCCGGAGCTGAAGAGCGCAGCGATGGCGGCGTCTGGGTCCAGCGGAACCGCAGGAACGCGCAGGAAGTTGGTGACGCCGAGTCCGATTCCGAGGTTCATAGGATTGTTAGTAAGGGTTGCTAACTAACCAGATGACTCGCTGGGTCACCAGAGCGCAACGATGGCAACGGCGTTCGTGGCCTTCACAGCCTTGGCCTGAATCGGGATGATCGAGCCAGCCTTCACAGCCGTGAACGTGGCATCACCGCCGTCACCGGCCATTTCGACGATCAGGTTGCCGTCGGCGCAAACGTAGATCGCACGGGTGGGGTGCGTAAACGTGACCGCCGTGGTGGCGGCAACGGCCTGAGCGTAAGACGCCGGATTGGGGTTGCCGGTCTGTGAGAATCCTGGTGCTGCTGCGTCAGCCATGTCGGTCCTTGGTCACTTGGGTTGGGATGCTTACTTCTTCTTTTTGCCCTTGCGGGCAAACTCACGGCCAACGGACTGCGGGATGCCGACCTTCTTCGCGAAGCCGACGTTGTGAGCAACGGCCATCATCAGGCGCTTTTGCTTGTCACTCTTAAACGGCATCAAACAGATCCTGGGCTGGTGCTCTGGTAGCCGGAGAACATGCTCATCACGTCAGTGAGAGCGTTCTGGTCCGCACCGGTCTTGGCTCCGGCAAGGTCCTTGGCAATCTTGGCTTGCTGCGCCTGAGCGGCCATCTGCGCCTCAGCCTGCTGTGCTTGGTTCCGAGCCTCACGGATCATCGCAACCTCACGGCCGCCGACGATCAGGCGCGGGTCTACACCAAGCATGTCGGCATACGCATCAACCCACTGGTCAGCATCCAGCTTGTCCAGCACGTCAGGCTTCATCTGGGCGATGACACCGAGGTTGCCAACGAACCGGTCAACCGAGTTGACGCCGATCGCACGCTGCGCCTGAGCAAGGATCGACACAAACTCAACCGACAGGTCCATGCCCTGAAGCTCCGGAGGAGCAGGCGGCAGAGCGTTGGCCTTGACTAGATACGCAAACGTGCGGTCGATCAGCGGCTCCAGCAGTTCGTTGTGCAGCCGTTCGATGACCGGGCCGATCATCAGCAGCTTTTCTTCGTGACGCTCAACGATCTCCGTTGCCGTCATGCGGCTGATCGGCTGCGTTGCCAGCATCAGGAACAGGTCGGCGTAGAACGCAGACTTGATCCGTTCCCTGGTCTCCTCCATGTCCGGCAAGAGATGGCTCAGGTTGAGCTGCACCTCAAACGCAGACCGGATGCCCATGTTCGGTCCAGAGACATCGACGTAGTTGATGCCGCCGGGCAACGTGTCCACGTCCCGGTTCTTCATCGACACCGGAACCTGAAGCGGTGGCTTGGTCTGGTAGTCGATGCACTGTGCCTTGCGAAGCTGCTGATGCTGCAACTGCTTCACGGCACCGAGCGCCTCCATGCCAGGGCTGTGCCCGTAGATGTCGCCGCCAGCGGTCGACCAGCGCGGAACGAGCACCGGGAACTCCTCAAACCCGGACTCCCGCAGATACTTCTCCGGGTCAGCGCCGGTTTCGAAGTAGCAGGACCGCCAAGCCATGTTCAGCGCGTCCCGCTTGCTCGGATCGCGGTCAGAACGCGGCTCAATCGAATGGATGATCGTGACCCAGTTGTCTAGGTTGCCGCGATCCCACTGCGTCTGCACCGACTTGGAGCAGTTCTTGTATCCAAACTCACGGACAAGCTCGGCGACCGTCTTCTCAAACTCCCGGTAGAAGGTCGTGACCTTGCCCTGGTAGTCCGTCGCAACGCAGAACTCGCCGACCGTGACCGGGTAGTGGTGAATGACGCGGTTGTAATCCGGCAGCACGACGCTGGCAGCAGTGCCGAAGGCACCTAGCTCCTCATACATCGTGTGCAGCACCCGGTAGGTGTTCGACCTCTGGAACACCGTCTGCATGATCCGGGCACAGTCATCCAACCAGATGCGGACCGGCTGATACCGGTTCAACGCATGGTCGGGCGTCTGGAGACGGAACCAAGGCCGAGCAGGGCTAGTAGCCCCGGCCATCAGGCCAGCGCCGAGAACACGCAGACTCCGAGTGCCCGTGGAGTCGTAGATGTTGTTGTAGCGCCGATGGCCCTTGTTCCGGTCCTGCGTGAAGTAGCGACCGTTGTAGGGCAGCAGGTAGGTCGTGATCTCCTGCCAGTGAGCCCAGAACGACGCACGCTCAGACCGGAGCTGGCCCCAGCGAGTGAAGAGCTTGTCGCGCTTTGGCGACTTGGGGTGCGATCCGTCGCCGCCGGTGTAGTTCATCACTGACCGAGAAGGTTGGTGCGGCCAAGGGCAGGAGCACTAGAAGTGCCACCCGGACCTGTAAGCATCGTAGAAGCCGGGCCGGTGGTCGAAGCCTCCTGAGCCGTGGCAAGCAGCGCGGCTACGTTTGGACGCTTCGCGTTCGCCTTACGCTGCGCCTGACGGCTCTGCTCCATCTGAGACATCGTCTGAGCCTCAGCTTGGGCCATGGCTTCGCGCTGGAGGCCAGCAGAGCGCTTGGCGGCTTTTGCCTGCTGCTGGCCGGAGTAAACGCTAGATCCAAGAGCGGCAATGGCGGCAATGCTTGCGGTGACAGCCATCAGACTAGCCTCTTATGGTAGATGATGTCTTGAACGCCGTAGCCGGGTCGCTGGCAGATGGCGCTCAAAGTGGAGTTGGGCTTGGCGTGCCAGAGCATCAGGGCACAACCGCGTCGGCGAGCTTCGTCTTCCGTTTCACGCATCAGCCGCAAACCAAGCCTGGAGTTCCTGTAGCCCTTGGCTACGAACAACAAGTCGTTCGTCGTGCAGTATAACGCAGAATAGTGAAGGTTGGGTGCAATAAAGTTCACCGAATACGCAGCAACAGAACCGCCGTCAACCCCCCCAAGGATAAATAATCCACCTTTTTCTTCTGCTTGGTAGTAAGCATCAAAAAGCGGGTTGACCTCCATGATGTCCGGCATCGTCGCGATCTCGTCCCTGTGCTGGACGAAAAGCTCCTGAGCCGCATCCTTAAGCTCATCTACAGTGAGCAACCTAATATCCACGCTCACTTGTTCTTCAGCTCCTGAGCAAGTGCATCTAGCGGGTCATAGTCAGCCGCCCTGTTGGGCTTGACCTTGATCCCAAGCCGGTCGTAGGGCTCTACGCTCGCAACCGGGTGGGCAAACGTCAGAGCCAAAGCATCCGCGATGTCCGGACTGGCTCCACCGGCAAGCCGCTTCTTGATCTCTGACTTCGGCTCCAAGGCAACCCGGCCCTGGGCGTCATACCAGTAGATCGGAGTCGCAAGCTCGGTCTTCAGGTCCCGGTGGTCCGAGATGGCACCGCCAGAGCGAATCCACTCCCGAACCTGCCACCACATCTCCGACCGACGGTTCACGAACCGCTGCGGGTTGATGGCTCGGCCACCAAATGGCACCTCAACTACGTCCTTGCCGAGCTGCCTGATCCGGTCAATCACACCAGCGCCGCCACCAGAGTCGATGAACACCGAATGCGGTCGCCATTCTTCGATCTGGGCAACGACCCGGGCCGCAAACTCCATGTTGTCCAGGCCATGGAAGACAAGCGGGTCGAACATCTGCATCCCCTGACGACGGACGATAACAGACCTGTCATCTCCAAAACGCGCAGGGTCAACCCCAAGGACGAACGGCTGATGGCTGAATTCGCCAACCGGATACGTCCGCTTCGACGCCAGCTCCGTGTCCGCCAAGGTCATCAACTGGTCGTCGCCAGCTACCGAGAAGTCACACAGATACTCCCGAGCAAACGATGACTCCGGCATGTCGCCGCGCAGACGGTTCACCTCATCAGGGTCGATCGCCTGCGTGTCGTAAACCGTATAACGCTTTGCTCGCCAGACACCGGTCTGATCCTTCTCGGCCTTAAAGAACAACTCCGAGAACAGGTTGATCCCGGACGGAGTCCCGATGAACAAGGCCCAGCCCTTACGGTCGGACAACGCAGGCTGGATGATGTCTTCCCAGACCTCTGGCCGGATCTGCGCGACTTCGTCGATCACAGCCCCGTCCAACCGCACACCACGCATCGCGTCCGGGTTGTCAGCACCGAAGATCCGCAAGACCGCCTGATTGTGCGAGAACTTGACACTTAGGTCGGACTCGGACACCTCACAGGCACCAGAGATCAGCAGCGGATACAGCCTCTGCTTCAGCCGAGCCCAGGCAATCACCTTGGCCTGCTTCAGGAACGGAGCCAAGTAGACAAACATCGACAGCTCCTTCGTCGTCCGAAGGGCTTCGTCGATCAGCTCCATCAACGCCAACTCGGTCTTGCCAGCCCGACGATGCAGAGCCAGAACCGTGAACCGGGCCTTGACCGAATGACACTCCTGCTGCCAGTCGCGGGGCGTGTAGTCCAGGGAGACAGCCTTAGCTTTCTTCTTCGCCATCGGAATCAAGCGCCTCCAGCGGCTCGGACCTCTCTACGACGTCAAATTCGGCCTCTACGGCCTCCAAGGACGGCAGGGCTCTCCGGGGCTCCTCGTCCTCTGCAACGGCCTCAGCGGCCTTCCTGGGCACTCCTGTGAGCACCTGAAGGCTCATGTCGCCGTCGTGCTTATGCTGATACTTGATACTGAACCGGGCAGGGTCCCAGATCGCCAAGATCCGAAGCCGGGTCTCCACACGCGCCCGCATCCACTGGACGTAAGCAGCATCGCGGCCACGGTTGCCTGACATCTCCGGCATCTGGTCGATGATCGTCAGGCACTCCTCGGCGATCGCGTCCATGCCCTCCTCACGGGCAGACTTGACCTTCTCGGCAACCTCAGGCTCCGCCTTCAGCCAACGCCAGAGGGTCGTGTAGCCAACCCCGTGGCACTTCGCAAAAGAGCTGAGGGTCTTGCCGTTGCCAACCCACTCGATCAGCTCCTCAACCACCTCCTCCGGCAACTTGCCGCCAGGAGGACGGACCCAGATCTGCTTGCGGGACTCAGAGTCAAGTTTGCCCCGGTCCTTCCATGGAATCGTCGGTCTAGTGTCCATCAGTCTCCAACATCATCAGAATGCGCTCCAAGTAAACAGCTAAATCCAATGCCTCCTCCTTAGCCGACTGGACCCAAGCGCGTAAGTCCATGTCGTCACGCATCATGGTGACGCCATACTTGAAATAACCGACTTTGGCACGATGCGAAAGCTCGGCACGGATTCGTTCGACAACGGGACAGGGGGGAGTGGGCATGGGGTAAGAATACCAAGAAAGAAGTTCCAAAATACGGAACCAGAGATGGGGGGGGTATTGGGGGGTCGCGGCTCGCCGTTGGGGGGGGCCACCCCCTGCGCGGGGCGGGCGATTACGGCCAAACCGGATCCGATTACGGCGGATCGGATGGCACCGGACAACGCTTGGACATGTCGGGATTGCCCGACCCTTCCCCCGTCGGACGGCCGTCGCCCAGCCCAGCCCAGGACGCCCAGCTCGGACGGCGTGACGATGCCCAGCCCAGGACGCTAGGCCAGCTCAGCTCGGCTCGGCTCGGACGGATGGCGATCGGCCACGGGCCACGGGCTCGGATGCCACGGGCCACGGATCGGATCGGGCCACGGGTTCCCGGGGTCGGTTTGCTCCCCGGGAGCGCGGATGCCGCGGCCACGCTCGAACCCGGGAGCTGGCAGCTCGGACCGGGGAGCACGCTAGGACGCCCCAGGATGCGCCACAATCGACGATGGCCGGACGCGGCTACGGATATGGGCAGGACCCGCGCGCGGCGTGTAGAGCGCCGTTCACGCCTTCACTTCGGGCACGAAAAAACCCCGCCCCTCGCATCGGAGAGACGGGGTCTAGGCCTACTCGGCTCGGACTACGGCAGAACGGTCCAACCTACCGCCGCGCAGCCAAGCAACGCCAGCAACGCCAGAAACTCTACGGCCGCCGCGCACACGTCGCGCACCTGTTCCCATTTCATCGTCCCCTCCTGCTCTGCATGCGCCGCACGTACATGGTCTCCGCCGCAACATCGTACGAATCGTACGCGCTACCATCGACGCCCTCGCGCCACACGATGCGCGAATGCCGATAGCGCACCGTTGCGCCTTCCCCGAGCACAGAGACGATGGCCGCCGCAAGTGAGGCATCCTTAGCCGCAGCCTGATAGACGCCCCCGGCGTCGTATACTTTCCAGTCTGGTGATCCACTCATCATTCAATCTCCGAAATGTGCCAGCCCATAACGGGCGAGAAGTAAGCCGGACGAAGCCCACACCGTCCCGGCTCCGCGATCCATCCGACACCGTCCGACACTAGCGCACAATCGACGCCGAGCCGATCCGCCCACACCGAGACAAGCGTCCACGCATCAGCCGGAGCATCCGCCCAAGCCTCCAAGACGCGATCCGTAGACGCGTCCACGATGACAGCAGGGCCTAGCATTCTTCCACCAGCCAGAACCCGAAACAGGCCCCGTCGTCCGGGTGCGCCCCGAACGCATAGTCGTCCGGGGAGCATTCGTAAAGCCGATCGGACAGCCACTCTAGCGCTTGCGCTCGCCACTCCTCCGGATCGGGATGGCGTCGCGTCCATGTGGTCCCGTCAAGCCACGGCGCGGACGCCCCATAGTCCGGGCCACGCTCAATCTCTGCCAGCTCGTCCCAATCCTTGTCAGACAGGACGCCCCGGCC
>Ga0208644_1000433_pt1 | contig 35214 bp, 48 predicted proteins | sample VirMetDEL_Nov_18_FD_184517 | JGI IMG/M metagenome (GOLD analysis project Ga0208644, IMG submission 184517) | Aqueous microbial communities from the Delaware River and Bay under freshwater to marine salinity gradient to study organic matter... | ecosystem: Environmental > Aquatic > Marine >...
GAGTATATGATACATTATCAACACTTACTGTAGTTGATGGTGTAAAGACTGATGCTCCGTTCGCGACTTGACCGCTGGTTGAAAGATAAGTTGCTCGAATAATATTACCAACATCAGGAGCATCACCAGTAATCGTGCCATCGCCGAAGTTCAATTCATAAAATCCATTATAGGTTTCTAATGGCAAGAACAATCTGGTTTCTGCAGTAAATCCAACTAATTCTCCAGGAGAAAGATAGGACTGACCAACTGTATCTGCAGCGCTTTCAAATACTCTGACTTTTAAGGTTGAGAGGTCAAGTGTTGTATCTGGAATTACATAAATTTGTCTTTGTAATGTCTTATCGACCAAGAACGTCTTAACTTGCTCTGTTCCTTCTTTTACAGGAATCGCAAGATTACCGTCATCATCCTCGAATGTATAGATACCAAGAGCAGCAGTATCAATCTTTGCAGTATGCTCTTGCTGAGTTCTAAAGTAGTAAGTTACTTCATCCAGTTCTGCAGTAAATGTAAATCCTGCAGGAAGACGAATCTCTTCTGGTTTATTTGTTGCACCAGTTAAATTTAAAGATACATTTAATAATGCTGTAGATGCTGACCTAGATCTAGGAACATATCCATAGTTCAGACCAAGGTTTACCAGAGAAGATCTAAGTTGAGCAGTCTGCAAGAATGTTTCATTTAGTGCAAAGTTACCGAGCAGCGCATTCTGATGTGTATTATATGCCAAAACATCAGCAATGACTGAAAGTCCAGAAGCATCAAAATCATAATCTTGAAACTCTGTTTGAGTTTTCATATATTCAAGGATCTTACCTCGAATAAATGCAAAGTCAAGCTGGGATGAATTAATTACTGTTGCCATGTCTTATCTTAACCTTGAGAATGCTGTTTGTATCTCTACTACTTCGTCTGTACTTACGACTCTAAATCTAATACTCACATTTAATGAGTTTCTATCAATTTCATCCAAAACTCTCACATCAAGTAGCTCTGCTCTTGGTTCAAAGTTTTCGATTGCTAGTCTTACATTTAATTCAATTTCATCAATAACATCAGGGGTAACTGGTTCAAATAATAAAGCACGAATGTTAGCGCCAAAGTAATAATTAAATGGTCTTTCCCCAAAATTAGTTTGGATTAAAGTCTTTACTGCTTGTTTTACCGCAGCAGCTTCAGTCTTTTTAAAAATATCCCCATTTGTCTTCTTGGCAAATGTCAGATCAATATCTGAATAAACCTGCTCTCTAGCAGATACAATACTTCGTACTGCTAAGTTAGCATCTTCAATAGAGAGTGATTTAGTTACTGCCATTCATAAATTCCTGTTTATTAGATATTTATACAGCCAACTCAGCGAGTCCGTCTTTCAGTGCGACATTGTAGTTGTATTCTGTTCGAATATTCCTACGAAACTCTCCAATATATTTATCAGTCACTTCAGGCATTGTGACAATAATTTGTGCTGTATAATCTACCTTGGGGTCAACTGTATCAAAACTTAAAATTAATTCATCAAATAATGCTGTATCTTTCCAGTATGATGCAATATTAAATACTGCAGCAGGATCTAGATTTCCTTCTAGATTCCTAACTTCATAAACTACAGCACGACCTTTAGTTTGTAAATCAAGAATACTTCCAGAAGTTACTGTTTGATTTGTCTCAGGAGCATATAATCCTTCAGAAACAATTAAACTGTGTTTACCGAATCTTCCTGTATTATTCCTAACTCCATTCATCATCATAGATTGAAGATAGAAATATTTTGCGACTTCTTTGCGATCAGCAATTGTTGTTTTGCTGTTTAATGCGCTACCAGCAAATGTTGATAACGGAATGCCTCCACCAAGTTTAGTTCCATTCGTAATATCGGAAGCGAGAACAGGATTATATTGTTTTTCTGGAATAATATTTTTAAATCTTAATCCATCAATATATCTAAGTTTTGGAATACTCGGATTACCATAAATTCGAGTACCATACTTTCCTACGGATTCGGTCGATTGTATTCTCTTAACAGCAGTAGGTGTTGACTGCATATATCTGAAATTCAACACCTCTTTAGCCAAGGCAAATCCGATTAAGAACTCATCAGTCCTATTAGCAGGATCTCTGAGTAGTCTTCGAATATCTGCAGTTGTAATGTTTTCGTTGCGAATGATCATTTATAAACCCAATCCTAATGCAACACGTTCTCTTAGATCAATAGACTGCTTAATCTTATCAGCTTCATCAACTGTAATTTGCATAATACCTTCAGGAGAAGCAGCAAGAGTGACTCCAATGCTTGATGCGCTAGGTTTAGTGTAAACATTAGCAGTGTTTAATAGTCCAACAGTTCCTGATACCGTAGCTGCTGTTACCGCATCAAACGCAGTAATATCATTGCCAACTTTAATCTCATTGCCGGCAGTTATATCGCTATCGACTAACAAATCGCCTATAACATATAGTGTCCCATCCCAAGCTGCGCCAGAGTGATATATTCCAGGACCACCAATAGTGCCTGCTCCTCCTGCAATATTCATTGTGGAGCTAGTCATATTAACCGTGGTTGACGAAATAGATGTTTTAGTCTGTGAAGAAATATGAGTATTAGCGCCAGATAAAAACTCAGCATCACCCTTTACCCAGTTACTCTGTTTCTGCTTAACAAAGCTATTCTTATTACCAAGAACAAGTTCTGTACTTGTTTCACCAACAGTAGTCGATTTATTATTTGTTACTGTAGTTTCTTGATCATCTTGATATTCTTCAATTACAGATTTTTTGACAATTTCAGTTTTAGTGCCTTCAACGGTTGTTTCCATATTACCCTTTACAGTCAAACTCATATTACCTTCGACTGTCCAATCAAGATTACCTTTATAGATAACTGTTCCGTTGCCAGCAACAAACATCTCAAAGTCATCACCGACTAATTGCACCATTCGACCAGAAGAATTGACGACAAGGAGTTTATCCTTTTCCATCATCTCTACTCCTGTTCCGTTTTTATGAACAAGAGTTACACGAGGTTCGGATGGAGTGTCGTCAATCTCCATACGGTGGCGTTCGTCTGGGTTTGGATTAGTAGACTCAGTGACTTTATTATGAGGATATTCTGGTTGCGCATCCTGAGGAACTTCAAATGGTTGCCCATCAGGCAACTTTAACTTAGGTTGCCATTCGCCTCTAGCAGCTACGCTTGTCTCTTGACTACCTTTATATTCCTCTGGAGGAAAGGCTTTATCTGGATCTTTAAATCCAAAATCTCCACCAGATGCAGGCGCAGTTGCATCATTCCGAGCAGCATCAGTTCCTGCTGTGCCTTCTCCAGACTTTGCGCTTACTGTATCTTCGCCAATATCAGCCATTAATTCTGAGCCTCTATTAATTGATCAATTGTTAAAGAACCATTCTCTCTAGTTTCTTCAACAGTTTGTACATTCGTCTTATTAAATTTATTTCTCACATATTTTGGCACATCAAAATGTGGATCTGATCTTCTTGTATAGTCAATATCATTATGACCCCATGCTTGACCGCCAGGAATTACAGTATAAAATGCTTTCATAAATGTATCAAAAGTATTAAACTGTTCCATCGTATATGACTTATGCGATCTCTTAAATTGATCTTTCTTACGATTGCCCATAAGTCCACCGACAAAGGCAATACCAATACTATATGGATTATGATCTTTCAGCGTGTGCGCACCTTGAATCGAAATAGGTCTACAAACTTGAATAGAACCGTCCCTTAGAATAATTAAATGATAACCAACATCATCTAATCCTCTATTTGTTACATCCCATACTCTGAGAACATCATAACTTACTTCCATGTCCCTAGATGTGTCTGTAGCATGCACTACTACTTCTGTAATCTCTCTAGAACAAGATCGAATATATGCTTCCATTTCTTCAAATGTCTGAAGCAATGTTCTAGGAGGCACATCTTTTCTGTAATCTACAACTGGTATGGATGGTCGACCAGCAGTATCTGAAACAAGTTTAGTAATACTGACATTCTTTGAGAGTTCAGTTTCTTCCACTAAATCTTCTAGTATAGATTCTTTAAAATTGGCATTCTCTAACATAATATTAGATCTTTGGATCAATATTCTCCCAGCATCATTAATTAGAGATTGAGTTGATGCACCAAGAGGAAGTATGGATGAATCCGCTAATGCCTCAGAAGCAACCAGAGATGCTTCGAACATTTGCCTCTTAGTTAATGCGCTGCCGAATGTATTACGGAATGCAGCATCTGCAGCATCTGCTGTAGCGCCAGTCACGGTCTTTACAAGCAATGCCCCACCAGTTGTAGAAGTTAGTGATCCGAATGTTCCCAGATTATCTGAGAAAACTGCAACAGCTGTATTCTTAACTGTCCCATCATCACGTAGCCTTTTACCTGCACTACCTACAATCTCTAAACCATTTTTATTAGAACCAATCGTAGCATCTTGTGCGCTGGCAGTCAACAGGTCATACTGCAGTGTTGCTGCACCTGCTGCTGTGCCAACTTCGGTTAAATCTTCTAGCAGAGCACCAAGGTTGTTAGTCAGTTTGCCTGTAATATCGCCTATGGTAGTCATCTACGCTTCTTCCACAAACAGTCTATTAATTTCATTTGCTAAAATAGTTAAAGTTAAAAACTCAGTAGTATTTAATGTTTTTTTCAAATACTCTTCATTAAATGCTCTAACTCCATCATCAATTGTTTTCGCATACTTTACCTTCGATGTATTATAATCAGAGAGATTATCAAAAATAAATGCAATCTGAGTATCCGGTAACTGAGGATTTGAACCCTTCCTTTCACAGTAATCAGCATATTTTCTATACCGATCTCCTTTATAAGGAATCAAGGTAGTTCCTGATACTTCTAAAGAGATAGTTGCAGCAATCGCTGCCGCAGCCTCTGGTGTATATTGCCGAGAGATCGCAGTATTATAGATTTTATCTGTTATACTTGTACCGAGTAACTGTATCATCTATGTTCCACCGGCTCGATGTTATTTCCATCTTCAGTTTCAAATTTAGGTATAGAACCAAGAATCAGAGGATTCTGTGATTGTTTACCATCTAAGAATAATCCAAATACATATGCTCCTTGCTGAATACCATTTGGCGATCTACCTGTACCAGAGATACCACCTTCAGTTGCTGGCATTAATACTGCTGCCCAAGGTAAATCTTCAATCTCAATATCTTTGTAATATGGTGAATGAATACCAAAGATTCTTACACGAACACGACCAAGTTGCTCCGGATCGTCATTGTCTTCTACAACACCAACGAACCATCTAGTTTCATCTCCATAGAATTTTCTATCGTTAAATGGATCCATAATCTATCTTCCTGTATAAACCATTTCTGATGGAAGTTTTCTATCATTATCAATCTTAATCGCAGTTAGAGTTACTGAATACATGCTGTTTCTAAACATATGTCTCATGTTTGTAATCACATACTTACCTGATCTCTTACGATCTTTGATCTCATCTTCACCAACATTCTCTGCTTCAAATGGTCTATCTTTTGGAATAAACACATCAATCTGATTCTTACCCATAAGGTCTTTACCAAAGAACTCATATCCAGGACAGTTTAATGTAATCGCACCTTTAATTGCAAACTTCTTTAATCCTTTAGATTTATCTTTCAGTGCATGTTTTTCAACTGTCAGTTCTTCATTATAAGAGAAAATATCCTCAAATAATTTAGTTGTTACAATCTGAGAGACATAAGAACTGTTTGCCTGTGGAGTGTGTAATGCAGGTCCCATACCTCCAGGAAGAGTTTGTTCATAATCATCCAGACCATTAGGTTTCGTCAATGCGCCAAGAGGCTCTGTTAAATCATAATGCCGTTCTAATGCTTTCATTTCAGTAGTGTCAATATAATTATAATGACTACCGTAAGCATCACCAGCAAGAAGATCTAACACATCCTGATTTACAGACATATTCAAAGAAGCAATTTTATGCGAAAGAGAACTAAATTCTTCTTTGCTATAACTGCTATTGCTGGGTCTGTTAGGTGTAGAGTATTTAAATGGTTCTGATCCATTAAATACTGATTGCCCTAAAAGAGTGTTAAGGTCAATTAAAGACAGATTATTATTTTGCAAAGAAGAATGCAAAAAGAATGGTGCGCCTGTTGCTGTTGTACATCTATTCTTTAACCATGTCATAGACTCTAAAGGAGAATTAGTCAGAGGAGTAATTACTCGCATGTTGCTTTGTGCAACACCACCCCCATTAACTGGTACTCCCAAAAACTCATTAGATATCTTTTGAATAATTGCATCTGGAGTGCCATCATACTTCTTACTAAATGTAATTTTCTGATTTCTGTACATATGCAGGTCAATAAAACTAATTACATAAGCAGAGGTAGAATCGTTGGTCTTCTCTTGTTTTCTGACACTCGTAATCGCAAAAGATTTTTTAATCTGCGGTGTTTTGTAAATATCGGTTACTTCAATATCAATTCTTTCTTGACCTAAGAAATTTACATAATTAAATATATTTGCAGAATCAATAATCAGCAAAGTGCCGCTGACATATGGATCCTTTAAACTTTCAAAAAAACTTAATTCTTGAACGAGTCTAGTGACATCAACTGGCGTCTTACCACTGGCGGGAAATATTTTGACTTTCGTCTCACCAAAATCATATGGACTTGCTGGTTGGTTTGTCATTAGTAATAACCACCACCACTACTGCTACTCGATCCGGATGTTGCAGAACTGACTGCTGCAGCACTACTAGATGTTACTGTTTGCCCTGCCAAAGTTGTCACAGGTTGAGATGATGCTGTTACAGCAGAGATGCCACTGCCGCCTTGAACTGTAGTATTTTGTTCGACTTGATCTCCAAAGTCCTGTGACTCAACCAGAATATCATTAAATGCTTTAACTAATTCATCTGCGATAGATGGTTTGAGAACACGAATTGATTTAAGCGCATTATTACTTCTTTCATATCGATCAAAATATGTTACTTGATTTAACAGCGCTGGATTAAATGTAGAAAGGTTTTGTTGAATATAACTTTCTAATTGTGTTGCAGCATCGGTCCATGCCTCCGCCTGAGTCGTAGGAGCAGGTGAAGATACAGTAGTAACTTCATTTTCGGTATATGTAACTTTAAATGTATCCACTCCACCCACTTTATATTCATAAACTGTACCAAAAGCATTTTCTTGAGCAAGCACGATGTTTAATTGATTATCAATCAAGAAGAACATATGAACCGTAACAGTGTATTTGCTATTGCTGTTGGTATCAGCTACACCTACAGCTGCTTTTAACTCTGTCCTAAGCTCACTGTTTAACTCTGTAAGACTTGTGCCAGAGGGGAAATTGTTGTCAAAGTCGTTATCGGTAGCGCCACCTATTCCGGTCAGACCATCAAGAGTCTTGGTAATGTCTATATTAATTACGTCATTATATGCATCGACAGTTGCTTTTAAGATCGATCCTGTAATGGTATAGAATCCTTGATCGATATTTCTTTGAATATCGGTTAAGGTAATGTTTGTAGCATAATCCAGGGTTGTAGAAGCGCTGATGCTTTTAACTACAGCATTGTTTACATTTGCATCGGTTGCTCCATCTAGTTCAAGCTCAACAGAAATTCTTTGTACAAACGGAGCATTCGGATTAATATCTACATACTTTTCATTCGCATCTTCATAGTGATGAGTTGCCAAATATTCTAATGATGAACTATCTACAATCGCTGACTGAAGAACCCCTTCTTCTGTTGTAGTAATCTGCTCACCAGATAAGAATGAAGGAGTGACTGCATAGTTTAAAATTTTAGTATTGAACACATATTCTGTATTGGCATTTGTTTTACCAAAGTCATATTCAATAAATGTATGATTAGCGCCGCCTGACTTAATTGTAGGAGCAGTAATCGCAACACCATCTTTAGTAATAATCCAATCAGCTAATTCTGTAAATCTATAATACACTGATGGAAGTTCTAATTTAATATATCCTTTTACATCAGTAGTCTGTGTAATTTGATAATCATCAGAAACTCTTTCTACAATAATTTGCCCAAGATCAAGTCTTTTTCTTATAATCTTGCCTTTAGACTGACCCGTACTACCTGTTAGAATACTACCAACTTTAAATTTGCTTGTAACATCTGTACGAGTTGTAATCGTTACATTCGGATAATCGTCTTTTGCTTTTTGTAAAAGGTCATTATAACTGAGCGGCCATCCTTGAATTTTAATGTCATCATTCATAATTGCAAAAGTCCAATGAAGATCTGATCTACCGTATAACTTTTGTGATACCTGATCTGGACGATCGCCATTCTGAATATCATAGTAGGTGTAGAATGCAGCATCATCTTTAGCAATATCTAACAAGTCAACATAAACACCCATGTTCTGAAACACAGTAGGTCCTGGCTGATTACCAAATACATAATTGACGAATGGGAAATTAGTAAAATAAGACATTAGTAACCTTCCTCAATCTTCTGTTTATCCAGTGTCGTCTCTTCCTGGAACGATAAAGAGATACCAATCTCATTAAACTTACTGTCAGTATGGAATGATCCGGATCTAGGATTATATTGTGTTTGTACTGAAGTTAAGTAACAGGGTAGGATCTTAGTAGCTACCTCTTGGCCTTTGTAAGTAAGCCCGATCTCAAACTTAGTAGGAAACTTGTAGAGCGCCCCAGCTGGTCCAGCTCTCTCAGGGTAAAGATTAACACGAAAGAATTTAACGATCTCTTCAGATGCTGCTGCTTCATCTGGGCTTGCAGGAACCATTGTAAAGTTGAAGCTAAACTGTCTTAGTGCAACATCTCTAAAGATCGATCTTCTGTGAGGGTTTGCTGTGATACCAGTTCCCATTGCGATCGCATCGCTTAGGCCACCAGGAGCGAATCTTTCTGCCAATCCAGCAGCTGCTTCTCTGCCTTGTGCGCCAAACAGATTGGAAAATATTTGATCTGAAATGGAAGAAGCGGTGCTTGTAGCTGCCTGTATACCTCTAACACTAGGATCTCTGTAAACATTACTAGCTGCATTAGCTACTGCAGATCCAATAATACCTAGATCAGTGTTCTCATATTGAACACCATCCTGGAAATTTAATCCCTGCGGAAGATAAAGATTTACTGTTCCACCTGTAGTGGTGATTGTTTTGTCCCCAATTCTTTGATCTCCGCCAACAACGGCTGCAGCTAGATTTGGGTTGCTAGTTCCAATAGCTGCCATTCTCTGTCCACTCGTTGAAGAATTCAAAGCAGTAAAGCTAATCCTGCCTTCGTATTTCTCATCTCTTTCAATTGGGAAATTTAATGCCACTTTTTTACCTATAAATACCTTTAGTCTTTAATTATTTATATGGCTTGAAATGAAAACCTACAAGGGAAGATATAAAGTAAAGAATCCTGCCAAGTATGATGGTGACCATACACAAGTTATTTATCGCTCCTACTGGGAGAAGTTCGTCTTTATGTGGTGCGAAAAGCAAAGTAACATTAAATCCTGGTCATCTGAAGAAACTGTAATACCATATATTAGTGCGGTAGACAACAAATATCATAGGTACTTTGTAGATTTAAAAATAAATACTACAGATGGTAGAACTATACTTATCGAGATTAAACCAAAGAAACAAACTAAGCCACCTGCTGGTAAGAGAAGGACGAAAAGGTTCATTAATGAATCATTGGAATACGTCAAGAATCAGTGCAAGTGGAAAGCAGCAAAAGAATACTGTCTGGATCGAAACTGGCAGTTCCAAATCTGGACCGAAGACACCCTACGAAGTATGGGAATGAAAACGTAAATGGCAAATCTATTTCAGAAATTAGAACTAGAAGCATTCCGTGCAGGTATCACACCTAGATCAAAAGAGTCTATGGCATGGTTCCGCAAGAAGGCAGCACAGCTTACACCTAGTAGATCGGGTCTTCTCCGTGACGAATCCGTTGAGCTGAAGAGCAGGCCCGCAATGGGTAACATGTACATGTACTTTTATGATCCAAAGCACAAAGAGACGCTGCCATACTATGATAGATTTCCTTTGATTATTATGATCGATCGTGCACCTGGCGGATTCAGAGGACTAAATCTACACTATCTTCCATTAGACTTACGTGCCAAGTTCCTAGATGCTCTCCTAGACACTATAAATAATGACAGATATGATGAAAGTACTAGATTTAGATTGTCGTATGACTTGTTAAAAGGTGCGGCTAAGTTTAGACAGTTCAAGCCTTGCTTTAAGAGATATCTGTCTACTCATCTAAGATCTAGGCTTGCTTTGGTGTCACCTCCAGAGTGGGAGATCGCAACGTTCTTACCAACTGCTGACTTTGAGAAGGCATCTAAGACTACAGTATACAGAGATTCTAGAAGAAAGATGGTAGCTTAATGGCAAGCATTGAAGAACTAAAAGGAAGATTCGCACAAGGCGTATCTCGAGCAGACCGGTACAGAGTAATCTTACCGACAGAGTTTGGTGGCGATGCTAGATCGATTGATGCTCTATGCCGTGCTGTTAACATTCCTGGACGTCAGATCGTAACCAATGAAAGAACAATTGGTATGATGTCGCAGAAGATGCCATATGGTTTCTTATCTGAAGACGTTAACCTTACATTTCTCCTCGACCAAGATTACTCAATGAGAACATACTTTGAAAACTGGCAAGAGCAGATCATCGGATTCGACACATACGAACTAAAGTATAAAAGCGAATACGCCAAGACAGTAGTTATTCAGCAGCTAGACCATGGTGATAACTCAGTGATATATGCTTGTAAACTGCTAAAAGCCTTTCCTACAACAATGCAAGCAATCGAACTTGGTGACGAAAACCAGAACCAATTAGTACAACTTAGCGTTCAACTTTCCTATACTGACTGGGAACGAATTAGATAATAATGGAGATACATTATGGCTTTGCCAAAACTTAATGAGACGATCAAGTATTCTACAAAAATTCCATCAAGCGGCGATACAATTCGATTTAGACCATATCTGGTAAAAGAAGAAAAGGTCTTGATGATTGCTCTAGAGCAGGGCGATGAACTTGGATCGCTTGAGGCAATCTGCGATACTCTTGAGTCTTGTATTGATGAAGAGATTAACGTAAGAACCCTTCCGATCTTTGACATTGAATATCTCTTCACTCAGATCCGTAGCAAGTCCGTAGGCGAGTCTAGCGATATTAAAGCGAAGTGTACCGAGTGTGAAACATCTAATGAGATTAAAGTAGATATCTCAAAGGTTGATATTAAAGTTCCTAAGGGAGCTAATGCAAAGAAGATTAAACTGTCTTCTGATATTACTTTAGAAATGAAGTACCCTACTTTGAAAGACATTGGCCCTAAAATGGTTAAATACAAAGGGAGCCAAACTGATCAGGCATTTGATATGATTGCTGCTTGTATTAGCGCAGTTGAAACAAAAGAGGAAAGATTCTCGCTGGATGAAGAGACACCTGAAGAAGTGATGAACTTTATTGAATCGTTCTCGACAGAACAATTTATGAAGGTTCGAGATTTTATTGAAAATATGCCACGACTTAAACATGATGTAGAGTTTCAGTGTGGTAGCTGTGGCCATGATAATAAGTTGACACTGGAAGGAACCGCTGATTTTTTTTAGTATGCCTCTCTCATGATAACCTGACAAATCATTATCAGGTTAATTTTCAGTTGATGCAACATCATCATTATTCCTTGACTGAAATTGACATGATGATACCTTGGGAGAGAGAAATCTATCTTGCTATGCTAATCAACTATCTTGAAGAAGAAGCCGAACGACAGAGAGCAAAATAAATGGCAGAAGCTACACTAAATGACGTAACCGCAATGTTACAAATGCAGAACGAAGAGCAAGGTAAAACTACCTCTGCTGTCGTTGCACTTGTGCAACGTGTCCAAGGTCTAATCGATATTCAGAAACGAAGTATTCTGGATGAGGCAGAGGCTGAAAGAGAAAGGGGTAGGAATGGTGGCAAAGAACCGCCTTCTGCAACCGGAGGGCTTGGAGATGCCAAATCACCTTTTGCTATTGGTGATGCGCTTCTAGCTGGTGCGGCTTTATCTTTAGCAGCACTAGGTACATTTTTTAATCAAGAAATCGAAGAAGTTGTACAGCAAATTCGAGATGCATTTTTAAAGTTTATCGTCGATCTCCAAAAGATTGCATTCTCTATTAATAATTTATTAGTTAAACCTATTAGCGTAAAACTTCTTGCATTGATCGATAGTTTTAAAGCAGGACCAATTGGTAAGGCAATCGATGCTTTCTTTGATGTATTTCGAGGAACGTTTAGATTTATTTCTGGTGCACTTGGTAGAGCGGTTACGCTAGTTTCTGGCGGTATGACGGCACTGTTACCAAGCTTTGAATTCTTAAAAGGTATTGGTAAAATTTTCAGTAGATTATTTTTACCATTGACTATTTTTATTACTGCATGGGATACGGTTAAAGGTGCAGTAGATGGTTTTAAAGAAGACGGCATCATTGGCGGTATTGAAGGTGCTGTTGTTGGGTTCTTCAATTCGCTGATTTTTGCTCCACTCGATCTTATCAAAAAAGCTACAGAATGGCTTTTCGACCAAGTTGGTTTGACAAGTGTAGCAGATGCTATTGGCGATTTTAGCTTCCAAGAAACCTTTGCCAAGTTAGTTGAAGGAATCTTTGAGGATGTAAAGAAGATCGGTAGCTTTGTTGGAGATCTTTTTAAAGGAGAGTTTTCATTAGAAAAGGCAAAAGAAGCGCTTGGCGCAATATTCAGTCTTTCACCAGTAGGAATGATTATGAATTTAGTTGAAGGTATCGTTCCTGGTATCTTTGAGAAGGTTGGCAATGCTTTAGATTTCTTTGTAGAACAATTAAAGATCGGATCGCAAGAAGCTCTTCTGAAAGTTATGAATTTAATTCAGAATATTCCGGATCAATTAGTAGCATTCTTGAGCGATAACCTCAGAATCAGTATTCCTAAAATTGCTATTCCTATTCCAGGATTCTTAGGTGGCGGTGAATTGGTTATCGCAGAGCCAAGTGAGATTGGTGTTCCTGGCGGAGAATCGGCAAGAGCTAGAATCGCAGAGCGTAATGCTCGATTGGAAGCTCAGCTGTTAGAATTGAATAGACAGAACCTACAGAATGTTCAAGGTGTTGGAGCAGGAAGTACGACGGTCATCAACCAAAACAGTACTGTTAGTAATGCTCAATCGACGACCATCGCATCCGATATCCCAGCAGCACAAGACATTTACATGAACAAAGGACTGCTGGGAGGTGGGGGAGGCTTCTAATTAGTCTTCGTTAGCCAGCTTTGAGAAATACGACATTGTATCGTCGTCATCCTCGTCTGTAGCCGCTGTAGAGACCGGTTCAACAGTTTTCATAGGTGCAGACTCAGCAGTAACTGTCAGGTCTTCTACCTGCTGTGCAGTGAGCGTGTCACCATGACCGAGTACCATATCCAGTCGAGATTTCAGTTCATCATATGACTTGAAGGTAGACGGATCAGTGAACTCCTGGAGGGAGTGGCACTGTGCATAGATACGTTCCATCTCTTCATCGTCTGCCAGTGCACTAGGTGCGGCAAACTCAGAGCGGTCGTAGTTACGCCAACCATCCTGCTTACGAATCTTAATCTTGAAGTCAGCACCTTCCCAAAGATCAAATGGGTTGATAGGCTGTTCATCTTCGTACTCTGGCTGCATAGCTGCCATGAGCTTATCAAAGATACGCTTACCAAACTGATAGAGGAAGACCTTGCCTTCATTCTCTGGATTCTTGCTATCAGAGATGACGTAGATGTTTGAGACGTAGTGCAGTCGACGCTTCTGATCACGTGCAGTCTGCTTGTCTTCGTCTCGACCCGAGTTCCAGAGCTTAGAGTTAAGCTCACCTACTGGGTCTTTCTGACCGAGAGTGGTAAGAGATTTCTCAATGTACCACATACCGGTATTCTTACCCTTAAAGCCATGATCCCAGTATCGTACCCATGGAAGCTCCTCACCTTCGGGTGCCGGGAGGAAGCGGATAACGGCATAGCCATTCTCTGCTGCGTCAACGGTTGGCTTCCACATACGTGGATCAGGACCAGCACGTTGTTCGGTGCTTTCATTCAGGGATGCTGCTGCATTGACCAACTTGTCGATGGAGGAGCTACGGGATTTTTTAAGAGCTGCGAGTGTCATATGTATATTCCTTGTATTGACTGAAGTATTAAGACGTGTATTATACAGTATTGTCTGTTGTATGTAAACCCCTATTTTTCTGGAAAGGTGATTGACCCTTCCTCTACCTCCATGGGTTCAATTGGAGGATTCTTCTTCACCTTCCAGAGTTGTGGTGCTTTGATCTGGGCAGACACATTCTCCGATTCCGGGTAAGGCGTCTGTTGATAGTGGTTCTTCATTGGATTCCACTTCCACGGCATCGACTGGTTCCTCTTCAATAGGTGTAATCTCTTCCATCGGTACTTCAGGCTCTGGTGCCGGTTCGATAACCTCTTCTTGCTGGCCAAACGTTCCTAGCAGATTATCCTTGTAAATAAAACTGCACGCGCCGATGCCTAGAATGACTAGTACAAACGGGATGTACATTCCAATTAAACGTAACATAAAATTCCTCATATAGGTAACTTATTGATCCTTTCTAAGAAATTGAGGTCACGAGCCTCCGCCTCGATCTTATCCTTGATTGACGTATTGATCAGATTAGGAATGCGATCAGGTTCGATCTCGTGTTGATCCATTAGGTCAATTACTGCATCCATGTAAGGTACATCTTTCATGTAGATGTACTCTTCAACCATGTCACAGAATCTTTTACGACTTAGGATTTTGTACTCAATATCCATTATTCTTCTCGTAAAGAAACTCTTGATATGCCTCATTGCCAGACAGAATCTCATCAAGATTGTGACTGTGAGCATAGTCCATATCAAAAGCTGCCAGTTTGTCTAGCTGCTTCTTCTTACGGAACTGCGTATCAAAGTGCTTCTTACGTAGTTTGTTCTTAAGTGTAGCCATTGTATATATTCCTTTCATTAAGACACTCATAGAGTGTATCACACTTTTTTCACGTTGTAAACAACTATTTTAATACTCATACCCTTTAAAATATCTAACATCAACGGTAACCTCTGAGGTATTACCATCACTATCAGTAACGGTCTCTAATTCATATTTTTCAATCCACTTATTACTAAGAAGCCAATTTTTGTAATCAACTTTGATTTCTTCCAGTTTTTCTTTTAGAGCTGTCGTCCCAGAAATATGATAAGCTTCTGGTATCTTTGGATGCGCTATTTGAAAAACAGTGTTCTCTGTATAAGAGGGATCATCTAGATCAGTAACATTCCTGATCTTTGTAGTCTGCATTACCTGACCATTAATCTTTTTTAAAACATAATTTAATTCACGAATGTGATATCGCTCAATATCAGTTTGTTGATTTAAGTATGTTTCTACCTCGTCTGTAATATAAGACATGGCAGAATCCATAGTATCAAAAACAGAAAAATCAGAGTCTCTTGTGATCCTATACTTATACGTCATTTAAGTTATCGCCCCATAAATAGTTCCATTATTTACATAAGAGAAATTTGTTACATAGGATCCGGTTCCAGAAATAGCATTAGCATCACCAAACGAACCTCCAGCACCTGCAGTAGCTGCTGCATATCCGAATTGACCATTAGGAGATCCCAATCCTAGAAGGTTCGCTCCTCCGCCACCATTTGCTCCGGTAGTTCCAGCTGGGAAAACTGCACCACCACCGCCAGACATAGAGGCTCGAGCAGTCTGATCATCCGGACCGCTTACCTGTCTACAAGCAGCTGCAGCAACACCGCCACCACCACCAGCCTGCCCACCGGATCCAACAGTTACACCCCCAACAAGATTCGTTCCTCTTTGACGATCGGCTGTACTATTGCCATTTGAACCAGCACCAGTAATTGATCCTAGTGCATAGTAGTCGGGAAACCCTGTTGAGTTACTGGTTCCCTCATCATTACTAGCTTGTGCGCTGATGCCGGGTTGCCCGCCGCCTGCTCCACCCCCACCAGGGGCGGTTGCACCAGTATCACCTTGAAGGCCGCTGCCAACAATCACTCGTTGACCGCCGTCACCGCCTCCAGCTATATACCCTCCGGAATTATTAATAATTAATACTGTATCACAAACATCATTAGAATTAAATCGAATTCCAGGGGCTCCGGAATTACCGGATGTACTACTTCCTCGACCACCTTCACCAAAAATCATACCATTATTTTCTATAACGAGGTAAGAAAATTTACCTCCAATATCAATATTTCTTACTCTCGTTGTAGCATCAATTACAAATTTAATTGGCTGTTCTATTTTACCAGAAACTGGTGTCAATCCCCCAGAAGATTGTGCTAACTCATATAAATCAAGTTCGGGATATCCACCAGAAGGAGCTCCAGGCAAATATGATTTTATGTTTGTATTATCATAAACTCCATTAGCTACATTAATAGTAGTAATAACGCCAGTTTCAGAATCGACATTTCCTTCTAAATCACCTGCTGATATAGCACCAATCTCATGAAAAGTCTGAAGTTCAACATTAAATCCAGTTGCATCAACTGAATATCCGCCTATGCCAGCAGCGGAGGGAAACCCCCGATCATTTCCTAATCTTCCAGGGCGACCCCATCCGCCGCCGCCACCACCGTAATAGGTGATCGATCCATCGGTGCCATCATTAAATCCAGTTGAAGTAAAGTCTAATCCGCCATATTCCCCAGAATAGATTCTAGCTGTTGTAACTCCCCAAGAAGCGCCATCGCCCCCACCTCTTGCAGGAGTAGAACTGTAGGCATCATATTGCACTCCTCCGGTCTGATTTAAGTTCGTAGATCCAGCTCCAGGTCGTCCGGCTCCAGCACCGCCACCGCCTCCGGCAATTGGTATAGTCGGAGAAGCGCCTACCCCTCTACCAAATCCTCCTCCTCCACCACCGCCTAGAATTCTGTCATAGTTTCTGATTTCAACATTATTTCCAGTTACCTCTATTGCAGAACCGCCATATTGACCGGTCTGAAGAAATGAAAAAGTTGATGCCGATTCAGTAAGCTTTGCAAAACCTCCGCCAGTACCTCCATAACCATGAATAATACCATAGTTATTAATAATTGTATTGTTAGTGTCTATTGTTAATGCGGGCAAGCCCCTTAGCCCGTCAAGATCACCAGCACTTTCTCTGATAAAAAATCCAGCAGTAGTTCTGTCGGGAGTTGCTGCCCCAATTATAACATCTGGATTAATAGTAACTTCTAATATGTCATTACCATTCCAACCGTTTGCAGTGGCATAGCTGTCTAAAAATACATTGTTGATATTAGTATCAATTGTTACTTGGAATGTGAGCGTTGATGTGGCGAATCCAAAATCGCTAACGGAAATTGTTCCACTAGTAGGAATATCTGAATACTGTGCAGAATCTGGAACGAAATCTCCGCCTCTATAGTATTCTGATAATTCGTGAGGTCTGGCACTATCCTCTGTCTGGAAGTCTCCTAAGAACGTCCCAGCAATAGATGAAAAAGAGGAAGTAAAAATAATTGCCATAGATTATACCAAAAGATTGAGATATAAGACTATTTATATGCCTCCTGCCGGTGTATAATAATCATATATTTCCCGAGTATATCGAGATGTTTTATTAAATTCGTCAATAGATTCATTGATCACGGAACATGGAATACCTTTCATCCCATCATATTGCTCTATTAGTTTTGCTAGTTTCCATCCTTCAATATCTTCTATCGTGACATTATAACCTTCTTCTTTAGCCTTTTCAAGCATGAAAGCATCAAAAATTGTATTAAATCTTTTTATGTTTTCTTTATTAATTTTACCACATCCCAGAACTTCAGCCGCAGCTAAACTGGCGATGTCTTTATATTCCATAATCATATTTTCTTTGGTCATCACTTGACTCTTAGCAATACTAGGAACCAATAAAAAAAGTAATGCTAAGAATCTCAACATATTAACTCTCCCTAAACACTTTGTGTATATCTCTTAATAGATTTTTACCTTCATTACGCTTACGCTGGAACACGTTGCGTCCTACAATCATACCGTAGCCACCATTCTTTGCAATCGCTTCTGCTTCCATTAGGATTGCTTCAGTGCCACGCTTGGTACCACCAGAAAAGACCACAGGAATACCACATGCTGATTTAACAACACGATCTACCCGAATACAGAGTGTAGACATATTATCATACTCAGGAAGCTTAACCTTGATCACGTCTGGTTCCAACTGCGCAGCAATGTATGCTGCATGCATTGTAGTCTCAAACGAGATAGGATTGAATTCACCGCCACGTGGATACGACCAGAGAATGGTCTTGGCAGTCGGTGAGGCATGGGTTTTAATCTTACCAAAGTAATTGATCATTTCGTCTTGATCAAGCGATCCAGGATAAATTGTGTATCCAATGCCACCCATTCCTTGAGCTGCAGCTGTAGTTGCATAGACTGCTTGAGTCGGATCAAGCCAGTCGTTCAGATTGTTACCATGATTTAGTTTCATAATGATATCCTGTGCTAAATGCGGATACCAAAACTTCAATAGGTTAGCAGTACGCTGCGGCAGTGCTGCAGCCCCTACTAAACCTTCTTCCAACAACTCAGCGATATAGTCAACCTGGTAATCCACATCCAACATCTCAGGATGATCTGTGGCATAGAACGCAGAATGTGGTCCGTGTTCTACTCCTTGATCAATAGGAAGGATGATGGTGTAGTTATCTTTTTTACCGAAATCTGGTTCACATAAACGCTTGTGTTTCATTCTCAACCTCTAATTGTTTAATACGATGTTGGCAATATTCAATCAGCTCTTGTAATTCTTTAGGGTCTTCATGCCGCAGGATAATCTCCATAGCCTGTACAAACCCTACGGTCTGTTTGGCTTCATGGATTGCGGATAGTGTTTTTGTAATAGATTGCTTATTCAGCATTATAGCATTTCTCCCATACCATATAACCTAGAGTAACATCATCGTCAGAAAAGCCCTTCATGCCTTCTAGAATTGACATGTACTTAGCGACACCGATAATACGTTCGTCATTTACATCAATGACAAACTTGTCTTCATGAAGATCAGTGCTTCCAGCGACAAAGTCGATATAACGTTGAGTGTCGTTTTCTACAGGTGGAGCCCACTTGTGGATAGCCTCACTGAGAGTGAGTCCAGTGTAAAGGCGGTCCAGAAGGTCAAACATAGCTGCATATCCCCATTCAGGAGCAGCGAACGACTCAAAGGCTGGGTCATTAGAAGTTTCGCCATAATAGGTTACTCCAGTTTTCCGGATGTTGCCTGGGTTGTTATTACGTGTAGGACGATTAGTAGATACGTCTGTGTAGTCGTATTCGCCAAAGCTTACCATGTTACAATCAAGCTCGTGTGCTTCAGTCTTAGGAGCAGTGACGATAGCGTACATAGAAACAGTGACGATAGCAGAAACGAAAAGGGTCGATGCCAAACGGATCATGTCAATAACCTATAAAATCAATCAATACTACTTATATAATACAAAAAGGGGGCTTTGTAAACCCCCTAATTTAACTTTTTTTATCCCGAAACCCAGCTAATAAGTTTACTGGGTTTAATAGTACGCCAACCTTGATCGGTAACACTATAGACTCGGATATAGTCTTTATCCATAATAGTGTCAAAGCTCTCCATAAGATCATCATACTCCGTTAGACCAACACCTGGATGTTCTTCTGGAATATAGTCAGGATCAAGGGTTACCTTACGGTTGGTCTGGGTACCGTCCGCCTTTTCAAAGCGGACGTCAACAATACCCTTCTGAACTTTTTCAAGAAAGTTTTTCATCATATTTGCATCAGCCATTTTCATTTCTCCTATGCTGCGACTGCAAGTTCAAGTGCCTTCTTCTTGACATTGGCGTTAGTGCCGTACCAAGAGGACTGAAGGCGGTTATCGTTGTTGCGACCAAGAGTATGGTCAGTCATGTAGGTGACAGTGTTGAACAACTGCCAGAAGGTACCTTCACCAAGCTCTGCACCAGCCTGGGTGTGCATGACTTCCTGAGCTTCACGAGCTTTGTAGGAAGCTTTCTCACCAGCGGAAGGGAATACCTGGTTGAAGTAGTTGACCATCTGCTCAGAGGTGTAAGTCTTCTGGCAGAGGTACTCAGCTGCTTCCTTGTAGGTCTCAAGCTTTTGCTGAGCCATACCGAGGGTTTCCATTGCAGTAGCTGCATCGAATGGAGTCTGGTGACCCATACGTACGTAGTTGTCTACTTGCTGGTCGATAGAAAGGGTGAGAGTGTTGTTGCACACCACACGGATTGGAGTGAATCGTACGTCGATTGACTTGCCGTACTGGTGTGGGTTGGAGAAGAGGAGGTAGGACTCTACCGTGTCTTCGCCTTGTGGAGTCTTGATAGTGAAGCCGTCGTTGATCTTAGCCAACGCCCAGACCATCTTACCACCTTTGAGGGAGCCAGCGGTGTGCATCTGCATGTCACCAGCATCTACAAACTCGCGGAAGAAGTCAAAAGCTTCTTGGTTTTGTACTGGGTTCCAGCCTTCGCCTACAGTGTCCAGCACCTTTTTATCAGTGGAGCGTACGAGTGCAGCCTTACCTGGTACTTCACCAAGCTCACCAAGATCATCCATGTAGTACATAGGCTGCTTGGTAACGGTCCAGTCCAGACCTGCTGCCTTCATCATATCGTCAGTAGAGATATCGTCGGAAACTTCCGTACCCAGACCGTGCCAAGGAGTAGCACCTGCGTAAGCCATCTGAGCGGTACCGTCTACAAATTCAATTTCGTGAGCCATCGTTTAAAGCCTTTCTGTTGATTACACTAGTAATATAATGCATTCGGCTTTAAATGTAAACCCCCTAATTACACTTTTTCCACAGAAATTTCAACATTTTCTGGCTTAGGGATTTTGATATTGTTGTGAGTGTGATGGATTACGAACTGAGTATCTTTGAACTCTTTGAAAATGCCATTGAAGACTTTTCTCCACGTACTAGACAGTCTTTCAGTGTTCATACCACCTCTATCAGACTCAAGATAAAAGTCTGTTCGTGATCGAATATCAAAGTCCATAATAGAATCGAATCCCCAGAGGTGAATACGATCAGGTTGGATCTTATTTGCTACATAGTGAGTTGCAAAATGTCCACAGTTAAAGTTAGTATACCCTTGACCCCCACCCCCAGTGTATTTTGGCAGAACGGTATAGAATTCTTTAATCTGTGCGGCATGCTTCATATGAAAGCCAGGATTCTTTTCCATCCATACTTTAGGGCGATAGCCAAGCACCCATGTATAAGGATTTTCTAAGCTACCTTCAGTTAGAGCTTTCATCATTTTAAAGTCAACCATACAAGAGAATGCAACACGCTCTACAGCAAACGGAGGCAGATTGCATACCACCTTCATTCCTTTTAGGTCTTTATGATTTAGATATAGCTTTGAAGAATGTCCGTTACCAAGTACGTGTACCGCTTTAGCCATTACGAATTAGTCCTCTGATATGTTCTTTACCTTTAAACCCTGTCCAATGCATAATCTTCTTACGAGAAGAATCCTGACCATCTAATAGCTGGATTCTTAACCAGTTGTAGATATTGGGTAGATCTTCAATATATATTCGCTTCTTTAAAGGATCATCACGCAGCATCATATGTAGTACTTCCTGATCACCTACTGTAGGATTGGCATCGATGTTGCGTTTCCATTCTTTTAGAATTCTAGGACAGCCTTCAAATAAAACAATACCAGAGTTATGCCAAATTTCTCCACGACGTTTAGTCCACGGAAGATCTTGCACCATGCCCAGCTTGTTCTCTACAGAGTAATTAAAAACAGTAGAGATGGAACGAAGCACGTGACAGTCGGTATCGATCCAGCAAACTTTCTTGGCTAACTTAGATGCGTCGATCATAGATTGAGGTTTAAGAAACCATGCTTTATCCTTATGCGAATTTAACTTAATTACTTTTGCAAAGTTCTTCTCTGCATAATCCCTAGCCTTAGCGCTAACTCCAAAGTCAGCAAAGATTACGGGTGTATTGTTATGCTTAGAGTACTCGGTGAACCACCATTCCAGCATCCATTCTGTGTTTTCATCACATCCAGTCAGGAAAGCTTTATCGAACATTTAGGATATCCATCTTTCCAGTTTTAAGGTATGAAAACTTTGCCTGAATACCTTCTTCTCTTTGGATAGTGGTAAAGGTATCTCTTGCTTGAATAGGCCACGGATAAAACTCTGTAATCTCAAAGTCGTCTTGGTGAATATAAACGTCAGTGGGCTTTGCTTTAATCTTTGCTCGATGAATTAAATCCCATGCGCCTTTGGGTGTAATGTAGTATCCGTGTGCACCAGGAAGAAACGGCTTAGAGCAGAGTGGCCCTTCACCAAGTTTACCTGGTGTCTCAACCCTACCATATGAAGGTTCTCCAAGATTTACAATATCACCTCGGAGGAATGTTGGAATGTCACCAACGAATACCGCATCATGTTCTAGGATAAGATAGTTTTGCTGGGTTTGATAGCTTTCTTTCCAGAGGGAATAGTGTGACGAGAAAGCAGCCAATGCATTCTTAAATCTTGAATACTTTTCTTTGAAGAATCTTGTATCAATCTGTTCATCATACACAAATTGATCTACGGTCTTTGGAGTGACAGCATTAAAGTTCTGAACGTGTACACCATATCCAGCGCCAGAATCAATACATCTCTGCGCAGCCTTGACGGACTGTGGCATGTTCATCAAGGTAATCACTTTGGCAATCATAATCTAACCTGTCGTTGTTGATCTTCTCTGTTCTACCTTAGTTATATATGGGTAGTATGACTTGAGATTTCCAGGAAACAGCTGCTTGCAGAGCAGAGCATCGTTTGGCCAGATACCAATACTTGATTGAAGCTTCGAGGCTTTCTTTGCAGCCGCTGGTGTAATCACATATGCACTGTTACCAGCAAGACCGTCTGGAACGTTCTCATCTGGAGTATTTACACCTTCTACTACATGCACACCAAAGTCGTTCTTGATAATATTCTCATGATAGACCATGCCACGACGGGTAGCACCTCGAGGATCATTAATCATGAGAACGTCACCATCATCGATAGACTTAAGAATCTTGCTAGGTCTAAACTTACGAATAAAAACTGCATCATGCTCTAAGATCATAATTGGTTCGTCTAATTGTACACATTTATTCCAGAGATTCATATGTGACAAAGAACAAGCAATCTTTTTACCAATGTCTTTTGCTTTATATCCAATCAGAGTCATGCCTTCATAAACACTAGTCTCGCCTTCAACTGGATAGGAGTAAGTAGTGTCTTTAATCTTATCAGGCGTGACAGCACGGACCATTTCAATATGAAGGTCATCATTCATCTGTCTGGCAGTCTTGAGAGTGTTCTCAGCAGACTGTACACTGTACTTGTCATTAAATAATGTAATTACAAAGGCTTTCATTTTTTAATATTTTCCAAAGTTTGATATATTCTTTTCTTGTACGACTCAATAGAAAAACTTTTATATGCGTCTTCTCTAATTTTTAGTTTATTTTCCAGAGTATTATACTTGATAATTTTATCCCACTCCATGACTAGTGTTTAAGTTTGAATGTTTGAATGTAAAATATTCTGGAATTGTATATTGCATTTTTACATTTTTTGTATTAATAAAAAAGTCACTTTGTTCCCATCCATTTTTGTGTAATGAGTCTAATAACTTTTTTGCTCCTTTAGGAGTAATAGCATATGCTGCTGTTCCCGGAATCATTAAGCTCCCTTTAAAGAGATTGTCTTTGTTATATATTAAAGGTGAATAAGAGTATTCATTTATACCAAAATCAAAATCAGGCTTATTACGAACATGACTAAAAACTTTCTGTTTAAATGCAGAAGATGCATTCATAATCAATACATCTTTCCATGTTGGATTGTCCCAGTTTCTAACACAATAACTATCATGCTCAATAAATGCTACAGGTTCATTTAACTCTAAACATTTTTTCCACACTTTAACATGATTAAGAAAGCATGACATCTTTGTCTCATAAACTTTTTTACTTTCTCGTTTAAAGTTGGTAACTCTACCATTAGGCACTTCTGGATAATGCTCATAGTCATATAAAGTTTTGGGTGTAACACCTTCTAACATTTCAACATCAAACCCACTAGAACTAGAACTTCTGTAACAGTCATTAGCTTGTTTTTCTGAAACAGAGTGACCTTTTAAGTAAACTATAAATGATTTCATTTAAATTTTCCATCCTTAGCAAGCAATACTCCACCAAAGTAATTTGTGTGATGATCGTCATAAGGTTTACTTAATATTTGATACCATCCAGCTTCAGCAGGTAATAATTCTTTCTTTTTATGTAAATAGAATACATAATCAGTATTAAAGTGTTTTGGTCTATGGAATATTAAAGGGTCTCTCATCATACCATTCCATCTAATGTTATCTGTAGTCTTCTTCAACATTTCAGGAGAATTTAAATATTTAATAGATTCATTATCCATTTTTCCACTTCTCCATCCAAACCCATACGGACCTTCTTCATAAGATTTTTCTAGATACAAATTATAGTCCAATTTGTCTGAGAAGTATAAATCATATCTACATTTAATAATCATATCATACTTTTTTCGCAGACTTTTAACCAAAAAAGCATGAGCTAATATTTGTTTTGTGGAGTTATATAATTTAGAACTGGATTTGTGTAATCTTTTATGATCCAGCCATGGACCAGCATTAGATTTTGTATCTGCTACACAATCATACCCAATATCAGGTTCATCTAAAACTAATACTTTGTTGTTATTAATTAAAGTATTTTTATTCCATGTTTGATAATAATAATCAACATTTATATTTTTAAATGCACTAAACATTCCATTTTCTAATACAGAATAATCAATATCAGTTTTGCGTTGCAATCCACTAATACAAAAAGCAATCTTCATTATTTATTTACCTGATATAATGTTGCGCCCTTGCCAGTACTATCTTTGATTATAGCGTTTAAACCTACTTCTTTAAATAATTCAAGCAATTCTTCAATAGAAATTTCTAACGGATCAATTGCCCTAGATCGGTTATTTACTTCACTGTGTGCATGTTCAACAAACATAATACCATTATCAGACAACTGATTTTTCCATGTATTTAAACATTTGATTGGATCATACGAGTGGTCAAATGAATTAGTGTACAAGATGTCAAATTTACTAATCCACTCATCTTTAACTTCATGGAAATCATGCTGAACAGTCATCGGAAAGTTTTTAGCAGTATGTGATATTTCTGTTCCAACAATATTTGCATTTGAGTAATATTTTTTAAAAAACTTTTGCTCTGCGGCATTACGAGTACCATGACATAATATAGATGTGGCAAATGGAACCCAAGAATGTATCTTAGCAATGGTAGATTCTTCAACCCATTTAAGGTTAATTTTTTTTACATTAGCCCGAGTTTGTGCTTCTACATACTCTTCATAATTTTTGTATTTCCAAATTTTCATCTTGATATCGTAATTACCTTATATGTCCCCGAAACTTTTGTGTCAATTGACTGTGACTTAATTACTTTAAATCCTGCTTCACTAATAACATTCATAAAAATATTTTCATTTTGCACATAAATTTTATTTTGTTCTAATACTGGGTCTTTGTCCCAACATCTTAGAGTTAATATACAATACTTTTTAGTAGCAGTCAATACATTATTAAGAATAGATAATGAATCATCCTGTGGAAATAAGTTTAACATGCGAATAATCAAAGAAAGGTCAGCCTTCTTTTTAATTGGAGTTTTAAGCAAATTCCATTTTTTTACATTTAATTTAGATGAAATTTTCTTTTTTGCTTGTGCAATCATATCATCAGAATACTCATACCCATAAACAACATTAATGTGGTCAGCACGTTCAAAAGCATCACTAAACCGATTAGTACCAAGCGGCGCATCAATAATAGTCTCAATATCACTATTATTCATAATAAAATTTTCAACGATACGTTGCTCAAACTGCCACTTTTTATTAGTAGATCGACTGTCGTAGTTATTCGCATTCAATCCAGAGTAATGTTTTTCAATTAAACTTTCCATGATTTTCTAACTTTCCAATATTTTTGTACTACGTCACTATCTATACCAAACACTAGCGATGGGTCTGTTAAGAACTTGGCATTAATAACATTCATGAACCAAGCATTATTGCATGCTAAAAATTCATTATCAATAACCTTAATACCATTCTCAGTCATAATGATGTTGTCTATCGTTAAATCATTATGGTTAATATGATTAGGTAGTAATAGAGGTGTAAAAGGTAAACTAACTCTTTTGTGTATATGCTCAAGGTAATCCCATGTACACTTGTTATAGTCAATTGAACGTAGAGTCAGAATCAGCTTACCGACTTCTTTTTGTATTACGTTCACATCACAATTACGTGCATGTGTGCCTTCAATAAACTCTTCTGCAATCAATAGACCATCCGAGTTAATTACTTTAGGAAAGTAATGAGACACCTGATCATGTTGATCAATATAAAGACGTAAGTCAACTTGCGCCTGATTAAATGTCTCATATACTTTAACCTTCTGACCATCGTATTCAGCAAAGACCGACAAGAGGTTATTTTTATTTGTGTGTTTTGCCCTTCCTTTGGTTGATTGTATATTTTTCAATCTATCTAACAATTGAACATATTCCCCAAAAAGAACTATGAATATCACCATACGGCTCACTCATTACTTGATACCATCCCCATTCTACGGGAAGAAGATTTTTTTGTGCATGTAAATCAAATACAAAATTAGGATCAAAATGTTTGGGGCTGTGCATAATTAATTGATCTGGCAAGTATCCATACCAATCAGCATTGGGGTCATCTTTCGGGACATCATAAACTTTATTAATTTCATGCCCTTTAGCGGGTCGTATCATAAAACCAACTGGACCCTTATTTTTTGCTATTTCTAAATATTTACTATAATCTGTATTTGCAATTTCGACATCAAATCGTGTTCGAATTATAATATCATAATCATTAGGTATTTTAGATATTAAATCAGCATATCCTAATATTTGTTTTGACCCATGCTGGGTTTTATTGTGAAATATATTTTTCTCCCTATATCTTTCAAACTTACCATGTTTACATGGATAATTTGTATCAGACACTGGATGATAAGTCATTTTGGGTTCTTTGCAATAAAACAATTTTTCTTGATATTTTTTAGGTATTCTATCAACATCAGATTCCCAAGTATGATAATAAAAATCTGCTGTTGGGAATATTTCACGTCTTTTTTGATCTAAAATATCTGGATGAATATTTATTTTATCTCTATAGATACCATTAACACACACTGCAATTTTCATAAACTAGGAATCCTGTTCCACCACTCAGTCTTCTTTAAAGCCTCCAGTTCTTCTGGTGTTCCCATACCTAAAAACTTCTCAACTCGATATTCTCTGACATTGCCCTCAAGGTAATTATATACAGGCGCAAGATAGAATTCACCATTTGTACGGTCATTAGCATCAAACATTCTTTGTGCAGCTTCAGCAAACTTTTTCTCGCTTGCAAAATGATAAACACCTACAGTAGCAATATTTGAAATCATTTTCTTTTCTGCTAATTCAGTAATATACCCACTATTATCTACAGTTACATAACTATGAATTGGTTTATCATGATCAGGTATAAATGTAAGAATGGTGCCTTCAGTATTATCCTGCTCAAAGAAGTCAGATTTATTCCATGACATTAACTGGTCACAGTTTGCAACTAAGAACCCATCATCACTCTCTGTGTCAATTGCCTCTAGTACAGTACAAGCAGCTCCTTCAGTAATGGCATCTAATACATGCACAGTAGCACTAGGAGAAGCATCTTTGATTAACCTATCAATAGCATACTTGTCAATATGTTCACGGCGAACAATGACATGGATGTCTGTTCCATATCCAATGTTTTCTAACACTCTGACAAACATAGGTTTACCTTGAATGTCAATTAGTGGTTTAGGTAGTTTATATCCAGCATCAATAAATCGCTGACCGTTGCCAGCCATAGGTAAAATAATTTTCATTAGTCTAAACTCTTTCTCATTTCATACACTTTATCGTAGATATTCTCACCAGTGTGCAACCAACCACCAATATTTGCCATCCAATCATTACCAATATTTCCACGAATCTCTCTAGCAACATCTGGATTCATTCCACAACTAAGAGCAGCAACTCTATCATTATTCATACAGATAGAAAGTGCTTCCATCGTCTCTTCTTCAGATTCTCCTTCTGGATAATATCCACCAAGCATACCAACATGTATAGTATCAATACCAGCCATAACACCAAGTTTAACTAGAACTGGCCATGAGATAGAAAATTTATTGCCGGGATCAGTGAGAATACGAATACCAGACCTTTGATAGTGTGTGATAAGTCCTGCCTGATTACTTGCTGTATATGCACCTAGACCTGACCAAAAATTGATATGCACACAATCGCCACCAAGACTTCTAACATCTTCCAAGTTTTGAACTAATTCGTATGGATCAGCATTAACACAGTACGAATACACAACTTTGCTATTTTTCTTTTCAATAAGAGAACTGACTGCCTGTACTCTTTGAGTCAAAGGTAAATAATCATTGTTAGCCATAATCTCATCTTCTTTGATGAAATCACTGCCGCCATCAATCATTTGCTCTACAATAGAAAGAAGTTGTTGTTCTGTAAGACCAGACTTAGGTTTAACAATAGAACCGAAAAGTGGACGATTCTCTGCGCCTACACGTTCTTTAAATGCTTTCATTCCAAGAACAGGAGCATTCATATAAGGTAAACCTTCAATGTCAATTACACGACAACGTTCTACAATTTCAATATCAGATTGTCCACCTTGAATAATACAAAGCAACTGAGAAATGTTTGGCCATGTAAATGCTTTGAGTGGGTAATCAATCTTTACGATATTACCTTCAATAGACTTTACGATAGCTTCCATTTCTTTGACATTAGCAGAAGTTTCAATTTCTGATCTAATATTTGGATTGCCGATACTTTGCCCGATTGCAATATTATGAGCGGCTGATGGAATATCTTTGCTATGAACATGATATGTTACCGTATAATACATTTTATTTTCCTTTTAAGTATCTCACAATATAATCCGAGCAGACACCAGCAAACTCACTAACATCTGTATCATTCCACTCTGGTAAAACTGCAATAGTTTTGTTATATTTAGTAGATGTTAATTCATTTGGATATGCCCATACCCAGCCTTTGGAAGTCATGGTGTATTTGTCACTTTCATGCCAAAAATAATTCAAATAGTGTCTTGACATATCTTCTAGGGCATTTATATTTTTACAATGAATCCAAAGTTTCCATTTTCTTTCTAATAACCAACTAATATCAATTTTAAATGTAGGTTTATCATGACCAAGCCAATAATCATCTGAGTTTTTCCATACATCAACTTCACAGTCATACCCAGCATCTAATGCTTTTTGGATATAATATGGATGATTTTCTGATGCTGAATTAATGCCATTAATGTTACCTCTGTGAGAAATAAGCAACATTTAAATCTGCTCCATCAACTGCTCTACATTCTCACCACGTTCTGGTAGCAAGTCTTTCAAAAAGAAGTGAACAAAGTGGCATTCACTAATTTTCTTATTAGCACTATATAGACCATTCCATTTCCAGTTCATATGCTTCACAGGAACCTTACGGGATTTCATAAAGTAATTTAACAGCGTTTGATCAGTAGACCATTTCCATGCACCGAGCCCATCAATAAAAGGTTGAAACTCTATCTGATCCAACCATTCTTTAGCTGGCATTTTTACATAGTCATAAAAAGACTGATTCATTAGCATCAGCCCCATATTATAAAATTCATATCCAAATTTATTGGGTTTAAAGTCCAAACCTTTTTTACCATGAATACCATGATATTGCATTCGAGAGTAATTCAAAATCTTTGCAATATACTGTTTGTTGATTGGCATCTCACGTTCACAAACTGCGCCAAACGGATGATCAGTTCCAAAGTCATCAAAGATATTTGGAGCATCTGGTCGAATATAAATGTCAGAATCAATCACAGCAATCTGATCATACTCTGGAAGAAGATCAAAAGCATTTTCTTTTTCAAAGATAGGCAGATAACCCAACCTTGAAGCACCTTCACTACGATTAGATGTAAATGGATTAGGATTAATTCGCAGCTTTGGTTTATCTAAAACATAATGTTCGATACCATGTTTAGCACAATATTCTGCAACAGATTGAATACAGTGTTTATAAAGATTAGATGGTTTACCTACAGAAACCTGATAGATGAGTCGTTTCACTTTCTATGATCCTCGTTGATCTTACGCACCGAACGAATTAGCGGTAGGTCAGCGCCATGTTGTTCTGCAAATTTTACAAATGCCGAGGTGTCCTTTGGTAAGCAATGCCCACCCCAACCAAACTTGCCGTCATATCCTGGTACTTGATTATGCGAGTGACCAATACGAGAATCAACCCCTAGAGCATATACAGTAGAATCATAGTCAAGTTCCGGATGTGCTTTTTGCATTAGATTATAAAGATCATTAAAGAATGTAACCCTCATAGCAAGGAAGGAGTTCTCAGCATACTTAACATATCCTGCCTCAACAATATCGACGAATGCTTCATCTTGAATATCAATACATTCTTGAAATACGTTCATCCATCCTTCTGCTTGATCTACCTCACCCCCAATAATCATTTTAGTTTCTTGCAAGAAATCTTCTACTGAGTTACGACCTCGAAGGAACTCGGGGGAGAAGCAAACATTAGGATAGTTTTCTTTGAAAAACTGGAGCGTGTCGATGTCTGTAGTCGACTTAATCAAAATTGGTTTATCGATACCAATAGCCTCTACTGTTTCTAGGACAATAGAATCATCACATCTACCATCTTCTCCTTCTGGAGTAGGCACACAGACTACAGCAGCATGACACGTTTCCATTACTTCCAAAAGAGGTTGGTTATATTCTTCATAGGCGGGATCGACAATATCATAATCGATATTGTCTCCTTGGTCGAAAGCAGCGACCATAGCTTTACCAACATAGCCATAACCAACTACAGCGATTTTCATTCTTCATTCTCCTCATCTAAATCAAGTTCAAGCTGTTGCTTCACTTCAAACTTACCCATCTTCTTCAGCCTGAGAACAACTTCATCGCCATCGAGCCAAAGGTCTTTACCTTGCTCAATGTCTTTGATCTCTTCTGATGTAAGGAAGTCTTTATAAATGTTATTTACCAGCTTGTTAAACCATTTTTTCTCAAAGGAGATCTGCTCGTACATCTCCCCGCCTTTACCAATGGAAATACCAGAGTAGTTGTGGAACATGAAGGCAGAGTGGTCAGACACTTCAAACGATTCTGATGCCAGAAAGATCATAGTAGCGGCAGACATACATGCACCTTCAACCGATGTAATGATGTTACCATTCGACTCTGTAATGCAACGCATCAGCTGAATCGCAGTAAACAGATCACCGCCATAACAGTTGATATGAATCTTAATAATATCAGATTTACTGGCAGAACGCAGTAGTTCGAACCAATCAGTGTACTGGTCCGAACTTTTAATCTCACCAGACAAGTACAGATCGTGCTGCTGGACAAGAGATTTACCAGAGAAAATGTTCTTATTCTTTTGTCCCATGCCTAGCATTTCGTCTAGTGGACCGAACGGGTCTGCATTCATTTAGGATTCTCCTGATTGTACTGTTCAATAGTTTCCTGTAGCTTACCGATCCATTCGTCACGATGTTCGACAAATACGATTGGGTCTTCATGATCTACTGCCATGATGGTAACTAGCTGCGTGATAGGCATGCCAGTACGTTCTTCCCACATAACAGCGTAACCAGCTTCTTGCATAAAGTAGTTGTAACACTTGCTACGGGTTTTACGCTTACGTGAGGTCTTGAAGTCGATGATAGACAATTTACCATCAAACTCTGCCACACAGTCTACACGACCTGCTACACCAAGGTGCGTAGAGTACAGTGGCTGTTCTTGTGCATAGATTTTACCAATACGTTCATCAATGATTGGTTTCAAATCCATGAAGTTGTCGATGATGTGCGGGAAGTAACCAGCATCAAAGTCTTCGACGTTGTCGATATAGTCTTCAATAATCTTATGCACATCGGTACCACGACCAGATGCTTGACGCATAATCTTATTGGCTTCTTCTTCGCCAACACGCTTACGCCATGCAGCAATAGCAGCACGTGTAAGAATCTGTAGTACTGTAGTGATCGAGGGAAGCTTGTTCTCTTTGTCGATCACGTACTTACGACCATTGTCTGTAGTCTCTGTGACCAGATCATCGTAAGTAAACTCTACGTCTACGTGTTCGAAGATACGACGGTTTTCCATTATATTACTTTCATTCAGTTACATGCTATATGTAATGGTTAATGGGAGGTTTGTAAACCCCCCTATTGAGAATAACCTACAGTTTCTCTAACAATATCATTATTATTCAGCTCTGCCCAGTATACTTCAAAGGCAACAGCATCTTCAATACATTCAAACTGGTGGTATACGCCTGGCTTAACCTTAGTCCACTCACCTGGACCTACAACGGTTTCATCTACCAGATCGTAGTCATTCTGCCATACACGAATAAGCAGATAACCAGATTCCACAAAGAATCCGTTCCATTTAAATTCGTGTTTATGCTTAGAACATACTCCACCTTTCTTGGTGAAGATACGGTGAAACTCTAGTGCACCGTTCGCTTCAATCAGTTCTGTCGAACCCCATACTTTGCCTGCAATCATCTAACTGCCCATCCTAACTCTTCATCTGCTTCATCTTGAAGCACTGGATCGTAGTCATCATACTCGATCTTTTTGTACTTACGAAGGTACTTATCTTCGTCGATATCTGTACCTGCACGCTTAGGACCTTTGGGATATTCACCCAGGGTCATTTTCTTATTACGTCCATTCTTTTTGTTACGCGGGTCAAAACGCGAAAACTTAGCCAATGTCTTATCCTTTCATTTGACTTTTAGCATTTCCTTGGTCATGATATAATCTCGAACAATGCCTGACCGAACAATGTCCTCCCAACCAAACTCAAAGATTTCAAAGTCTTTCATTTGCTCTACGATGGTTAGGAACTTGAGTATGCCGTCTCTGTCTTTTTCTTTATCAAAGTCCGATTGGTAGTAGTCACCTGATAAGATGACCCGGCATTCTCTACCGATACGCGTGATCACAGAATCCAGTTCATGGAAGTTAAGGTTCTGCATTTCATCTACGATCACTACCGAATTGTTAAACGTGGTCCCTCGAATGAAAGATGTAGACTCGAACTTAATAATTCCGGATTGTAGCAACTTATTCCAGGCATCACCTTCACTGAATAATTCATCACAGATCGAGCGGTAGGGGCCGGTATAAGCATCCTTCTTTTCATCTTCATTCCCAGGCAGGTAGCCGATATCCCGTGTGGGTACAATTGATCGAACCAGTACGACTTGATCATAAGGTGTTTCTCTGTCAAGGACTTCTTCCAATGCTAGATACAATGCTACAAACGTTTTGCCGGTACCAGCCGAACCTGCAAGTACTATATTATCACCTTTCTCAAAGGAAGTAAATACCTTTTTTTGATTTTCAGTGATGGGCTCAATCTCGGGTAGGTCTTCTAGTTTCAGCTTCAGTGACCTGATGCTTTTCTGTTTAGACATTAATAGTATTGTCCTTGCCAGAAGCCTTCTTTACTCTTTTAAGTACGTCCTGCCAGCCTTCACCAGCAAGTCTTTGTGTAGAGATTCTCCCACTAACTGTGGCAGGCATTTTCAAGACTTGGACATATTCTTTATTTTCTTTTAGAAAGCTTAGTAGCTCATCATAAGGACAGTTAAGATCATACGCTTCTTCTGTCTCTTTATTTTTCACAGTATAGACTGGCATTACTTTTCATACACCTTATTATATTGGTTATTGACTCGAATGAATGTAGCACACTTGGTTAAATCTTTAATCTGCTTTGCACCAACATACGTACATGTAGAACGTAGTCCACCTAGTATATATTGAATCGTATGACTTACCTCACCTTTATAAGGCACTAGGATATCACGACCCTCTGATGCACGATAGTCCTTCAGTCCGCCTGCATGCTTCTTATTAGCAGTATTGGATGACATACCATAGAACTGACGAAACTCTTTGCGTTCAATAACAGGCTTGTAAATTTCGTCTTCCTTCATGTAGTAGTATTCATTGTTGTGGATATATTTGTGTACCGGTTCGCCACCACCTTCATCATGACCTGCCAGCATACCACCGAGCATCACAAAGTCTGCACCTGCTGCGAATGCCTTGGCTACATCTCCCGGAGAAGTGCAACCCCCGTCAGCAACAACATGACCGCCAAGCCCATGAGCGGCATCAGCGCACTCGATAACCGTCGATAGTTGCGGATACCCAACACCAGTAACAATGCGAGTAGTACAAACAGATCCAGGACCAATGCCCACTTTAACCACGTCAGCTCCATTTAGAATCAACTCCTGTGTCTGATCAGCAGTAACCACGTTACCTGCAATGATAATGTTATTGACCCCACAAAGCTCACGGATAGACTTTACAAACTGGACATATTTCTCCATGTAGCCATTGGGTGTATCGATACAAATAATTGGAAATTTATCTTTGAGTACTTTGACTTTATCATAATCTGCTTCCTGCATACCGATAGTCAAGCAGAGACTTTCTTTCATACGAGAATCGTTCATATCAGCGTATCTATGAACTTCCAACAAATCTTCATTGGAATATGATTTGTTGAGTGCTACAAGCATATCGTCTTCTGCCAGTACCTTGAGCATCTCAAAAGTACCGACGCCATCCATATTAGCTGCGATAATAGGATTGACTTCGATCTTACGTTTAGAATGAGGGAATGCAAATGTTCGAGTGAGCTTTACCTCCTTTCTAGACGTTAATGTTGAACGCTTAGGACGAAGGAGGACGTCCGAGTAATCTAGTTTGGTATCACTCTCTATGTGCATTTTTACCTCGCAATGTGGT
>Ga0208644_1000434_pt1 | contig 35213 bp, 48 predicted proteins | sample VirMetDEL_Nov_18_FD_184517 | JGI IMG/M metagenome (GOLD analysis project Ga0208644, IMG submission 184517) | Aqueous microbial communities from the Delaware River and Bay under freshwater to marine salinity gradient to study organic matter... | ecosystem: Environmental > Aquatic > Marine >...
GTTGGTGGTGTTCATGGAGTCGAGATCCGTCATCAGCACATCCTCGGTCAACTTGTTGAGCGCTGGGCAGGTCGCCTTCGCTTTGCAGTATTTGCACTGATCCTCACCAGGCGTGCGCTCGGCATCTGGCGAGAGCGCCAGCGCGGCACGCTCGCGTATCCACTCGCCCAGCTCCAGCAGTTGCGCTCGCGTCAGCGTGTAGGTGTCGATGTGGTCCATGCGCGGCTGCACGATATGAACGCGGAAGGTGTGCGTCTCGACCAGCTCGTCCTCGATGGCACCGAGCATGTACAGGATGCCCTGCGTGTTGCCCTGCGCCGAGACGATGTTCTTTCCGTACTTGAGGTCGAAGATGTCCACAGTGCCGTTGCCATAGATGATCGTGTCGGCTGTGCCGTAGCCTTCGGGCACCCACTCGGAGAAGTCGAGACGCTTTTCGACGTGCATTTCCACGGCTGGCGAGTCGAACTGGCCTACATAGTCGAGATACTGCTGGACGTTCTCGGCCATTTCCTGCGTGACCGTGAACGTGTTGTACTCCACCAGTTGATGCCCAAGGCGTTCAAAGGCAGACGTGGCTGTCAGCAGGCAGATCTCCATCAGCTCATGCGCGGCTGAACCCTCGTCCGCGAAGAAGGACCGGGTATCCGGTAGTCCTTCCTCGGCCTTGACGGAGCCAGAGCAGTGAATCCAGCGGTGTGACCCACTGGCGGACAGCTTGGCGTGAGTCTTCATTGCAGAGCCTCCAGCGCCGCCTTGAGTTCTGGCAGGCGGTCGGTGGGGACTTTGCTCAGGGTCTTGGCACCGTCAAACGTCTGGATCAGCGCCTTGATCTTCGGCTTGATCGACTCGTTCTCACGCACCATGGCGCTGCACAGCGCTTGCACGTCATCGACGGTCAGCGATGCAGCTGGCGTTGGTGTGGGAGTCGGGGGCGTTTCGGGCGCTGGGGCGACGGTTGAGACGGTGACGACCTCGGGGATGACCGGGGTGGCCGGCAGGGCAGCATGGGCCACGCCAAGGAGCGTTGCGGTCAGGCTGTTGACGGCTTGTTTGAGATCCGCGATCTCGGCCCGGAGGGCTTGCATTTCAGTTTCTAGCATTGTCTGGTCCTTTTCGTTCTGGCGGTTTAGTTAAGTTGCGCTTCACGCATGAGGGATACTAGGCTAGTATTAAGCTGTAGTCAACTTTCGGAGGTAGCAGTATGAGCGCGATAGATAAGATGGTGGAGTGGTTCGGCAGTCAGGCCGAGGTGGCCAGGACGCTGAAGGTCAGCGCGTCGGCTGTCACGCAATGGATACAGAACGGGGCAATTCCTGCCCAGCGTGCTATACAGATAGAGGCCCTGACCAAGGGGCAAATCAAGGCGGTAGAGCTGGTTGCTCAAGTGCCGTAATAAAAAGAAAGGCCCCACGCTGCAACCCGTGAGGCCATTCATCACACAACACAAGGTCAATTTTAGCGTATGAATTCTGAACGCACCACGGTGTCACACGTTTTCAATGTTTTTCCAGTCAATCTGATCCACACCAAGGGCAAGGACAAGCCTGAGAAGCGGCCCGCTGTGAAGGGCTGGCAGACGCACATGGCCAGCGTGGCCGATCTTGCCTTCTCGCAGAACATCGGCGTCGGCGTTCCTGCCGGCCACGTCTTTATCGACCTCGACACTTACAAGGGCGTGACCCGCGAGGCGGTCGAGGCTGCGTTGGGCGTGGCGCTGCCATGGGATGACGCGCTGATCCAGCGCACAGTGTCGGGTGGTGAGCATTACTGCTTTCGGCTGCCCGATGGCGTCGAGGTGCGGCAAGGCTCGTCGGTGCTTGGTGTACCTGGACTCGACACGCGCACGCATGGCAAGGGCTGGATCTGCACCGGCGAAGGTTATGAGGACATGACGCTTTTGGGGATGCCCGAGGCGGTGTTCATGGAGGCATGGCCGATGCTGCCCGTTGAGGCTGCCGAACTGATGCAGGATGGCCCGGCCATGGTGGACACCGATGGTAAAGACCCGCTGGGCTACACCGAGGAACAGTTGCGCGAGATCCTGTCAGTGCTGGACCCAGCGCCCACGGCGCGGGAAGACTGGCTGGCGGTCGGCATGGCGCTGCACCATGAGACTGGCGGCAGCCGCGAGGGCTTCCGGCTGTTCAACGAGTGGTCCGGGTCGCGGGACGAGGCCGGAGAGTTGCGCTACGCCAAGTACAAGGTTGAGGACGTGCGGAGCGCCTGGCAGAGCTTCAAGCGCAAGGCTGGCGGCGCTGTGACCACGGCTCGCACGCTGCGGATGATGGCCTCGGAGCAGGGGCTGTTCATCGACCCGGACCCGGTGAAGGTTGAGGACTTCGACGTGTTCGTTTGTGAAACATTGCCTACAGATCATGTAAGCGTTTCGCTGAAATTCAAACGTGACAAGAAGGGCAAGATCGAAGCCACGATGGAGAACTGCAACGTGGCGCTGCGGGCACCGTCGTTCTGTGGCATCGAGATTCGGTTCGACCAGTTCCGTGACGAGATCATGTTCGCGGCCGAGGGAAGTTCAGACTGGCAGCAGTTTACCGACGCCGACTACTCCAGGTTGCGTATCCGGCTGGAGAAGCAGGGCTTCAAGCCTATCGGCCGCGAAATGATCCGCGATGTGGTGCTGCTGGTGGCCGATGAAAACCCTTTCGACTCGGCCATCGAGTGGTTGTCAGGGTTGCAGTGGAACGGTGTGGCCCGAGTCGATAATTTCTTGGTGGACTACTTCGGGGCTGAACCCAGCGAGTACACCACGGCGGTGTCGCGGTATCTGTGGACGGCCATGGCGGGGCGTGTCATGGCCCCAGGCATCAAGGCCGACATGGTGCCCATACTGATCGGCCGGCAGGGCGCTGGAAAGTCCAGCGGGGTTGCGGCCATGTCACCAGCTCCAGACTTCTTTGCCGAGGTGTCCTTCCATGAGCGCGAGGACGATCTGGCCCGCAAGATGCGCGGGCGGCTGGTGGCCGAGATCGGAGAGCTGCGCGGGCTGCACACCCGAGAGCTGGAGCATATAAAAGCCTTCATCACCCGCACGCATGAGAACTGGATTCCCAAATACCGCGAGTTTGCCGTGACGTTCCCGAGGCGGTTGGTCTTCATCGGCACCACGAACCAAGAGGAATTTCTGGCCGATGAAACCGGCAACAGGCGCTGGTTGCCGGTCAAGGTGGACGGTGCTGATGTGGAGGCCATCGAGCGCGACCGGCTGCAATTGTGGGCCGAGGCGAGGGGGTTATTTCAGGCCACTGGAATTGCGTTCCGGGAGGCCGAACGGCTTGCGAAGGACGTTCATGAAGATCATATGATCAAGGATTCCTGGGCCGATGTAGTCAATAACTGGCTCGACGAGACGGACATTTTGAGCGGTGAGATCAACCGCGAGAAGAAAATTTTGAGCGCTATGGAGGTCCTTATCGACGCTCTCAACTTTGACAAAAAACAGATCGGCAGGCGCGAGGAGTTAAGGATAGCTAAAGTTTTGCAGGGTTTGGGCTACGAACGCGGCGTTTCGCGTGTAAACGGCGTTTTGGTCAAGGGCTGGCGGCCAAAAGTGCCATTTTGACGGAAAAGTTACCCTTGTTACCCTTCTGTTACCCTTCTTTTTTGAAGAAGGGTAACAGCTAAAGCCACGGATGGCGCGGCCTCCAGCCAAATGTTACCGTAGTTACCCTTCTTTTCCTTCTACCTTTGGTTAGAAAAAAATAGAGTGAAATTTAGGGGAACCGGGCTATTTATAAAATCAGGGGTAAACAATAGAAAAAGAAGGGTAACAACGGTAACAAGGGCGGGAACCCGCGTGGTGATTGGGGTTGGCTGTTACCCTTCTCATGGGTAACAGGGGATGAACAAAAACAGACTTTAGGGGAATGAAACGATGAGCAGTTGGGGCACTGTTGACCTACACGTAGACACCAGAATGGACCGGCCGGCGTCCACCATGACGGCACTCAAACAGAAGGAAGCCGAGCGGCAAGAGATCCTGTCAGCGGTCGAGTTGTTCCTGGCACAGGGGGGGTCAATTAAGACCATACCCAGCACGATCAGCAAGGAGGCCCAGTTGGGGCAGATGCGCTCGGGGAAAGTTGCGACGATCAGCATGGCCGACATCGCCAAGCGCTGGGACGTGTCGGTCAGGGTGGTGCCGGCCCTGTTGGCCAAATGGCCCACACTCATGTACATCATGTCAGGGCAGGAAAGGCTATACTCTCTGGCAGACATCCAGCGCTGCGAGTCGCAGCCGAACTACAAGCTGCACAAGTCCACCATATGAGCGACATCATCGGACGGACAATCGGCGCGATACTGGTGGCCCTACTGCTGCCAATAGTCTTCATCGTCTTCGCACTGGTGTGCGTGGCGGCCATTGTCCGAACAATGACCGAAAAACCCAACGACCCGGAGTATTGGGAATGAATCCCGCCGATAAAATCGAACAGTGGCCCATTGATCGGTTGATACCTTACGCTCGCAACAGCCGGACGCACTCCGACGCCCAGGTGGCACAAATCGCCGCCAGCATCAAAGAGTGGGGCTGGACCACGCCTGTGCTGGTGGACGAGGGCGGGCAGATCATTGCCGGCCATGGGCGCATCATGGCGGCCCGTAAGCTCGGCATGGCCGAGGTGCCGGTGGTCATTGCCTCCGGCTGGTCGGACGCACAGAAGCGAGCCTACGTTATCGCAGACAACAAGCTGGCACTGAACGCAGGCTGGGACAATGACCTGTTGGCGCTGGAGTTTGGCGAGCTTGAGGGGCTTGGCTTTGACCTAGAGTTGACCGGCTTCAGCCTCGATGAGATCGACGCGCTAAAACCCGTTGAGGTGGCCGCAGGCTTGACCGACGAGGACGAGGTACCAGAGGCTCCGGCCGATCCTGTTACGCGGCTGGGCGACGTTTGGCTGCTGGGGCGGCATAGGTTGATGTGTGGGGATAGTACCAGCATTGATGCGCTTGAGGCGCTGTGCCAAAAACAGCCGGTCGATATGTGGTTGACTGATCCACCGTACAACGTTGCAGTGCAAGGAGGAAATCACGGCGATCCTGAACGAAAAAACGGCAAGCGCATCATGAATGACCAGATGGGCGACGAACAATTTAGGCAGTTCCTGCGTGATTGTTATGTTGCCGCTGATGCGGTGATGAAGCCGGGCGCGGTGTTTTACATATGGCACGCTGATAGCGAAGGATACAATTTCAGAGGCGCGGCAAAAGATGCTGGATGGACTATTAGGCAGTGCCTAATATGGAAAAAGTCATCCATTGTGATGGGTCGACAGGACTATCACTGGAAGCATGAGCCTTGTCTGTACGGATGGAAGGACGGTGCCGGGCATCTTTGGGCATCTGATCGCAAGCAGACCACTATCTTGGAGTTTGATAGGCCAAGCCGCAACGGCGAGCATCCTACCATGAAGCCGGTGGCGCTGTTTGAGTACCAAATGCTCAACAATACCAAGGGCAACGATATTGTGCTGGATAGCTTTGGCGGCTCTGGCACAACCATGATCGCCGCCGAAAAGAATGGACGAGTGTCCCGTTTGATGGAACTCGACCCGAAATACTGCGACGTTATCGTCAAGCGCTGGCAAGACTTCACCGGCAAGCAGGCCACGCTTGAGGCCACAGGTCAAACATTTGCGGAGGTAAGCAATGGCAAAGCAAGCCAAACCGAAGCAGCCTGAAACTGAAAAATCGACCCTAATAAAAGGGAAAAACGGCGGTGCGCGGCCTGGCGCTGGTCGGCCGGGATTCACGCCAACAAACGACGAGCGCAGGCAAGTCGAGGCGCTGTCCGGCTACGGCCTGCCTTTTGAGCAGATCGCCGCGCTTATTCGCGGCGGCATCCACATCGACACGCTGCGAACGCATTTTGCCAGCGAGCTTGTTAGCGGCAAGGCCAAGGCCAACGGCCAGATCGGCAAGACTTTGTTTCAGAAGGCCATGGGCGGCGATACCGCGGCGATGATCTGGTGGTCCAAGGCGCAAATGCGCTGGGCCGAGACGCAGAAGCATGAACACACCGGCGCGGATGGCGGCGAGATCGTGGTGCAGAAGATCGAGCGCGTGGTAGTCAAGAATGGCGACTAAGGGCCAGACGCTCCAGATACCAACGCCTGAATGGGCGCTGCCGCTGTTGCAGCCCTCGCGCTACAAGGGCGCACACGGCGGGCGAGGCTCGGGCAAGTCGCATGAGTTCGCGCAGATGGTCATCGAGGCGCACATCATGGACCCGAACACCTCGACGGTTTGTGTGCGCGAGTTTCAGAAATCTTTAAAGCAGTCCGTTAAGCGCTTGTTAGAGTTGAAGATTCAGGAACTGGGCGTCGGCAATTATTTTGAAGTGCAGGAAGCCGTTATCAAGAATCGACACGGCAAGGGCCTGATCATTTTTGAAGGGATGCAGAACCATACGGCCGACTCTATAAAATCGCTTGAGGGCTTCGACCGCGCCTGGTGCGAGGAATCACAGAGCCTAAGCCAGCGCAGCCTCGATATGCTCCGGCCCACGATCCGCAAGCCCGGCAGCGAACTATGGTTCACATGGAACCCAAGGGAAGCGACCGACCCTATCGACGCTCTACTGCGCGGCCCGACGCCGCCACCGGACGCCATCGTGCTGGAGGTCAACTGGCAGCAGAATCCATGGTTCCCGCAGGTACTGCGGGATGAAATGGAGTACGACCGCAACCGAGACCCGGACAAATACGCGCACGTCTGGCAAGGCCAGTACCTCCAGAACAGTGAGGCCCGCGTGTTCCGCAACTGGCGCATCCAGGAGTTTGAAGCGCCTGCCGACGCGGTGCATCGCATGGGCGCAGACTGGGGCTTCGCTGTGGATCCGACCGTTCTGGTGCGCTGTCATATCGTCGGCCGCACGCTCTACATCGACCACGAAGCCTATATGGTCGGCTGCGAGATCGTGAACACGCCGGACCTGTTCATGCAGGTGCCTGAGGCCGAGAAGTGGCCCATTGTGGCCGACAGCTCGCGGCCCGAGACCATCGCCCACATGCGAAAGCATGGCTTCCCGAAGATCATGGCGGCCGTCAAGGGACCGAAGTCGCTGGAGGAAGGTATCGAATGGCTCAAGTCCTTCGACATCGTGGTGCATCCGCGCTGCACGCACACCATCGACGAACTCAGCCTGTACTCGTACAAGACCGACCCGCTCACCGGCAAGGTGTTGCCCGTCCTTGAGGACAAGTCCAACCACATCATCGACGCGCTGCGCTATGCTTGTGAGGGAGTACGGCGGGCGCAGAATGTCAAACCCGTCCAAAATTTTAGCCCGTTGGCGACCGCCAACCGCTGGAGGTAACGTCCAATGGCCCGCATTTCAAAAGATCAGTACCTGGCAAACCTGCACGCCGAAGCGCTCAAGGAGTTCGATGACATCCAGAGCGCCTTGCGTGATGAAAGGCTCCAGTGCCTTCAAGATCGACGGTTCTACTCAATCGCCGGCGCACAGTGGGAAGGCCCGCTGGGCGAACAGTTTGAGAACAAACCGAAGTTTGAGGTCAACAAGATCGCCTCGGCCGTCCTCCGCATCATCAGCGAGTACCGCAGCAACCGCGTGACCGTGGACTTCGTATCGAAGGACGGCACCAAGGACGTGAAGCTGGCCGATGTGTGTGATGGCCTGTTCCGCGCCGATGAAATGGACTCCTGCGCCGAAGAAGCTTATGACAACGCTTTCGAGGAAGCTGTGGCTGGCGGCTTCGGTGCGTTCAGGCTCAGGACCGAATGGGAGGACGAGTACGACGAGGACAACGACCGCCAGCGCATCCGCATCGAGCCGATATTCGATGCCGACAGCTCCGTGTTCTTTGACCTGAACGCCAAGCGCCAGGACAAGGCCGACGCCACGCGCTGCTTTGTGATCACCGCGGTGACCCGCGCCGCGTATCAGGCCGAATGGGGCGACGACCCGGCAAGCTGGCCGAAAGAAGTTTATCAAACGGAGTTTGATTGGCTCACGCCTGATGTTGTGTACATCGCAGAGTACTACCGCGTCGAGGACGTGAAGGAGACGATCCGGATCTACCAGAACCTAGATGGCACTGAGGACCGCTACAGCGAAATGGACTTTGAGTCCGATCCTGAGCTTGAGCGCACGCTGGAGGCCATCGGTTCCGTCGAGGTACGGCAGAAAAAGGTCAAGCGCCGCAAGGTTCGCAAATACTTGATGAACGGTGCGCGCATCCTGGAGGATCTTGGCCACATCGCCGGCAAGTGCATTCCTATCGTGCCGGTCTACGGCAAACGCTGGTACATCGACAACGTAGAGCGCTGCATGGGCCACGTCCGTCTCGCCAAGGACGCACAGCGCTTGGCCAACATGCAACGCTCCAAGCTTGGCGAGATTGCCGCGCTCTCCAGCATCGAGAAGCCAATCTTCCTGCCCGAGCAGGTCGCCGGCCATCAGTTGATGTGGAGCGAGGACAACCTCCGCAACTATCCGTACCTGCTGCTTAACCCGGTGACCGACCAGAACGGCAACCAAGCCGCCACCGGCCCAATTGGCTACACCAAGCCGCCCGTGGTGCCGCCCGCCATGGACGCGCTGCTCACCGTCACCGAGAAAGACATGCAAGACGTGCTGGGCAACCAGCAGCAAGCCGACAAGATGGTCAGCAACATTTCCGGCAAGGCCGTCGAGCTGATCCAACAGCGCGTCGATATGCAGAGCTTCATCTACATCAGCAACTGGAGCAAGGCCGTCAAGCGCTGCGGCGAGGTCTGGCTGGAAATGGCCCGTGACGTGTACGTCGAGAAAGGCCGACGAATGAAAATGGTCGGCGCTCAGGATGAGGTGGACAGCATCGAGCTGATGCGGCCGATGATGACCGAGACTGGCGAAGTCGAAATGGAAAACGACCTGTCCAAAGCCACGTTCGATGTGAACGTGGATGTCGGCCCGTCCAGCTCCAGCAAGCGACAGGCAACGGTGCGTGCGCTCATGAACATGATTGCCATCACGCAAGATCCGGAAATCTCGCAGGTGTTGCAGTCGATGGCCATCATGAACATGGAAGGCGAGGGCATTGGAGACGTAAAAGACTTTTTCCGCCAGCGCCTGCTCAAGATGGGCGTGGTCAAGCCTACGCAAGACGAAGCGCAGCAGCTTGCCATGGAAGCCATGCAGGCCGCGCAACAGCAAGATCCGAACGCCATCTTCCTCCAAGCCGCTGCCGAGGAAGCCATCGCCAAGGCCGCACGCGCACGCGCCGATACTGTCCGAACGGTGGCAGACTCGGAGCTTATCCGCGCCAAAACCATCGAAACACTGGCGAAGGTGGATATGGACGCCAACGAACAGGCGCTCTCAAACGCCGCTATCATTGGGCAAATGGCTGCCCAGCAAGCCACGCAGCCGCCCGTATCCCTGCCAACCAGACCGCCCGAGGTGCTGTAAATGGCCGACCTGCTCAAAGCCGCAAAAGATCCAAAGTTTCGCGAGGATGTCATCCGAGGACTGGGCGAGACGTTCAGCCGTGGCGTCGCTGGCGTTCTCGGCGCTCCGGTGGACCTGACCACGATGGCCATGCGGCCATTTGGCTACAACGTCCCGGCCGAGCAGGTGGTGGGTGGCTCAGAGTACATCGGTCGGCAGATGGAAGAAGCCGGGCTGATATCCAGCGCTCGGCGTCCAGCCGCTGAGTTTCTGGCCAACGTGTTGACGCCTGATCCTATGGACGTGGCAAAACTTGGTGCAATGGCTGTTCCAGTGGTTGGAAGAGTAATGAATGATGTTTCAGCAAAAGGAATGACTCTTGTTAAGCAGGAAGCTAAAACAATGAGCGCAAACGATTTTTTGGATGCAAATGTCAGCGACGTACTTCCTGCCCATATAAAAACAGGAACAAAGCCAAAAACAGTTGTTCACGAAAACATGCCTTTAAGTTCTTTAACTCCATCAGAATATGATGAGTTTGAGGAAATACTTGATTCTCCAAAGTCTTACGAGAAAGTTAAACAAATGGTTGGAAAGGAATTGCCGCCAATACTTGTTAAAGGAACATCTGAAGACACGCGATATTTGCCTCAAGTGATAGATGGGCATCACAGAACCATGGCTGCAATCATGGAAAAAAAACAAGCAATACCAGTTTCTTATGACGCAGAAACTCTTGCGGAGATATGGAAAAAACAAAACAACGACCCAAGAAGCGCAAGAGAAATAGTTAAAGAGTTTGAAAAAAACATAGAATCAAGATTTTCAAAAGAGGCTAAGTAGCATGGCCCTGTTCAACTTCAACCGCCTGACCGGCAAGCTGATGAGCCAGTTCAACGAGAACGGCACCGGCGAGAAGACGCCCACCGGCTCGCCCATCAATCCGGTGGAGCCGTTCCGGGGGATCCGGCCGATGCCGGCCAACCCGAGGCTTGGCTTCTTTGGTGGCCTTGGCCAGATCGCGCCGCTAATCCAGGCAGACCAGACGCGCCGGCTTGGTTTCAAGGGACCAGCAAGGCCCGAGGACAAGCGCCAGATGCCGACCGACGCGATGTTTGAAGAAGGCGCAGCCGCTGCCCCGGCTCCGGCACCGTCTGAGCAGGCCATCATGCTGCAACCTCAGCGGCCACAGCCGGCCTTCATGAATGCCGTGGCTCAGGCCGGCGCACAGCCGCCACAGGGCGCGCAAGGCCAGCAGGGACTACCAGACTTCACCGATGACCAACTTCGCGCCCTAGCGCAAATGGTGGCGCGGTTCATACGCTTTTGAACTATACTGCTTTCAACCTTGACAAACTGATCCTGCGGCGAGTGCCGCCAGTCTGCTGGGAATCACGGCATCCGGCCCGCCGTCCAGGGCTGAGTACAATGGGGTCACTATGACAGACGAAACGGCAGAGGTCGAAGTACCAGACTTAGAAATCGAGCAACCCGAGCAGATAGGCGAAGAACAAGAGGCTCCCGCCAGCCCGCCCGAGGTTGAAGAAGATGAGGTCATGGTCACGATTGGGGAGGAAGCGCCGCCTCCAGAGGAACATGCTCAAGCGCCTGAATGGGTGCGCGAGTTGCGTAAACAGCACCGGCAGTTGCAGCGCGAAAAGCGCGAACTTGAGGAAAAGCTGAAGACCGTCAGTCAACCGGCCGAGAGGCCAATCACTGTCGGGAAAAAGCCAACCCTTGAGGAGTACGACTACGATGCTGAGAAGTACGAGAGTGAGCTGGCAGCGTGGTTCGAGAGAAAGGCGAAAGCGGACGAGGCTCAGGCCCGTGCGCGACGTGCCGAACTCGATGCACAGCAAGCTTGGCAGCAGAAGCTTGACAGCTACGGCAAGGCCCGTGGCGAACTCAAGGTGCGGGACTTTGAAGATGCTGAGGCTACGGTCTCGGAAACGCTCAACGTCACGCAGCAGGGCGTCCTGCTTCAGGGGGCTGAAAATCCCGCGCTGCTCGTATACGCACTCGGCAAAAACCCGTCAAAGGCGAAAGAGCTTGCCTCGATACAGGACCCTGTGAAATTCGCTTTCGCGGTAGCAAAACTGGAGACGCAATTGAAAGTTCAAAACCGTAAAGCGGCCACGCCGCCAGAGAAAACAGTCCGGGGAACCGGGCCAGTATCCGGTGCCGTGGACTCAACCCTTGAACGCCTGCGGGCTGATGCGGAAAGGACTGGTGACTTCTCGAAAGTCATGGCCTACAAGCGCCAGCAGAAGGCAAAACGCTGAATCAATTTTAGGAGCGCCACACCATGGCAAACTCATTTTCCAAAGAAGAACGCGTAGCGTTTGAAGACATCCTGGAAGGCTTTAATGACCTTCTCGTCCTGAGCAAGAACGTGTCGGTCTACAACACCGATCAGACGATGATGGCTCGCACCAACAACGTCATCTGGCGTCCACAGCCGTACATCAGCCAGTCTTTCTCCGGCACTGACATGACGGCCAACTTCGTTGACTACACGCAGCTTTCTGTTCCTGCCACTATCGGCTTCAGCCGTTCAGTGCCGTGGATCATGAACGCTCAAGAACTGCGCGACGCTCTGCAAGAGCAACGCCTGGGCGAAAGCGCCAAGCAGAAGCTGGCGTCTGACATCAACGTCGCAATGCTGAACGTAGCATCTGCTCAAGGCACGCTGGTTGTTCCCATCACTGGCGGCGCTGGCGACTACGACGACGTAGCCCAAGCTGATGCACTGATGAACGAGCAAGGCGTTCCCAACTTCGACCGCAGCCTGGCGCTCTCCAGCCGTGACTACAACGGTCTGGCTGGCAACATCGCTACCGGCGCAGGCACTGGCGCTCGCTCCTTCAACGGCAACAAGTCCAACAACGCCTACGAGCGCAGCTTCGTCGGTATGGTAGCTGGCTTTGAGACGTTCAAAATGGACTACGCCAACCGTCTGGCTGCCGCTGCTGGTGGTGTCACCACGATCAACACGACCGTTGCCGGTGGTAACTTCTGGGTGCCGACTGCAACTTCCGTTGCCGTCACCGGCGAAATCTCCAACGTGGACAACCGCTTCCAGACTGTCACCGTTTCCAACACGGTCGGCATCGCTCCGGGCGACGCGTTCACCATCGAGGACGTGGAAGCTGTACATCACATCACCAAGCAGTCTACTGGCCGCGACAAGACCTTCCGGGTCATCAGCATCGTCAACGGCACGCAGATGGTTATCAGCCCTGCCATCGTTTCCGCTCAAGGCGGCACCGATTCCGAGCTGCAATACCAAAACGTGGTTGTCACTGCGCCCAACGCTGCCGCTGGCATCACTTGGTTGAACGCCAACGCCACCACGATCAACCCGTTCTGGCAACGCGATGCGCTTGAAATCCTGCCCGGCCGTTATGCAGTACCTGCTGACGCTGGCGTGGCTGTCATGCGCGGAACGACTGATCAGGGCATTGAGCTGGTCATGCAGAAGTTCTACGACATCAACAACATGAACATCAAATACCGTCTCGACACTCTGTTCGGCGTTGTGAACAAGCAACCCGAAATGTCCGGTATCTTGATCTTCGGCCAGCCGTAATTCGGACAAAGGAGTCAACACAATGTCTAACTCTATTGCATACGCAAACGGTAGCGCTCAAGTTACCCTCACCGCTGGCCAGTCCATCGCACTCTACAGCCTGGCTCAGGCTCAGGTGTTTGAACTGGTTGGCTATCCCAACTACCCGGTGCAGGAAGATCTTGAGGCCACTTTCAGCGGCTACGAGATCCTTGGCCCCTACGCCAACGGCGCTACGCTGGTTCTGAGCCCCGGCTCAAGCGACCTGCTGTATAGCATCGGTACGTCGCCCGTTGTGTCTGGCGTTGCCTATCAAGGTGCGCCTGTTGCACAGAACGCCGCTGCTCAGCTCGACGCTTCCGACATCCTCGGCGGGTTGGTCACCAACACGCACGCCACTGGTGCAACGGTTCTTCTCGACCTTCCCAATGGCGTTGACGTTGACGCTGGCAGCCAGCTCGGCATCGACGAGTATTTCGACTGGTCAATCATCAACTTGTCATCTGGTGCCGGTGATACCGTCACTTTGCAAGTCGGTGTTGCAACCACGCATACGCTCGTCGGTTCCGGCGTTGTTGCCATCAGCTCTAGCGCGCTGTTCCGCACGCGCAAGACTGCTGCTGACACGTTCGTGACCTACCGCATCGGCTGATGCAAAGCGCGGGGGGCTTCGGCCCCTCGCTACTTTTGGGAGTGCCTACAATGAAGAAGTCCAGCTCATGCAGCGCCAAGCCTGGCATGTCCAAGCCTAAGGGAAAAGGCGGCAAAAAGAAGGGGATGAAATAATGCCACTCAAGAAAGGCTACAGCCGCGACACTATCGGCAAGAATATCAAGACGGAAGAAAAGGCCGGCCGTCCCAAGAAGCAAGCCGTTGCCATCGCTCTCAACGTGGCCCGCGAGGCTGCAATGAAAGCCGGCAAGCCTTCCAAGGCTCCGAAGCCTGCGCCTAAGTCTGCGATGAAAGCTGCTCCGAAAAAGAAAATGACCAAAAAAGGAATGTGACCCATGGGCGCAAAGCACACACTCTACAAGGTACCAGGCAAGATCCGGCTCAAGTCGGGGACGACCTACAGCGTGCTTGAGGTGTTTGACAAGCGCTCACTGGCCAACAGCCTCGACCGGGGCTGGCATCCTACCCTTGAGGCCGCTGTGGCTGCATCCAAAGGCATCACACCAAAGGAAGCACCACAGGCGGCCGCCATTGTTGAAGCCGAGGCTCCAGTGGTCGATACTGTACCCGAGGACAACGCGCCGCCGACACGCGAAGAGCTTGAAGAAAAGGCCCGCGAGTTGGGCGTCAAGTTCGACGGTCGGACTGGTGATAAACTGCTGCTGAGGCGCATCAACGAAGCGCTGGAGGGCTAAATGGGCTGGAGCAAAAGGCAGTTTATCGAAGCTGCGTTTGAGGAAATCGGTCTGGCGTCGTACACATTCGACCTTCAGCCGCAGCAGCTTGAGAGCGCCATGCGTCGCCTCGATGCAATGATGGCCGAATGGAACGCCAAGGGCATCCGTCTCGGCTACCCGCTGCCCAACAGCCCGCAGGACTCCAGCCTGAACGAACAGACGCTGGTGCCTGATAGCGCCAACGAGGCGATCATCTGCAACCTGGCGGTGAAGCTCGCGCCAAGTTACGGCCGCGCTGTCATGGCCGAGACAAAGGCCACAGCCCGCCAAGGCTACAATACCCTGCTCTCCCGCGCCGCTGTGCCGCCAGAGCAACAATTTCCCGATACGCTGCCGGTCGGTGCAGGCAATAAGCCGTGGAACATCGACCAGCCCTTTGTACAACGTCCGGTTGATCCGGTGGACGCTGGCCCTGATGGCTGGCTGCAATACAACAACTGAGGCCGCGCCATGCCGTATATCAATCAACTTCCGCTACTCAATCAGGTTAGTGCTGGCGACCAGTTGCCGGTCTACACGCCGAACAACGGCGACGCTCGCCGCCTGCCGATCTCGGCACTGCTGCAATACTTCCAGCAGACCTTCGCTGCGCCTACCGTGGCGACCACGCTTGTCACGCCGGGGACAGGCTTCAACTACGCTGTACCATCGCCCGTCTCACAGGCCCAGTGGATCTTGATACAGCCTGCTGGCGCGTTGCTGACCGGCACTGTCACGCTGCCGCTGAACACCGGCACGCCTGATGGCACCGAGGTGCTGATCACGACCACGCAGCAGATTGCCGGATTTACGCTTGCGCCCAACGGGGCAGCGAACATTTACGGCAACGTGCTGGTGCTGGCGGCTGGCGACTTCGTGAAGTTCCGGTTCTACCAGGCTACCAATAGTTGGTATCGCGTCGGCTGAGGAGTTTGTCTCATGGCAGCCAAAAAGAAAAAAGGCCCTTCGCTCTCGGTCGGACGCGGTGAGAAGCTGCCCGTCTCCAAAGGCGCGGGCCTGACTGCCAAGGGCCGGGCGAAGTACAACCGCGAGACGGGTAGCAACCTAAAACCGCCAGCACCGAATCCCAAGACTAAGAAGGACAAGGCGCGGCGGGAATCATTTTGCGCTCGTATGTCGGGGATGCCCGGCCCGATGAAGGATGAGAAAGGGCGGCCGACACGCAAGGCCGCATCCCTGAAACGCTGGAACTGTCCCGAGTAAGCCATGGCCTACACCGACACCGCACTGCGAGAGCGCATCAAGAAGCGCGTCATGGCCGGCACCAAAGGCGGCAAAGCTGGCCAGTGGTCGGCCCGCAAAGCGCAGCTCGTGGCGCAGGAATACGAGAAGGCTGGCGGTGGATACACTGGCGGCAAGACGAAAGCGCAAAAGTCGCTGAGCAAATGGACCGGCGAGGAATGGGGGACGCGCTCCGGAAAGCCATCGACGCAAGGCCCGAAGGCCACCGGCGAGCGATACTTGCCGAAGGCCGCCCGCGAGGCTCTGAGTCCACAGGAGTACGCTGCCACGACGCGGGCCAAGCGCGAGGCCACCAAGGCCGGCAAGCAGGTGTCCAAGCAGCCCAAGAAGATTGCACAGAAAACAGCCCGATACAGGTGAACCATGCCCCAAATACCGATTGTATCCGGCATCTACAGCGACAACGGCCCGGACCTGCGGACGAGCTACCCGGTCAACATGATGCCGGTGCCGAAGCAGTCCGGCGTGTCGAATGAGTTTCTGCGGCCGACCGATGGACTGGTGAGTTACGGCACAGGCCCAGGCATCGGGCGCGGCGGCATCAACTGGAATGACGAGCTGTACCGCGTCATGGGGACGAAGCTCGTCAAGATCGCGCAGGACGGCTCTGTTTCGATCCTGGGCGACGTTGGTGGGACAGGCTATGTCACGATGACCTACTCGTTCGACCGCCTTGCTATCGCGTCTGGTGGCAACCTGTTCTACTGGGACGGCGCAGCGCTCACACAGGTGACAGACCCGAACCTCGGCACCGTCCTCGATGTCATCTGGATCGACGGTTACTTTATGACAACGGATGGCACCACGCTGGTGGTGACGGACATTCTGAACCCGTTAAACGTGCTGCCGTTCGCCTATGCGTCCAATGAACTTGACCCGGACCCGATCAAGGCCTTGCTCAAGATCCGTAACGAGGCCAACTCACTCAACCGCTACACTATCGAGGTATTTGAGAACGTCGGCTCAACGCTACAGTTTCCGTTTCAGCCGGTGGACGGCGCGCAGATCCAGAAAGGCACCATCGGCACGCATACCTGCTGCGTGTTCCTCGATGCCATCGCGTTTGTGGGCGGTGGCCGCAATGAAGCGCCGGGCATCTACGTCGCGCAGAACGCCAACACACAGAAAATCAGCACGCAGGAAATCGACGAGATCCTGCTGGGCTACGGCGAGGCCACGTTGGCCGGCTGTCTGCTGGAGGCCCGCAATGACCGGGCGCACCGGCATTTGATGTTCCACCTACCGGATCAGACGCTAGTCTTCGACGCTGCCGCCTCCGAGGTGCTGGGTCAGCCGATATGGTTCAAAATGGTGACGGCTGTGCAAGGGCTGGCCCGGTTCAAGGCCGAAAGCTACGTCTGGTGTTATGACCGTTGGAACGTCGAAGATCCTACCTCCACGACCATCGGCCGCACCGTGGACACCATCGGCACGCACTGGGGTGAGAAGGTGCGCTGGGAGTTCGGCACGATCATCATCTACAACAATTCGCTCGGCACCATCATCAATCAGATGGAGCTTGTGGCCCTGCCGGGTCGCGTGGCGCTGGGGCAAGATCCGTTCATTGCCACCAGTTACTCGCTCGACGGCCTGACGTGGAGTCAGGAGCAGAGCATCCGCGTCGGTAGCATCGGCCAGACCAACAAGCGCTTGGTGTGGTTCCGTATGGGATCTATGCGAAACATGCGGATGCAGCGGTTCCGGGGCGATTCAGACGCGCATGTGGCCTTCCTGCGTCTTGAAGTCACTGCCGAAGGGCTGGCGTACTGATGGCCGGCTCAAAGTACACGCCACCGTTGAAACTGACCCGCGAACAGCTTGCGGAGTTCCTGCCTGACCATCAGATGATCCGGGCGTTTGAGAACCTGTTTGCCACCATCGAGCCGTTAGCACCGACAACCATTGATGACCTGACGATCCTGGCAGGACAGGCCGATAACAAGGCTGTGCAGGCGCTCCAGTCGCTGGCCGAGATTGCACAGACGGCGGCCATCAATGCCGGCGCTGCTGAGGATCGGGCCACGCAGGCGCTGCAAGCCATCGCACAGTTGGCGCAGGATGCCGCGCTGTGCTGCGCTATTGCCGAGGCCAAGGGAACGCAGGCCATCGGGTCTATCGCGGCTCTGGAGCAAGACACGGCCGTCACGGCGGCTGTGCTGGAGGCCAAGGCCACGCAGGCGCTCGATGCCATATCGACGCTCACGCAAGCCGTGGAGCTGCTGGCGCTGGCACCGCCTCCGCGTGAGTTCAAGCGGGCGCGGTATGGCTCGTTTTACGACACCACGACACAGACCGCCACTGCCATCAACACGGCCACGCTGATCACCTACAACTCGACCCAGTTGAGCCAGGGCGTCTACGTTGACAGCGTGGTGACAAGCCGGGTCTATGTAGACACCGAGGGCATCTACAACTACCAGACCTCCATCCAGCTCGACTCGACGGTTGCGACGGATGAGGAGTTCTATTTGTGGTTCCGGCTCAACGGCGTGGACGTGACCGACTCCGCCAGCCGGGTGCGGATCAAGGGCAACAATGCCGAGATATTCGTTTCGCTGAACTTCTTTTTTGACCTCAAGGCCGGCGACTATGTGGAGTTGGTGTTTTCGGTCACGGACCTTGGCGTCCGACTGGAAGCCACAGCCGCCGCCGCACCGCATCCCGGCATACCATCTATAATCCTAACAGTTGCCAACAATATCGAGGGCGTCCAATGACCGTAACAGTGCAGGCCATCATTTCGAAAGAACTTGAGGCCGTTCAAACCACGCAATACACCAGTACGGCCGCCCGGACCATACTGGACAAGTTCACCGTGACCAACAACGACGCGGTGGCCCGGACGTTTTCGGTCAACCTTGTGACGGTGGGCGGAACGGCTGGCAATGACAACCTGATCATCGACACCAAGACGGTCCAGCCCGACGAGACGTACCTTTGCCCTGAAATGATCGGGCAGGTGCTGAACCCTGGGGACTTCATCAGCACCATCGCCAGCGCGGCCAACGGGCTGACAGCGCGGGTCAGTGCGCGGATCGTGACCTGACAAAGTGGGGTTTGTGTGCAACACTGTACCATGCTGAGTACACCGAGCCGCCAGCGCCTCGCCCGTCTATCGGAGAATGTCGCCGTGGCCGTCACAGAAGGTGCCAGCACAGAGCAGCTTGTCGAGGTCTATTCAGACCCGTTCGTTGCACGCATCGCCCATGATCACCGCAAGCACTATCCCGTATTCAGCCCTGCGGCCACCTACCTGAGCGCATGGGTCGATGGTAGGTTTGTCGGTCTGTATCTTGCCATCACGGCATCCGAGATCGAGCTTGACGTGCATGTCCTGCTCAAGAAGCAGGCCACCAGGCACTCGAGGGCGCTGGGCGCTGCGTTTCTGGCGTGGTGCTTCTCCAATCCAATGATCAGACGCCTGACCGGCTACATTCCCGACTGGATACCGGCAGCGCGCAATCATTCAGAAAAAATGGGTTTCAAATACGAGGGCGTGCGGCGTCACGCTCACATTAAAGACGGTCAACCACGCGGCCTGTGGATCATGGGCCTGTTGCGTGAGGAATGGGAGGCTCAGTCATGGGCAGTGTAAGCGACGCATTCAGTGGCATCGGTAATTTTATCGGTGACACCATTGGCGGCATCACCGGGGCATCGCAAGCCGGCGAAGCAGCAGAAAAGGCCGGTAATGTTCAAGCGGCAGCGGCTCAAAAAGGCATAGAAGAACAGCGCCGCCAGTTCGACCGAATGATGGAGGTGTTGGCCCCGTTTCAAGAAGCGGGCGTCGGCGCGTTGGGGCGCTTGCAACCATACGAGCAGGCCGGTGTCGGTGCGTTGGAATCACAGCAAGCGCTGGCTGGCCTGCGAGGCCCTGAAGCGCAGCGGGCGGCGATTGACCAGTTGGCCGCCAGCCCCGAATTCCAGGCGCAAGTCGAACAAGGGGAACGCGCCCTGCTCCAACGCGCTGCTGCCACTGGTGGCCTGCGTGGTGGCAATGTTCAAGAAGCGCTGGCACAGTTCCGACCTCAAATGCTTTCTGATTTGATCAAAGAGCAATACGGTCGTCTCGGCGGCTTCACTCAGTTGGGATCGCAGACGGCTACCAACATTGCACAACTGGGGCAAGCATCGGCGGCCCGTCAAGGGGTTGGAGCGCTGGAGTCTGGCGCGGCAATCGCTGGCCTACTTGGCGAACAAGGCGCGGCGCGAGCCGGTGGCATACTCGGTCAGGGCGGCGTGGTTGGTCAGACCTTCGGTGACATTCTGTCGCTGGCGACCGCAGGCACAAAAGCATATAGCGCATTTGGGGGTTGAACGATGCCAGCACCATACAACTACATGGCCGCCATTCCGCGCCCTGATCTTGCCAGAAGCGTACAGGCCGGCGCTGCACTGGGCGAAGCGATTGGCGGCGCTGTGCAAGCATCGCGTGACCGAGAGTTCCAGCAAGAGCTACAAGACACGCTCAAAAAGCCGGGCTTTCGTTCGTTCAATGACCTGATGGCAAAGTACCCTGACAAGGCCGAGAACATCCAAAAGCTCAATGATCGGATGGACGCCGCCGAGAAAGAAGCAACCTACAAAACCGGCATTGATGTCTACACGGCATTGGAGACGGGCAACTTTGACACGGCCAAGGCTATCCTTGACGAGCAGATTGCCGCAGGCAAGAACGCTGGCCGCGATATGCGCGTCATCGAGGGCATCAGGACCAAAATGGATCAAGACCCGAGGGCTGCACAGGCAGGCATCGGCTTGTGGTTGGCAGGATCAGATCCGAAGCGCTGGGACGAGACGACCACAGCGTTTGAGTCACGCGCCAAGAAAGAAGCCGAGCGCCGAAAAATATCGGCAGAGGCTGGCGAGCAAGAAGTTAAAGCACGCTACGCCGAAGAAGTGGCAAAGTCTGGAATCGCCAAGACTCGCTCAGAGATTGAAAACAACTATAGCCAGATTTCAGACAGAGCAAGGCGCTATGGCCTTGATGAAAAAAAGGCTATTCTCGACATCGCAGAGCGCCAGAAGGCTCTCGGCACTGTTCCAGAAGCTGTCAGAAAAGACGCTGATGCTGCCATCATTGCCGCCGGCACCGCTGAAATGTCAGCCAATGAGCTAAATGGTCTGGCCGACAGGATTGATAAAACGGAATTCGGTCGTCAGGGCGCTTTCGCCACTGCCGAGGACTTTTTTGTTGATGCGTTTGGCGGCCAGAGCGAAGCGGCCGACATTCGCAAAGAGTTCACGCGTCTGCGGAACTCGGAGATCATCAAGTCACTGCCACCAGGCCCTGCAACTGATCGCGACATTGCCATCTTTGCCGAAGGCTACACCAAGGCCATCGCGGATCCGGCTCGTATGTCAGGGTATTTGCGCGGTGCGGCCAAACTGCGCGACATCGAGGCAAAAGTACAGTCTGCGAAGGCTGACTGGCTGTCAACCAACGGGTCGCTGCAACGCGCTCGCCGTGGCTTCCAAGCTGGCGACTACACCGCACAGCCTGGCGAGTCCTATGCAGAGTTTCAGCGCCGCGTGGCCCAAGATGTCAACGCACGCTATGCTGAGCAATCGCGTCAGCGCGAACTGTTCCCTGTCACGCCTGGTGCTGGCGCTCCGGCTGCAACACCGGCCGGCCGGTCTATTGCTGAGACTGGTATTCTTGGCAGAGTTCAAGGCGCTGGCCGTGGAGAGCCGATGGCAACCGTTCCCGCAGCGTTTGGCGGTGCAACTGCTGGCCCTGCCGCTGCTCCTGCCGCTGAAGGATTCAAAATTCTAAGCACTCGCCCGGTCCAGAGGTAATACATGGCAAACGTCATCTATGAGGTAATGGCACCGGACGGTCAGACGATTCTTGAAATCGAAGGCCCAGAGGGCGCGTCACCAGAGCAGGTGACAGCGGCAGCCAGTCAACTCTACCGCGAGCAGTTGCAACAACGCGCTGCCACAACTGACGTGCCAGTCCTCGATGAGCGCGGCCAGATGGTGCAACCGCCAGCGCCGGCACCAGCGCCTGAGCCTACTATGGGCGAAAGGGCAGTGGGCGCGGCTGAGGCGTTGGGCACTGTTGCCACTGGTGTGCCGGCCATGGTCGGACAAGTAGGCGGCACGCTCGGAGCCACGGCCGCCTCGATCCTGCGCGGTGAGTTCGGCACGCCACAGGCTGCTCAGATGATTGCCGAGACGGCAGCCGAGCAGGCGCAACGTCCTTTGTATGTTCCACGCACGCCGGCCGGTCAGCAGGCAGTGCAGGCTATTGGTCAAGCGGCCGAGGTTATTCCTCCGTTCGTTCCCATGGCTGCCGAGCTTGGTATGGCCGGACGACTGGCTGGCGCTGCCGCGAGACAGGCCGCTGCGCCTGTAGAACAGGCGGCTAGAGGTGTTGCCACTGCTGGCCGTGAAATGGCCGCAGACGTGGCCAGAGGCGCAGCCGAGATGCGACAGGATGTGCAGGCTGCACGTCAGGCCGCTGAGGCTGGACGCGCTGCTGGAGCCGCTGAAACGCCTGCCGCCATGCAGCGCCGTACCGTGGCCGAGCAACTTGGATTTGAAGGCGAGGCTGGCCTGACCACTGGACAGGCTACGCGGGACTTCAATCAGCTCAAGTTTGAAAAGGAAATGGCCAAGTACGAACAGGGCCAGCCGCTGCGCGAGCGTGTGGAGAACCAGACGCAAACGCTGCTGGGCAACTTCGATGCCATGGTGGACCGCCTTGAGCCGATCAACGTGGAACCGCGTGAACTTGGCATGGGCGTGGACAAGGCGCTGGTCAATCGCGCCGAGGTCAAGCGTCGCCAGATCCGCCAGGCTTACGAAAAGGCCCGCGCCACTGGTGATATGGAAGCGCCTGTCTCCATGGATGCGTTGGCACAGCGTGCTGCCGACCTGACGCGCTATGAAGGCGTATCGCCAAACATTCGCGCTATACGGAACGAAGCTCGCCGCCTGGGTGCCATCATCGAGGACGAGAACGGCAACATCCTGCCAGGCACCGTCAGCATCAACAACTCTGAGATCCTGCGCCAGTTCGTAAACGAGTCAACGGACTGGACCAGCCCACGCGAGGCCCTGTTCGCCAAGCGCTTCACGTCTGCCATCGACGAAGCTACCGAAGGCGCTGGAGGCGAAGCCTACAAACGAGCCAGACGCCTACGTCGCCAGTTTGCGGATGAGTTTGAGAACGCCAGCCTCACGGCCAGACTGCTCTCAACCAAGCCGGGCAGCGATGACCGCCGAGTGGCCTATGAGGATGTGTTCGACAAGATCATCGTCATGTCGCCACTGGAGGAAATGAACAAGACCCGCAGCACGCTGCTCCGGTCTGGCCCAGAGGGTAAGCGCGCATGGCAAGACCTCAAGGCTTACGGTATTGACTACATCAAGAACAGGGCGCTCTCGCCAAGCCAGACGGACTCACGCGGCAACCCGTTGATCTCGCCTGACAAGCTCCAGCGCACCATTCAAGCGATGGATCGACGCGGCAAACTGGAATCGCTCTATGGCAAGAAGCAGGCGCAGACGCTGCGTGACCTGGCCGACATTGCTGGCGTCATCTACACCGCACCGCCTGGAGCCATCAACACGTCAAACACCGCCTCGGCGTTGCAAGTGGCACTGGATAGCGTGGCGACCTTTGGCGTAACAGGCATACCAGCTCCAGCCGTGACGGCTTTGCGCGAGGCGTCCAAGTACGTCAAAGACCGCAAGACCCGCGCAAGGATCAATGCCGCGCTGCAAGGCAAATAGACTAAACTCATAAGAACCTATCAGGAGACCCAACAATGAGCGCACTGTCGATCAACCCTCCATTCCCGGTGTTCCCCGATCTTGACGGCCAGCCGTTGGAGGATGGGTATATCTGGATCGGCGTGGCCGGCCTCAATCCTATCACTAACCCGATCGTGGTTTACTGGGATGCAGCTCTGACTATCCCAGCAGCGCTTCCGGTCCGCACCATTGGCGGATTCCCTGCTCGCGCTGGCTCGCCTGCGCGGCTGTACGCTGGTTCGGACTACTCGATTCAGGTGCAGAACAAGAACGGCAGCGTGACCTATAGTGCTCCTAATGCGACTGAATTGCTGTCATCGGAATTGGTGACGTTCATTCAATCAGGCACAGGCGCTGTTGCCACAACCGTTCAAGCCAAATTGCAAGAATCAGCAAACGCTGTTACAGACTTTGGTGCAGATAATACTGGGACATCGAATGCCACAACGGCGCTGTTCAATTTCTTCACGCATTGTATCAACACCGGCACGCCAGGCCACATTCCTGCGGGCACCTATTTGGTGACGGCAGGAGTGTTGGCGTTTGATAATGGTTTTGTTGACACACTTTGGCCAGACATTACAACCGATGGATATGGTGCTGTCACGTTCAAACGCGCAGATGCAACAAATGCTCCAATGATTTCTATCACCAATGGAACGGCGACAAGTGGAGTAGACAACGTCTGGCAAGGCGGATCTCTTGGAGGTATCACGTTTGATCAAAACGGTAAAGTCAAAGCTGCAAACCAACATGGGCTGTTGCTGCGAGGCATAGTTGATACGCAATTTGGATATATGCGTGCTAATGACCAAGGTGGAAGCTGCATTTTCATTGAACAAAAATTGTTTGCTGGCAATAACCCAGACCCTTACAACGTGGCTAGTTGCTATTTTGACGCAGCGGAAGCAAATAGATGTGATGGCGCAGCATTTTACAATGATAACTATGTTGGTTTGGCTGGATGCACAATCAACTATGTTCGTGCAATTGAAAACGTAAATGGCGCATTTTTTGGTTTTGGCGCTGCAAACACAGTAAACGTAATGTCAGTTGGATCATGCTCTGGCTGGGCGCTTGGAAATCAAACGAACAACACAGGCGGCACATCTACACGTTTCCGGCTTGGCGTAGCAGAATTTGACGACGTTCAATACGGCATTGATATGCGCCGCATTAGCAACTCTGATTTCGGAACGGTGCGATTTGTCCATCGCTACAATTTTGGACCGTTGAATCCGGCGGGAGGCTACTGGCCTAGAATTGCTGTTCAGGTTTCAACAAATTCTGTTGTGATGAACAATCTGCGTATTATCGACCGTATTGAGGCTGGCGGGACCAAACCAGACCTTGGTCAGTTTTTTGATTTTGGCAACGGCGCTGGCAACACGTCTGACATTCAAATTCAAAGACAGATTATAGACAATGCTGGATTTGGTTTTACGGTGGCTGATTACTACAGCAATTTCAACACAAATTCGACAGTTCAATACACCGATGTTCGCGGTTATCCAGTTATCGACACGCTGAAAAAGTCTTACGCAATTGGGCGTGCGCCAACAACCTTTGCTGTACCCTCTGGAGGCTTCACCTCTGCGCCCAACACTGTGCAATACAGCACTGAGTTGATTGATCCTACTGGCTCCTATGACCCTGCAACGTGGACGTATACTTGTCGCAGCCCAGGTGTTTATCGGATTGCGGCCAGAATTGTTTTGGCTGTTGCGATTGGCACAAGGATAAGAATGGCGATTATGATAAATGGAACTGTTGCAGTTTCGCGGTTTCATTATGCAACAACAGCAAATGCTCAATGTTATGACATTGATTATGAGGCCGATTTGAGCGCAGCAGCGACGATTAACATAAACGCTGATCAGAACACTGGTGCCCCAGTAAACCTTACAACCATGACAACCTCAGCCGAAAACACCTTTTTCGTGACGCAGGTATAAACAATGGCAACGTATTACTGGGTTGGCGGCTCTGGAACGTGGGACAATGCTAATACAACAAACTGGTCTGCATCTTCTGGCGGTGCCGGAGGCGCAGGTGTTCCAGGTGCAGCGGATAACGCATTTATTGACGCTAATTCTGGTAATGGCGTTATCACGCTTGGTAGTGACGTAACTGTAAGGATCGTCGTATTTACGGCCTTTACCGGAACACTTGATTTCGGCGCATACAAGATAACGGTTGCTGGCGGTGGATCGGCTGGGTTAACGGCGTTTCAAGCGCTAACAACAATGACGGTGACAGGAAATAAAGTAGTTGAATTTACATATTCTGGAGGTACTGGTTCTAGAAACATAGTGTCAGGACCAGTTTCAGAATCAAATTCGATTTCCTTCAAAATAACTGCCGGTTCTGATGTTGTTGCTTTCACCGGAACAAACGCCAGCGCCTTAAATGTCGATTTTACTGGGTTTTCTGGTTCTTTTACTCCAAACGCAGCTCATAAGGTGTACGGAGACTTTACGCTTTCGGCAACAATGACGGTGACACCTAGAACGTCAGCCACTATTTTCGCAGCAACTTCCGGAACAAAGCTGATTACAACAAACGGCGTGACGATGGATTCCCCTATTACGTTTGATGGGGCTGGAGGAACGTGGAGACTTGAAGATAATCTCACGATTGGATCGACCAGAGCCATGACGCTGACAAACGGAACGCTGAATGCCAATAATAAGAACGTCAGCATAGGTACGTTTGCAACAGCCGCAGGTGGTGCGAAAGTTTTAACACTAGGCAATGGCACATGGACAGTGGCAGGCGCTACTTGGAACACAAACACCGATGCAGCAGACGTTACGGTCAATCCAGGCACATCAACGATCAGCATGACCAGTGCTTCGGCCAAGACCTTCAGCGGTGGCGGCAAGACCTTTAACGTCTTGAACCAAGGCGGCGCTGGTGCATTGACAATTAGCGGATCGAATACGTTCGCCAACATCACCAACACTGTCCAGCCGGCCACCATACGCTTTACGGCAGGCACCACGCAGACGGTGAGCGCGTTTGGCGTTGCTGGAACGGCTGGCAATCTGATCACGTTGGATACGACCGTGGCAGGCACAAGGGCCACGCTATCAGATGCCAGCGGTGTCAATTCGGTGTCCTATTGCTCGATCAAGGACATCAACGCCACTGGCGGTGCCTTCTGGCAGGCTTATACTGTCAATGGTAACGTCGATGGTGGCAACAACCTCGGCTGGGACTTCAACGCGACAGCGTGGTCCTACATGTACAACGTTCGCAAATCAAAACGCATCCTCCCAGGAGTCTGACATGGCAACGAACAGCCAAATTCCATTTATCCCACAGGGCGAGACTTATGTCATCCCTGCGGCCGTTGCAGCTCCTGCGGGTGTGCAGGTGCCGGTCTATGGCCGGTATGAAGCGCAGGCCAAAGGCCAGTATCGCGTCGTAAACTCCAGCCTTAACATTGTGCATCTGGCTTGGGGCAACACGGCTGCCGAGGCTCAGACCAAGGCTGTGGCGGCTGTAGCGGGCAACCCGTCCGAGACGGTGGTACTGCTGCCCGGTGCGGTTGAGATCTTGCGCTTCCCGGCTGATGCCTTCTTCTCTGGCGTAGCAGCTGGCGCGTCCACTGTTTACATCGTACAAGGCGAGGGTATCTAACATGAAGAACGGAAAAAAAATGAAGGGCGCACCGTCCATCATGATCGCAGTGGCAATTCCATCGCGCCAGGCCAAGAGCAAGGCCGAAGAGCGCAAGAAAAAGATGGAAGAAGCGGCCGAAATGAAAAAGGAAAAAATGGAAATGAAGGCTTACGAGTCCATGGTGAAAGTCGCCAAGGGCGCGAAGGCCAAGCCAAAAGCCAAGAAAAAGTAAGGGCCAGCCGTGGACGAGGAAACGCTCTACACCGGGCCGGATCGCAGATCGAGGCCAAGCCTGACGGACGATCAGATCGAACTGATTGCCCAGCGTGCGGCTGAGCTGGCAGTCCAGAAGATGACCACTGACATCTACGCCAACGTGGGCAAGTCGGTGGTGCAAAAGGTGTTCTGGATGGTGGGCGTCATTGCCACGGCGGTGGTGCTGGGTAACGTGTCGATCAGGGAGTTGCTGAAATGAAAGACTATTTACGCGAGCGGCTGAAAGAGCCGTCAACGTGGCGCGGCATCATCCTCCTGTTGACGGCGGCTGGCGTGCCGATAGCCCCGGCCATGAGCGAGGCCATCATCTGCGTGGGGCTGGCACTGGCTGGCGGCGTGGGCGTTGTGACGCCTGACCGGAAGCGCTGATGGACTTTGACACAGCGTTTACGCAGCTGCTTGGGCATGAGGGGGCGTACTCCAACCACAAGGATGATCCAGGCGGTGAGACGATGTGGGGCGTGACCGTCGCTGTGGCGCGGCAGAACGGCTACAACGGCTCAATGCGCGACATGCCGGTGGACGTGGCCAAGGCCATCTACCGCAAGCGGTTCTGGCAGGCAGCCCGGTGCGACGAACTGCCGCCCGCGGTGCGGTATCCGGTGTTCGATGCCGCGGTGAACAGTGGCGTCCTACAGGCCATACGCTGGCTCCAGCGGGCCGCGAGGGTTGAGGCTGATGGTGTCCTCGGCCCACAGAGTATGCAGGCCATAGCGCTCACTGACGGCCATCTGCTGTGCCGTCGAATGCTCGGGCAGCGGCTCCAGTTCATGACCGACCTGAAGACCTGGGATGCCTTCGGTAAGGGCTGGGCGCGTAGGATAGCGTCGCTGTTGGACGCATAAAAAAAGGGCCGGAGTTTTACGTCCGGCCTAATGCTGAGTTGCCCCGTCAGTGGGCGAAGATGAGTATAGACACTATTGCCGATCCCGCCACATCAAAATGACCAGCCCGGTCAGCGTGCATAGGATCAGCAGCCCGCCGGCCATCGCGTCAGTCTCAGTCATATTTCAAACAGGGTTTGAAGTTCTCGACGCAGTGGGCCGACATCGAGGTCTGGATAGCGCTCCGCCAGCAACTCAAGATAGCGCAGCGCACCACGAGCCTGCTTGGGCGTTTCGCAAGAGTTGATGACACGCCAGGCCTTGGCGAGTAGATCATTCATTGAAACAGATCTCCTTGTTTCATAATCGTCGGTGTCAGTTGTGCAGCGCGCCTACGGCGTTCGCCTGCCCACTGGTGCAATGTTGCGCGCCAGTCGCAGTGTATGGTGCGGCGGGCCTCATAAAGAAAGATCCGGGCCATGCGGATATGATGCTCGCGGGTGTCGGGTGGGTTGGCTTTCACGCTTCCCCCTTCGCTTTGGCGATTGCGGCGCAAACGATTTCATAAGTTCTAGGGCGTCCGTCTAGTGCGTTTGGATCATCCAAAACCATTACAAGCGCGTCCAGCAAATCAGGCGCGGCGGCTGTAAGACTGTCTGGCGCTGAATACAGCACCGTTCCCACGGTCGGTATCCATCCGTCCACTGGCTCAATGACAGGGTGTCCACCGTACCAGCCTGTGACGGTTCCTACTGGCTTACTCATTCCCGCAGATCCTCCAGCATTTGAATGGCAGCCCGCACAACATCAGGGCCGTGTTCGTTTCCAATCTCAACCAAGCTGGCGTGATAGATTTCCAGCGCTTTGATGATTTCGGCGCGCTCGACCTGCATCGCCAGATCGGCAAAGTGCGCCAGATCGTCGATATAGGCTTGGCTGATGTGGATGCTCTCCATGTCGGCGCTGTCGATGACGCCGGACTGGATGGCGAGGTTGATGACGCTGTTTTGGTCAATCATTTTTACTTTCCTTTGATACATGAGATTTCCACCTTTGAGACTGTGACCGCATCACCTCCACCTGGAACGTGTTGCATTTGCTGACCCTGATACCGCTGACTTCATAATTAGTGCGGTTGGCATCAATGTGCGGTATCCAGTCAAACAGCAGCCAGCAGGCTACGTTCTCAGCTGTCGGAGGCACTGGCATCAAATCATTCAGGTGCTTGCCTTCCAATTGTTTCAGTTTGCCACCCCAAGTTTTGGTGATGTCCGGTTCATCGTGTGTGAACCCTACCTTTGGCTGACACTCCCAGTCTGAAAATATCAATGTAACTACCCATGTATGGTTATGAGTTGCAAGGCCGTCAGCGTGTGACGTAACGCCATATAGGTTGTGAGTAGCATCAAAACTGTACGTTGCAAATTTGGTTACTTTTGGCCATGGGTTGCTCATAAATCTAACTCCGTCTGCTGTTCTTCGCCTTTAATGGCTCTCAAAACGTCTTCAAGCATATGATCAAACCGGCTGATGCCCGACCCATCAATGCTGTCCCCCAAGCCGATCCAATCCTTTACCCGTTTAGCGGTATTGACCCTACCAACATGCACCCACTTGTCGAGCATTTTGGCCGCTTTAGCTGCGTTGAAAGCCTCATTACTGATTTTGAATTCGTCACTGCCACCGATAAACACAGCATCAATATGCTGGAACGGGATCGGATGATTGCGGATGCCATCCTGCAATACCAATGCCCTTGGCAGTCCTTCCGTTTCCTCCATGAACGCATCAAACAAATCCAAGGTTCTCCTGGCATCGCCAACTAAATCGGGCAAACATACGAAAACTGGACGATGCTCTCTGGCCTGCACCAACAACCGTCTCCAGGTTTTCTTTTCAAACTTGGCAAAACAACCATTATCAAGCCCATAAGGGGTGCCTGATAACGCATATTGCGTCAGCGGGGTGCGAAGTTGCCAAAAATCATGCTGATACCGTTCGCGGTATTCATGGATTTGTGCAGGGCTTTTATCGAGCATTATCTTCATTTAAAAGCATCCCGATCATCTTTTGCGCCCGTTGCAGCACATCCTTCCGATCACCAGACCAGCTTGCGACGTACTCCAGATCAACCTTGCCGTCCTGAATGACCGTGACGCGCACCGATCCGCCTTTGGGGTAGTGAAGACCGTCGTTCCCGTTCTGACCGATGATGTCCATGCGGCGTTCCTCAGGGTGCCAGCACAGCTCCCGGCACTCGCCTTCTGGAAAGGTGCAGCCGGCGATGGCGCAAAGTTTCTTACTCACAGGTAATATCTCCTTTGCGGTACTCTGGCCACAGGCCGTCAGCGACCATCTGGCAGTAGTGCGCCTCGGCGTTCTGCTCGTCTTCCATCACCATGGAGCCTACAAGGCCCCAAAAGATGGCCACGATGACCGCCAGCATAAAGTGGCGCTTGGTTTCGTTTTTCATATTATCAGTCTCCAAAAAGCCCCGGTTGCCCGGGGCGTGTCGGTTTAAAAAGAATAAATGCCTTCAGCCATGCGTTCTTGCATCCAGCGGTCGAGTTCTATTCCTTGACGATCGTAGGCGTCTGATCCGTAAACGGGATCAATTTCAAGCCAATGTTTGCGACGCAGCTTGCGACCAGCTTCAAGCGCAGCGTTTACCTTTGCAGCCAGCTTTTCAGCGTCCTCGGCAGTGTTGAAGTTGTGGTCATGCTCCCAGCGACGGCCGCTGTCAGACACCAAATGTACCTGATATGAGGTAGCGTAAAACACGCCATCTTCGTTCCGTCCAGCCTGATAGACCCGGCTGTGAATGTCGGCAAAAAACATGGTGGTTTGGGCTTCGGTGGTTTTCATGTCGGCGGCTCCTGTTTGTTAAGTACAACTTAATAGTAAGCTGAACTTAACAAGGCGTCAAGGCCTCAGTGCATTCAAAAGCGCATTTTGTTGCGCGTCCTTTTGGCCCAACACTGCCATCACGCGCTCGTCGATGCAGCCCGAGGCGACCAGATGCACAATCCGCACCGGACGGGTCTGGCCCTGGCGGTGCAGGCGGGCGTTAAACTGCTGGTAAAGCTCCAGCGACCAGCTCAGGCCGAACCAGACGCACAGGGCGCCTCCATGCTGGAGGTTGAGGCCATGTCCAGCACTGGCAGGATGCGCGAGTAACATGCGGATCTCGCCGGCGTTCCAACGGGCAATCGTGGACGACTCTTTGTCCAGCACTACGGCATCGGGGAACCGTTCCAATATCCGGGCGAGATCCGACTTGTAATTGTAGGCGATCAGCACTGTCTCGCCGGGGTTGTCCTCCATGATCTCGGCCAAGGCGTCGAGCTTGGCAGCGTGGAGCGCCGACCAGTTGCCTTTCTCGTCGGTGTAGGTTGCGCCGTTGCACCACTGGAGCAATTTGTTCGCCAGCACTGCCGCGCTGCTCGCCTCGATCTCCTGCCCGTCTGGCAGCTCGGCCAGCAACGTGCGCTCAAAGTCGAGATAAGCCTTCAGCACCGCTGGCGGCAGGTAGACCGGCTCCACAAGGTCGATGCACTCGGGCAGCTCCAGGTAATCGCTCGCGGCCATGCTGATCCATGAGTCAGCAAGCAGAGCGTGGATCTTCTCGGCAGCACCGGCCTTGGGCGTGTGTTTATAGCCCATGAAGTCGGCGTCGAAAAAGCGCTGTTTGTACGCCGTGAACGTTTTGCCCAGCGCTGCGCCTTGGTCGATCAGGTACTGCTGCGCCCACAGGTCGAGCAGGCTGTTGGGGGCGGGCGTGCCGGTGAGCAGCACCATGTAGTCCGTCATCGGCAGCACGCGGCGCATGGCCTTCCAGCGCTGGGCGGCTTGGGACTTGAAGCTACTCGACTCGTCAATGATGACAGCATCGAACGGCCAGCCTTTGGCGTAATGTTCCACCAGCCAGGGCACGTTCTCGCGGTTGATGACGTACACGTCTGCGGTCTTTTGCAGAGCCGTCAGGCGCTGGCGCTCGGTGCCAGTGCAGACCACTACCTTGAGGCGTCGCAGGTGCGCCCACTTCTTGACCTCCTGCGCCCACACGCTGTTGGCCACGCGCAGCGGAGCAATGACCAGCACGCGATCCACCATGCAGCCATCGAGCAGGTCGGCCGTGGCCGTAAGCGTCGAGACGGACTTGCCGAGGCCCATTTCCAGCGCAAGGCCACAGCGGCGTCGGGCCTTGATGAAGTCCACCGTTCGGCGCTGGTACTCATGCAGGTCAGTTTGGGAAAGCATTGACGGCCTCCATGGAGTCAATGACCCGCACATCGCAGCCCAGCGCTCGGCGGCGCTCATGGTCGCGCTGCTGGTTCTCGGTCGGCTTCGCGCCTGGGGCCTTCAACTCGACGAAGATCACGCGGCCACCAGGTAGCGTCACAATGCGATCCGGGACGCTGCGCCTGCCGGGGCTGGTGAACTTCTCGGCCATGCCGCCAAGGGCCTTCACGCGCTTAACCAGCGCGGCTTCGATGTGCTTCTCTAGCATTCCATGTGTACCCTGAAATGATGCGGCACACGGCCGCCTGGCTGATGGCGTACTTGGCGGCGAGTTGCTTTTGCGTCAGCTCGCGGGAGAAGTAAGCCTTTCGGATTTCCTCGGCCTTTTCTCGCGTCATGTGCCGGTATTTGCTCATTGGCTTACGCATGACCGACCTCCTGTAACAGCTCCTGCGCGGCCTTGATGTAGACCGCATGGTTTACGTCATTCGGGAAGCCGCACAGCTCCATGGCTGGCCTCGCGCCTCCTGAGTTTGGCACGCGGTTGCTGTTGGTGGCGTAATGAATGCACTCGTCTGGCGGTACGGCCGTGGAGTGATAGAAGCGCACCGCCTTGCCCAAGCGCTCATGTCTCCACACTGCGCCGCCTTGCACGCGCCGGATAGTGACGAACTGGCTGAGGTCGGTGCAGCCGTGAATCGTGTCCTCGATGGGCGTACCCTTGGCGATATGCTGCGCCACGGCGGTGTAGATGATCTGGCCGTCTGGATTCTTGGCGAGGCTGGCTGGCGCGAAGATGCCTTTGCCCTTGATCTTGCCATCAGTCCTCACGGCCACATAGTTGTTCACGTCGCGGCTGGCAATGACGCTGTACGCTGTGCGCTCCAACTGGTACGAGGTGTCGAGCATCCAATCGAACGTGATCTCGTCTACTGCGTCAAATTGCGTCTCGCTATGGTAGACCACGATACCGTCAGTGTTGGCGCTCACAACCCGCACGCCTGCGGCCTCCAGCCGTTCGATCAGCATGAGTAGCGCCAGTTGGCCGGTGATCGTGGTCTGAATCAGCAGCTCGGGCGCGTAGAGCGTGCTGTACTTTGACCCGAACTTGCCGAAGGAGCCATTCAACGTAATCTTGAGCGTGTCAGCCGTGACTTTATCGCCGGATCGCTTGGCCTCCAGGCGGCGACGGATCAGGGACTGGTACAGCGTCAAGAACGGCTTGCCGAAGGCGTTGGGCGCAAGCTGCTGTTGCATGATGATCGAGGGATAGTACGAGGCCACGTCATAGTCGGCCAGCACCATGCCGCCATCGGCCCGGATGCACTGGCGTTGCTCGCAGGAGTGCAGGCCACCGATACCCATTTGATACTCGGCCTGTCCGATCCTGATGCGCGACTCTTTCAGCCAAGCCGGCATCTGGACGGACCCGTTCGGTCCAAGCTGCCAGCGCTCGGCCAGCAGGCGGTCGAAGCGCTCCTGTAAGTCCTGCGTCTGGAACGTGATGATTTTCGGGTCACGGTACTTGAAGGCAAAGCCGTCCTTGACCTCGGGCTTGCGGTATTCTTTGCCGGTGATCTTTTGCAGCTCATGCGTGATCAGCTTCTCGGCAATCTGTGCGTCCGAGAGGCTGCGAAAGTCCATGCCATACTGTGCGCCCATGTCCACGCGCAGGTCGATCTGCGGCTTGAGCGCCTTGTAGAGCAGGTGCGTGGTGTGCAGATCGTTCTCGCAATATTCCCGCACGATCTGGCGTTGCTCAGGGCTGATGCTGGCGTCTGGCTCGATCGGCAGGTCTTGCATCTTTGGCGCGTTCAGTCTGCCGCCGTAGATTTTGAGGCTCGACTGCCCAGGCGCGACTTCGATCAGGTCGATGTGGTCCCAGTCTGGCACGCGCAGCTCATGGGCCTTGAGGATGCGCCAGATCGACTCAGTGGACTTGATGATCTTGTCGGCCAGCGACTTGAGCTGGGCGATGCTGTAACCGTTCAGCGCTGCGGCAATCAGCGGCAGATCGAAGTGGTTGCCGTTGAAGCTCATGGTGACGTACTCGCTCATGAGCGTGTGCAGGCGCTTTTGATTGATTGGCTTGCCGTCAAAGGCTTCGATGTGCGTGATTTTTCCTGTCTCGATGTTGAGCGCGGAGACGAGGAAATAATCCGAGTAAATCTCGGTGTCGATGATGAGCATGAGGGGTAGCCTCTAGGTGATATGAAAAGGGCCGGAGTGACCGGCCCTGACAGCTTAGAACGCTTCGTCGTCTCCGTCATCGAAGCCGTCAAACTGATCCACGCTGATGCCGCCATCACCGAACGGCTCGCCGTCACGGACGAACTGCACACCGTCGAGCTGGGCATTCACGCGCTTGCCGTAGGAGTTGTTCTGCGCCCACAGTGTAATGATCGCGTTGACGTAGCAACCGGCGTAGACGACGTTATCGTCCTCGGTGATCGGTGTTTTGTCGCGGTTGATGACCATTGGGCGCTTTTTGGTGCTGGCCTTGATCGTCATTTTGCCCTGATACTCGGGGCGCTCCATTTCGTCGCCGTCCTTGAGGCACAGCTTGTCAGAGGCCAGCTTGACCTTGAGTTCTTTCTGGAGCTTGGCAATCGCCGTCTCGATTTCCTCGATCTGCTTGGCGTGGTCCTTTTTGTCGAGGATGAACGTCGCTTCAAACTTGCCGGTGGACTCACCGCCAAAGCTGGCCATCTGGAACAAGGAAGGGAAGGAGAGGCGTGCGGAAGGGATTTTGATTTTCATCGTTTTGACCTTTTTGGTTGTAGCGTTTTGGTTGAGCCGTTACCGGCTTGTTAAGTCTAACTTACTCGTCGAAGCTGTCAAAGGCA
>Ga0208644_1000435_pt1 | contig 35188 bp, 53 predicted proteins | sample VirMetDEL_Nov_18_FD_184517 | JGI IMG/M metagenome (GOLD analysis project Ga0208644, IMG submission 184517) | Aqueous microbial communities from the Delaware River and Bay under freshwater to marine salinity gradient to study organic matter... | ecosystem: Environmental > Aquatic > Marine >...
CAGATTTCTTCATGATGTAATTTGATAAAGGGGGGGTTATGAATAAAAAACCGCCAGAACTTCATATCGTTGATGGCACAACTCCACGAAAAGGCATGCCTTCATCATTGCCTGACAATTTGAAAAAACGCATTCCAAAAGCAGAATGGGTGGATGACCCTGCTTCTTGGAATAAATCAAAATTTATAGAAGAAACGGCAAACTTTCTTTATGAGGTATATGGGATTGGCAATGATCAAGATAAACATGCTCTAGCAATGTTGGCTGATCATATTGATACTTATGTGCAATGTAGTAAAGCCATAAAAAAAGGCGGCGTTATTACCACATTCAATAATGGTCAAACAGTTGGTCCAAATCCTTATTTATCTGTTCGCAATAAAACAACAACTCTTATAATACAATTAATGAATGAACTTGGCTTGACACCAAGAAGTAGATTGTCTGCTGGCAAACAAGAAAACGATAGCCCACTTGCGCAATTTCTTAAAGGTCCATTGGCTCAATGAATTGGCAAGATGGGTTGATCTATGCGACCAATGTATCTAAAGGCGAAATAAATGTTTGTCTAGAAGTTCGATTGGCTTGTCAGCGTTTTCTTAATCAATATGAAAACAAAGAATGGGCATATGTATTTGATGAACGATTCCCGCAGCACGTTTTAAATTTTGCTGCAACACTTGTCCACACCAAAGGTCCACAAGCTGGACAGTCAATAGTATTAGAACCATTCCAAATTTTTTTGATTTGCGCGGTCTATGGATTTCGCAGCAAAAAAGATTTGACGGTCAGAATGGTTACAGATGTAATACTTTTTATTCCTCGCAAGGCAGGTAAGTCAACGCTGACTGCTGCTATTGCTTTGTACGAATTGCTATGCGGCGAAACAGGCGCAGAAGTATTTACGTTGGCAACTAATCGAGAGCAAGCAACGATTGTCTTTGATGCTGCAAAAGGTTTTGTCGAAAATATGCCGACCGAACTAGCATCAATGTTTAATCCAAGCAAATATAGTATTGCCAAACGAGGCGATACTCAATCAATGTTTAAGGCATTGAGTCGCGATACTAAAAAAACAGGCGATGGTAAAAATCCGTCTTGCGTAATTATTGATGAAGCGGCGCAGATTGTAGACCGAAATAGTATTGAAGTATTACATTCGGGCATGGTTGCGCGACAAAATCCATTGCGGATATATATTACGACTGCATCGTTTACTAAGGACACAAAATTCTATGAAGATTTTGCATTATATAGATCGATGCTCTACGGCGATGTTACTGATAATCCTCGGTGGTTTGGCCTTTTGTATGGTCTTGATCTGCATGATGATTGGCATGATCCTAACATTTGGGCTAAGGCTAACCCAATGCACGGTATTTCTGTTTTTGAAAATGCAATCCAACAACGAGCCGAAGAAGCCAAACATAAGCCAGCCGCATTAAATGAATTTCTTTGTAAGACATTAAATGTATTTGTATCCGCTAATGAAGCATGGATAGATCGCAATCATTGGGATGACGAAAAAAGTATTATTACTGTTCCACGTGAAACGCCAGAAGCAGTCTTTATTGGGTTTGACTTGGCAGCAACGCGCGACCTAAACGCTGTTTGCACATTAAAGAGATTTGGCGAATTAGATTATGAGGCGCATTGGAAATTCTTTTTGCCAGAAGAAGGTTTAAGTTTTATTCCAAAGCATTATGCCGATGTATTTCGATTGGCTAGACAATCAGGCATTCTAAAAATTACAGAAGGCAATGTAATGGATGACCGAGAAATCTCAGAATATATTAGGCAAGAGTGTGAAAAGTATGATGTAAAAGAAGTTGGCTACGATGCTTATAACGCGGCATCAATGGTTGCTCGCTTGCATGATTATGGAATACCTGTTAAAAAGGTTGGGCAAGGCATGGCGGTATTAAACAATCCGTCTAAATACATTGAAAAATTAATTCTAAACAATCAAATAAAACATGATGGCAATCCATTCCTCGGCTGGCAATTAGGTAACTGCGAGGTCTATACAGATGTAAATGGAAACATTAAAATCCGCAAGAATGAAGCAGACAAAGCGGCAAAAGTTGATGGCATTATTGCTTTAATTATTGCGGCGCATTGCTCATTGGATAATCCATTTGTATCAAATAGCTTTGGATTCAGAAGTTTTCAGATGTAATACATTAGAAAATTTGAGGTAATCATGGGATTGTTGGACATTTTCAAAGGCAAAAGCCGCAAGGTAAATGAGGCAAACGTAGTCCTTGGACAGATGCAACTTGGTAATCAGGTTGTTATTGGTCAGCGCGATTATCAACCCGCCCAACAATTACTCTACGTTACTACATCAAGTCAGACTGTTGCAGGTCGGGTGCTTGATATGTCTGCGCTTACGCGCAATTCGACCGTCATGGGTTGCGTAGGCGTAAAGGCTAGAGCCTTATCTCAATGCTCAATTAGTATTATGTCAAAGGCTGAAGATGGCACATTCGTAAATGCCATCGCTGACCCTGACGTTGGTAACAGAGATAAGACTAAAGCCAAGCAAGTATTGAATTTATTGCAGAACCCAAACAACTTTCAAAGTCAATATGAGTTCTGGTATCAATGGTGTATGTGGCAGGACTTGGCTGGCGAATCGTTTACGCTGTTATGGCGCGACAAACAAGACGATAGTTCCAGAACGCCAATCGAGATGTATATGCTCGATTCCACCCTTATTACTGTCAAACTATCGGACACACGATATCCGATCTATGTGCTTTCCAGCCCATCATATGGATTCTCAAAAGATCAGCCGCTTGAGTATTATCAGGTAATGCACATTAAAGAAGCGGCATGGCAAGGATCATCTGGTTTTAATAAAGGTATTTTGGCAACCGAATTAGTTGCGCTTGATCAAGACATTGATGTCTATGCCAACTTCATTATGCAAAACGGCGCAAAACCGTCTGGTGTTTTTATGACCGATCAGGTTATTCCGGACGCAAAGTATAAGGAAATTGCGGCGCGTATAAAGGAGGCATGGAATAGTTTAATGGGTAGTCGTGCAAATGATCCAAGCAAACCCGGTCAAGGTATGCTCTTGGATCAAGGTATGAGATATGAGCCTGTCAAAATGCTGACATTGCAAGATGCTGATGCTGCTGCTTTGAAGTTGCAAACCATGAAACGAATTTGCGGATTGTTTGGAGTGCCGCCAGCAATGCTAGGTATTGCAGATCAAAAATACAATAATACTCAAACGATGCTTGATGAGTTTTACAAGACCGTCATGTATCCAATGATTATTAATATTGAGCAAAAATTAAATAAGTCTTTGCTCAAAGGTTATCCCAATTTGTGCATTAGATTTGATACCAAAGACTTTTTAAAAGGCGCGGCTTTGGATCAAATGAACTTTGTATCTGCTGGCTTAAATGCAGGTATTATGACAATCAATGAAGCGCGAGAATATTTGAATATGCCGCAGATTGAAGGCGGCGATGAGATTCCACAAGACATCAAAAAAGCAGAACCAATACCCGGATCGTCCCCGCAGGACACAGGCGGCGGCGGCGGCAATCAAACTCGGCGAATGAATATTGGTACAAAATGAACCGAATGAAATTTGCCCTATCAGTTTTGGCTTCACAAATCAAGCCAAGCAATGTTAGACTTCCGGCAATTGAGCCTCCCCATAAGATACAAGATGACAATCAATCTATTATGAATGGGGTGATAAATGAAGAATGTGACATTCGTCTGCGAAGCGAGGGTGAGCCTCCCATTAAGCGCAAGCGAGGCAGACCAAGAACCAAGCGGCAAGATTGAAGCAGTAGTAACGACATGGGGTGCGCGTGAAGGCGCAGATGGTCGGCGTTTCAATTACCAGCCTGAAGGTTTTAAAGATTGGATGGAAGCATTTATGGAAGGCGACAAGCCTCTTCCAATGTTTCTTAATCACAATGATTATGGAATGCCTGTCGGTGAATGGTCAGATTTTGAAATGACTGACGATGGCATGAAGGCAAATGGTCGTCTGTATCTAAACACAGTCGGCGGCTCGGACCTCTACCAAATCCTCAAAGAATCGCCCAATATGTTTGGCGGCGTTTCTGTTGGCGCGTACGCTGACGAATACCAATGGGTCAAAGAAGACGGAACACCAATGACAATTGGCTCTGATGATCCATACGAAGATGGTTATTTTCAAATCACTAAAGGTGGTTTGCGCGAAGTGTCAGTGGTTATGTATCCAAACAATCCCAATGCTGAAATCCAAAAGTTGGAAGCCTTTGGCGATGATGGGAAATTAAATCCAAGAGTTCTGGAGCGAATCCTGCGTGAAGCGGGACTAGCCAAGAAAGATGCGACTGCCGCATCTAGTATCTTCAAGAAAGTATTGGAACAGCGTGAGGCTTCCAAGAAATCTGAGGAATCGCCTAGTCGGAGTGAGTCTGATGCGGCAGTAAACGCCGAGGCAATCATGGCTGCATTAGAGCAACGTGAATTGTTGAAGGCTCTTGAAAAACGTCTTAAATAAGGAACCATCATGTCTATCGAAAAAATTCTAGAAAAAGTTGATGCTATTGAAGCATCTAACATTGCAAAAATTGAGGAAGTAAAAACTCAGGTTGTTGAAGATGTAACCAAAACCGTTGACGCTGTAAAGTCAGAACTGGCTGAACAAGTTGCGGCTTTGGAAGCAAAGGTTGCATCAATCAAATCGCCTGATATTATTCGCGCTCCCCATAAGACTGTTCGCGGTGACGTAAATCGTCGCGTTCGTGAGCAGCTTGCTTCGTTCTACAAAGGCAATACTAAGCTGCATCAAGAAATTAAACTGTGGGAATCTGAAGATCAGCATGCTGCTTACCTGCTAGAAGCCTCGGCTTTGACAGGCTCTGGTGCTGGTATTGGTGGTCGTACTGCTTATGATCCTGTATTCCACAAGCAGCGTCTGCTTAACCCAATGCGTGGCGTTTCTCGCAATGTATCTACTGATGGTTCAACCTATCAGTTCCGCGCAAAGACTGGCAACGCTGGTGCTGCATGGGGTTATTCAATTCAGAACAACGGTGCAGCCACGACTGAAGCAACAGCCATTTGGCAACTGAATATGCAAGATATTAACGTTCAGTTCCCAATTCGTACTGCTGCTCTAGACGATATTGACGGTTTGGAAGCCAATGTTGTTGACGATATGCTGCAAGAGTTTTCGCAGCAAGAAGGCTTGTCAATGATTTTGAACGATGATCAAGCTGGCTCAACCACAACTGCATACGGTGGTACAAATGGTCTGCGTGGTCTGAATTATTATCCCGGCTCAAATGCAACCTACGCTGGCGGCACTATTTCGACTGCGGCTTTTGGCTCTAGCGGTACTGCATCGTCCGATGGTCTGCATGACATTGCGACTTACGATCAAACAACGACCAACGGAAATGGCTCGGCTAATAATGTCACCTTTGGCGATATTGTTACCTTCCTCCATTCTTTGCCACAGCAATACTGGTCAAACGGCAACAAGTTCATCATCAATCCTTTGATGCTTGCTGCTATTCGCGGTCTGGTTGATGACAATGGCACGCCAGTGTTTGAGCGTATGTCGCCTCTGGTGTACGAAGGCATTGTTGGCAAGCTGATGGGCTACGATGTTGTGGTTAACAGCTATCTGGACAATCCAACTGCTCCAGATGCTTCACCCGGCACAACCAGTTTGTTCCCAATGTATTTTGGTGACTTTAATCGTGGTCATACCATTGTTGATCGTCTGAGCATGGTGCTGCGTAGATACGAACAGACCCAGCCCGGCTTTATTACCTTCTACGGTGAAAAGCGTTTGGCAACGTCTGTTGTTGATCCATTCAGCATTATTCGTTATCGCTCTACTGCAACAGGCGCGTAAAAAAGTGGGGAGGGAAACCTCCCCATTTTGTATAACTATTAAGGAAGATCAAATGAGTGCAAATCAAAAAATTCTTGACGGAATCAAATTGTCTTTGCGCGAAAATCGCAAAGTAACAATTGATCTGAGTGAGGCATCTACCTTGACCGGATCAGGTCTTGATATTGGTGGTCGCACTCACTTTGATGATGCTTTTGCAAAACTGCGATATGCAAACCCATTTCGCATGGGCGCACGAAATATTAAAACGCCGAATATGTCGGCAGTTCAATTTGTAGCAAAAACAGGTAACGCCACAAATCAAACAAATCCTTGGGGTTATACATTTACTCCAAATAGCGGAACACCAAATACAGCAACATCCATTTGGCAATTGCCTGCTCGAGTTATTACTGCACAGTTACCAATTCGTATTGCAGCATTAGAAGATATTAATGGTCTGCAATCTGAATTAATTGAAGATATGACATTGGAATTTGGTCAGCAAGAAGCCTATTCAATGGCATTGAATGACGATCAATCTGGAAGTACAACAACCGCATATGGCGGCACAGACGGTTTGCGCGGTTTGGATTATTACACATCAAATACTGCATCTGCTTTTGGCAGCAGCGGCACAGCAATGACTGATGGTATTCATGACATTGCAACTGTATCGCTTGGAGGTTCCGCTATTACCTACAATAAAGTTGTAGATATTGCTAACGCTTTGCCAGCGCAATATTGGGGTTTGCCAACAACAGCATGGCACATGACTCCAACAATGATTCAAACTTTGCGCCAATTAAAAGACTTACAAGGTTTGCCCTTATTCCTTGATGGCGGCGAGCCAATGGAAGAAGGTGCATTGTGTTCTATTTTTGGTTGGCCTGTTATTCCTAATCCTTACTTGAGTTCAGCCTTTCCAATTTATCTTGCTAATTGGGATCGATTTATGACTATTGCAGATGTGGAAGAAATGTCAATTCAAATGATGGATCAAACGGCTCCGGGTTTCATCACAATGTATGCTGAGAAGCGCATGGTGTCGACTGTAAAAGACCCGTTTGCTGGTGTTCGTGCAAGTGCAGCGTAAAGGATAAGTCATGGCTGTTGAGAATCAAACACTCGCGCCGTTTTATGCAAATCAGCGCAATCCGTTTAACTATGCAAAAGTTGAACAGATCAGCCGCGACTTAACAACAGGCTGGTTGACGCTTGAAGATATTACGCAACAAATAAATTTGTTTGATGATGAGAGCCAAGATTCCTATCTTGAATCGCTTGAACTAGCAGTCCGTATGGCGATTGAAGATTATCTTGGTATGGCAATTTTCCCTACGCAGTACAAAATTTATTACCCAAATTTTGGTTTGTATAACAGCGCAGTTTATCTTGACCTTCCTGAAGTATCACAAGCAAATCAAGGTTGCGTTGGAGTAGTAATAAATAAAGTGGAGTGCTATACAACCTCAAACACAGTTCCAGTTGTAATTGATCAAAATGAATATTCATATGACCCAACTGGCAATCAGGTGATATTAAATGCTTTGCCAAATACTTTGAATCAACAAGTTGCAAATCCGGTAGTTGTAACCTATACGCAAAACAGAAGTCCAATTGCAAATTATCCGGTGGTCAAACAAGCAGGATTATTGCTGTTTACTCACTTGTATAACAATCGTTCAACTGTTGGCGATACAGTAGGAATTAAAGCAGAAATACCTTTTGGCACTCAAGCATTATTGCGACCATATAAAACTTTGGTGATGTAATGACAATTGTTCGGTATGAAAACATTACTATTAATAACGTCACTAATGGCGTTGATAGTATTGGGCAATATACTCAGACAATTACAGAATGGTTTAAGACAAGAGCATTAACGCATGACGTAGCGAATAGCGTAAGAATTTCCGAGCGTTATAGAGTGTATTCTGACTTAGTAAATTTTGAAGTTAATTACACTCCAAATACAAAATTGATTGTTGATAATCAGAACAATTACAGCATTACATGGCGTAATCATGATTGGCGTATTACTGATGTGCGAGAATCAAATAATAGAATGAAGGTTACTTTTTTGTGTTACAGAAATGATCCGGACACTAAAGTATGAGCGTACAGCAAAACCCGTTTCAATATGCCGAGTGCATCCAATATCAATTGGCTGGCATTGTTGATCCTGTTCCTGTATATGCTTCATTTAATAGAAATTGGGCTACACAAACAAGGTTTGTAACGTGGCAATTGCGTAACATCCATCAGCCTGTTTATACTGGACAAACGCAAAGTAACAAAGGCATTGATAGACCGATTTTTCAAATCTCTGTGTTTACAAAAGACATGGACGATGCGTTTAATTTGTCTAATACGATATTACAGGATTTGCATGGTTACTCTGGGGTATTCGGCGATCCCGCTGGCTCTGGATTTTTCATTGCAAAGGCAGATGTAGTTTGGCTTTACAACACATATGATGACGATATTGGTATGAACCAGATTATTCTGGATTGCACCATTGACGTTCCCACATAAGACAAGATCGATTAAACTTTTCTTAGAGGAAAATTAAAATGGCTCTTATCGATAAAATCCTACCGGGATATGTGGCAACCATTTGGTGTCAAGATGATGCTACTCCCACTCCCTTGACTGATGCGCAACTGGCAACATGGACTAGTCAAGTCGCCGATATTATTGGCACATCGGCTGGCGGCACTGGCACTGCGGGCATTCAAATTCCCGTTGAGGCTGTTCCTGCTTTTGGTTCAGACGATGCGTTTGCAGCATACTCTGTTGCTGGTGCTCGGACTGGTTCAAAGATCACAACTCAGAATCAGGTCACATCGTTGACAATTACTTGCCCTTGGAACCCTGCTGACGTAGCGCAATTGCTTATGCGTGACGATGGTTACAATGGCACGATTATTCGCACCTACGTCATTGCAGTTTATGATGGCACTGATACTGTGGCTTATGCCTTTAATGGTCGCATTGGCGGTCTAAAATGGGATATGTCGCCATCGGCTGAAGGTAAGTTTGAATTTACCATCCACCCGACAGGCGGTAATGCTTACGGCTGGTCCAACAATGCCTAATGGGATGCCTCCTTCGGGAGGCATTTTTATATAACATGACACAAATAAATAACTCTCAAGACCTGCTGACTTATATAATCAGTCAAGCAAATAGCGGTCAAAAAAATTGGTTTGGTTTCCAACAGCAGAGGATTGCTGGCATTGATGCTGCGTATAAGATGGCAATACTTCACGCAGACAAAATGACACCAGAGCAAGTAGTTGACTATGTTACAAAATTGAATAACACAATCTACGACAAAATGTTGAGGGCTTAAATGAAACTTTCCGAACTTCTCAAAGTTAATCAAGAAACACTTCGTACAAGAGCATTTACATTAGGCGGTCAAAAATTCCGAGTTCGCGTTCCGCTTGCAATTGAATTGGAGGCAATAAATAAACGAATATCTGAAGTTGATTATTTAGCAAAGACAGATGAACTATTAAAGCCTTTGCTTGAAAAGAAAAAAGAATTGGAAAGCGAAAATATTGTTTATACAAAAAATGATGTTTTGGTGGACGGTCGATCAACGCGCGAATTAGCAAAGATGACCGCACAAACAGAGCAGCGAATTTTGGAAATGGTCAAATTGTTAGTAACTGAAATTGAAGGTCACAGTTTAGATGGTTTGACATACAAAGAAATAAATGATGAGTTTCCATTTGCAGTTCAATTGGAATTAATGAAAAAGATTGCAGAAGTTATCTCGCCGGGATATGAGGAAGCAAGAAAAAACTAATTGGCTCATTGCGTTTGCAGACACGCGCATATGTGCTGGCGCATGGTGGTGATCCAGATGTAATGAGCGAAGAAGATTTCCGTATGGTCATGGTGTCATATGCAGACGGGATGATAGGCAACAAAAAAATAATAAGCACACTTGGTAGTTTGACTGCGGGTGTGTTTAATTATTTAAGGAGCAATCAAAGTAAAGCGTATTCATTAGAAGATATTATTGGCTCGGCAAATGATTATATTTATCCACCAATGTCAGATGAACAAAAGCAGCATGATGTAAATCAAAGATTAAAACAGTTTATGAGTTCCCGTCCCGGATCGGAAGGATTTATGAAATGAGTGGTCCTAAACAAAGCACAATGTCAATTTGGGGCGCAGAGGAACTTGCATATTTGTTTGATCAAATAAGCATAGAAATGGGCGTTGAAAGTGCCGATAAAAATGTTTTAATTCCTGCTGCTCGAAACGCGATGAAAATTGTTTTGGAATCAGCAAAATCAAAATTAGTCCCTGATCATGGTTACGATACAGGGCAATTAAAAAGAACTTTGCGCGTTACTGCAAAAGTGGCAAAGCCTAAAGATCGAAAATCAAAATATGTATCCCCAACTGATTTAATTATTGCTCAAGTCAGCACATTGATAAAAGGTAAGGATATGTCTGATGGTCGCGCAATGTTTGTTGAGTACGGCACAAAAAATAAAAATAAAACTATTGCGGCTCCAAAAGGATTATCTAAAAAAGCCATTAGTGCTTATCAACGAGAATTTGGCACAGTACGAATGGCGGCGCGTCCTTATCTAAGACCAGCATTGCAAGAAAATGAAACGGCAGTTATTGATAAATTGGCTGCTGAAATTACAAAGCAAATTTCAAAATACAAAAGCAAAAAAATTTGAGGTAATTAACTATGAACTTAATTGCTAGATTAGGAGTTTTGCTTGGACTTGATAATAAAGATTTTATCAAGGGCATAGATCAAGCAACACAAAAAACTCGCGAATTTGAAATTAATACAAAACGCGAATTAAAACTTGCAGAAAAAAACTTTGCTGCGTTTCAAGCATCTGTAAGCAGAGGTATGTTAGGAATTGCCGCTGCGGCGGCTGCTATTGGATCAGCATTTAAATATGCAGATGAAATTGAAAAAACAGCAAAGGCTTATGATGTAACTGTTGAATCATTATTGGCATTACAGCAAGCCTTTAAATTATCTGGCGGCGAATCAGCAATGGCTGGCGATGCTTTGCAAAAACTTGCAGTAGCACAACAAAATGCGATTGATGGTAGTGATTCATTGCGAGATGCTTTCAAAAAATTAGGCATTAGTGGGAAAGATGTTGAGCAATTGGCTTTAGAGGATTTGTTTAAACGTGTTGCTCAAGAATTGGGCAATGTTGAAAACACTACTCAACGAGCCGCATTGCAACAAGAGTTGCTTGGTAAAGCAGTTAAAGGAACAAATTGGAAAGAATTTGCAAGCAATTACAAAGAAATGGCCGATCCTTCTTTGGCGCAAGCGATTGAAGAAAATGCAAGAGCATGGGGAAATATTGAAGATATATTTCAAGGCATACTTAATACCATCCAAAAAATGGTTCAGCCTTTTGCCGCAATGGTTAATTATATTGCCGACATTGGAAATGAATGGGATAGATTAAAAAAAGGTGGTGGTGCAGAAATTGATTTTGGTGCTGCATTTGGTGGTATGCCGGGAGAGGCAATAGTTGGACAATATTATGATGCAAAACGACCCAATACAAAAATAGCGCCAGCACCTAAAACTGGTGAGTACTCTACTTTATCGACAAAAGGCAAATCAGACGCCAATAAAGCAGCAGAAGAAGAAAGGCGCAAAGCAGAGGCAAGAGCGCAACTACAGGAAGAAATTAAACTGATTCAACGTAAAGCAGATATTGCAGCATTGATGTTTAATCTTGATTCTAAAGCAATCACGTTAGGAGAAAAGTCGGTAGCACAAGAAAAATTGCAATTAGATTTGGCAAATGATATAGCCGTAATTCGTGCTAATGCTGCAAAAGAAAGATCAAAAGACAAAGCGCAAGTTGATCTAATTAATAAAAAAGAAGAAGCCGCTATTGCTGCAAGAGTACAGCAATATGAATATGCAGATGCTTTACGGCAAAAAAATATGCAACGCGCATTTGCACTTACGATACAGACATTAGATATTGAAGCAGAAAAATCAAAAGAAATTGCGGAACTAGAATTTACTTCGCAAATGGATTTGCTTGAGTTAGAAAAAGAAAAATTTAATGTTGGTGAAAACGGATATGAGCAAATAAAATTATTTCTTGACGAACAAGATAAATTACAAAAACTAAGTCTAAGTTATAAACAAAATTTAGAAGCAATAAATACAGAATTTGACAGGTCTGCAAAAAGTGCAGAAGATTTGGCTATTCAGCAAAAGAAAACAAATGCTGAAAATCTTGCGTATTTACAAGCAAAAGAAAGAATTGAAAAACAAGCAGAAATTGCTCGGGAAATATTGGCTATAAAACAAGAGCGAGATCATGCTATTGCAGTCAAAAATATACAAACGCAAACTGCTGCAAGATTATTTGCAATTAAAACAGAAACAGAAAATACTAAAGAATCTTTGGAACTTGAAAGAGAAAGATATGAACTTGGTCATCAAGCATATAATTTGAAAAAAATTGATGTAGAAGCAGGGCAACAAATAGAGCGAGTTTTAGAAGAAACAAAAATAAAAGCAAAAGAAATAGTTGATGAATATAACCTCACAGGCAAAACATTAAAAGATCAAGAGTTATTAGGTTTACGTCTTAATAGTTTATATAAAGAAGAACAGGCGTTATTAAATGGGATTGTAAAAAACCAAGAATTAAAAGGAGTAATTTTAAAAGAACAATTTGAATTACAACAAAAATTGTTTACGCTTGATCTTGCTCAACAAAAAGGTCGAGATATTGCAAACATTCAAGCACAACAAAAGGCAGACAAGGATAGACTTGGTCTTGAATATCGGCGTTATATGTTGACGCAGAATCAATACAATTTGCAAAGTCTAGAACTTGATAATGTAATGCGTTTGATAGAAGCAGAAAAAAAATATAACGACCAAAAGAAAGAAGCAAAATATGAAATGGAACGGCAAGGTAGTACGCAAGAAGCGCGTGAGAACTATGAACAAATAATAAAAGCAATTGATGAAGTTCGTGATATTGAATTGCAAGCAATCGAAGATGTTAATAATGCCAGAACTAGAAATGCTGAAGCAGATGTTGCGCGACAAAAAAGTTTCGTAGAAGGATGGGGTTATGCTGCAAGGAAATTCCGTGAAGATTCGGAAAATGCTTTTGCGCGTGGAGAAAGAGCATTTGGCGCAGTCATGAGTAACATGGATGCAGCCATCAGCAATTTTGTTGAAACAGGAAAATTTGCATTTGAAGATTTTGCGGTATCAGTTATTAAAGATTTGATCCGCATGGAAATGCAAGCGCAAGCAACAATGTTGTTCAGAATGCTTATTGGTTCATTGGGTGGTTTCTCAATGTCAAATGCTAATTTTGATGCAGGTATCGGTGGCAATATTGGAATGGCGGCAACAGGTGGAGAAATTAGCGGTCCAACTATTGTTGGCGAAAATGGTCCTGAACTATTTATCCCATCGCAGCGTGGCACAATTATTCCCAATACTATTGCTCCAAGCATGGCAGGGATGGGACAGCCTCAAATGGTAATTAATGGTCCTTACATTGAAAATATGTCAGCAATTGATACTCAATCTGGGCAACAATTTTTAGCAAAAAATAAAAATACAATTTGGGCTGCATATCAAAGCGCAAATCGTACTGTGCCATTATCGAGGTAAATTATGTCGCTGCAAACCATTCTTTCGGTTGCTGAATCTATCGGAATTAATGATCACAAATTTGCTGGTCAAATGTTGTCGCGCAATATGCGGTTGACTACATCTGAAGTTTTAACGGTGCAGCCATTTGAATTTATGATTCGTCCGATGAGTTATTTGCTTTATTCTCAAAATCGGGTGGTGCTTTCTACGCTGCGTGAAGCTGACAGAATATCAGAGCAATATTTAAATTTTGGGACAACTGGTTGGCTAAATTACATTGCTTATCGCGGCGATATGACTAGCGGTCAAATTGCGGCTTGTGAATTTCAAACAGCAACAGCAAATAAAACAATTGTTTTAGGTTCATTGCCATCTATATCATCAAGCGCATATATTGTAAAAACTGGCGATTTTCTTCAGATTGGTCGATACGCCTATATAGCGACAGCAGATGTGCAAAGGGGCGTTAGCGCGACTGTAAATATTCCTGTGCATAGAACAGTATTAACAACTCTGACAAGCACAATGGCGGCAGTAATAGGGCAATATGGAACAACGCAGACGCTTGGAGGCAGCACATATACTGGAATTACATTTCCTGTATTTTTAAGAGATTACCCAACATATACATTAGTTCCAATGACAAATGATTCGTTTATATCTTGGAACGGTGAATTTAAAGCGATTGAATCTGTGCTATGAATAATATTCCACCAGTTCAAAATACAAATGTAATCCGGTATGCGGATTTTATTCGCATTACAACTGCAACTTCGGTGTACAGATTTGCAACAACGCCAACTGCATTAACAATCCCTGCGGTTGATGCTTTGCCATTTACTGCATTAGGCACATTAGTTCAAGTCGGATCAGCGTCAAGAGATATAAAATCCACAGCAAATGAAACAACTGTTACGCTAGTTGGTATTGATACCACAATGCTTGCGTTAGTTTTGGCATCCGATATTAAAGGATCGCAGATTGAAATGTGGCATGGGTTTTTTGATGCAAATGGCGAACTTTTAACCACTGGTGGCGTGGGTGGTTTATATCAATTTTTTAATGGGTATATAAATTCATTTAGTATTTCCGAACAATGGGCAGAAGAATTGCGCGGATATATGGGTGTCATTACAGTTAATGCATCCAGCATACAATTAATTTTGCAAAATAGGGTTTCTGGTAGATATACAAATGATGCTTCATGGCAGTTTTATAATCCCGGCGATACGTCAATGGATAGAGTTGCGTTTGTTCAAACTATTAATTATGCATTTGGCAAACAAACATGATTCGCAAAGCAAATAAATTTGATGTTGATCGCATAATTGAAATGTTAATCAATTATCGAGAGCAATCACCATTAAATGCATTAAGACTTGCAAATGATCGTGAACACATCGAACAAATGCTTTCAAATATTTTGGCGGGTGCTGGCGTAATATTTGTTTCCGAAAAAGATGGTGTTTTAATTGGAATGTTAATTGCTGCAAAATTTCCTAATATTTGGAATTCTCAAATTATGCAATGCAGTGAAATTGCATATTGGGTTGAATCAGAATATCGAGGTGGCACAAGCGCATATAGATTGCTAAATGCTTATGTATCAGAATGCGAACAATTAAAAAAATCAAATCAAATTGATTTTTACACTGTATCAAAAATGATTAATTCGCCAAATCTAAAATATGAAAGATTTGGCTTTGAGCAACTTGAACAAACTTGGGTGCATTAAATGCCGGGATCAATAATTGTCAGCTATTTAGGGATGACTGGCGTTACCGCAACGATTACTGCATTTGCGATTAATTTGGTTGCGTCTGCGGTAATTTCAAAAGCATTAGCACCAGATGTTACTGATAATAATGTTGGCACAATTCCAAATCCCGGAAATAGGCAGCAACTTCCACCGGCAACTGACAATAAATTGCCTGTAATTTATGGCAGTGCATTTGTTGGCGGTGCAATAACTGATCTTTCAATTACTACTAATAATCAAACAATTTATTATGTATTGTCATTGGCTGAAGTAACTAATTCAGAAAATGGAAATACCGGCGATATATATACATTTGGCGATATATATTGGGCTGGCAAAAAAGTTGTTTTTAGTACAGTTGCCGGTGAAGGATACAAAGTTACAGGATTGCTTGATGAATCAACAGGTTTAACTGACACAAGCGTTAACGGTTATCTTGAAATTTATTTGTATCGCAATGGCTCAAACACCCCAACAAATAGCAGTACATCAGCAATTACATTATTGTCCGATGTAAATTTGACTTATCAATGGGATGCAACAAAATTAATGAGTAATACCGCTTTTGCGGTAGTTAAACTTTTATATTCTCAAGATGCTGGAACAACAGGAATTCAGCAAACAAGATTTGAAGTTATTAGTCCGCGTTCTGCGCCCGGCGATTGTTTTTTAGATTACCTTACATCAGAAAGATATGGCGCAGCAGTGCCATTGGCAAATATTGATACTGCAAGTTTAGCTGTATTAAATACATATTCAAATGAATCTGTTACTTATACGCCTTATACTGGTGGCACAGCTACACTTACAAGATTTAGATTTGATGGTTTGATCGATACATCACAAACCATTATGAGCAACATTCAATTGATGGCAAATTGCTGTGATTGTTTGGTTAGATACAATGAAATAACTGCAAAATGGGGAATTGTTACACAGCAGCCGACATATAGTCCTGCAATGACAATTGATAATTCAAATATTGTCGGCGCAATATCTGTCACTCCGTTAGACATTGCAAATTCATATAATATTGCAGAAGTTAAATTTGTTGATGGTACGCAGCAAGATACATTTGCAAGCGCAATATTTGATTTGGCAGTTGTAAATCCATCATTAATGTATCCAAATGAACCAATTAATAAACAGCAAATTACATTGCCGCTTATAAATAATGACGTTCGCGCACAATTACTTGCAAATAGATTTTTGGAATCATGCCGCGAAGATTTGCAAGTGCAATGCGTAATTGGTTATGTTGGCATTCAATTAGAAGCAGGTGATATTGTTGAAATGACTAATGCCAATTATGGCTGGTCAAACAAACCATTTCGCGTTCAAAAAGTTACAGAAAATTTTACTGATGACGGACAAGTAACAGCATCACTTGTTTTGTCTGAATTTAATTCTGCTGTATATGATGATGCAAATATTACTCAATTTACGCCATCACCAAATACAGGTTTTTATGATCCGGGAATTTTTGGAACGGTTCTCGCACCAACAATTTCAGGAATTGTAAATTCTGGGTATAAACCAAAATTTGATGTTGTGCCAGTTACCAGTTCTGCTGGCATTATTTCTTTTGTTGAATTGTGGTATTCAACTGTATCAAATCCAACCACATCGCAATTAACATTATTGCAAACTTATACATCCACAAATGGCATATCATATGGATTAAATTATTCTTTGCCAGCATTAGAAATTGCAGATTTTGCTACTGGCACATATTACTTTTTTACTCGCATGGGTAATTCACTTAAAACAAGTGTATTTTCTTCTGCTGCATCAATAATTTGGAATCCAACTCATATTGATAATGTTGGATCAATTGCGGGTAATGGCATAAATCTTGAATGGTCTGCTGTATCTAATTGGCGGCTTGCTGGATACAAACTTCGGTATCAATATGGATCAAGCACAGATTGGGGAAGTGCTATACCATTATTTAATGGCGTATTAACAGAAACAAGCTATCTGGCTTATGGTTTGCCATCTGCTTTGGTTACTGTAATGGTCAAAGCTGTTGATACAGTTGGCAACGAATCTTTAAATGCGACTTATGTGCAATTAAACACAACGGATACATTGCTTGCTAATGTGGTTGAAGTGCTTGATTTTAAAGCTGATGGATGGCCGGGAACTATAACAAATGCCACAATAGTTGGTGGCAATCTTGTTGCAAATATTGATGATTCTTTTTATGGCGCAGATGATCAATCATTTTATGACTTAGATAATGATCCATTTTATATATTGGCAAGTGTTGAATCATTACAATATACAACTGATCCGGTTTACATTATTAGCGCATTGGCAGGATCATCTGGCGTTTTGAATTGGACTGCTCAAGGCAACGCAATTTTCGTTGAATATCGGCTTATAAATGATAGTCCGTTTTATGGTGCTGATGAAGATTCAAAATATGGCGCTGATCCGACTGCTTCATTTTATGGTGTAGATAATCCATTTATTACAATGCCATCTAGTATTGTAATGAAAAATGATATATATCAATTTAGAATTACGATAGGAACTGGTGCAATTGGTGAAGTTTCTGAATTTAATTTTGTAATTGATGCGCCTGATTTAGTTGAGGTAATACCAAATCATATTGTTAATGGCGGGGTAATTCCATATACAAAAAATTTCACATCAATTAAGGCAATACAGGCAACATTGCAGCAAAATGCATTAGGTGTAGTGACATTGCGAGTTGATAAAACTGTGCCACTTTCGCCGACTTTAACAGGATATAATTCAGCTAATGTTGCCACATCTGGCGCAAAAGCCGATATAACATTGCAAGGATACTAACATGGCATATACACCACCGCCAGCAAAAACGGAGATTTCCGACACATACCCAAACCCATCAAATGCGGTTGCTAGGGCTGGATTTGGTACGCTGTGGGAATATGTAACCGGATTGCTTGGGTTGACTGGTAATCCTGCTCAAGCGCAAATTGCGTTGGAATTGGAGCCGGGCGTTGATGTGCAAGCGTATAGTTCAACTTTGCAAAGTTATGCAAACGGCAATACTCTTGGCTTCAAGAACCGCATCATCAACGGTGCGATGATGATCGACCAGCGCAATGCTGGGGCGAGTGTGACAGGTACGGCAAGCCTTGTTTATAACTTGGATAGGTATGCTTCTCTTGTAAACACCGACGGTGTTATGACTTTTCAGCGTGTAACTGACGCGCCTACAGGATTTACGTATTCTTTAAGAGCAACAACTACAACTGCTGATGCGTCGCTATCTGCCAGCCAAAGAGCAATTTTATTGCAGCGTATTGAAGGATTTAATTCTGCCGACCTCATGTTGGGCAGCGCAAGTGCCGTTCCGTTTACGTTGTCGTTTTGGGTAAAAAGCACATTAACCGGTACGTTTGGCGGTGCGTTTCAAAACAACGACAGTGACAGAGCCTACCCTTTTACGTACACAATCTCTGCCGCGAATACTTGGGAGAAGAAAACAGTAACGATCACAGGCGATACAACTGGTACTTGGAACACAACAACAGGCACAGGATTGCAAATATGTTGGGGTCTTGGTGTCGGTTCAACTTTTAGTGCCACAGCAGGATCTTGGCAAGCGGGAGACTTTAACTCTGCTACTGGTGGAACTTCTGTTATCGGCACTCTCAACGCCACATGGCAAGTAACCGGCGTACAACTCGAAAAAGGCAGCACAGCCACCAGTTTTGACTACAGGCCGTATGGTACGGAGTTGGCGTTGTGTCAGAGGTATTACTACCGAGCAACTGGAAACGCAAGCAATGTTTTTTGGGCTGGTATTGGTTATGTTATTGATACAACAAGAGCGCAAGGTTTGACATTTTTTCCTGTAACTATGCGAACAGACCCGACAGCATTAGAGCAATCTGGTACAGCAAGTGATTACAGCGTTTTAACAGGAGTAACAGCAACCACTTGTACAAGTGTTCCAGTTTTTAATGCTGCTACAAATAGAAATTTGGCCGTAACCCAGTATACAACAGGCGCTACTTTAACTGCTAGTCAAAGTATTGCGCTTAGATTGGCCAATGCAAATAGTTACTTAGGTTGGAGCACAGAACTATGATCTACAAAATGCTTCCTCGCCAAGAAGGCGAACCACAAATCTACGCTCGTATTGACGATGACGGTTTGTGCCGCTTAACTTGTGCGGCTGATTATCCAGAATTTAAAGCGTGGCTTGAAGAAGGCGGTGTCCCAGAGCCTGCTGATGAGGTGCCAAGTGAATGATTGGCTGACTAATAAAATTTTAGTATCACTGCAAGTGTAATTATTTAGAAAAAATAATACATTACATGATTCGTTTGCCTGTAAGGTTATAGGCAAATTAACCAAGCACAGGAGCAATCATGGCAGTATTTAATAAAAATACTCTTACGCAAGTAAGCGGGTTTGATAATCCAATTATTGCTGGCGAATTGGTTTATCAGCAAAAAGCGTTTTGGAATCTTACAATGACAGGCGAAACTTATTTGCCTGTTGATCTTACTGGCGCGACAATCGATGCTCAAATTATTCGCCGCCAATTATCTAATGTCAAGGATACTCGCTACGGGTTGACGTTTGACATTACAGATTACACACCAACTCCAACAGCAATACCATTAAGCATTGTGAATCGTGATGATACTGAAGGAAAATTTACTTTAGTATTTGATGATGATGCTTGGGATTTATTGTCGACTGACCCTGAATTAGCAATTGATTATGTTAATGGCGCAGGATTTTCTGGTCGCATAAAAATTGGGTTTCCTCAATCTGGTTTAACGCCAGAGCAAGACAGCATTATTTTTCTTTTGTTTATTGTTCGCTCTGATGCCATAGTAAAGGTGTAATCATGCCGACAATGAATGTACAAACCATACCAAGCAGCACGACTGTTTGCGTAGAGGATTCAAATAATATCACCGTCAATATGCAAGGCGGCAATCAAATCAATTTGCAAGTTGATTGTCCTCCGCAACAAACAATTAGGATTGATAGAGGCGTGCAAGGTGCGCCCGGCAACAATGGTATTTATGGCTCATTTATTGATACGACTACGCAAACAAATAACAACATTACGCAAGCCAAATATTTGCAGTTCAATACGACAGTTGAAAATGATGGTGTAGTTATTGAAAACGATATAAATGCTTTGCCAACTAAAGTGGTTTTTTATGAGGCAGGGATTTATACAATTACATTTTCAATTCAATTTGCAAATTTAAATAATCAGATTCATGACACAGATATTTGGTTAGTTAAAAATGGAACACAAGTCGCGCAATCTAACAGCAAGTTTGCAATTCCTAATTCTCATGGCGGTGTTTATGGTCATTTAATTGGAACGATTAATTATGTTTTGACGTTAGAAGCAAATGATTATTTGCAGTTTGGATGGTCAGTAGATAATACTCAAATACAAGTCGAAGCAATACCAGTTCAATTAAATCCAACAAGACCAGCAACACCATCGATTATTTTGACTGCAATTCAAACCGCAATATAGGAAAAGAAAATGGATTTGCAAACCTTATTTAACATAATGATTTCTGTATTGCTTGCCATTGTTGGATGGTTTGCGCGTACTGTATGGGATTCTTTAACAGAATACAAAGACCGTTTGCATGAAGTTGAATTGCATTTGCCAAACCATTACGTCAAGCAAGTAGATATAAATGCTCGGTTTGATAAATTGGAAACAATGTTGGAAAGAGTATTTGCAAAGTTGGATCAAAAGCAAGATAAATAAGAAAGGCTTTGCCATGATTGATCCAGTTACTATTGGGCTGGCAATTCAAGGTGTCAAATTAGTTGTTCATGGCATCAAGGCGGCAGCAGATGAAGCAAAAGAAGCATTTGATAGTATTAATAAATGCGTTGAATCTGGTAAACAATTAGCAGATTCTATTGCACCAGTACAAAAATTTTTTGCTGCGGCTGATAAATATGAAACGCACAGATCAGAATTAGAAACAGCAAAACAAGAACAAGACAAAGCAATAGAGAGAGGTGAAAATATTAAAAATCATATGTCGGATGCTGAATATGTCATGGAATTAATGGCAATAGACCGACAGATAAAACAATATTATGACAATATAAAACACATTTTTATTTATCATTTTCAAGAAGCAGGAATGTGGGAAGAATTTTGGCAGAGGATGGGATCGCTACGCGCAGAACGTGAAGCAAAAGCAGAAGCAAAACGCAGAGCAGAAACAGAAAAGCGATTGCACGAACGTGCAGAAGCAATGAAAAAGAAAAGACAAAGAGCCAAACGAATTGAAACAGTACAAACAATTGCGGCAATGATTGTGGTATTTGGTTTGATAATTTTGTTTGGTTATTTTATTCGATGGATGTTTGAGCAAGGAGGTTAATATGTTTGGACTTGATGCACTGCTTGGAATTGGCGGCAAACTAATTGATAAACTTATTCCTGATCCAGAACAAAAAGCAAAGGCGCAATTGGAACTTGCAAAGATGGCGCAAGATGGCGAACTTGCAAAGATGGCGAACGAAACTGATCTGTTTAAAACAGAGCAAAATAATATTACTCAGCGACAACAAGCCGATATGGCAAGTGATTCATGGTTGTCAAAAAATATTCGACCATTAACGTTAATTTATATTTTGGTTGCTTATTTAGTATTGGCAATACTTGACGCTGCTGCGTTAGATATTGCAGATTCATTTGTTGAATTACTTGGGCAATGGGGTATGTTGGTAATGTCTTTTTATTTTGGCGGCAGGACGCTAGAAAAAATTATGGACATGAGGACAAAGAAATGATTGAAAATTTTTTACTATCGCTTAAACATATGTTGGGACATGAAGGCGGGTTTCAAAATGATCCGCGTGATCCCGGCAATAAACTTCCTGACGGACGCGCAGGATGCACTATGTTGGGTGTGACGCAAGCCTCATGGGAATCATTTGTTGGTAAGCGAGTAACGCAAGAAAAAATGAAGTCATTGACCGTCCATGATGTTGCGCCAATCTATAAAAAAAAATATTGGGACGCTGTGCACGCTGATGAACTGCCGACAGGGTTGGATTATTTGATGTTTGATTTTGCGGTCAATGCTGGGCCCGGACGCGCAATTAAAATTATGCAAGCGGCTTTGGGCGTAACAGTTGATGGGGTTATTGGGCGCAATACATTGAAAGCAATTTCCAATTCAGACCCTCACGATTTAATTGAAAAATTTAGCGATGCAAAAGAAGAATATTACCGCAGCCTAAGAACCTTTGATACGTTTGGCAAAGGCTGGCTGCGGAGAGTTGCTGAAGTCAAAGTGAATGCCTCTGAGATGCTTGCTTGATTCTGTACTCGCGACATCGTTGACGATCAGCAGGTGAAAAGTCAGGACTGATCTCAGCGATGTTGCAATTCAATTGTCGTTTTTCATTTGCTTCCAAAGCAAAATACATCATGACAATGCTGGCAATTGCAACGACTGCATAGTAGGACAGCACGATATATTCTTTCATTTGATTATCGCCTCCCTGTTTTGTTTGAACAGATAATCATTGCGATATTCGCTTGGAGGTTGCCATTCGTATTTTTTCCAGATAGCTTGGACGTTTGCGCCAGAAGTCCATCTAAAATTATCTAGCGGATTAATTTTGTGTTCACCTTTATAGGCATCAGGCACAACCATATTATCTTTGCCGACGACTTTGAATTTCATAATTCCTCCAAAAGTTTATTTGTAAGTTGCAATAAATCTTCCTCAGATAAATTGTAATGAACTGCAAACGCTTTTTTCCCCATGCCATGCACACCAGTATTGCCGCGATGGTGTTCAGGGCATAAGCCAATAACAGGCGCATTGTCGCGCTTCATGCCATGCCGCCTGATATGATGAATCTCGCAAGGAGAATCTTTATATCCAAGCTGCCGACACAAAATGCAACCCAATGCAGCAATGCGCCCATATAATTTTTTAGTGGCGATGGTCATTAAAAGTTTTGACTTCCTTTTTTGCAACTAAATAAAATTCTTTATCGCCATCTGCTGTTTTCATTGTTCGCAACATAGATGGCTTAATCAAATCTTCGCGCATCATATAACCAAATACTTCGCAAAAAGATAAATCTCTAGGCGCGTAAGTGCCAATAAATATGTCAGCATCTTTGCGATCTGTCCAAGGCACAGTTGCAATCCCGCCATGCTCTAAATCTGTGCATTTCACATCAATAGTTTGACCTCCGCGAGTAATCAAATCCGCGCCAAAGTCATAGCGATAATTGCAATCTAAGTTCATGTGAAGGTTTAAATATTTGGAAACAACATATTCTGAATACACTCCGCGCTTTACAATTTCTTCAGCAGGAAACTTTTTATTTTGTTGACGTTCTATAGTTTCCCGACTTGTGGCTTTGTATCTTAAGTCAGCGATTAGATCAAGAATTTCCTTTTCGGTTTGTGTAAAAGTATGTTTATAAGTAATCATTGTGTAAGTTTCCCCTCTGCTCTATTGGATGCTTCAAGGCTGCGCCATACTTCAATTTTTGCTTCTGCTCCAACCATCCACCATCTTAAGTGTTCTGCAATTGCGACCGCTTCTTGCAATGCTTTTAAATGTTGAATGTAAGTTGGGTGCGAATACGCATAAGACATTTTTGCAGATTCAGTTTTATCTATGCATTCGCGCATCAATATTGCTTTCAAAGATTTTCTGTATTCCATCATGTAGGTTACATGGGCTTTTGCTTTTGCAAATGCTTCAGCGTTGTTCCGAATGTAATCCAATGCTTCAAATGGACTAATGTTTTCTTTTGTTGTTTTGTGTGTATCCATCGCCGATCTTTCCTTTGCTTTTATAGATGCTAGGACTTTGTTTATCTACGCAACGCTGACATCGCCATGCGCGGCATGAATGTGGTTTTTTGTATCCTCCTTCCGCAGGCCTATGTTGTTGGCATGTAGTACAGAATCGTTCATTCTTTGACAAAAACTCCTTCAGCATTTAAGTATCCTTTTCTATCTTTGATTTCTTCATAAGCTGATTTTAAACATCGAGTCAAATCCAAGTCTTCAATAGCAGCAACATTGATAAGGCATACAAGAACGTCCCCAATTCCATCAATAATTCCGTCACGGTTTCGCTTGGTAATTGCATCTGCTAATTCTCCCATTTCAGAAAATGCTTTAAGCAATTGTGTTTTGCTGTCGCTGTTTTCAATAATGCCTCTTGCTTCAGACCAACGAATGACATCTAATTCAATTATGTTCCAAGTCATTTATATTCCTTTGCTTTAAAGTTGATAATAATTCTGCTAAACGTTTTTTGTTTTCTTCGATCTTTTCTTTGCTTTCTGTATAACCAAGAGCCAAAGTATTTTCTGGAACATGATTCAAGCGTAGCATTTCACAAAATGCAGGCAGCGATGGCGGGTCAGCGGGCAAGTTTTCCAAGGTGCGCTTAATTGTTTCGGGATATTGTGACCAACCTGCTAATTTTTTTGACCAATGATCCATGGCATTTACCACGCCAGCATCCGTTCCGTCAGGTAATACTTGTCCAGTTTTCCACATATTTAAAAATCGAGTTCCATAATGGCCTTGCATTGTGGCAAAGATTTTTTGAATCCACCCCGCTGGCAAAGCACGATCAGATGTCAATGATGTTTGCATTGATATTCCTTTCATCGCCAAAAATAGATCGAGCAGCGGCAATGTTTTTGTCTTGATATGCAGGTGGTTTATTTCTTAAATGCTCAACAATCCAATCAGCTTTAAACCCAACCCATCCGCGCTCACAGCAAATGCGAATTGCATCCTCCAATGGAATGCTGGCTTTGTTTGCTTCCCTAATTAAGCCCTTGATTGCTGTTTCAGTAATGGCGGCTTTCTTTGATTTCCGAAGCGTTACAAAATCTTGCCAAACAGAATCGCTGACTCCTTCAGGAGTGACAACTATATGTTTTTTATTATGGTTATTGGTTATTGGTTTATGGTTTATGGTTTGCATTGGGGTTGCATTAGAGTGGTTATTACCTCCCCATCGTTTTTGAGCGCCTCGCTTACCTGCTTCACCGTATGCGCGATACTTTGCGATTTCTTCATCAGCGCGAGAATTGACCCATCCATCATCGGTAAGTCTAAAAAAACATTCCAGTACAAACTGCACTTCAGTAGCATAATCACGCATGCCAATCTGCCTTGCGACTGTTTCTACTTCAGTAAGTAATGGTTTTTCGTGTAGATAATATTCATCTAGTAGTCGCCTGTACGCAAGATCCTCCATTAAAGACAGGTTGCGCGTATGACTAGCGTAATCACCAATGTGAAATTGAAAATAATTCATGACATCCTTTCGTGAATGTAGCGATAAGTATTATGCGCGAGCATATTTTAAAAAAGAAAAAGTCATTTGTACACCCGTAAATTTTGATTTTTTTGCGAGATTAAAAGTATCTAATTTACTTAGGAATCAAAATGAATATTTTGAATTGTTACAATACATTTGCCTTTTTTAAACAGTTCCTTGCGAACTATATGTAAAGAGTCAATTTGACTATCGTCATCAAAAATACCTGCTTGGCACAAAGAATCTAACAAACTTTTTATTCCATTATCTATGTCACGTTTTCTACGATCAGGAGGATATAGTTCAATATGAACCTCTAATCTAGCTGCGCCAAATCCCAATTGTTGTAATTGTTTGTAAGCAACTAAACAGTTTGCTTTGAACTCTCTTGCTTTAATAGTAAGAAAACGATGCGATCCTTTAAATCCCCAATAAGAATTTACAGAGGGCGGGTAAGGCAAAATTAATTTCATTTTTTTTGTCATAGATTGATTAATTTAAAGTTATAATACTATTGAGTATTTGCTCAAATAATTTTCACGAAAGGTTAATTATGATTACATCTGAATCAATTAAACATATTGCGCCCGCATTATTAACAGCGCAGCGCAATATTACTTTTGCTGCCAAGACAGCCAAAAACCCACACTTCAAAAACAATTACGCTGACCTGCCATCGGTCATTGATGCAGTCAAGGACGCATTGAACGATGCTGGCATTGTGTTTATCCAAACGCCAACGCCAAGCGAGGATGGACGTTTGCATCTTGTCACGCGAATGATTCATGAATCAGGCGAATGGATAGAGGATATTGCAGTATGCGCTATGCCAAAGCAAGACGCGCAAGGTTTTGGTAGTGCTATGACATATCTTCGCAGGTATAGCCTTGCAGCATTTTGTGGGTTATATCAAGCAGACGATGATGGAGAAGCAGCACGATACGATACCGAACCATACGCCAAGCAGTTACGCGCTGCTGATACGATGGACGCGCTAAAAGAATTGTGGATGGACATTATGCGCGACCAAAAGGTCATGGGTGACAAGCAAGCGTTGCGTATATTTGAAGCAGAAAAAGACAAGCGCAAAAAAGAATTGGAGGCGCAATGACTATCACCCTCCGCGCCCGAATCGCCCAGCCTGAACCGGAGCCGGTGGCGTGGGCGTGGGAAGTAAACAGCGGTGCAGGATACTACACCAGAGGTGTAGGGTTTGATAAGACAGACATCCCATTTGCAAAACACATTCCGCTTTATATCGCCCCACCACAGCGCGAATGGCAAGGGCTGACGGATGAGGAAATTGAACAAATTGTCGATGAGTATTGGGAGGATCTTTTGATGTTTGCCGAGGCCATCGAAGCCAAGCTAAAGGAAAAAAATTATGATTAACAAATTGTGTGCAAAAATTCTATCGCCAATGCAAGTTATGTTGTTGCAAGAAGCGGCATTAAGTCCAACAGAAAATAGATCAAAACAAATTAATAAAGTTATAGAATCAATTAAAAAACAAAGTCCTGAAAAATTTTTCCACGATACTCCGGAACAAATTGATCCTGCAATGCGTGAAAGAATTTTTTATGATGAGCCGATAGGATTTAAAAGTCCAATTTATAAATATTGTGTTCAAAAATATTTGGGTACGGATCAACTCAAAGAATTTAAACGACGCGACAAAATACTATTGAAAAAATAAGAGGCAATCATGGATACCAAATTATTGGAACAAGGAACAGACGAATGGAAGATGGCGCGTCTTGGTCATGTATCTGCAAGCAACATTGCAGCCGTCATGAGCAAAGGCAAAGACAATTCAGAATCCACAATCAGGCGCAACTATAAAATCAAATTAGTTGCCGAGCGCATGACAGGCAAGCCGCAGGAGTCATACAAAAATGCGGCAATGGAATGGGGAAATGAGCAGGAACCCTTTGCTCGAATGGCATATGAAGCATTGACAGGAACGCTAGTTGATAAAACAGGCTTTTGGAAACATGAAACAAAAGAATGGATAGGGGTATCGCCCGATGGTTTAGTTGGCGATGATGGTTTGATAGAAATCAAGTGCCCAAATACTACAACGCATTTGGAATATATTTTCGATGATGTAACGCCATCGGAATATAGAAAGCAAATCCAAATGCAATTGTGGGTTACAGGTAGAGCGTGGTGCGACTTTGTTAGTTATGATCCGCGTTTGCCTGTGAATAATCAATTATTTATCAAGCGAAATATGCGCGATAACAAATTGATAGCTTTAATGCAGGAAGATGTAGATGTATTTTTAAAAGAGATAGACGCAATCATCAATAAATTGAAAGGAATGTAATCATGGATGACCCAATTCAAAGCAGCATTCAATATTTGATAGAAACTGGATGGACTGAGGAACAGGCGAAAAATTTAATCAAAGCGATTAATGACCCATCAGCAGAAAGATTATGGGAAATTGCTCCCAAGTGGATTGAGCATTGTGGCGAAACCAAATTTTATGTAACCGGGATGCTTGATTCGGTTGCGATGGGTTTGGTAAGTGTTTCAATGAACGAAGAAGGCGAATGGATGTTTGCTTTGAATGACAAAGGTTTGGGCGTTGGCAAAACATTGCAAGGAGGTATGTAATTATGGCATCAATAAATAAATTCATTGGCATTGGTAATGTAGGCAAAGACCCTGAAGTTAGAGTCACGCAATCTGGAGACGTGGTAGTCAATATGTCCATTGCCATTACAGAAAAGTACAAGGCAAAGGATGGCACTCAAAAAGAAGTGACCGAATGGGTGCGTCTTGTTTTCTTTGGCAAGCTGGCTGAGATCGTGCAGCAATACATTACCAAAGGGATGCAGATTTACGTTGAAGGTAAATTGAAAACAGAAAAGTATGACAAGGATGGTCAAACGCATTATGTGACCAAAGTTGTTGGCGAGAAAATGCAAATGCTTGGAAGCAAAAGCGATAAACCAAGAGCAGAAACAAAACAGTCTATGCCGCAACCTTCAGAATTTGATATTCCGCTTGACGATGATATTCCATTCTAGTTAATATCAACTGGCAACTTTCCTTCGGCTGTTCTTCGGAGGCGACAATAGTTCTCGGCACAACTGAAAACTGCCGCAGGCTCCCTCCTGCTCCTTTCGTGATTGTCGCCTCCTCCTTTTCCTGTTTTTTGCGTGACTAAGCACGCTAAATCATGTTTAAATTGTTATTAAAATGTTAATAAAAAAAGTTTATTAAATAAATTTGAGTCTGTGTAATAATACTTATGTAGTACATATAAGTTATTTTTTTGATAATACTCTCACGAAAGGGGATCATCATGTTACAAGCACAAATTCGCAATACCATTCGCGGTGAATTCATCAAGCGCAATGAAGCGGCAAAGACCGTTTACATTCGTGGCGAATATATCCGCGAGAAAAAAGCGTTTGAATGTCGTTCGTTTGATGACATCAATAAATTCATTTACATCAAAGCAGATAAAACCGTTTTTGTTGATTTCGAATTTTAAGGAGAACGACATGCAGCAACCAATTTTAAAAGTTAACTACACGATCGATATGGAATGTGATTGGAGTGTTGATTATGCTTACAAGGGTTATGGTTTTGCAATTAAACGTCCAGATGGAGGAACAGTTTGTACATTGCCTAATGGTTTACGATCTGAAGAAAAAGCGTTGGCGTATTTAGTAAGTGCCGCGCCTGACATGCTTAAATTGTTGGAAGCAATTTGGGGCAATGAAAAAGCAATGAAGCATATTCCATACGATCAAGCAGTTGAAATTGCAGAAGTAATTGCGAAAGCAAGAGGAGAATTTGATGCGTAATTTTTTGGCGGCGTTTCTTTCCATTGCATTCGCAGCATGGCTCGGAGCCGTATTTGCGTTTGCAATGATGGACACCAATTTCACCGAATGGCTCGGTGAGTTTCAGCAGTACTACTTCACGAAAGGAGAATGACATGGGACTGGATATGTATCTTGAATTGAATCGTCATGTTTCCAAGTATTCGGGCGATGATGAGGAAACCATTGAAGCTATTAAGACGTTAGGAGGACGCGATTTGGAACCGTCTAGCATCACATATCGTGCAGCGTATTGGCGTAAAGCGAACCAGATTCATAAATGGTTCGTAGACAACATTCAATGCGGTAATGATGATTGTGGTCGGTATTACGTCAGCCGTGATGATCTGCAAAATCTCATCAATGTTTGTAAGGAGGTTCAAGCAGATTATTCAAAGGTAGGAAAGTTATTGCCTCCATCCGAGGGATTTTTCTTTGGATCGCAAGATATAGATAGTGGATACTGGCATGACATTCTTATCACGATTGAGCAGTTAGAAAAAGCATTGAAGGTTTCTACTGGTCACGATTATTTTGAATATCACGCATCTTGGTAATTTTTTTGTTCACACGAAAGGAGCAATAACATGGCACACGAACTCACCATTCGCGCAGATGGTTTTGTAGAGATGGCATTTGTTGGACAGACACCTTGGCATGGCCTTGGTCAATCGCTTGATCAGGATGCCGACATGGAAACGTGGCGCAAGGCAGCAGGTATGGATTGGACAATTGAGTCAGCGCCTGCAATCTATACGCCAGACGGTCAGAACGTTTGTACATTTCCCGAGCGATTCATTCAATATCGCAGCGATACTCTGGCTCCATTGAGCATGGTGTCAGGACGTTATAAGCCTGTGCAACCCAGCCAAGTATTGGATTTTTTCAATGAGTTGGTTCAAGAGCATGGGTTCAAATTGCATACCGCTGGAACATTGTTTGGCGGCAAACGCTTGTGGGCATTGGCTGAGACAGGCAAGTTTGGCGAGGTCACGAAAGGAGATGGTGTTGGCGGGTTCTTATTGCTGTCCACCTCATGCGACAAAACTTTGGCAACGACTGCCCGATTCACTACGGTGCGGGTGGTGTGCAATAATACATTAAGCATGGCAACAAAACGAGGCGAAGCAATATCATTTACTCATTTGACTGCATGGGACGCAGAAAAAATGAGGGATAAGATTGCAGCACAAGTTGAATCGTTTGGAACATTTATGGAAATGGCAAAACATTTAAAAAAGCAAAAATGTAATGCCGAAGCAGCCGCCAATTTTATGAAGGGATTGCTTTTTACTTCTCAGGAATTGGCAACTATGGAGTCTGCGTATTTAGAAAAGTATCGCCCTTATAAGCGCATTCTTGAATTATTTAATGGGGAGGCTAAAGGGTCGGAATTGCCTAGTGTTATGGGAACCAAATGGGGATTATTGAATAGCATTACTGAATATTTTGATCATCATAGCCCAGCCAGATCAGATGATGCTCGATTAAATAATACTTGGTTTGGTGCGGGTAATGATATTAAAACAAAAGCAGTAGAATTACTTTCCGCTTGACATAATACTCAGCACTCAGTAATACTAACCTCCGGATAAACACCGGAGGTTTTTTTATGCCTAAAGCAACTGTAACTATCAAAGCAATTTTTCAAGATAATTCACAATCAATGACAATGGCAGATATATTAGCTATTGCTCCTGAATTAAAAAAAAATGAAATTAGCATGGCACTTTGTCACTTGCTTAAACAAGGCAAGTTGACCAGAGTTAAAACTCAACGCTCAAGTACTAGAGGCAGAAAAGAAGTATGGCAATATGCAGCAGTGTGAATTTTGTATTTCTGCTAAATGTGCAGGTGGCAAATATAATTTTTCTTGTGCTGGGTGTAGAGAAAGAGTATTGATGGATGAGCCATGCAAACTTGCGCGGAAAGCGTTGGCATCAAGAATTATATTGTGGGGTGAAATTCCTGATTGGCAGCGTGACCCGTCTTGTGGATGTATAAATCGATGCAAAAGAAAGCAAATCGCAGAAGCGGCTCAAACAGAAATAAATATTACAAAGCAAAGGAAATATGATGCCTATAAGTAAAAAATCAGATGGATGGTATTGGGGTAGCAAAGGGCCATTTGCTACAAAGCAAAAGGCAATTGATGTTGGACGTGCGACTCATGCGTCCGGATTTAAGGAGGAAGAAATGCCAGAACAATCAGCCATTACATTTGCATCATATATGCTGCACTCAATTACCTGCGCTCATATATTGCATCTCAAAACAAAGTCATATGCTGCACATATTGCATTGGGTGAGTATTATGAGCAAGTCGAAGATTTGATTGACGCTTGGATTGAATCGTATCAAGGCAAGTATGGGGTGATAGAAAAGTATGACGATTCATTTGAGCAGCATGATGATGCTTTGCAATACATGAGAATGATGAGCGATTGGTTGCAAACTATTCGTAAAGTATTGCCTGCCGATACTGAATTGCAAAATATCTTAGATGAGATTGCTGCATTGATAGATCGCACAATTTATAAACTTAGTCGATTTCAATAAATCAAGGGGAATATATGACACAACTTGAAATTGAATATAAACAAACAAGCAAATTAATTCCCTATGCAAGAAATGCAAGAACGCATGATGAAGAACAAGTGGCGCAATTAGTAGCAAGCATTAAAGAATTTGGCTTTACAAATCCTGTATTACTCGATGGTTCAAATACTATCTTGGCAGGACATGGGCGAATAATGGCAGCAGAAATTCTTGGGTTAGAAACTGTGCCAACAATACAATTAAGTCATTTAACTGATGCTCAAAAAACTGCATACGTTATTGCAGATAATAAATTGGCTTTAAATGCTCAATGGGACAAGGAAATTTTGTCTCTCGAATTAAAAAGTCTTGCAGACATTGGCTATGATCTTGAATTAATTGGCTTTAATTCTGATGAGTTAGAAGAATTTAATTTAAATAAAATAGATCATGATGATGATGACAACCCTTACACAGATAAAATTGATTCTCCAACATATGAGCCAGTTGGAGAAAAGCCACAAGTTGAAGAATTATTTGATGATTTGAAAGCAATGGATTTAATTGCTTCAATCAAAGAAAGCAAATTGCCAGAAAAAGAAAAGCAATTTTTAATGGCTGCCGCATCTAGACATATTGTTTTTGATTATTCAAAAATTGCTAATTTTTATGCTCATTCATCTAAAGAATGTCAGGAACTTATGGAGAAAAGTGCTTTGGTAATTATTGATTTTAATAAAGCAATTGAAAATGGATTTGTAAGATTGACAAATGAGATAGTTGATAGATTTCATCCTAATTCTGATGAAGAAATTGAAGAAGATGAATAACGATTATGTGTTTGTTAGACATGGACAAACATATTGGAACAAAAATGGAATTATGCATGGTCAATACGATATTCCGCTTAACTATACAGGCACAAAACAAGCAGCAATAGTTTCTAAGGAATTAAAAACAAATCATTTTGACTTATGTTTTTGTTCGCCTTTAAAACGAGCAAAATCAACAGCGTTTAGTATTTTATTGCATCATAAAAATACAAAAATTAAGTTTGATGATAGGTTAATGGAATTAAATAAAGGTCTGCTTGAAGGAAAGCACTTAAATAGTGAAAAAATTTTAAAAAATGAAGATGAAAATATTTTAAAAAAATTTAATATTGAAAGTAAAAAAAATTTTTTTTTGAGAGTTAAATGTTTTATATCTGAAATAGAAGAAAAATATAAAAATAAGAAAATTCTTATAGTCGCTCATAGCGGTACTATTAAGATGCTTTTTTTTTATTTCAATTTTCCAAAAAAACCATTACATAAAGCATATTACGATTTACATATAAAAAATTGTAAAGCATATAAATTAGATTCATCAAATGTAAAGGGTTATAAAATGAAAATTGGTTTTTTCCCGATGGTTGCAGATATTTTGCATTCTGGTCATGTTCTATCAATTGAAGAAGCAAAAAAACATTGTGATTTTCTAATCATTGGATTGCATTGCAAACCAAATTATAAAAACCCAAAACAATCTATTTATGAACGATATATGCAGTTGCGTGCTGTTAAATGGGTTGATGAGGTAATTCCTTATGAAAATATTGATCGAGATATGGATGTCTTTGTTTCTCTTGATTACGATATTTATTTTCTTGGGGAAGATCACAAAAATGAAGAATGGGAGTTAAAAGATATTATTGAAAAACAAGAAAAGGAAATTGTATATTTGAAAAGAAAGCATAATTACAGCAGTACAAGGATAAAAAATGAAATTGAATAAAAATTATGCTGTTTTTATTCTTTCGCATGGAAGACCAGATAATGTAATTACTTATCAAACTTTGCGAAAATGTGGTTACACTGGACGAATATTTATTATTGTTGATGATGAAGATAAAACGATTAATGAATATAAAAAGCGATTTAAGAATGAAGTAATCGTTTTTAGTAAAGCTGCATATGCAAACAAGTTTGACATCATGGACAACTTTAGCGGCAATAAGGTAATTGTTTTTGCTCGCAATGCTTGTTATGACATTGCTCGAGAATTAGGGCTCGATTATTTTTTTGAATATGAAGATGACTACACAAATTTTCAGTATAGATTTGTTGATGGGGATGCTTTAAGAGGACGAACTATTCGCAAACTTGATGAAGTATTAGATTTAATGATTGATTGTTTAAATGATACAAAAGCAACAACTATTGCTTTTTCTCAAGGAGGCGATTTTATTGGTGGAGCAGGAGCCTTTAAAAATAATATATTTAAGAGAAAGGCAATGAATAGTTTTGTATTTAAAGTAAATACTAATCCTGCTGACGATTTGCTTTTTATTGGCAGAATGAATGATGATGTTAATACTTATCTAACACAAGGAAAAATAGGCAAATTATTTTTTCAAACAGCTAATTTAAATTTAGTTCAATTAACAACACAATCAAATTCAGGTGGAAATACAGAGGCATATAAATCCTTTGGCACTTATGTTAAGTCTTTTTATAGCGTAATAGCAGAGCCAAGTTGTTGCAAGATTGATTTAATGGGTCGTACAAATAAAAGAATTCATCACAAAATTAAATGGAATAATGCAGTCCCAAAAATTATTAATGAATCCTTTAAAAAAAGATAACTCGCAATGCCATTTGTTCCTCGTTATAAATTATGTGCTGAACTTGGGTGCAAAAACCCCAGACATTTAAAAAGTACTTTATGTATACAACATGGCGGCAAAGCGAATAATTTTAGAAAAAATGAGCAAAATAAAGGTTCGTTATATCATTCTGCTCAATGGCATTCATTAAGGGTCATACAATTGACGCGCGAACCTTTATGCGCTGGTTGTAAATCAAGAGGCAAAATAGAGTCTGCTACTGTGGTAGATCATATATTTCCTTGGATGCAAATAAGTAAGGAAGCATTTTTTTTTAATATATTTCAAAGTTTGTGTATACATTGTCACAATTACAAAACTCAACTTGAACGCAAAGGTACTTACAGAAGATTTGGGACTCCCCATATTGATTACAATCGCTCTGATTACATGATGGTTATGATGGAAAATGAGCGCATATAAATTATTTTTAAAAAAATTATAAAAAAGTTATTTAAATTAATTAATAAATAATAAAAATTATCAAAAAATTATTTTTTCAAAAAATTAACAGAAACTTAAAAATTTTGGGGTTTATATGGCAG
>Ga0208644_1000437_pt1 | contig 35121 bp, 44 predicted proteins | sample VirMetDEL_Nov_18_FD_184517 | JGI IMG/M metagenome (GOLD analysis project Ga0208644, IMG submission 184517) | Aqueous microbial communities from the Delaware River and Bay under freshwater to marine salinity gradient to study organic matter... | ecosystem: Environmental > Aquatic > Marine >...
ACATCAAATGGGGTATCGCATCCGAGGTGTACGAAAAGTTCCTTGACTCCAAGTACAACGTCGAAACCAAGAGCGAGTACGACTGCATCGAAGAATTTATTTCAAACGAATCCATTGACCTATGAACATCTATGAGAAAGCAACCAAAGGCTTGCGCCTTGCGGGGCATAACGCCTCCATCATTCAGCAATCATCCGAGGACATCGGTGTGTGGATTGAGGTGTGGAACCACGACACGCAAGAGTGTCACGAGTTCCGCATCCACGACGAAGAAATAACTTACTGGGCAGAATACTACGACGAACAACAAAACGAAAAGCAATGACACAACACGAGAAACTTGAACTGCGACAGCAGAACTGCGGGGGCTTTGAGTACAGGCTCATTGACGCATGGTACGCCGCTGACTCAGGCAACAAGGCACGCCTTGAAGAGGCCTTCAAAAACACACAATTTGATTTAACATGACTATGACACTCGGGCCTAATCAAGTGGCCGTGCTCGACTACTCAACCCGCAAAGTAGCGGTTGTAACGTTTGACGACATCAATGCCGTTGACGTAGAAGAATCCCTTTATGAACTTGGCTATGAAGTAGCTAATTGTGCATGGATGGCATGAAAGACATCAAAGAAATGACGAACGACGAGTTCATGAGCCATCTCATGACGGGGTACAACAACCACGGGGCGCTCGTGCAGATGGTGGTGCTCGACTGCCTTCAGCGTGGTCTCGACCACTACATCTCACACAAGGACGAAATCCTTGAGGAGCACAACAAACCTCGTGAAGATGGGCGTATTCCGCTCATCAACATGAAGGCATGGGTTGAGTGTTGTGAAGAAACAAAGCAACGAATCGAAGCCAAATATTCATGAAAATCATCCGACTTGAGACCGAGGTGCGCCTCGACATCAGCAACGCATTGAACGACCGCTCCGCTTCAACTCAAAGCGGTTACATGAACCTCATCACGGTGTGCCGTCGGCATGGGCTTAACACTAATCAAATCACGCACATAATCGATCGACTTGAGGATGAGGTGACGGACATGATTATCGATGCGGTCGAAGAGAATGGTTAATTGAAGTTTGACCAAGGGGGTGCTTGGTGAAACGTCACTACACCCCCATCTTTTTTCAAGGGAGCGCAGTCGGTGCGTGCGAGGTGTTCGAGTCCCCTCCTCCCTTCTATAGTATCTCTTACTACACACTCTCTTCATTTATGAAGAGTGTGTAGTTAGAGAGACTTACACAACTCAAATCTCAAACTTCAATTCAATCAACATGAACTACACCCTTGTCCTGTGGCCAGAGTCACAGACCTACATGGATGAACCATGGTTTGACGACCACGCCATCCTTGCCGACTACGAATCAATCGGCGAATCCCAAGCATACTTCATTCCAACCGAACACATCAAAGGATGAATAAATCCACAATCCAAGATTGCATCCAGTACTTCAACAATCGAGACATGATTGCTTACGAAGATGATGGGTCAGTGTACCTGCGCGTCAACGACGACATCGAAGTGCAACTGTCCACGGCAGAAGTAATCTTCCGTGCAGACGAATACCTGAACGACCAAAGTGTAAAATGAAAACGCCTCAAAGTGTAAAATCATGAACAACACAATCAACTTTGACGACGAGCAAAAGCAAGAGCTAATCAATCGCATCAGCGATGTACTTAACGAGACAGGTGCATACTCCGCCCTGTACAAGCTACTCGTTGACCGCGAAGAGGTGATGCTTCACTCTGACATGGAGAACCTTGCCGATGACCTCGAAGAATTCATTTTTAACTACACGCAAATTGACGAATGATGAGTAAGAAAGAAATTATTGAAGACCTGTGCCACAGGGTTTCAGACATCAAGTATGACCTGCAAGTAGTGCTCGACATCCTTTACCAATTAGATAACGAAGACGATGACAAAAGCTGAATTGAAAGTAACCCACATCCGATACTTTGACACGCGCCGTGGTATTGGTTACGAGTGCCAAACAAACATTGATGGCATCAAGATTTGGAACGACGGCGACGGCGGAGCGACATACATTGAGCGGTGTGAGAAAGCAAAAGAGATGGATATGTACACCATCAGCGAATTTGATTTAGAGAAACTAATTGACAGATACGAACTTCCCTTTTAATCATGACAAAAGCAGAATTGATTGACGCAATGCGCGAATACCCTGACGACTCGCTCGTAGTAATCGAGGTACACGACACCATGCTATCTGAAGACCTCTACGACTTCACGTTTGACGCGATACACATGAGTGGGTTTGCGACTCAAAAACCTCAATACGAGCTTCGGCTTACCGCTATCAACCACCACGAAACAATTAACTGGTAATGAATATCGACGACATCATCAAGTACGAAGCAGGCGAACTCAACGACGAGCAAACCCTGTGCCTTTTCTCCAACCTCATTCGATCGGGTGCGGTGTGGAGTTTGCAGGGACACTACGGACGAACTGCACGAGGCCTCATCGACGATGGGTGGTTGGACAACTACGGAATGTTCCAAGACAAATGCTACGATAACGGAATCCTATGATACGAGTAAGCGACATCATGAGTGCGAACCCATACGATGGGGACTACCGCGCACGAGTAGAACACATCGAACGTGAAGCACCTGAAACTACACGGATGTTACAGGAACATTTAAAGAAATCACCACAGCGAAAAAGTGTAGTCATCGACTGCGTACACTCAATCTTTAACGCAACACTCAAACGATAATGCAATCAGCACAAGAATCTTTGGCCGAACTCCGTGCCGCCATCCGCTACTGCGAGAATGCTATCTCTGCGGCGGAATCAACAATCGAATCAATGGACTTTCGTCAACAACTTGCAAAACAACAAGCCATGAACAAACAAGAGTCCACAGGACGTGAGGTCGCCCTTACTGAGATGGTAAAAAAGCTTGAGGCGGCGAATGATGCCCTCGTAATTGACAACGACAATCTAAGCCGCGAGAATGCCAAGCTTCGCAAGGAGAAAGAAGCGTCAAGCGGGCCATGCGGATGCCAAGCATACCGCGACCTCGAAGAGAAGGTTGCTACTATGCCCGTCATCCCACGTGACGTAGCCATCGCTATCTTCCGTGAGGGCGTGCAATCAGGTGTCCGTGATGCCGTTGCTGAACTCGAAGGGCATACAATCCGCATCAACGAGAACGACTACGTCGGTGACTTCGAGGTGTCTTTCTCACGAGAGATTGACCTCGACGACGAGCTTGACCTCGACTGGATGCGCGACAAGGTTGGTCAGTACAACGAGGAATTCGTAGCCGATGCGCTAAAGGGGTTGTGCAAGAAGGAGAACTTCGAGTGCCGAATCCACGGGATCGATGACCAAGAAACGAACAAATAAAATTCCACACCATGCAACCAGTAAACACAAAGAGCCTTTTTCACATGCTCTGCAACACCCTAGAAAAGCTCGACCGATATGAGATTGACGTGGCTCAAGCCAACGCAGTATCAAAAGTGGTTGGCCAATGTACCAACCTCTTGAACTACGAACTCAAGCGAGCCACTCTCATGTCAGACCGAGACATCAAGATGGAGCACAGGAATCTTGAAAGCAAGAGCTTTGACAGCCTACCAGAATGATTGACCTCTCTCTTCTCGATACTGCGGACAAAGAGGTTGAGTGCATGCCCGATGAGGAGTATGAGCTGTGGAAGTCTCAATATCGTGCTTTCTACAAGAAGAAAGAAAGCGCCATCTACTGTCGCGAATACTCCAGAGTGCTCGACCTCTGTGTCGAATATGCAGAAGCTTGTGACTGGAATGCTATGCAAGAGGCCTTGAAAATCCTTCACAGGGAACTATTCAATCGACTCAAGGTGTTGGATAGGGTGCGTAAGGTAGCCCTGAAAACAGCGATAGAAGACATGGGAGAACACGAAAGGATAAGCTTCCTCAGGAGGAAATTAAGTTCTTCTCATAACTGGCGTTGCAAGCATCAATCCTATCTCTGGGGAAGTATTCATAGTTTCTCGCACAACCGATTGAATGATCTGTTGAGGTATCCCGTTTACATGCTTGGCATCAGGCGGTGTAAGAAAATGTACTCACCCGATGAGCTCGCGTTCATTAGAGAGTGGGGGCTGGTATACATTCCTGAGTGGTTGAGATCTGATCTGAAGAGGGCGGTGCATCGGCGATTAAACCACAGAAGCGGTGGTCTCCGTCAGTTTCTTGGCAAGGATGGAAAGTACAGCACAAGCAACTGGATGCTTTATGAAATGAAACCTACATTTAATTTTCTATGACTGACGAATGGTTAGAAAAACAATGGAACAAGATTGAGCTCGCGCTCGACAAATACGAGCGCGACCCGTCTTGGACAAACAAGACGATCGTAGAGTGTATGATGCTCGACTATGAAGCAAAAACAAAACTGAAGATACAAGACGAAAACCATTAGAGAGGTTTAGTAATATATCTCAGTGTAACTGAGAGATATATTACAAACCCCTCTTATACAATTCAATTCAATGCCACATCTCATTACTCAAAACACCAAGCTCAAGCGAACAAGTAAAATTATTGGAGAGCGCGTTTTCAATTTCGGCATCCCTGCCTTTGAAGATGCTGACGGGAAAAGAACCTGTCCCTTTGCCGCCGATTGTGCCGATTGGTGCTATGCACAAAAGGGTGCGTATGTTTGGAGCAACGTAGCACCAGCATTTCAGTACAGATACATGGCAACCAAATTGGATTCCTTTGTGGAGGATATGATTTCAGAAATCACCAAGAAGCGCGTAGACATCCTGCGTGTTCACGACTCAGGCGACTACTATTCAATTAAATACATCAACAAATGGATGGCTATAGCCAAGGCCTTACCTCATGTCCGATTTTATTCATACACAAAATCTATCCCTCTGTTTCTCAACATCGACATCCCTGAAAACTTTGACATCATCTACAGCGAAGGCGGAAAGCGTGACGATCTAATCGACTACGCAAATCACAGACATGCACGAGTGTTCCCAGACGAGCAATCACTAATCGCTCATGGTTACATCAATGCAATGAAATCTGACGTTATGGCGACCAAGTGGTTCAATTCATCCAACAAAGTGGGATTGGTCAAACACTAAATCGCACGGCCCCATAGCTCAACAGGACAGAGCAGCGCACTTCTAATGCGCAGGTTCGGGGTTCGAATCCCTGTGGGGTCACAAACAAGCGCCTGTAGCTCAGTGGTCAGAGCAGTTGACTCATAATCAATTGGCCGTAGGTTCAAACCCTACCAGGCGCACCACAAATACAAACATGCAAACAGAAGTACTACAAAAAGTTGAGTCCTTAAGAAGGGACGGAAATAAAACCAACAATTGCGCTGTTGATCTATGCTTAAACGACATCAATACCTATGGGTATGCTGACTGGCTATTGTGGGATTCTTTAGACGTGGCGTCTATGTTCTCTGAGATGACAGACGACGCTGTAAAGGATTTGCTTGACGAAATAAACTCACAACAAGCGGGTCAAACCCTTATCGACGAGGTGCTTGGTGTCGAGCAAGACAGGATTGACACGCTCGAAGAATCCAAGAAACTTGCACTCGCCTCATCACAGATGTTCAAGGTTCTTGTCAAATATGTATCCATTCACGAATACTTAAAATTATTTTATGCAGAATTCATCAATCAACGAAAGGGCTTTAAGTGATCTAAAAGACATAGAATCGGAAGTCAATGCGCTCATGACTATATTCCTTAAAAGAGAATTCAATATGCGAGAAGAGAGCGTCAACTCACGATACAAAAAGACAGCATACATGTTATACATCCTATTCTGCAACAAACACATGTTCAGATATGGGCCAAACAAAATGAACGGAGTAATCAAAGAATACTTTAACGACTACAGCCAAGCGCAAATATGTAAGATGCACAACACGGCCAAGGAGGCCGTCTTCTTCGACAAGGTCTTCAAAAAATTATTCGAAACCCTTGAGTCCATGGCGATAAAGATGACCACCGAAGGGTGGGTTAAATCACGAGAGATGCAGGTGCAATACATTGATAGACAGATACTTAACCTGTGGAGCAGGAAAAAATTAATCATGGAAAATCGCTCCAACTAACTTTTAATTCGTACTTTTACACACAATTCAATTCATTATGGCGTATAAATTCAAGACAGTAAACATCCGAGGCAAGGAGTATGTCGAGGTAAAAGAGCGGGTAAAATATTTCCGCCAAGAAGAACAGTTTGAGAACTGGACAATCGCAACAGAGTTTCCCGTACTCGACTCAGAGCAATGCGTCTGTAAGGCCACGATCGCTGACAAGTCGGGACGTGTAGTTGCTACTGGGCATGCTCACGAAGAGCGTTCTGCAAGCAACATCAACAAAACATCGTACATCGAAAACTGCGAGACATCGGCAATCGGTCGTGCCCTTGCAGTCATGGGTATTGGCGTAGACGATTCCATGGCTTCGGCGGGTGAAGTTGCAGATGCCATACACCAGCAGGAAAACTCTAACGAATCAACTGCCAAGCCCAAGGCAAAGCCCAAGGTAAACATCATGGACAGCGCTGTAGCGTATATCAAGTCCTCGACCGACAAGCAGAAGGCATATGACAGCGTCATCAAAAAGTACGGCAAAGACTTGACTGACGCTCAGAAAAATGGACTCAAAAAGTTTGTATGATGAATGCAGACATAAGAAACACTCTCGACCAGAAAGGAAGAAAGCGAGTTGAAGACGAAAAGGCCATTCTTTATGAGTACTACAAGAGAGTCAAGCACATGACCAACAAGGACGCAAGAGATGCTGTTTCAAGACATTTCACTTATAACAGAAGCGAACAGGAAAAGGCAAACAACATATTTGAATTGACGAAACATTGGAACGACCTCAACAATGAGAGATGAATTAATAAAAGCAGTAGGTAAAGGTCACCTGTCATACTCATCGATTAAATACGCCCTTGGCGACATGCGTCAATGGGAGATGTACATGCGTGGAGAACTCAAAAGAGAATCAGATGCCTTGGCATTTGGCACGCTGTACGATATGATGTTGTTCGAACCAGACAAGGTGCTCGATGTTTACTACACTGTCGACGACCAAGAAATGGTCAATGACATTGGCGGACGAAACCCACGTCTTACGAAGAAATACAAAGAGTGGCGCAAAGAACTTGAAGATGCTGCACAGGGGTCTGGGAAAACGCTTGTGTCTCTGGACGATATGAACAAGGCCAAAGACATGATAGCCCGACTCAATGCATGTGGTCTGCTTGATACATATCTCAACGGATCATACCAGGTCGAGTTCAACGAAGAACTTGACGGAGTACCACTCAAAGGATTCCTTGATTGCCTCGGTGATGACTTCATAACTGACAGCAAGAGCTCTCGTAGTGTAAGCAAGTTCAAGTATGATGTTAGTTCGTGGTGCTATGACGTTCAAGCATACATCTATACAAAGGTTTTCGGCATTGATAATTTCTACTGGGTTGTCCAGGAGAAGACCGAACCATACTATCCAGCCGTAGTAAAATGCACCGAAGAAACACTACTTACAGGTGAGATGAAATTTCATGAGGCCGTCTCAAATATTAAAGAGTGGTTGGCCCATGGTCAGAAAACAGAGTCGCACTACGCGGTCTTTGAAGTTTAACAGTTTAATTTTTTTTACAATGAGTGATACTAAGTATGATTCAGTACTCGTAGGGTACACCGAAGAGCCTCGTTTTTTCGATGGCAATTTTTCAAGCATGACCGTCAAGCTCAAGATTAATGAGCTACAGGAAATGATTGACAAGTATGCAACCCCTGTCCAAAAAAATGGGGATGGTGGGAACGTATGGTTGAAGTTGGCTATGTCAAAAAATGGCAAGCCATATGCAACCGTATACGACCCCAACAGCGAGGCGGCTAAGGAAAAGCGTGCAGAGAAGCAGGCCCAGAAAGAGGCTGTCTCTGATGACGTCCCATTCTAAAGCCCCTATCTACTACATGACCGCTCGTGTCGCCTTCAAGAAACGGAAGGTTGTACACGAGCGTGTCATGTGGATAGTATCCGTCTTCGATAATCCGAACGATATACGCAGCTACGACCCACACACCATGCATCGGCTCGAATCAGAGCTATATGGGAAGAATGCAAAATCGGAAAAGCACATCATCGTTCGAGAGATTATTAGCAAGAAGTTTATTTCACACTCTACCCTGACTTTAGATGAACACAGAGCAGAAAATCAAGTCAAAATGTAAACGACTTGAAGAACTCCTTCTCTCCAAAAACGAGAAGTACGGCAATTCAGCGTTAGAACCTATGAATGTCTTTTCTCCAGCGGGAGCCGTTGCGGGAATCAAGGTTCGAATCGACGACAAGCTAAAGCGAATCAAGAACGCAGGTCTTGTAGATGCAACGGAGGATACGTTGCAAGACCTTGCAGGCTATCTAATCCTCCTCATGATTGCGAAGGACAATGCAAGTAACAATTTTCAAAAGCATTCGGGACACGAAGACACCGCATCACATCTCGATGCCAACAGCACTACGTCGCATACAGGAGGGGAAGTCAAAGTCAATTATTGAAGAGGTTCGATCTGGCGACAAGGCAAAGAAAAAAGAACTTCCCATAGTATGTTTTAGTGGTGAGTTCAGCACAAGAAGTGATGACGCTCTCTTCGAACATTCTGGATACATAATTCTTGACTTCGACCATGTAAACGTAGACGAAGTAAAGAAGGCGCTTGCCACAGACGAGTACGTGTATTCATGCTGGATGTCTCCTAGTGGAGATGGGGTGAAGGCCTTGGTGCGCATTACCAACCCTGAGCGACATCGAGATCATTTCAGGGCACTCTGTAGGTATTTCCATAAGCAATACTTCCTGGAGGTTGATGAGTCTGGTATCAATGAGTCGAGAGCATGCTTCGAATCATACGACCCAGACATCATCTTAAAGGATTCGTCAAAAAAGTTTGGGGCGCTAGCATCGGAATTTTCAGAGAAGCAGACCCCCGACAATAAGGCGTATGCATATACGGATTACATGAAGCTCAACCTTGCTGCACGTATGATACGTAACGCAGAAGATGGAGAGAAGTGGGTGACATTAAACAAAGCATCAATTCTCTGTGGCGGATACATATCTGCGGGGCGCATGGAAGAGGACGAGGTGTTGCGAGTGCTTATGCGAGAGATAGAAAAACGAGACATCGATTCTGTTGAGCACGCTAAGATGACCGTCATCAATGGCATTGAGAAGGGCAAGTCTATGCCCATCAAGGCCTTGATAGATAACGAGCAATCAGCGGAGAGGGACTTGCTTATCAACGACGGAGATATGTCATTCATCTCTTCTGATGATGAAGACTTTCGATGGATTGATGACTTCTCTCAGGGTAAAATACAGATTGGGTTAGACACTGGCGACGCGAGATTGGATGAGCACTTCAGGTACAAGAAGGAGTTTGTGATTATCAACGGCCACAGCAACGTGGGCAAGACCACATCCGCGCTATACCTGATAGTTAACTCTGTCGTTAGGCACGGTTGGAACTGGGTTTTGTATTCATCGGAGAACAGGACGGCATCCATCAAAATGCAACTCATGCAGTTTGCGTCAGACAAAAGAATTACTGACATGAATTATGCAGAGCGCAAGGAAGCATACGAATGGGTGAACAAACACTTTACGGTGATCAGCAACAACCAGGTTTACAGCTACAGCGATTTGATTTTATTCATGGAGAAGATCATGAAGCAGCAGCCAGTAGATGCCGTATTCATTGATCCTTACAACAGCCTTAAGCTGGACATGAAAGGAAGCAATATTGGTGTCCATGACTACCACTATGAGTCTGCCAGTTCTTTTCTAACGTTCTCGAAAGCTATGGACGTAGCCGTGTGGCTCAACACCCATGCCTTTACGGAAGCTCAGAGACGCAAAGGTGCGGACGGACTACCTGTAGCTCCGTATGCAGAGGACACGGAGGGTGGTGGCAAGTTTGTCAACAGGGCAGATTGCTTCTTGACTATTCATCGAAAGGTTCAATCGCCAGACCATAACATACGCAAACTCACAGAGATACATGTAAGAAAAGTAAGAGAAACAGAAACTGGAGGGTATCCAACACCCATCGAGGAGCCATATACGATGATTATGAACTCATCACAGACAGGATTTGTGTCGTGGCTACTCAAGAAGCCTCTTTTCGAATCAATTCATTTTCAATCAGATAAACAAAATCGCATTGATTTTTCGGATTTCTTCGCTTCTAAGAACTAAATCGGGGTTAACTTCGATTTATGATGAGAAAGAAACGGAGGAGTTTGACTTCTAAATCAAAAAAAAAACAACTCGGAAAGTACAAATCATCAATTGAAAAGTATTGTGCGGATCAATTGCGTGAACACGGGATACCTTTTTCATATGAGGAACAGCAGTTCACGCTGTTGGAATCCTTTAGGTTTGAACGTAGGTACTTTAAGATGACGGCTCGTCGAAAAGACATGTCCGATAGAAGCAACTCGATTCAACAACCTATACGCTACACACCCGACTTTGTCTGTAAGGATTCCACTTGGATTATAGAGACGAAAGGGTATCTGCCTTCTCATCATGATTTCCCTATGCGATGGAAGTTGTTCTTGAAGTACATCATGGATAACAACATGAAGTGCGATGTGTATCTAGCGAAGAATAAAGCACAGGTGGATCAAGCCATTGAGGAAATCAAAAAATCGCTTAAAAAGAATGACGACAGAAAACGGTCTAAGTAACGAAAGAAGGAAACAGTCGTGGAAAGATGGTGGCGTGTGTGCCACGAGATACTCTAGAATATTTAAGGACATAAGGAAGTCTAGTCGTAATGAAGACATAGAGCTTCATGTGGACTTTTGGCACGGGTCAGATGGTGTTGATGTGAAGGGCAACAACCTGCTCGATGAGATATGGGTTGAGTTTCGAAACGTACATGGTGAGTTTGGGTGGCTGATGGGAGATGCCAAGTGGATTGCATTTGAGATATGCGAACTTGGTGGATTTGCACGTGTTGAAAGAGAAGAACTTTTAGATTGGTGTTTATGCAACGTTGACTTTAAAAAAATCGTTACATACAAACGCGATGCGTACAAAAAAATATATCAGAGAAAAGGAAGGTTGGACAAGATATCAATGCTCGTATTGAGTGACCTACAAGGGCTCAAAAGCTACGAGGTAATCAAGTACAACAGGTCGTATATCCATCCAGACACTGGTATCAAAATCACAATTTAATGACTAGAAATAAAGCTATTGAGGTTGCTGTGCATCATGCGTATCTATCGCTGGGTGTTCGGCCAAATAACTCTCGTGCCAAATTGCACATTCAAATTAGAGCAGCCATAGGTGTAGCCCTATCTGCATACTGTAACACATATGAAATTGGTGATGCCTTAAATAGAGATCGGTCTAGTATTAGCCATTATACGACTAAGCATGTGCAGAATCTAAAGTATTGGGATGGGTATCGCGAAATATATTCGATAGTAAAAGAAGAAATAGATAATGTTCTCTTCGACCACCTGCTAGAACTAAAGATAGAAACGTTGAACAGCAGGATAGAAAAATTGGAGCAAGCAAAAAATAAATTGGAAAGTAAATTAAAGGGAAAAAACAAGCATGAGACAGCTTAAAATTTCAAAGCAAATCACTAACAGGTCTGAAGGTAACCTGGACAAATATCTCAACGATGTCGCAAAAGAAGACATGATATCCGTAGCCGAAGAGGCAGAGCTTGCACGCAGAATCAGAAACGGCGACAAAGAGGCGCTCGACAAACTCACAAAAGCAAACTTGCGATTTGTTGTGTCCGTGGCAAAGCAGTACCAAAACCAAGGCCTGTCATTGCCAGACCTCATCAATGAAGGCAATCTCGGACTTATCCGTGCCGCACAGCGCTTTGATGAGACACGCGGGTTCAAGTTTATCTCTTACGCTGTGTGGTGGATCAGACAAAACATCTTGGCAGCCATCTCCGACAAGGGTAGACTTGTACGACTACCACAAAACAAAGTTGCAGCTATGCTGAAAATCAAGCAGTGTTATTCTAGACTTGAGCAACGATATGAGAGACCACCGACAGCCATGGAAATTGCAAACGAGCTTGATATGCGAGAAGAAGATATCGAATTGATTATTCGTAGCTCCTTCAGTCATCTAAGCATCGACAAGCCAGTCAATGAAGACAATAGCGCCTCTATGCTGATGAGTGACTTCATGGAAAATAAAGATACGCCGTCTCCAGATACAGGCCTTCTCGACGAAGGACTGAGCCAAGACATTCAAGATTGTTTGAGTAGCCTGACCAACAGGGAAGCTATGATTATTACCCGCTCCTTCGGGCTAAATGGCACACAGCCCATGTCCACGACTGAGATGGGTGAGCTATTTGATCTGTCTCCTGAGAGGGTTCGTCAAATCAGAGAAAGCGGAATGCGCCGACTACGAAATGCAAAGCGAAATCACGTTCTACTTAAGTACGTAAAGTAAAACAACAATCAATTAAAGAGTATGATGTTGAGGTATTTGCTCGTCTCCGAGGGTATGTAGTCAAACCACAATCTAGGGTCACCGTAGATATCTACGCCATCGGCCTTTGCTTTTTCTAAGGCTTTCTTTATTCTGCCTTCGCCAGCATTGTAAGAGGCGTATATACGTGCGAGTCTGTTTACTTCTGGAATTTTCTTTGGTGGATTTTTGATCCAGCTTAATTCAGACAGGGCATTAATTTTTGCATCACGCATTTGACGACTATGCTCTGGGTTAAATGGATCGAGACCCCTTGGAATAAATCCTCTATCCTCCAAATCCTTTTGGGTAGCTGGCATGATTTGAAGCAAACCGCGTGCGCCAGCAGGAGAGACAGCCATCGGATTGCCTGAGCTTTCCGCCATAATCTGCCTCTGCAATCTCTCTTGCTGAGACATTGTGTAGTTTGTGGTGTCTGAAGGAACGTCTTCAGCCATATTGGCTATGCGAGCATCAAGCCTTGCGTACCCTGTGCTTTCTTTCTTAGTGGGATCACCGTTAGGAATTATCGCTCCTTGCTGTGCGATTCTGTTAGCTCGCTTTGTTTGGAAGCCTTTGCCTCTCTTCTTTCGTGATATGTAGCCCCCGCGCTTGAGACCTGGTCCTTGCGTGGGGGTTCCTGTAATGTCCGCTTGCGTTGCGACAGCAGCGGTGCCTCCGATAAGTGCGGTGTTGGTGAACGTCTTGTTGAGAACAGATGCGAGTGTTTGAAGCTTCTGCTGTGTGTTGTTGCCGACCATCAAGTCAAGGAACATGTCAGCCTCAACGTCGCCCAGTCCCACTGTAGACCGAGCCTTAGTTCCTTTCCACGCCTCGAATCCTTGGCGGGCAGTCTCTGGTGTGAAGTTGTACATCCAATCCTCAAACTTCTGGCCCTGCTTCGATGCGATGTTCGCAAACTGTTTCTTGATTTCAAAGAGCCTAGCCTGTACCTCTGAGGGCTTTGCTATGTCTTCAAGGTATGCAACGATACCATTGTCGTTAATGCCAGCCTCTCTAATTCTTGGGTCATTGCTATACTTCGTCAAGAAGTTCGTCACGTTCTCATTGATCTGGTCTGCGGACCTAAACCCAGTAGCCGTAGTTGTTGCCGCCACCTGCCGACCCCCAACCATAGTGGGTGTGCTTGCGGTAGAGACAATCGTGTGCATCTCAATGATCTGGGCATCTGCCAGCTGATCCAAAAATGGAATCAGCATGTTGTGATTTGTCTCATGAACCAGAGTAGAAAGGAACTCCTCTGGAGACAAAGTCTGAAGCATCTGTATCTGTTGTGCAGAGAGATCATATCCGAAATCTCCAGCGGTAAGAGGTACGCCTCCAACCATTTCTGTTTGACCTGTTATGTTGGATATTGGCATGGCAGCGCCACGAGCCTCACCTCCCACTACTCGCTTCATGTCATCCATTGTGCGGAGGATAACATTTTTGGCTGACTGAGATCCAGTTCTGAAGTTATCAAGCAGCGCCTCTGCAGAAAGCCTTCTACCAGCAACGGTGTTGCTGAAGAAATCAACGCGTGCCTCAAGGCCTCCATCTACCCCCTCTACAACCGTCATATTTCGAACAAGGTTCATGTCAGGGTCAAGAAGCTGACCTTCCCTGCCAAACTTGGAAAAGAATGGTGGGTTCTGCATAAACCTTACTGCCGCCACAGAGGACTCACCTGCACTCTCAAACGGAGCCATGGGCACCTCGATGTCACCAAGCAGAGCAGAGATGTCTCCCGTTCTAGCCTGACGCACCGCCTCTAGAAACTCCTTCTGCTCAACGATCTTTTCAAGAGCAGCTGGATTTGACAGGTAGTTATTATAAAACTCAAGCGTCTCATCAATCGCCTTTTGTTTTTCTGCAGGACTGATAGACAGCTTATCAATCTTGGCTATCTCGTTCTTGATGATGTTGTTCATGGAGAGCGAAGCCTGCCGAACCCTTGACCCTTCAAGTGCCGCCTGTGTTATCCTGCTATCTCCCGATGCCAAGGTAATGGGTGATGTTGGTGTACCACCCATTGCTCTCAACCCCTGCCTGTATGATTGTAGTGCGGCGTTGCCTGCTGGCAAAAAACCTAAAAGATCTAAGCCAATAAACGCAGCGTTCCCAAGCGACGGGTCATCTTTGAAATCCTTAATGTGCTGAGGCAAAAACTTTGCAGAAAGCCCCACGCCCAAGGCGTCCAGACCTCCACCAACTGTAACTGTGGCCTGCCCCTCAACAGTAAGAAGTGGCAACTTAGACAGAGCGCTGTATCCCTGTAAGCCTGAAGCAAGAATTGGAGCTGCACCAACAGCGAGTAGTGGAGATGTAGCGATGGATGCAATCGTAGAGCCTTCATTGATGGCATCTCTTACTCCGTCTTCAAACTTCTCCCGTTCTCCTGCGGGCAGGGCAGCGTAGTCCCCGAAGATGCCGCCACCAAGCTCCTCCACAACCCTATCCACAGACCCAAGCGCATCACCAGAATCTGCCACAACCTCAGCCTCAGGTAGACCAATTGGAATGCCTTGGTAGTAGCCGCGTTGATCAGTCATCGTGTAGAATGGCGTCGTTGGTGTAGCAGTAAGCTCACCGAACTCTCTGTACAGAGGAAAGCCAGTAGCCGACTGTGTGACTACTGGTTTCTTTGGATCACCAGTACCTCCATTCTGGAGCTTCTTAATAACCGATCTTTTACTTGGCTTTTTTCTAGTTCTCATCTCAGCAGTTCCATTTGCGGAGCGCCTTGTTGATTCTAGAGTTCGGATCTCTAGCTGTCTTAGCGCTAGTTAATCTCTTTTTCATGCCCTTCATGCGAGAACAAAAGGACTTTCTTCTCTTGGCATCCTTGCTGCCCTTCTTCAGCCTTGATGGCTTTGTGGTTACAGCAGTCTGCAATTTGCTGCCAGGGTTGGCTGCACGATAGCGACGAACCCCCTTGGCAGTCAGTCCACCAGAAGGAGATTTGTCTCCGCTCTTAACAGAAAACTTTTTAGGCATCTTCCCCTTGCGAGAAGTGCCTCCCTTTTTTAAAACCTTATATGTAGAGCAGTCGCACCCCATGTTATTTATCGAGCTCTTTAAGAGCCTTTCTCGCCGCCTCTGCTTGCTTCCCGCTTTTATCTCCTTTAATGATTTCGTTGATCATCATACCGCTAGCCGCCTCATTTTCTTTGTAGGTTTTTCCACCGTACATGTACATGGGTGCGTCTCCTTTACCGCCAGAGGACATTTTCTTTTGCGCGTTAGCAGACTTTTGAACTTTATACTTGATCATAATTTTTGTGCTTGTATAGGTGAAGGTGTACTATCTGTTCAAAGATAACATTTAATACTTAAGTTTATAGACCTGTTCTTGAATCTCCTCGAACGGAGTGTCGAGTCTAAAGCTAATGTCAGCTGCGTACTGGTAAGCGGGTCTGCCATTTCTGTAGATGACGACAACTGGGAGTGAAGCAATGCTTTTCTGAAGCGCATCTGGTTGATCATCAAGCCAGCCGAATCGGTACTCACATCCTCTAAGTTTCTCCAAGTCAGTTCTCGTGTTGTTGTCGTTCCACGATGCATTGATCTGAACTACTACAATATCATTATCAATCATAGTAAATGTCTGTGCTGATGCGACAAATGTTACTGCCGCAAAGAGAAGGGCAATAAAGTGCTTCATTTTCTCTTGGCTTCTGTACTGAGTTCGTAAAGTCTTTGTTCGATAAGGTCCAGCTTCTTGCCGTTCTCCTCAACCTTTGTTTGCGTATTCATGATAGTCTCACGGACGAGCTTATCCTTGAGATCATATTCAGTGCGAGACACCTCAGGCTCAGGCAGTTGCTTAGCCAATTCAATCTCCCCTTGCAAGGCGAACCACATGCCAACAACGGTTACAACAAAAGAAATGATTATTGCAATCGTCTTTAGGTCAAGTGTAACCTGCGTATTCTCGTCAACCTTCATTTTTTAGATTTTTCTATGGTTCTTCCAGCGAAATATGCACCGAATGATGTTAGCATTAGTATCTCCAACAAAGATACGTAACTGTCCTTGACGTTAAATGGCAGATTATCAAGGGAATCCAGTACCATAGTTACCATAAACATTGACATAAGCGCAATCAAAGTAGCTGGTCTGATGAGCTTTGCAAGCTTCACGTCCCCTCCCATGTCTGCCTTCCATCTCTCCGTGACGTTGTTCTGAAATGCAATCTCTGCGTCGATCTTTGCCTTAGCCTCAGCTGGGTCTATGTTTGGCTCTTTATCGAGCAAGTTCTTTACAACCCCAAGCGCACCCTGATCTGGTAACAGGTCCCCGACAGTGTCGAGGATGCCTGGCGCCTTTTGCTTCAACCATCCGCCAAGGGCGGTGTCTTTTATTTTTTTTGCCTCACTCATTATTCTTCAACTTTTGGGTAAAACTTATAGTATTCTTTCAATACCCTCTCCATAAGCAACATTTCAGCCTGCTCCAACTTTGTGATCTTGGCCTCCTTGTCCGCCCAAGCATCGGCAACCTGAAGATTGAACATATCGTATCCGAGTTTATCTTGTTGTTCTTGCAGAATTTTTTTGGCTTCTCTAATGTCAGCCATTTCTGATTCTACGTCGATGATCAGCTCTTGTATAGCAAGAGAGCCCGAATATCTTCTTTTAGCTCCACCAACATTATTTTCCACGGCCATAAAATCTTGGAGCCTTTCGTCTCTACTTGGAAGCGGTTTGTTTTTGTTTTCAATAAGGTCTTCAATGTCACCAAACTCTTTCAAATACGAACCAACAACTGACTTGGCTTCATAATAGTTACCATATGCAGCATATTCAAAATCCTCTTGATAGAATTTTTTTATAATAGGCCATGTATCTACACCTCCCTGACCAGCAGCCATATCTAAAATGCTTTCTGCGGCATCACCAAACATAATGTATGAGCTACCTAAGTAGTTCTGGAATAGATAGTTGAGTGCGTCTGGATTAAAGTCAAGGTCCCCACTAATCTGGTCGCTACCTCCACTAACCCATGATTCATTCAGCACATTCGCAATATCTTGCATCAATGATGGAGAATCGATAGCTTGCGAAGCTCTAGATTGTCCAGGGCGTGCTTCCCTAAAAATTGGATTGCCGAAGCCATCTACATTCTGAGACGCGTCAATCATTGGTGCAATCGGGTCTATTTCCGTGAGAGCACGAACAGCTAAGCCAGGTTGACTTATTGGGTCTATCGATTTTGTTGGATCATCCTCCACACCAACGCCACGGAAATAAATGGGAGACATATTTTCAACGAAAGAAGATCCCATATACAAAGCTCCATCCACAGGGTCCCTTTCGCCACTCTGAACTTCAGCAACTGCGACCCCAATATCACTTATGCCGCCATAACCATACACCTTCGGTATTAGAATCCTTGCTCCCGTTGGATCTCCAGGAATCATAAACACATAATTCCTCTTCTTAATCTGATCTGGAATCTTGTCGTAGAATGTTACACCATCGGTGTCTGTTTCTGTGACTGCCTGATTGAATTGTGTTAGCATATAGCTAAAACCAATACCACCGATAAGAAGCTTTTGAGCATTAGTCAATCTCTGAATTGGATTTCTAACATCACCCTCTGGATCAACCTTCGGGCGAAGGGCGATAGAAGTCTTGGCCGTCATATCAGCGCCCTGCAGTCCAGCATTCAAAAAGAACTTCATAGAGCTAATCATAGGAGTCGTATTTCCAGACCTATTGAAGTCAATACTCACATCCTTTGCTACGGCTGCAGCATAATCTGGCTGCACCCCCTGCTTTCTCAAAGCCTTAAACACTTGGAATCTAAAGACGTTTTCAAAGGTGTTATTGAATGATTCGATAAGACCAAAGCTGTTGTCATACATCCACTGTGTGGCTTTTTGACCCCGAACTGCATCGTCAACCTCACTAGCCAATTGCTTAGATAAGTCTTCTAATGGTTGGCTATAAGCCCACCCAGTTTTGCCGCCATGAGCTTTGTATTCTTGGTACAACACATTTTCTTGACCTCTAAAATTTGTCCCAGGTCCAAATTCATCAGCCGCAATAGCCTTAAATGATCTGTAGAACTCACCGCGTCCAACTAAGTGAGAATCAGATACAAGCTGCTTAATGTTTATTGGTTTTCCTTGTGCATTATACAGAGCGTAACCAAATTCCTTTTCTGCAGCACTCAAAGCGTTAACTATTGAACCCTGATAATCACGAATGCTGTTTCCTGCCCAGAAGGTAGTAGAATATTGAGTGTACATCTTCGGCACAAGACTCATCATCCTTTGCAGCGGCTGAATGATTTTGACATAAAACTGATTGTCGCTTGGGCCAGAAGTTTTAAATGGCTTTGCGTATGCCTCGTTAGCAAACGTGATATATTTTTTCTGCCCGTCGACATATACCATGACGGTATTACTAGCCAATGAATTACCTTCATCCGAAACCGTATAATGCTTGGGGCTGGGGTTTGAAGTGAGGAGTTCGTAGAGGCCTTGGAGAGCCACGTTCTTCTGGCCAGCCACATGGATTTGTGTATTCTGCTGTATAGTTTTTGCAAGAATACTTCCAGTCTCATCGCTACGTCCAGATGCTTTTCTTAGTTGATCTGGAAGCCCACCCTGCCTTCCTCTAGATGGGAAAATTGCTTCAACAATCTCATTGTCAATGAGGGCAATATTGCCATCAGTAGCCTTCATGCCCTCTCCAGTCAGCGTGACATAGTTCTCCGAGGTGGCCTGCATTTTATCGTACATAGCACGATCAATGAAGCCATATGCAAGAGCAGCATCTCTAGTATTTTGCTGGATGGCTCTATGTTCTTCTCTTACAGATTCAAAGGATTGCTTGAGGTCTTCTGGAAGTGAGTTTAGGAATGCTTCTGCATCCGCATCAGACATACCGCTACCTTTTCTTGTAGCGATCTTTTCACGCAAGAAATTAACCCTGCTCTGCTGCGATGGCGTAAGCTGCGTGGCATCGCCATTGACAGACCCCAACAGGGCGTCTAGCTCTGCTTTGTTGTCTGCAAGAACTTTCTTGTTTCTTTCTGGAGCAAACTTGGCTACAGACCACCTGTCATAAAGGCCAATGATATTTTTCTCATAGACCTCTGGAAGGTTCTCGTAAAAACCTGCGTCTGTGGTTTTTTGCAATTGTCTCAACTGATCTATCAACCCACCATCACGTGATCTAAGATTGATCATTTCTTCAACCTGGTATGCGGCCTTAGATACCGCGAGCTTTTGCAAAACTTCAAAATCTTGATTAAGCGAAACTCTTCCAGCCTGGTTCTCTGTGTCCAGATACTCCATAATAGACCTTTGGAGCATGTTCACATCTTCATACTTATCAATGAATTCTACATACCACCAATTAGACAGGCCTGGCTCAAAGTCTCTAGACATAGGTTTCCCATCCCCATCCGTATCTCTTGGCTGATAAATATCTGGAGACGGAGTAGTGGCATCTTTTGATGCAATGTCTGGGTCGACCTCATACAATTTCTCAATGTTGAGTCTCTTCTCCCTGATAGCATCAAGATCATTTTTAATGGCCTTGCCAGCATCTCCGTTTGGATCCTCCAAAGAGTTAAGTTGACGCAGTTTTGAGTTGTAATCTCTATGAAGACTCAAGATATTCTCATAATCTTCAGGATTCATTCTCAAATAGAATTGTTCGTCAGCACTCATGGTGCTTAGCTTCTGCTCCTCAAGGGCAACGAGCTGACGTTCAGCATAGATCTGTTCGTTTTTATCCGTGCTGTTTCTCAGGATTTCTAAGAACTTGGTTCTCTGCTGATTGATTTTGATGTTTCCACCGTTTCTGCCGACAGCATCTCTGGCCAACGCGTTAGCAATCTGCGCTTTGGTTTGCACATAGTTTACCGCAGAAGCAGACCCAGTGACCCCAACGGTAATGGGAACCACGCCAAGGGCTACGTCAAGCCCAAGTTCAAAAACATCATTCGCCTCATACTCTTGTCCAGATTGCTCAAGCATACTTACGTACTGAGCCATGGCAGCAGTTGAAGCTGTAACGCTATTGACTGGAACTGAATAACCAAGGTTTGTAAGGTGTGCATTCCACCACGAGTTCATCTCTTTTCCAACGTTGGCAGACGATCCAGCACCCTTCAATGCCTTTAGAAAAAACAATGATGACGCCCCAGCGGAAACAAAATCAGTACCAAATACAGTGCTGAGGTGACCCCACCGAGCACTGTTATCAAAGCTCTCAGTGTATTTAGACATAAGCTCAGGGTCACCGACAGTAGCAAGCATCATCTCTTCGTGCCCAATAGTAACACCGTCCTTTGTGTATCTCTTAAACATGGGGTGGTTACGAGTCCTTGCGGATTCAACTGCCGTGCTGAGAGTTGCCCCCTCTACCCCAATAAGGCCTACACTCAACCACCATGGGGCTGCCGCACCTCCAGTAGCAGTAGTAGTGACTGCTGCCGCTGGAATGAGAACAGCCATAGTAGGAGTAGATTCCGCCAAAAACCCACTAAGCTGCATGAGGCCATTGGCAAACTGCATATCGGTGAAGTTGCCACTCATACTCTCTGTGAATTGAAGAGTATTGGCCCTGATCTCATCAGCCTTCTCCCTCATCTGCTGAACATTCTTGGCCTCACCGCCAAACATGTTATATACAGCATTGACCAAATCAATGCCAGCAGCGTCAAACTTGTCAACGAGATACCCAGAAAACTTTGGGACAGGCATGGTTGCCGCAAAGACCTCAGAGTTTCCAGATGCCATCTCAAATCCGTCGAATTTTAGAAACGGTGTGTTTCCAACCTGTCCCTCACCAGTAAGATCGAGCATGGATCCATAGTTCTCAAGCATATATTGCTCTGTATACTTGAGAGCTTCTTGGCTTTGCCTAATGTTTTTTGGCATGGCGTCAAGCATGGCGGTGGCGACGCTCTCATTGATTTGAGATGTAAGATGCTTACTGACTGCCTTGACCTTGTTGCGATATATCTTATCCTCTGGCATGGGTGTAACAAAAGCGTCCCCAATTATTGGGACACTGGCCCCAGCCGTTGGATCAACGACATAGCTTGACTTATACTCAATGCCGTTTCTCTCTAAATACGCGTCATCTTTTGCTAGCTCTTCGGAGATTTTGGCAAGGTTGCCATCAACAGAATTCCACCACCACTTACCTCCATTCACGAAATCTGAGAATGCAGATTCTATTTGAGGGGTAATGTGCTCACCACCCAGTCCTTCCATAATTCTGATAAAACCAGCCTTTTGAAAGGCATCGTAATGAACAGGGTCAATTTCAAGCCTTGCCCTATTAGACGGGGTGTCCTCCCATGGGGTCACCGCCCCAGTAATAGGATCAAATGACGTATCTCTTTCCGCGCTAAGACCTGACGATACACTAGGTTCTACCTGAGGAGCTACAGGTAAATCCGAAGAACCAGTTTCTTGTCCTCCCTGAGGAGCTGTAGCTTGCGCCGACTCCGTAACTCCCTCTCCCGAATCGGACTGTGAGGTCGAAGTATCGTCTTTTTTTTTTAAGTACTCATTAAAATCTGAGACGCCACGCATCTGAAGGCTTCGACCAATAAATTGATCGTTTTTGCCTAGGTTGCGCTGGTCGGCAATAAATTGCAAGATATCTTCTTCCTCCATATTTATCAGTTAATCTTATCAAACATAGCGTTCAACGTATATCCAAAAGATGGATTGACGGAATTAGGATATGTCTGTCCACTTTTACCGTAAAGCCTATCTAGTTTACTGCCAAGTGCATTCAGCTTGCTTATGTCAGTTGTTGGATCAAAATAGAATACCAGCTCAGGAATATCAGTTTTGAATGTCTTATTTGCAAAAAAGCTATTATTACCGACAGAACCAAGGCCTCTAAAATATTGGCTGCCATCTGGAGATGTTGAAACTTCAAAGAGTGGAGTATCCATATTAAATGTCACTTCACCTTCAAGTGGGACGATTGGAAGACCCAAAGTCCCTACGCCATAACCAGTGACTCCGCTCTTATTAAGCGCAACTCCAATCTGAAGTTTTCCGCTCTCGTCTTCCTGGAAAAATACAGTGTCAATGTTTCCTTCAACGCCAGTTTGTGGTGAGAACTGAAGGTCTGTGCCACCAGTAGAATTGATTGGGAAGCGACCAATCGTTTGAGGCAATCCGTGGCCCTCAACTTCAAACTGCTCCAAAAATGATCTTGTCACACCAGCCTGCTCTCTTAATGCCTGACCAGCAAGAGAGAATGATGGTGCAGTCACAACAACAATATCCTCAACCCGCTGTCCAGGCTGTATCTGCTGACCAAGCACCGCCTTCTCCGCAAGAAGCCTTGCATAACCAACATTAAATGCAGCGCTTTCTTTCATCCCATTAGCATCAACTCCCTGCAATAAGACGCCTTTTTCAATTTGATCTTGTATATACTCAATAGAATATATGTCGTTTGGATTGAGAGTAGTCATACCAGCGAGCATATCTTTAAACGCATCGCTCTGTCTCTCCTCCCTGGCGTCTTCCCTAATGAGTCTGTCGTATTTACTTCCGTTGACAATCTCCTTGATGTAATCTGGGTTTGATTTAACCCTATCGAACCTTGTCTGAAGATTAGCCAACTGCTCCTCTGTAGCCTGCACGTTACCCTGCTGGTCTAACTCAAATGCCAAGGCTGGATTGTTGAATCTAAAGGCACGAGCCTCAGCTTCCGTAAAGATGTTTGGATTGTCTTTTCTGGCCTGAGTAAGCATTGCATATCGAATCTCCTGTCCCATTTGACTGGTGTCATCTACAATTCCTGGGGCCAAACGGTTTGCAGTGCCTCTATCCCACCCAAGCTGCACTCTATCCGCCTTAACCTGTGGCTGCAGGTATTCTTGACCAAGGGCAAAAAGATCCTTTGCTTCTCTGTCTACAGAAAAACGCTCTATATTGAAGAGGCCTTGGTGGTTAGCGCCGTAGATGGACAGCCCATCGAGGTATGCCCCAGGTTGGGCATATCCATTTGCACTTCTGCTATCAACAACACCGTTTGGGCTTTTAAGCTTTAGGCGGGGCGTAGGCCCACTGTAATCAATCTCCCCATATTTTGCGTAACCGCCTTGAGTGTACGTTCCGTCTTCGATTTCAGATCTACTTGCCCCAAGAAATCCAATATCTGCATAATCTTGCATCTTGGCTAGATTGCTGTTGGCTTGCTGGGCGTCGTCAAGTTGATAATTCTTGTCTACTGGAGCCTTCTCCTGAAACTTTCTACGAGCTACGGGATCTGAAATAAGATTTTCAATCAGATCTATCTCGTCTGCCGCAGCGTATTTACCGTCAAAATGATTGTAATTGTAGAGGTGGTCATAGAATGATTCCGCCTCAAACAAAAGAGCCTGGCCTTGAGCCACGCTAGTAATTGGAACTCCATCCTGCAGAGTCATGCTTTGAACTTGCTCATCAAGTCGTTCCACATATTCAATCCAAAAAGGCCTCAACCCAGGAGCGAGGTCTGCGCCGCTCTCCTGGTAGATTCCATCAAGAATTTTTTGAACTCTGTTTTGCTGAGCCTGCCTTGCGTTTTGCAATTGTTGGCGCATACGGGCATCAGCCTGAGCGGCAGTGCCAGCCGCTTGGATGAGCCCCTCAAAGCCCTTCATGTTAATACCACCCCCAGTGTATATTGGGCCCTGTACTGGTCCGTTAGCCATCAGTCTTGAAATTGTGGTAGCGTAAATACATTCAGAGCAGACATTAGTTCTCTTACTTCTTTCTTCTGAGGATATTTATCAAGAAACTTAAGGAGCATGCTCACATCAACATTTTTGAATGCATCGTGAATAGATCCCGACTGGTCGCTATTTAGAACTGTCATGCTGCCATCTTCGTTGACGGTATGATCTTCTTGTCCAGTTGTCTTAGCTACAGTTTCACCTGACTCAGCGTCTACAATATTGTACTCCTGCTTATCGTGATCTTCTGGGCCCTTGGTTCGGAGCGTGTCCCCAGGCTTCATCACACCCCCCATAGCCGCTAAATTTTCAATGGTGTCTACAGTGTCTGTGGGCTCGCCAACTTTTAATTTTTTCTCCTCCTTTTTCTTCTCCTTATCCTCTTCTTCATCTTTTTTCTTTGGCATGGCGGCTAACAAATCCCTAATAGTTCTTGAGTCAATCCCATCACCAATATACGCTCCAGCTTGAGCTGTCTTAACAACCCCTCCATCCTCACGATTAAATAAATTGTCCCACCATGTCGGCGTCTCACCTGGCTTCATAATCTTCTGCACATTCTGTGCCATCTCATTACTCTTATCGTCTGGTGTATTATTTTGAGATTTAGGTTTAAACCCAAACATTCCATCACCCGTATAACCTGGGAACATGCTACCAAAAGCATCTGGGTTAGCCGTTTGAAACGTAGCCAGATCCATAGGAATATCTAGAGCCTGTCCAATAGCGTCGTACTGAAGTTGCTGACCCTTATTGAAAGCTTCTGTACCAGTTTGGAAATCAAATTGAGCGAGTCCTCTTGATACATCTGCCTCCTTTTCAGCCGCTTCAATAAGTGGTTGATTTGCCGCAGCCATAGCCCTTGCCGTTTGGAATCCAACATCCGCACCAGCTTGTGCCACATCTCCAGCATATCCTGGCACAAGCGCCGAAATTGTAGATTGATCCCCTGATTGCAAAGCATCTAAAAGACCAGCGACTGAAGAATCCAACCTCTCTTGAGTTCTTTGCTGGCCCGCAGCAAGAAGGCCTTTCTGTTCCTGTACTCCTGCAAGTGTTTCCGCAGTAGGTCCAGCCGTAGCAAGCATGGCCTCTCTCCCAGCCTTAGCAAGTTCTTCGCCTGCAAGCTTTTGCTTTCTCCCAATAAGATAATTTGCCCCTGATCCTAAGAGCTGCGCGAGTACTAAAGCTGATCCTAATGCCATTTATCTTAGAATAATGTGTGTAACAAAAATACTAAATTATTTTTTAGTGCTTGATATTCCGCCATGATCATACTCTGTGTATTCAAACTCCACCTGCATAGATGAAATTTCGAAGTCTGTGTTGCCAAGAATAACAAATGCGTCTGCAAAAGATCCATGAGGATCTGCACCATTTATAACACCTGGTGTCATAGCAAACAAGTATTCTCTGCCCTTAGCAACAAATTGTTGAATGTCATTTGGCCCTGGGTCCCATGTAAATGGAAGGGGGTATACGCTCCCAAATGCAGGTGCGCCTGGCGTTCTTTCAAAGTATACGTGAGGACTTCCTGTGGTAGTACTTGCAGCTATAAGCAAGAATTTACCCTTTTTAAAAGAGTTTGTTGCGTCAGAATATGGATCCCCAAAAGACAAGTAGGTTGAATAACTTTCGCCTTCATTAAAGTTGCTGGCTTCTGCAAAATTTGTTTGATATCGAGCACTTACGGGCTCATATGGTCCAATCCTTACATATGGGACGGCTGACATGGTGTTATTTTCATTGACCCTGCCACTAAAAAATTTAGTGTACTCACCAGCTTGTCCTCCAAAAATGCTGGAAGGCAAAGGATTATTTGACGCGAAAGACTCGATTTCAAAAGCATACAGCTTTTGGTTGTTAAGGACTGGCGCTGCCTCAAATCCATCAGCGTCTACGATCAACCCATTTATAATCAAGTTGTCTTGTGGTTGTGGATTATTAGAATCTAATTCAGGTGTCAAATGAGTCCATATATTATCCCCATTCAAATAACCAACGTGCAGGTACACATTCTTTATTTTCCCTATTGCCTTGATGTTTGTCCCAGACATATAGAAGTCTTTCCCAATTTCCCCATAAACAGAGTTGCCTCTACGCGCGAGCGGTGATAAATTGTGTAGGCCTTCGGAGGCAGAATTTAGGTTGTTATTGTTGCTGACAATAAATGCGCTTGCACCCAAAGAAAGACCAGTCACCGCAGAAGATTTGTTTAGTCCAGAAATCGAGAATGACTTAAAGAGCTTATTAGATGATGTCGTATTTGAGGCAGAAGAAGCAAATGACCTTGCAGTAAACCCATTAAAACTTACAGCCAAGGCGCTTGGCAATGAATGCTCGGATGAATTATAGAATGAGTTAAATCCATCAGAAGAATCATTATGTCTATAAATTGGCTTTCTACCATCACCCTCAGTCTTTTGGTTGGGGGAGGTAAAAAACAATTTGTCAAGATGCATCATGCATGACGGCGCATAAGAATACCGAGTCTTCCAGTATTCAGACGTGTTGTCAAAAGCTATTGTCTGTTTCATTTTACAGTTTCTTCTGCTGAAATAAATCCTCCACTACTAGACACCGAGAGGCCTAAGTATGATCTCGTGGGGTCTTCCGTCGATGGTTCGACATCAGTTATCCCCGAATCTACGGTAGAATCATCTCTCGTCGGTTCTCCATCATCAGGTTCTGTTGGGCCGCCATCTGTTCCGCCATTTCCCCCAGTCCCCTCATCATCCGTTGGCTCTTCTGGCCCTCCATCGCCAGTTCCCTCATCAGTTCCTCCGTCACCAGTATCTTCAGTTTCGTCCGTTCCTTCTGGTGCAACGGGACCTTCATCGCCCCCTGGCTGTTCAGTGTCTACATCACCGTCAATAATTGTCACGCCCTCAAAGACGCCAGTAAGTGGGTCATATTCAAGCTCTTCCCCAGTGAAGTCCTCCATATTAAATACGGAGATAATATACTCATCGCGGAGCGGATCATACCCAGATACAACACGAACCTTTCCTTCCCCATTGCGCTCATCTTTCAAGGCCTGGACAAAGATGTTATTGAAGTATGCCTTCATGTTGTTGTTAGATACAACTGACACCCCCTTGCTTCTAGTCAGCTTATATACCTCCCTCTTTCCCTTGTGCGCAAAATAGATGGCCTCTCCAGCTCGAACAACGCCTTCTGGGTTTCCACCAGAACCATAGTCTCCTCCATAAAACTTTTGTGTACCAAGAATCTTTTGAGACGCAATCAAAGACTGTTCGCCAGTAGCCGTTGATATAATGTTTCTGCTAACTGGAATTGAACTAGCCTTGTTTTCTTGAATGACAACGACATTGTCATAATCATTCAGAATGTAGTTGATAGACCCATATTCATTAGGTAAGTCCTTAAAGTTCAGGGTCGTTGCGTTAAACGTAGTATATCTATTAGCTTTTGAGGCGTAATTGTTTTTATCAGAGTATACCAGGGACGACCTTTTGTACAGGGGTTTTGATCCTGGGACAATAACCTTTGGCTTACCCCAATCCAGACCATTGCACCCAGATATAAGGTCTGTAAATGCAAGCGTTTCAAGTATCACGTTTTTAAATGATGGAAGAGATTCTAAATCTCCATCCGCATTTTCAGTTGAAAGAAATTGGAATCCTTCGCCATCGACGTAATCTGGGAAGTTAACTGCAACTCTTCGCCACCATACATCACCGTCCTTTAAAGTGATAGACGTTTGGGAATGCACTGGATTTCCCTGGCTGTTTCTAGCAACATCGTACTTTTCCCCTATTTCATAATAAAATCTATCATCAAATTCTTGCACCTTCTTTGGCGAGAATATTTCAACAACAGTTCTATTATTCCAGAAATTTGACCCAACATCATACGTTGGGTTATTGTCATCGTCTAATGCCTGCATTGAGGCAAGAACCTCACCATATGTAAATCCACTGGCATCAGGATTGTTTTTTAGCACCAAAAACTGACCCGTTTTGTAGGTTGGGACTTGAGCGGCAACAGAAATGCCAGTATTACCAACTTGTTGTTCGCCTTCACCTTGATAGAGAGGATTTTCTAATGCATTGCTAGATAGGTTTACGACATCAACAATATCAAAAACATAGTTTTTTGGATACACCACCTCTTCACCATCCGTGTCTGTATAGTACAGAATCCTAAGCCTATCTCCTTGCTTATGCGTGTATAGATCTTTGCCGCCGTCTTTGTTTACCGCGCCAAAAGCATGACTATATGATATGTTGTTAACACCCTGAAGGTGGGCCAGCGAAACATATATCAGTGACTCATCGTTACTTAATGGGTCTGTCTCAACAACATTCTGAACAAATGCTGGGCCAGTTGTATACTGAACAAAGTCACCAATTGTACTATTCGGACTATACACAATTTGATACTGAGTAGCCCATGACGGTGGGTCATTGTTTAGAGACAACAACACATCTACCCTACCCTTTTCATCAAAACCACGTTCAGCGTTACTATATCCATTTACGTATACATTGCCTAGATAATTTACATTTCCAGAGCGACCCCTTTGGTCATAATAGACAATTCCAAAATCATGATTGGCATTTGTCTTAAACGATCTTGGATAGTATAAGCCACTGATGCCAGTTGCAAATGTCGTGACGCTAACAACCTCTACCCACGTATTTAGAGTAGAGGGAACGTCATGATTGTAGGTCAAAAGAGTGCTGTCACCATTGGCATCAGCGTTGGGCATATAATGATACCCAAGAGATTCGTATGGAGATGCAATACTTGTGTTTCTAAAACTCTTTAAAAAACCTCTTGACTTTACCCAGCCAATAAGATCTTCAGAGTCGCTCAAATCCAAAAGCTGTGAGCTTTGACCAGCACTGGTTCCTGCGTATTGAGCTGGATTTTGCAGTTCATCAAGAGAGGCTGTTGGCAACTGGTTTTTGTCAACAATATATCTTCTCCTAAGATCACCCTTAAATAGAACATATGGGGATATGCTGCCCCAAGAAACTTCTTGACCAATTCCAGTTTTATTGTTTTCAAACCCTGGCCCCCCTTCCCCATCGACCAAAGAAAACAAAGCATTTTGATTTACAAGATCAGAGTTTAATCCAGCAGTTGATGAGATGTAATTAAATACTTCGTCACTTGTGTTTATCAGCTTAAGGTTTTCACTAATGTTGCCAGATGGAGCAGACAAATAACCAAGACAATATCTCCCCCTTCCGTTGTTAAATCCAGCGGCAAGATTTGCAAGCTTCCAATCTAGAATTGGGTCAATAACGTTGTTTTCATATGGATTGAAATATCCACTATTAACAGTATTCTGTTGACGAATAATGTATTGATACTGAGTGTATCCAAAGAAATACATATTCCTTGGGTCATTTTGCATCCATCCAATAGAATTTTCACTAACATCGTTGTCAGGAATCCAGGACTGGTTTTCTGGAAGATAGATAGGGAGTGATTCGATATCTGTTGATGCAATTGTCTCCCTAGAATACGTAATCCAATAGGCTATGTTGCCATTAATTAAATTAATTGGAAGTATACCAACCCATAATTTGTTATCTCCATTGTAAACTTCTTCAGGAAGAGCATCGGTATTGGCTCTAGCAGAGATGAAGGTTCCAACGGGAACATACGGGATGCACGTATACACCTCCACATTACCCAAGGCCTTTAGGTCAAGGCCAATATAGCAGTTTACATCATTTGGCTCTGTATCGTATGCGTCCTCCATATAGGTGAAGGCCTTCAGGCCAAAAGAAACGTTTGCCTTATTAACAATAAAGTATCCAACAGGCTCTTCAGTATGATCGGATGGAGATCCTTCATTTGACTGAACACCAACAATCAAATGCTTTCTATAATCGTTGCCAGATTGAGAATAGATTTTAGACCCATCACTAAGGTCCAGGTCTATATCGTATGAAGCAATACTCAGCGTCTGTTGAACCTCTGTGGCAAAATCCTGACCACTGATTTGAGGCATATCAACTTCCCCAGTAAGGAAATGATATATAGTATCTTTAATAAAGTTCTTTGGATCGCTCGTATCAAAATTTGTTTTAAACGTAACAGAGAACCTCAATGGCTCAGATTTGATGATGAACGGATTCGCAGCAGACGTACCATAAGAAACAGCAGTGCTGCCAGAAAGGGACGGATTATTTATAATTGATCCCTCTGGGCTAGGATTTGGAAACCACCCCTGGTAATTCCATAGGTTTCGAGCTTCATCATTTATCCCATCAATAAACTTAACCCCCTTATTTTGACCAAAATATTTTTTTCCGCTACGATATAGATCTGAATCTGAGTCAGTTCCAGGAGCTTGTGATCCATCGTCATTGATGCGATCTAAAATCTCATCATTGTTGTTTTCTCCATTGAAAAATCCAGCCTCCCTACTTCCGTGATATGAATTTTGCTGGTTGTAGAAATGAAAGTGGTTGTCTGGGATAACCGTAAAGTCTACCTGAACAATGGTTTCTGACTCCAAGTAATCGTTTGGAACAGTAGACAAGTCAATCTTATATCCAGCAACCCTATTGGTCCCAAGTCTCTTGTAGATTTCTTGAGATTCAAGGTCTTCATCATTCGGGCGGGCTTTGAATTGATTGATTACTGGAACAACACTTATTTGGATCAGGTCACCCTGTCTTGGTGTTCCATTGTAAACAGCCGTTATATCTGCAGAAACATCCACTTCTGGATATTGCTCTACATAATTACCATAAATAAGTCTGTCAGAAGATACTGTCTGAGCCTGTGCAATCCTTGGTAGATTGCTGAATGGCATGTTTGATTCTTCTTCTGGGATTGGGATAAGAATCCTATCGTTATAGAAATTATAGGTAATATCACCAAGTGTGTCGTAGTCTGGTGAGTCTGTCTGAAGATCTTTTATCTCGTCAATCAATCTCCACAAACCCAAGTTTCCATATCGAACAAGAATTTTAATCTCAGAAACCTCACGTGACCCACGAGGAATTGAAAGAACACATCTATTTTCAAGGTTTACACTCGAAGTAACAACCCCCAATGCAAGGTATGCTGGTGGCACAGCAATCTTAGAGTAGGTTGACAACGCGCTTTCTACGTTGTCCCTGTATACGTACTGATATGCAAACTGCAATCCAGGTATACTCGTGAAGTTCGAAGAAGACCTAGATGGATCAAAGTCAAAACCAAAAGCAATAGGTGATAACGGAGTCCTAGGACATGCCGTAATCATATCCAAAATGTCGATGTCATTATAGTCATTGAGGCTGGCCTCCATGACGTCATAGACATTAAGCTTTCTTGGCTCGTTCTTGTTGTCGGTGAAGTACAAGAGTACATTGCCACCGTCTTCAGATTCATTTGCGTTTCTGCGTTGGCCAACATAAACAACGTCAGCTTTTACAAAGCCGTCACTTGGAAAGTTGAATTTAGGAGACGTGTATACCTTAACGTATGACTCTCTTACGTTGTTGCCAGGCAAGATAGCGTCCTGATCCCAAGCATATACGCCCATCTGGTCCGAATCGTTGGACCATGCGAAAAAATAAATGACATTAAACACCTCGTCAGCCACAGATCCAATGACTCGAAACAAGCTATTGTCACTGATAAGGCTGTCAATGCCCGTAATTTCCTCAATACTTGCGTTTGATGGAATGGGTTTGACTACGCCAGAGTCGCCTGAAAAGTTGTTTTGCTGAGCGTTAGTTGTCCCTAAGTTGTAGCTTTCTTTAAGCGCAATATTCAGCGCATCAATCATATCGGTTGATGGCCGATACCTTGAATCTACATCAGAGTTTAACCTCTGCGGAATTACCTTATCAATCATTAATACTTAGGTGATTGCTTGAAATTCTTACGAATAGTCTTGAGCGCCTCCTCTTTGCTAAAGTTTGAAAGTCTTGCTTTGGCCTTTCTGCGCTCATTGTAATATTCAGAACGAGCTCTCATCTTTTCATTCGCTGGAATGGTAGACTTTCTCTCACACAGCTTGTAGTAGATATAGCATCTCAATGCCTCTTCAGCATACACGTGAATTACTGGGTTCGTAGAACGCGCCTCATCACAGATGTATTCAAGAACAATATCGGTTGTCTCAGAGCTTGTATCTAACTCAATTCTGTTTTGATCAAGATTGATTCTGTACTCGCCTGGAGCATATCCACCACCAGAACCGTACAATCTCCCAAGGCCTCCTTGAAAAAGATAGTTTTCAAAAACATAAAAGTCAAGATCTCCACTGTCAGCTGTTGATGACGCAGTGGCCCCCTTGTCGTCTTGTCTGTTTTCTATTCTGTTCTGAGTAAGGTTAAGTGGACCCTGAGCGCTGTCTGTCTTCCCAATAGTTCCGTCATCTTCTACTTTAATCTTTCTAGAGTAGTTGATGTTTTTGTTTTGATTGAAAACCCGAATGATGCCTTCAGAATCGACAATTCCAAGCTTCACAATATCTACATAATCATCTGGAAGGATGATAGTATTATTTGATTGTACAGGCCTTTTGATGGATCGCACACGGCTACTCACATCAAATCCAAGCTCACGAATGCCCCGAAGCGCAATGTTTCTAATAGCGGCATCCGATGCATTACTTGCATAATCGTCTCCATCCATAGTGATCAGGTAGTCGTTGATCACCTGACGAAGAGAGACAAAATTCATTGTCTCACTGCTTGTCCCAGTGCTCGGCCTGGAACCTCTGTATACTACGTCTTCAAATGCCATTATTCAGCTTTTTCTTCTGCTATAGCGAAGGTGGAAAGGTAACTATCTCTCAATCTAATACCGATCATCTTTGCTATCTCAATGATTAACTCGTTCTTATAGTGGTCGGGAAGCTCAAAATGCCTTGAGTTCAATACATCGGGCACAGTAATGTTTGCGCCCGCCTGCATCTCAACGTAAACTGGCGTTGAACTTAAATCAATGGCCCCGTTAGATGCGTCAATAGACTTGGGCTGCCTGTAGTATTTAAGCAGAATTGAGTTCACCTCAAATGGAAATACTTCAATTTGATTGGTGATAATTGCTACAGGAAAATCAGATGTAGGCCCAGAAAGATTGCTGTTCAGAACCCTTTCGGCTGTTTCAGAATTATAGATAAGATCTAAATTCCTATCTGTATCTGTAGTTCTGATGCTAATAATCCTTGCTAAATCCTCTGGCTTTCTAAATACGCTTGCCTCCAAATCAGCAGGATTGATGTACTCACCCTGCGTTTCTTCGTCATAATCAGCAGGCTGAGGAACATCGTCACTCAAAGATCTAGTGGTAATAAAATACGACAGATCTTCTTCTACCATCTTGTACAGGGACTTGTCTCGCGATGCATCAATGCCCGCTTTTCTAGCCCTGTTCGCTGCAAGCAGCTCCTGGAACATCTCATTAAAAACGTTCTGCTGCGCGATACCAGCAAAGGTGCTAAAGACTTCTGGGGTAACGAATCCTCGTTGATCCTTATTGCAAAGGTCTCTAACGGCGTTATATACATCAACAATATTTACCATACAGCAAATATAAGAAATAAAAAAGCCGCTTTTTAGGGCGGCTCTTTTAATAAAAAAAATCAACATTAAGACATAGAATCAAGCTTGTCTTCAATCAAAGACAATACTGATGCTCCGCGCTCAGTGAGACAGAACCTAACCATTGTGTCGGTTGGGTCTTGGCCAACAGGTACAGATACAATCAGCGTATTGGCATCAAACCAGTACACACCATTACTCTTAATGGAGATGATTTGATAGTCAGAGGCTTGTTTGACTGTAGATCTACAAGTAACCTCAGGTGAATCCAAGGCCTGCATAAATTCAATTGGCTTGGACTTAGCAATCCTCAACAAATTGTATCTAATTTCAGCAGTATTTGCATTAATGTTAATGCCGTAGTACAAAGCAATAGCAAGCAAATCATTGATGTCTCTGTCTCTTACAATAGAAACGGCATCAGACACAGCAAATTCTCTTTCAAGCTCTTGAGCAGCATCTCTCGTCTTGTCAACCAAAGAAAAAACTTTACCGCCATTGGCCTTATTCAATGGATGAAGTTCAAGAAACTTTTTGAGGTTTGGCTTTTCCTTAGGCACAAACAACCTGCCATCAGTAAAAGCTACTGACTTTCTAACTGCATTTTCCGATTGTTCATCAACAAAGATAGAAGGCTCATTGGGGCAGTATCTAATTTCTCTTACTGTATCCAGCTCTTTGTCGTAGATAGTTACACCCTTTTGAGGGAGCATAAACACTACGCCTCCACCCTTAATAATCTCATACTCAGTTGCAATTCGAACATCCTCCCTGCGCTTAAGGGATCTTTTGGCTGGGGCTTTAGGTTCTGGCATCTCCTCAGCAAAAGATTGCACAGGTGCTGACGGTGGTGCTGGTTTTGAAACTGGTTTCTGAACTTTAGGTCGTCCAGGGGACCTTTTGGTTTTGGTTTCCATATTAAAATGAATTAAGATTTATAGAATTTAAACAAGTCTTCGGCAAGTAGTCTGGCTTTACCCACACCAATATCCTGTGGTATAACTCCAAAACGACCAATATACCCCTTAAATCCAATTCCGCCAGGAAGAGATTGAATGTCTTTAACTGTTCCGAGCCTTTCGATTAACAGGTTTCCATCTGTTCTGGAAGAGGAGTCCTTGGTGAGTTTGTCGTTTAGTGCTTTTGTTTTTGCTGGGATAAACCCAATAATATCGCCATCTCTATTATGCATAATCATATTGAAGTTCTTGTCTCTTCTAATGACAAAAACATCCACGTCATAATCATCAACAACCTGACTAGCAACTTGAGATTTAGGCCACGTATATGATACTGTTCCGTTTTTGTTGTCGTTTGTT
>Ga0208644_1000438_pt1 | contig 35100 bp, 46 predicted proteins | sample VirMetDEL_Nov_18_FD_184517 | JGI IMG/M metagenome (GOLD analysis project Ga0208644, IMG submission 184517) | Aqueous microbial communities from the Delaware River and Bay under freshwater to marine salinity gradient to study organic matter... | ecosystem: Environmental > Aquatic > Marine >...
GGTCGGCTCATCAAGATCACTATCCTGCGGGCTGCTGGGCATCGCATAACCAAGGCGAACGCCCTGAGCGTTCCATTCAGCGATCATGGCATCCAAGCGCCGCAGAGCGCTCTCAAGCTGTTCAGGCGTGAGGTCAAAGACGTAATCTGCCAGCCCGATCTCGTTGAAGGCGGCGGTTACAAACTGGCGCTTGGTATATCCCATCAGAATTACCTTTTAGCGTTATCAGGGAGAGGCTTAAAAGCACCCTCTTCTGGAGCAGTAGCAAATACAGGAAGCCCACGATCCAGACGATATTTCGCCCAGTTTTCCGCTTTCGCCTGTATATTTCGCATCATATCAGGATTGGCAGAAAAAATCTGCTCCTCTGGAGTCGACAACAAATAATCAACTTCAGATTGTGTTAGGCCAGGGACCATTGATGGGACATGGTATTTTTTCCCATTCACTTCCACACCGATTGATATTTCGCTGCTCTTCCAATCAGGCTTATCCTTGCGAGGAAGATAACCAAAATATCCATTGCCTTTCACAGCATTATCAAATGCGGGAATTTGTCCGCCCCATTCTTTATCAGGCAAAACTGATCCACCGAATCTTGGACCATATCCTCTATTGGGAACAGGGACACTTACATCAGGACTGGGCGCATTGAATCGCTTCAAGATTTGCTCAATCTCGCTTTCAGGTGCCGCAGTTTGACTTTTATCCCCTTCGGCCACTTATCCCTCCAAAGCGTCTGCAATGCGTTCAGCCAGCTTCTTATCAGAAGTTCGCGCATTAAACGAGACTCCAAGTTCTTTTGCCTTGGCCTCCAGTTCATCGCGGGTCGGATCAGACACCTCGTCCACGGCATCTTCAAAGGCTTCGGCAGCCTCAATGATCTTGCCAGCGAACTTACCGGCCACAGCTTCCTCGTAAGACGGAAACCAGCCCTTGGCGATCAGCTCCTTGTACGCCGCAGCATCAGCAGCGCCAGTGGTCTTATAGGTGCCACCGCGAGGCTTCTTGTGCGGACCAGGAGTCTTGTAAAGAATAGTTGGGAAATCGGTCATGTCACTTCTTCCTCTTGGGAGCCTTGCTCGGCTTACCTGCCTTCTTGGCAGCCTTGCGCGCTACGTTGAGGGCGATGGCAACAGCCTGCTTGCGTGGCCGTCCTGCGCGCTCTTCCATAGCAATGTTCTTGCCGATGCTCGTGCGGCTGTATCCCTTTTTCAGCGGCATTCTATCTCTCCCAAAGGAATCAGGGGGCGACCGAAGCCGCCCCCGTCATCATTACGCCTGGTTGAAGATCAGAACACCAGCCATTTCGGGGTTGGTGCAGACCACGCCATAGAGCGTATCCAGAGTGTAGAGGGTCTGGAAGGTCAGCGGGTCAAACCGCTTGGTCATGACCAACTCAATGCCCTGATCGGTCGAAGCACGGAGCACATCGGCACCGGCACCGTCCGGCACAGCGTAACGACCCGGAAGCAGTTCAAACGCATCCTTGCGCCAGAACGGGTTCAGGTTCGAAGCCGTGGTGTTCAGGAAGTTGATGGCAGCCGTGGCCGAGGCCGAGGCAACATCGATGTTCTGATACTGAAGTTCAGCATCAGTGCCACCACCAGCACCGATCATCGGCGGCGAGATCGTCATGGTCGTGCCACTGTCAACCGAGATAACGCGGAACGTCTTGAGTTCGCCCGTGCTACGCTTGGTGATGTGGTGGACCGCTTCGATGCCGTCGATGGTGAAGCAATCGCCAGCAACAACGCCAGTCGTCGAGGAGACGGTGACGGTCTGATAGCGGTTGTCCACGTTCAGGACACCAGCAACGCTGTTGGTGGTCGCCTGCGGCACATACTCGACCTGAGCGCCGTTGGTGGCGATGGTCGGGGTCGCAGCGTTGGCAACGCAACGGTTGGCGTAATCGAGCTTGTAGGTCTCGAAGCCAGCCACGGGGCCAACATACGAACGCTCGTAAGCGTTAGCCGACTTGTTGCCGGTGAACGAACGGGTCGCCACCGCCAGGTTGCCAGCCATGCCGTTGTAATCGCGGCTCGACAGAGCGAGGTAGCGATCTTCGGCCATAACGCCCTGCTCGTTCATGATGCTGTCGCACAGAGCCACATCATCATAGTCACCGGCAGCGGAGGCAACCGTGACGACCAGAGTGCCCTGGGCAGCCGCAATGTCCATCACCGACAGGTTGATGTCCGAAGCGAGCTTCTGCTTGGCAGCAGCACCCAGACGATCTTCCTGGAGCGCGTCACGCAGTTCCAGAGCGTCCATCTGCCACGCCGAACCCTTCGAGAAGCCGAGGGTCGCGGGGACCGAAAGCTGGGTCATGGTGGAAACATCGCTGGCAATCGAGGTGCCAACGGTGCGATCAAACGACTGAGCGATGTAGGGCTGCGGACGCCAGATGGTGTCACGAGCGCGTTCCATCGTCACGCCGTTGGTCTGATAGACGTTGATGTTCTTCGACAGAATCAGAGCGTCGTTGAAGCCTTCGAGGATGTTCTCAAAGGCAACGATCTCTTCCTTGGAAAAGGCATTAGCCATTGTACTTACTCCAAATTAGGTTTTCTTGCCGCGCTTGTAAGCCATGACCTTTGACAAATCGCCGGTCTTGAGGGCTTCCTCACGCAAGCGTTCAAGGGTTGAGTCCACAGAACCTGAGATGCGTCCACCGCCACTGGTGATGGTGCGTTCAGGCGCTGCTGCTGCCTTACGATTGGTGACTTTCAACTGCGTCTCCAGTTTTGCAACCGCGAAGGCAAACTTCACGGGGTCAGTGATAGAAGCGAGTTCCTTGGCCTTCTTCTGGCTTTTGCCGAGCGCGTAGATCAGAACTGCGGGATTTTCAGAGCCTTGGAGAACGATTCCCTGCTGCGTTACGTTGAAGGTGTCGAGAGCAAACGCTTCTGCATCCTCATAGTCACGCACCTTGAGAGAGGCTTTCGCCTTCTCATACGAGTCCAGCTTGTCCTGCCATGCTTTAGCTTCAGCATCTCGCTGGGCTATAGCTTCGGCTTCGGCTGCATCGAACTGACGTTTTTCGTCATACCATGCAGCGAGCTTCTGCTCGTATTCAACGGAATCGAAGTCGCAACTTTCAAGCGTCGGCTTCTTGCTTAGGGCGACTGGCTTGGTCTCAGTCTCACTGGCATTCAGCTTGGCTTCGAGTTCACGGATCTTCCGCTCTTTTTCCCGATTCGACTTACGCAACTCGCGCACCCATTCCGGCGCACGGGCTTCTTCTTGAGGTGGCGATTCCTCACCTATGGAAATTACGACTTCATCCTCGTCACCATCATCTTCCACTTCGGCTTCCGGTTCCTGGGTGGCATTGGTCTCACCCTCGGCTTCGGTCGCATCCGTTTCGATCTCAATGGCATCGAGCGTTTCGTCGTTCTCCAGTTCTGCCGTTTTCATCATTTACCCCATCAACTCACCCAAATTGCGTGGTGGGTGGAACCACATTCAATGGGCGCTGCACCGCAGCACCAATCTTTTCAGCCGTCTCGATAGCAGCCTTGCGCTGATCGATGTCGATGTTCGAGAGCGTCTCCATCGTCTTGGCCTTCGTCTCTTCAGCACGAGCCAGACTGTATTCGGTATTGGCCTGAGCCTGCACTGCCTTGGCCTGCGCTTCAGCAGCCGCAGCCATCAGATACTGGCTCTGCGGATCGGGTTGCTGGCCCTGTGCCATCATGGCCTGCATCATTGCCATCTGTTCTTCCTCGGTCGGCTGGAGAACGCCGATCTGCACCAACTTCTTGCGGAAGAAGTCCTTGATGTCGCCAATGCCTTCGCCGTCCATATTCATGATCGCCATAGACTGAAGGATCATCTGCGTCTCAGGATCGCTGGTGACCTGCATCATGCCAGTGAGAGCGCGCACGGTTGCCTCGCGGCGGCTGGTGAAGGACGGACCAACGTCAACAGCCACATCGAACGTGGCCTGACTCAGATCGTTCTCATAGACCAGTTCGCCAGTCTCAGCGTCGATAGTCGGCTTCATCAGTTCAACAGACTGAACCTCGTCCATCTCGCCAATGGTTTTCATACGCCGTTTTTCCTCGACGTAGATGTCCTTTGCCATTGACAGCCAGATTTCACCGCAGCGCCGCATGGCCTTCGCCATGTTGGTCATGTAGATGAACGTCTGCATATCCAGACGGGTCTGGATCAGTTCGACAGCCTTGCCGCTGATGCCACTGGTCAGCTTCTCGGCCTGCTGGTTGTTGCCGAGGATCTCAGCCATGTCGGCTTCGGTCAACTGAAGCAGCGCAGCCATTGCAGGCGGAATGTCCGATGACTTGGTATAGGCAACCGGGCCGCTGATCTGCTGCTCGCCATTCGGGCCAGTGATCGGATTGACCAGCAGATAAGGATAATTGCGGATGTTATCCTCAGACCACATGACCTGATGGCCTGCAACCTGCTCCGGCACAAGGATAGGCTTCTCGACAGACGAGAGTGCGCTGATCTCACCCAGCTTGGAGAGCTGCATATTCTTCAGGCGCTGCGGATCTTTCGCCAGGCGCACATGGCCCATGCAACGCTCGACGTTATCCACGAACCACCGCTTCCCATAGTAGGGAACGATGGGAATGTTCTTGCCAGCGATATAGCCGCAATCCTCAAGGATGCCGCCACCGCTCATGATATACTTGTGAACCTTGCGCCGCTTCACTCGCTTCTGACGCACCTCGATGGTGCCGACAGCCATCAAGGTTTCTTCGAGCGTTTCATCCGCGTCAAAGTCAGCCTGGGTATAGCGTTCCTCTTCGCCTTCGATGGTCTGGAAGATGCGGATCGTCTCGCGCACTTCCTCGACGCGGTAATACTCCGCCACGAACACAACGTCAGGCGTATCCCAATCGAACTCGTACTGATGGATTTCCTTCGGCCAAGTGGTCGGGTCATCGTTCCACTCAGCCATGTAGGCTTCGCGAGTTACGGAATAGAGGACGAAGCAGTATTTCGCGTCTGACTTGTCCTGCTTTTTGGCATCAAGGTCAAAAAACACGGAGCTGTCAGCATCATAGATCGGCTCGAAGATGATGCGCTGCTTGTCGTTCTCGTCGTCCTCTTCATCTTCATAGATGGTACGGAGCCGCCATGCACCGAAGCCACCGCCGACACCTTCCTCAAAGGCGTTGTCATAGGCTTCGTCAGAGGTGCTGTCCTGCTCGTCAGCCCGGTAAAGGCCATTGCAGGTTTCAGCCAACTTGTCGTTCTTGGTCCCGTCCTTGGAGACAAAATCAACAGTGATGCGGTTGTTGCGATATTCGTTGATGATGCGGATGACGCTCATGTGAATCTTGTTCACTTCGAAGCGTGGCTTGTTCTCGAACTGCTCGCCAATCGGGCCTTCCCACTGCGCCCCGGCGATGGAATAGAAACGACGATCTTGCAGGCATTGCAGGCGCTCGTCCCGCATAGATGATTGGCAGCGATCAAACTCGTTCAGCGCCGCCTCATGCACATTGGCGAGGCGTTGGTCTTTAGTGAGTCGAGCCATCCATTACCACCTATTCACTGTTGCCAGAGGCTGGACTTCGACCGGCTTCCTAGGAGCCGCACGCCGACTGGCCTCGCACGCATATCTCAACGCATCTATCAAGTGATTATCACGATCTGCCAGAACTGGCAATATCGCGCCTGTCAAGGGGTCAGACTTGTAGCTGTAACAGGTCAGCTCGTCGATTGTGTGCTGGCATCGAGGATGCACCACGATGTCATGGGATTTGAGCCATTCGATGCCTTCCTCGATGGACTTCGGCCCTTTGACTGCCGCCATGATCTTGGGAAAGCCGTGCCGCTGCATATGGCTAATCGTCTCTGGCCGTGCGCTGTCAGCCACGATGGGCCACTTTTCGGACTCTGGCACGGTCAGGAATAGATCAGGCGTGTCCATGATCTCGCAGCCAACGCGATAAGCCTCGTGATCGACGTAGATCGTGCGGCCAATGACATGGCAGCGGATCAGGACGGTGGGATCGGTGGCAAATCCCCAGTCAGCACCGAAGCGATGGGTCGCATCTTCTGGGGCCTCGAACTCTTCGATCCGCCAGTTGCGGAAGACGCGGGCTTCGGAGTTGCTGACGTATCCGCCAAGCCAAACGTGCTTGTATTTGTCAGGGTCTCGGCCTCGGTCATATTCCATCTCCGCTTTGAGAACGTCAGGAAACCAAGGATTGTCCTTGTAATTGACTTCGGCAACGATGCTGCTTGGCGGTGGATTTTCTCCACGCAGCAGCACATCAACTGGATCGCTGGCCTGATTGGGATTCCATGTGAACCACAACTCAGACTCAGGCTTGCGAATGGTCGGGCGGAGCAAGTCAAGGCTGCGCTGGGACAGACTTTGCGCTTCTTCGCACCAGGCGCAGTCATAGCCTTCGAGCGACTTGATGGAGTCGCTGGTGTGGTTCTGCATCCCTTGAAAGATGATTAGGCCATCGCCATGCCGCGATTTGATCTGGCTCTCTTGGATCTCGAAATAGGACTGCACGCCAAGCTGTTCGATCTTGAGTTCAAGCAGGCGCTTGACCGACTGTGCCAATGACTTCTGGATCTCGCGCACGCAGACTGTGCGGCGCTTCGGGTCCATAACGTGCGCCTCAATGACTGCCTCGGCAAAGGCGTGCGACTTGCCAGAGCCGCGCCCACCATGCGCGCCCTTGTAGCGGCTGGGCTTCAGGAACGGCTTAAACCAGCGCGGTGTCTTAATCGTCAGCGTCTGTGCCATCGATCACCTGGCGCTGAATGCGATTGACCAGATTGCCGCTGATGTTCAGCTTCGCAGGCTCGTTGTATCCGTGCATCGCGTTCAGTTCTTTGACCGCAGCAACCTTCACGGAACCAGATCCTTCGCGATATGCCTGCACCAAAGCCTTGACCGACATCTCACGGGACCAGAGCTGCTTTTCTTGGACTTGAGATCGAAGCTCGGCAATTCTTTGGGTGATCTTAGGGTTTTTCATCAGCTTTGACGCTTGGACGTAAACGCTGTTCTCTTTCATATCCGAAGCATCATAAGCTGCGCGGTATGAATCCGCCTGCCCCAGACCATCAGCGATACCTTGGCAGAACGCTTCCTGCTTTGCTGTCAGCTTAACGTGAGGCATCGAAGGTCTCTCCCGTCTCAGCGTGAACGGCTTGCTGACCAGTGAAGTCCTGCCAACGCTTGATGATTACATCGCAGTATTTGGGATCAAGTTCCATTAGCCGAGCCTGCCGATTGGTCTTTTCACAGGCGATGAGCGTGGAACCAGAGCCGCCAAATAGGTCGAGAACTATGCAGTTTGCAACACTGCTGTTTTCAATTGCTCTTTGGCAAAGTTCGACAGGTTTCATCGTTGGATGAACCTTGGCTTCCGTTGTTCTATCGCAATGCCAGATGGTGGTTTGCTTCCTGTCCTTGACGCGAACTCGACCAGAACCTTCTTTCCAGCCAAACAGGCAAGGCTCGTTCTGTGAATGATAATCACCTTGAGACATTGTTAGGCTTGGCTTCACCCATTGGATCGTTGATGGACGCGCCTGCTTAAATCCTGAAAGCCTAAATGCGGAAATAAACTCAACAGCATCTTCATCGGTCAAGCCTTCGCTCGGCTCCGGCTCCAGCAGCCCATCGAGAAATTTATCATCGAAGCCTAGCAGCCCCAGATCGAATCCTTCCAGGTTCAGATCCTCGATCTCCGCTTTCAGCATATCGATGTCCCAACCAGCATTGAGCGCCAGCTGGTTATCAGCGATCACCAGTGCGCGCTGTTGAGCCTTGGATAGATGATCGAGGATGATGGCTGGCACTTCCTCCATGCCCAACTTGCGTGCCGCCAGCAAACGACCGTGGCCAGCGATGATCGTGTTATCGCCATCGATGAGGATTGGATTCGTCCAGCCAAACTCTTTGATGCTGGCAGCGATCTGAGCGACCTGGGCATCAGAATGCGTGCGGCTATTGGCTGCGTAGGGAATTAGGTCTGCGACTAAGCGCGATTCGATCTTCGGTGTCATCTCAGTTCCCGTTTTCGGTCTGGTTCTCACTCAATACATCAGGGCCACCATTGTGGCAACGTTCCAGCCGCTCGACCACCAGTTGAAAATAACCGATGCAGTCAGCCCAAGAATCAATGTAGGTCGGATCGCCATTCAAGATGCGGCTGATCTTGGAAGCCACCATCTCCAAACTTTCGCGCTGATCGGCTGGCAGCTTGGCCCAGTTGGTCGAGTGCCGCATTGCAGCCTTGATGTTCTGAGCGACCAGAGCAACCTCCCCGTATCCATTCTTGGCGTATCGCTCGCCACGTTCAGCGAGTATCTTGTCTATTTCCATGTCTCAATTTTCCTTCCCGTATCGGTAACGTCCGCATCGTCGGTAACTGGTAACGGTCCCTTAAGGGACCGATTACTTTACGCTACCGCTCGACGCCTTGCCCCGTTCCAGTTACCTTTTCAGTTACCGCTCATCAAAAAACCACGGTTTTCTGCCATTTTTTGCGGTAACTATAAAAAAGTTACCGGTAATTACCGCCCCTATTTCTTGCCATTTTTCGCCATCATCAAAGCGCCAGCGGTAACTGGGCAAATTACCGCCCATCCGTGGTCTTTTGGCTCGATGATTTCAGCGATTGTGAGCGCGCCGACCAGCTTATCTTGAACGCTCGGTTTCACATATTGCTTGGCCGATCTTTCGCTGATGTCGAGCTTCTGGATCAGGTAATCAATCAGCGCCGATCGTGAGATGTAAGGCATATCATCGACCACCTCGGCGCCTGCTGCCCACCACGCACCCTCAAACAGTTTGCGATGGCCTTCCAGCTTCGACTCCTTCTTGCGCTCAGGCGGAGCTTCTTCAGCCATCAGGACTGCGCTTGACACCTGTTCACCATCCTCGTCGAGCCAGCCCTTGATCGGGACGATCATGAGGTTCGCATAGACAGGCTGGGCCTCTTCAGCATCCTTGGACTTGCGCTGGACGATCTGCATGGGATTGTCGTTCTTGGCCGGGACAACGCTGATCTCGATTTCGAGCGCGCCTTTCCACGCCGAGGAACCGCGAGCGCGATGCTGGGCCTCTTCGGAAACGCCAGTATGATGGACGAGGACAACCGTGCAGTTAAACTCCCGCATCAACCCAGCGCAGGCATCGATCATAGTCTTTGCATCCTGGGCGCTGTTTTCATCGCCAGATAGGAAGCGATGAAGCGTGTCGATGCCGATGATGCTAGGAGGGGTTGGCAGAGCACGAATGGCCTCGACCACCTGCTGATAGCCTTCAGGTGTGTTGAGGTCACATCCTGCCCGACTGATCCACATATCAAGGTGTTTGGCCTTGTGGTGCTGCTTCCACGCTGCGACACGGGAACGCAGACCATGATGGCCTTCACCAGCCAGATAGACTGCCGTGCCTGCCTTGACCTTGTGTCCGTTCCAATCGGTCATGCCGGAGGCGATGTGTAAAAACCAATCAAGGACCACGAAGGTCTTGCCGCCACCTGATGGTCCGTGGACCATGATGAGAGCTGTCTCTTGCAGCCAGTTCTTGACCAGCCACTTGATAGGCGCTGGCTTGGTGCAGAAGTCATCGGCTGGAACGAGCCAATCAGACGCCGCTGGTTCGAGCAGGATTTTCAGATCGTGACCAGCGGCCACATAGTCGTTGGCATCGCCATCAATTGGAGTGACCACAACCCTTGCACCGTGCTTGGCCGAGGCTTGATCGGCATATTTCTGGCCTGTGCCGGAGGCATCATTGTCAGCGACAATCACGATCTCTTGCGTTGAGCCGTAGCGTTCACGCATGGTCCCGGTGACTGGGACAAGGTTCGAGGCTGAATAGGCAACCACGCAGGGTCTGCCGGTGATCTGGTGAATCGTAGCAGCAGTGGCGAAGCCTTCGGCTATGTAGAGAACGCCTGGTTCGTCGGTGGTTCCGACCATCCAAAAGCATCCGCCTGTTTGTCCTCCGCTGTGATAGAGTTTGCCGCCTTCGTTGTCGATGTATTGGAGCGAGGCGATTTTGCCTTCGGAAGAATAGAGCGGAGCCATGAGCCGCCCATCGCCAGTGATACGGATGCCGTTTGGCTCGATGCCTTTGCGCGCAAGATAGGGATGATCTGGGCTTGCGGCGAGGCCATTCGACCAGATCGTTTCCGCAGTTTCAGCCACGACTTCGCGCTGTTTCTTGATCTCAGCGTCCCGCGCAGCCTTGGCTTCGGCCATCCGCCTTGCGTGAGCCATCTCTTCGGCTGGTGTGATCTCGCGCCCTACGTCTGCGCGCCAAGTGGACTCAATGCCAGCTCGCCAGCAGCCGAAGCGTCCAGCAGGGATTCCATCTGAAAAGGCGACATACCAGCCGGATTTGTCGTGGCCTACCTTGCCTTTGGTTCCTGCGTTGAATCGGTGCATCTTGCCATCAAGGATGATTTCCTTGGGCGGTGTCATGCCAGAAGCCGCTATCGCATCGGCAAGCTGGACATGAGGTGGATCAGGTTCGATGGCTTTAGGTGGCGACCACGGGCCTCCGAAGATGTTAGTTAGGTTTCCGCTCACAATCACTCTCCATTAGCAGAGAGATAATCGTACAGCTTTTGCAGCGTCCGCAAATTCGGATTGTTGGCCTTGCCATCCCGAATGTTGATGATGGTGTTCGTGTGCAGCCCAGTGCGCGCAGCCACGATCCCAGGGCGACGATCAGCAAGCCCCTGCCGAATCCAGTCAAGTTCAACCATTTTCGTTCTCCTCAGTGAAATGTGATGGATGCCCTTTACATGGTGTGATTGGGCGTGTAAAGGCCGCAACACGCACCGACTGGATTGTCCGACTGGTGCTATTACGAGGAGAGCCGCAATGGCGATCAATTTGAAGAAGACTGGCGGATTGTCCGCCAATGGCGTGAAGCTGCTGGTTTACGGCCAGGCGGGCGCAGGCAAGACGAGCCTGATCCGCACTTTGCCGAATCCAGTGGTCTTGAGCGCCGAGGGTGGTCTGCTTTCCATTCAGGATGCCGACCTGCCTTATATCGAAGTGACCACGATGGATGATCTGCGCGAGGCTTACGCTTGGTGCAGCGACTCCAAAGAGGCCGCAGATTATCAGAGCGTGGCGCTCGATAGCATCAGTGAGGTGGCTGAAGTTGTGCTTCAGCACGAACTGAAGAAAAACAAGGATGGCCGTGCTGCCTATGGTGAACTCAACACCACCATGCAGGAACTGATCCGCGCCTTCCGCGATCTGCCCGGCAAGCACGTTTACATGAGCGCGAAGCTGGAAAAGAGTCAGGATGAGATGGGCAAGCTGCTCTATAATCCAGGGATGCCGGGTAAGTCACTGACGCAGGGCCTGCCCTATTTCTTTGACGAGGTGCTTGCCTTGCGGGTTGAGCGCGATGCTGACGGTGCAACCCAGCGAGCTATCATGTGCGATGGCGATGGTGTTTGGCTGGCGAAGGATCGGTCAGGCAAACTGGACGCGTGGGAAGCGCCTGATCTTGGCGCAATCATCTCCAAGATTGGAGGTGGGCAATGATAATGGAAAGCACTTTGGGAGAAAACGCATTTTTTGAATACGCACTAGAATTTGTTGATGAAAGAAGGTGGATCGATCTTTCTGATTGCGAAAAGCAATCATGGGAAAAGATAGCAAATTCAGTTGCTGATGTAATATTTGACACTCAATCCATTGCCATCGACGTAAGGAAGGGGAATTGGTTATGAGCCTGTTCGAGGATTGGCTTGAAGCCAAGGCCGCAGAGGCAGAGGCAGTTAAGCGCCGCCGTGCGATCGAGGACATGATGGTTGATGCCTTTGATGTTCCCGAAGACCTTGAGGGCACAAAGAATGTTGAGGCCGAAGGCTTCAAGGTCAAGATCAATGGCCGCATCAATCGCAAGGTCGATGCCGAGCGGTTGCAGGAAATTGCTGCCGAGCATGGCTTAGTCGATCACCTCTCCAGCCTTTTCCGCTGGAAGCCAGAGATCAACATGACGCTCTGGAAAGCAGCAGACGCTGCAATCACCACACCACTATTGGACGCGATCACGGCCACGCCCGGTCGCCCTTCTTTCACCATCACCAAAGCAGAATAACTATCATCAAGGAGTAAGAATAATGGCGTTTCTTGGAGAATCTTTCACCGCAGACGATATGCCGCAGTCGGATCGGTCCTATGATCTGATCCCCGATGGCTGGTATACCGCAACCATCACCAAGGCAGAACTTGGCATGACCAAGGCTGGCAACGGCCAGAAGATCGATGTCCGCTACGACATCACTGGTCCGAGCCACGAAGGTCGTGTGATCTTCGGCAACCTGAACATCCGCAATCCCAGCCAGAAGGCCGAAGAGATCGGTCGCCAGCAACTTGGCGAGATCATGCGAGCAATCGGTCTGTCGAAGGTCGAAGACACAGACCAATTGATCGGCGGAACGCTCCAGATCAAGGTCGGTCAGTCAAAGCCGCAGGAAGGCTATGAAGTCCGCAACGAGGTCAAGGGGTTTAAGGCTGTCGGTGGTTCCGCAGCTCCTGCTGCATCTGCACCTGCTGCACCTGCCGCAACCTCTGCGCCTGGTGGCGCAAAGCCGCCTTGGGCCAAGTAATCAAAACGTAACCGAAATGACCCCAGCCTTTACGAGGAGGAAGGAGCAAACCAAGGCTGGGGTCAAGTCGGATGGAGGACAATATGAAACTGCCCGAACCAATGAATACCATATCTAGCCTCATCGATCAATTCCATGAAAGCAAAGCCGAGAAGCCTCGTGGTCACATGGGTTGCAGCCTATTGGGCCACCACTGCGATAGGTGGCTTTGGCTTAACTTCCGCTGGGCTGTGCGCGAGGAATTTGAAGGCCGCATCCTGCGCCTGTTCCGCAGGGGCCAGAACGAAGAAGACATCATCATTCGCGATCTGCGCGCCATCGGGATTGATATTCGTTCCAGCCAAAGGCGTGTTGTGTTTGGCAGTCATGTGAGCGGAAGCCTTGATGGCATCATTGAGAAGGGAGTGCCAGAGGCACCCAAGAAGCGCCATGTGGCTGAGTTCAAGACGCACTCAAAGAAGTCGTTTGAAGACCTGCTCAAGAACGGCGTTGAGAAGTCGAAGTTCCAGCACTTCGTTCAGATGCAGGTCTATATGCACGGCACGAATATTGATCGTGCGCTCTATCTGGCAGTCTGCAAGGACGATGATCGGATATACACCGAGCGTGTGTGTTACGACCGGGAAATAGCCGAGAAGTATATCAAGCGAGGTCAGGAACTGGCCCTAGCTGACCGTATGCCACCGCCTATCTCAACCGATCCGACATGGTATCAATGCCGCTTTTGCCCAGCGCACAGTTTCTGCCACAAGGCCGAGCCGACCAAACACGCCAATTGCCGCACCTGCGCGCACAGCACTGCAAAGGCCGATTCAACCTGGCGCTGTGAACGCCATGATGGGCAGATCATACCGCCAGCATTCCAGCACAAGGGCTGCGACGATCATGTGATCCATCCCGATCTGGTGCCTTGGGATATGATCGCGTCCGAGGACGGTCACAGCGTCATGTGGAAGATTGGCGACCGTGTGATCGAGAACGGGCCTAACGCCTACAAGAGCCGTGAGATCGTGGCGAATCCTGCTGTGTGTGGCTCTGATATTGTTGAGGAGGCCAAGAGGCTTTTCCCTGGTGCGGAGGTGGTGGGGTGAGATACGGATCAGTTTGCTCTGGCATTGAGGCTGCAACTGCTGCTTGGCATCCATTGGGCTGGGAACCCGCTTTCTTCAGCGAGATCGAGCCGTTCCCGCGTGCAGTTCTTTCGCATCACTACCCTGACGTTCCCCTGCATGGGGACTTCACTACAATCGGAGCCGATGAATATGGACCAATTGACCTTCTTGTCGGAGGAACTCCCTGCCAGTCCTTCAGCATCGCAGGACTCAGAGGAGGATTGGATGATGACCGTGGCAACCTGGCGCTTGAGTTTCTTAGGCTTGCTCAACGAACGCGGGCCAAGTGGTTGGTTTGGGAGAACGTCCCCGGCGTCTTGTCATCGAACGGAGGAAGGGATTTTGGTTCCATTCTCGGGGGCATGGTCGAACTCGGGTATGGGTTCGCCTACAGAGTGCTTGACGCTCAGTACTTCGGAGTGGCCCAGCGCCGCCGCCGTGTGTTCGTTGTCGGATGCCTTGGAGACTGGCGAAGTGCCGCAGCGGTTCTTTTTGAGCGCCACAGCTTGCAAGGGCATTCTGCGCCGAGCAGAGAAAAGGGGCAAAGACTTGCCGACACCCTTACTGTTGGCGCTAACCAGTGTAGCAGGTTCATCGGAGACATAACTGAGGATGAATATCCAGAACAAGTTGCGGCTAGGATGGTTGCCTTCGGTGAATATGATATTGACGGAACGGCAAGCACCATAAAAGAGCGCGACTATAAGGATGCAACTGATTTGGTGGCTTTTCCCATCAATACGCAGTTGGGGCTGCGCGGCGCTGAAACTTCCAATTCAACCCGCGAAGGTATCGGCATATGGGGCGCTGACGATCCTGCGTTTACGCTTCAGCGGGCGCACAGTCATGCAGTTGCTACGCACGGAGGCGGGTTCGATGTAACTCCGACACTCACAAGCAATGGAGATGCTCATTCTGGTTTTCGTGATGAGCATGGACTTGTGCCAGTTGCATTTCCAATCAACACGCAAATTGGGCTTCGCGGTGCAAAAACATCTAATTCAAGCCGTGAAGGAATTGGACTTGGTGATGATGGAGACCCATCATTTACGTTACAACGAGCGCATAGTCATGCTGTGGCAACGCAATCTGCTGTCCGTCGGCTCACGCCAATAGAGTGCGAACGCCTGCAAGGCTTCCCCGACGACTTCACACGCATCCCCTATCGCAACAAGCCAGCCGAACAATGCCCAGATGGGCCTCGATACAAGGCGCTAGGCAACAGCATGGCCGTGCCAGTAATGCGCTGGATTGGTGAGCGCATTCAGATGGTGGAGAATCTGGAATGCTGAGAGAATACCAACAGCGCGCCCTCGACCAGCTTTACGAATGGTTCCAGAAGCGTGATGGAAACCCCTGCCTGGTGCTGCCGACCGGATCAGGAAAGAGCCACATCGTGGCTGCGCTCTGCAAAGACGCGATCCAGAACTGGCCTGAGACGCGGATCTTGATGCTAACGCACGTTAAGGAGCTGATCGAGCAGAACGCAGAAAAGATGCGCCTGCACTGGCGCGGCGCACCGATGGGGATTTATTCTGCTGGCATGGGCCGAAAACAGCTGGGTGAGCCGATTACCTTTGCTGGCATCCAGTCGATCAGGAAGAGAGCCAGCCAGGTCGGCCATATTGATCTGTGCATCATCGATGAGTGTCACCTAGTCAGCCATAAGGACGAGGGTGGCTATCGCACGTTCCTGGCTGAACTGAAGGAAATCAATCCTGCGATGCGAGTGGTGGGCCTGACAGCAACTCCTTACAGGCTGGGGCATGGCCTCATCACGGATGCGCCTGCGCTCTTTCACGATCTCATTGAGCCAGTCACCATCGAGGAACTGATCTATAAGGGCTATCTCTCGACGCTGCGTTCCAAGGTCACAAAGGCTGCGCTGGATACGTCTGGCGTCAAGAAGCGTGGTGGTGAGTTCATCGAAAGCGAGCTGCAGGCTGCAGTAAACACCAGCGACAACAACGAGCGGGTTGTGCGCGAGGTCATTGAACTGGCTGGTGATCGCAAGGCATGGTTATTCTTCTGCGCTGGTGTGGATCACGCTAAGAGCGTGGCCGATGTTTTGCAGTCGCAAGGTATCCCAGCCGCTTGCGTGACGGGATCAACGCCAAAGGCAGAGCGGGAGCGGTTATTGGCCGACTTCAAGGCTGGAAAGATACGCGCCCTCACCAACGCCAACGTGCTGACCACTGGCTTCGACTATCCCGACATCGATCTGATCGCGATGCTGCGTCCGACCATGAGCGCCAGCCTTTACGTCCAGATGGCAGGCCGAGGCATGAGGCCGAAGAGCCATACCGATCACTGCCTCGTTCTGGACTTTGCAGGCGTGGTGCAATCGCATGGCCCGATCACTGCCGTCCAACCGCCATCGAAGGCAGGCGAAGGCAATGGCGAGGCACCAGTCAAGGTCTGCGAGAACTGCCACGAGCTGGTGCACATCAGCGCGAAGGAATGCCCTGCTTGCGGTGAGCCGTTCCCGGAGCCGGAAGATAAGCACCGTCACCTCAAGCTGCGTGATGATGACATCATGGGACTGGAGGCGCAGGAGATGGCCCTGACAGGCTGGAACTGGCGCAAGCACACCAGCAAGGCATCTGGCAAGGATATGCTGGCGGTGTCCTATTATGGCGGTCTGAGCGATCCCAGCGTGGTCGAGTATTTCCCATTGACGCATTCCGGCTATGCAGGCGAGAAGGCGCTCAATGCGATTGTTGAGATTGCTGGGAAGGCGAACGTCAATTTCATCAAGGCTGATGCGCTTGAGGAATGGGCTGATCGGCTGAACGCTGGAGCGCATCCTTGGGCGATCGAGTATCGCCGCGATGGGAAATATTATCGAGTGATTAGGAGGAAGTGGAACAATGCCTAGGCCGCCAAAGCCAGATTTTCTGGTGCAATATGAGGAGTGGATCAAAGCTGGTCCACCTGAGTGCTGCCATACCTGCGATCACTATAGTGGCGAAGGTCGATGCTTTGTGTTCAACATGGAGCCACCAGCCGAGTTCGTGAACAGCTTTGGGCAGTGCGAGAAGTATGAGCAGGAGATTCCGTTTTGAGTGGGGACCGCATTCCCACTGAGCATGAAGAACAGCGCGAGGTGGTCCGCTGGTTCCGCCAGAAGTATCGGCCCATCCGCATCTTCGCCATTCCGAATGGAGGTTATCGATCTCGCGCCACTGCCGCTAGGCTCAAGGCCGAAGGCGTGGCTCGCGGTGTGCCTGATCTGTTTGTGCCAGCGCACAATCTCTGGATTGAGATGAAGCGGGTCAAGGGAGGCAGGTTGTCTCCCGATCAGCGGGACTGGATCAAGTATCTTGAGGGCCTGGGCAACACCTGCCTTGTTTGCTTCGGAGCTGATGATGCCAAGGCGCAGATCGATGCCTTTTTTGATGCCCTAAAATAATTTCGCACAATGTGCGTTTTCCACTTTACAGTGCATGATACCAGTCTATGATTTATCCACTGTTTAGGAGGAAGCCAATGCGTAATATCATCGAACTGATCCGCATCATGCCGCGAGAGGAATGGATTCTCGGCATCATGATGGTGACTGTGTTCCCAGCGATGTTCTGGGCTGCATGGGTGATGACACCATGAAGATCGCTCAAATAGCACCGCTCGACCATCGGGCCACGCAACGCCGCACACCTGATAGTATCTGGCCTCTGCGCCGCGCTGATGGCAGGACATGGGCAGAAGCCAAGGAAATCAAAAAATGATGTATGCAGACCGTATCCGGCAATGGGCCGCAGATCGTAACCTGATTTGTGGCAGCACACCGCAGGCGCAGTTCGTCAAGCTGATGGAAGAGGTTGGCGAGCTGGCAGAGGCTATCGCTAAAGGTAAGCCGGAGCAGTTCGAAGACAGCATCGGGGACGTTTTTGTTGTTTTGACAATCCTTGCGGCGCAGTATGGCTTTGAAATCGAGCAGTGTGTGGCGCTGGCTTGGGAAGAGATCAAAGATCGCAAGGGCCGGATGATTGATGGCGTTTTCGTGAAGGAGGAAGATGATGACTGAAGCAGTGCTGATAGGCTGCGGGTTTATGCTCGGCGCAGCAGCCGCTCTTGGGGATAGATACACCGTGATCGACCGAAACAGCGGCGAAAAAATTGGCGGCGGTCTGACCGCTGCTGATGCCGCCCACATCGTCCTAACCGATGACGGGCGGCAGTACGACATTCGCCCGTCTGAGGATGGTGAAGGCTTCGACTTGTGGAGTTGTCAGCCGGTCGCAAACAGAGGCTGGTTTAAAACCTTAATTTGGTCAAACGGCCCAGATCGCGATGCCGCAGAAACGGAGCTTTTCGCTAAAGTGATTGCCGCCAATTGGCCGCGCCACCCCGAAGTCCTGACTGACGAGCAATACGCTTTTCTGGAAAGGGAAAGGGAAGCGAAATGACAAATCGCCATTTGCGCGCCTAACTGAACAAGGGGAATTAACATGCCTAAGACCAATGGATTTATCGTTTATGAAGGGACATCCGCCATCGATGCCGCTCTTGGCTGGATGTGGTGGAGCCTCGCTGACGCGATGGACAAGTATGATGATTGGAACGACTACCAATGACTGAAGACGATGGATTTAAAACCGTGGTGCCTGACATGAACTGGAACTTCTCCGTGGGCGACAGGGTTCGTAAGGTGAAGGGCTACGAGTGGCCGGGCGTGGTCGTGGCGGTGTTCAAGACGCTGGGCGACAAGCCCCGCTATGTTGTCGAATGCACGGTGCCAGAGGTGGCAGGTGCGCTACATATTTATAATGGCGATCAGCTAGAGTTGGATCAGAAGTGAAGCAAGAAATCATCAACGAATGTGCAAGGCTATTTGGTGTTCACCAACGAGACATTGTAAGCGACGCGCGCTTCGGGTTCCTCATACCGGCACGGTTTGCGCTCTATAAGGCGTTACGGCTGCGCGGCTGGTCCTGCGCTCAAATCGGGAAACTGGTTAGTGGCCGAGATCATTCGACTATCTTGCACGGCCTGAAGAGAGCAGATTATATGATGGAACGCGATCCATCCTATGCCGCCAAAGTGCTGGCGATGGTAGATTTGAAGCCGACAGCCATTGACCCCGCGTTCCTGCCGCCAGAACCAGAAGCAGAACCAAAAGAATGGGAGAAGTGGTATGCCTGACTGCAATAGCGGAGTGATCGCACAAGCACGCCTAAACGTGGCTGAGAATTACGTTCAGACCTATCACATCAACGCCATCATGGCTGGTGATTGGGATAATGGCGAGCTGGTGAGCAGCGAAGTAGAGCGTCTACTAAAGAATCCGCCTTTAGCCGAGAGTGAGGATCAAGACGAGATCAATCCCGAATAAACATCTCTGGGGACACCATGACCCGACCTATCGGTCCCCACTTCTTGTGATAGGTTATGGACCATGCAGCGCGATCAGCGATCCAGCCGCCTCGCGCTGCATAGGCATCTCTGGCAGCTAGAGTTGGATGCTGCACCACAGTCACCCCATTGAACTCCTTTTCGTCCCGGTGATGCCGATGGCCGCAATGAATTTCTCTGCGCGTTGTTGCACCCCATTCTGCCGGGAACTGGGCTGCAAATAGCAACGGGAGAGCCTCATTCCGCACCTTGTGGCCGTGGTGGACACCGATCATGTTCTGGCCCCAGACATAGGCGTAGAACGGCAGATCGGAGCCATTCACTGTGACTCGTGGCTCGTCTTCAAAATGCACTGCAAAGGCATCTGCCAGCCATCCAGCAGACTCCTCGTCATGGTTACCTTCTGCGATGATTAGATGAACGTCCTTGTGCGCGCTCAAAGCCTGAGAGACCATGTGGCGAATGATTCTGATCGCCGCTCTGCGAATCTTCGGAAACCTGCTATCTGCATCGAGAACGTGCTTGTGCGCTGGAGTAACTGGCAACTTGCCATCGGTGTGCAGGAAGTCTCCCTGAATGTTGATGATCGCCATGCTGGCCTTTGGGCTGCGCTCAATCATTTCCGCCATTGCCGCCAGAATAATCCGCTCTGCAATATGGATGTCCCAATCAGCTCCGCCCTCTGGCTGCCAGGCATACATCCCCAGATGGTAGTCAGTGAACGTCAAGACGTTGCAAAGCTCATCGTCCACCATATCAGGAGCCGGGACTAGCTGTGCCTTGCCAATATCGTCATTGATTGCGGAAACAGCCTCTTTCAGCGCTTCCAGAATAGCATCATGCTTGACGCTGCTCTTCACCCATTGCCCGGAAGGCTTTCCCTCTTTGTTGTAGTAAGTCGAGATACCCTTGACGGTATAGGAATCAGGAACTTTCCGCACCATGTCATGCGCTGGCGAATAGCCTTGCAGTTCAGCTTTTTTAACGACTGCTTTATATGCATCTCTGACAGTTTTTTCATCAATGCCAAGCGCCCTAGCAGCACCTCGACCAGAGCCATGCAGTTCAATGGTTTCAAGGATCTCAAGCTGCCGAGCAGTGCAGAACTGCCTCAATTCTGGGTCAATGTGCTGCATATCTGCTCTAGGGGCAATCGTGATCGCAAACGCACGCCCAAGCGGAATTGTGCACCTCGACCTGCTTGACAGTCTCTGGTGTGTCGCGAGTGCTGTCGTAGCTGATTGGTGCAGCGATAGCGCAATAGCTACTTACGGGATCGGTCGAAACGTGAGCGCAGGCGCTCGTCACGCTCAGGATCAGGAACGCTGACAGCAGCCTCACCAAGTTCGATCTGGCGATTGATGGCATCGTTCATCTCCTTGATTGTTTCCTGACGGCCCTGCTGCTTCCAATGCTGCTGATCGAAGAAGGCAAAGACCTTATCGAGCAAAGCCAGCAGAGCCGTCAGGAACTTAATCATGCCTTTTTTTCAGCCAAGATAACGCCAACAAGACCAGCTACAGCAGCAGCCACAGCCGCAGAGGCGTTATAAAGATCGCTGGATACGCCAAATGCCAGAGCCATGCCGGACATACCAGCATAGGTCGAGGGCTCTTTAAGGCGCTCCAAAAGCCAATTTACCGCGTTCATATTATTTTCCTTTCGGATAAGCCTTCCAGGGCAGTTCCCAATGCGGACCATCCTTGAAGGTTCGCCAGTCCCCGCCCCATTGGATGGGAACATTCTCAGCCTTGGCAGCATCTTTTACGATGACAGCTAGCTGATGATATAGCGGCCAGTCCCAACGCACTGTTCCGCCAACCATAGGAGCCAGATCAACCGCGTGTCCGGTCAAGTGGCGTGAGTTCATAGTCTTGGTCGCACCAAGTTCCATTAGCTGCTTCTGGCGCTCTTTGGTGCGCAGACCTTCCAGCACGGTAAAGTCCAGAGACGAAAGGGCAGCAGCCTTGTGGACCACGCGTGCCAAGTCAGGATGCACACCAACAAGGCGCGAACGCGAACGCTGGCCGAGGACAATGCTCACTTCGATCGATCCTCTTTATTCTCAAGACGCTTAAAGACCGCACCAAGCGTATCATCCATGTGCTTGAAGCTGACCTTCATGTCCTGGCGCATCTCACGCATCTCAGTCTTGATCTCCAGCATGGCGCTGCGGAAATCATCTTTGCGGACATAAATCTCAGGCAGATCACGCTCAATAACGCGAATGTCTGCCTTCAGGTCTTTGATGGCATCCCATACTACCTTTAGAATCCAGCCCAGAGCAGCGCCAAAAGCCGTAAACAACCAGTTTATCAATTGCTGATCCAAGGAAACTTCCTTTACTCAAGAACATAAGAGCGAAGCATATTGAACGTCACTACATCAGTAGTCGCGCTTGTCCAATATAGCCTGAAAATTAGATCAGAATCATTGCTGTCTCTGATGGCTGTATCGTTCAGAGATGAAGTTTGCCCAACTTCATAAATGGAAGATGGCACATATTGAAACTCATATCGGGCGTTTGTGTTGTTTGGAATGTTTTTGATATTCAGCTTCAACCATCCTTCACGAACTCCAACGGCAGTAGGGATAGTGATCCCGCATAGCTTGGTCGATGCAGCACTCCCTTGCCCATGAAAATCTAGAGTTCCGCCAGCGTTTGCAGCGAACCTGATTCCAAGAATAATTTCCAACTCAAAAGTTGGAGAATAGAGAGTGTATGCAGGAATCCTGAATGGAATATAATCGCTGCCACCATATGCATTGTCTGCCAAGAGAATTTTAGAGGTAGTGGCAACTGTAAAGACATTGACAGGGACATTACCCTGCTCAAGCGAAATGCCATTATAGCTATGCAGAGCGCGCTGTCCGTAGCGTGAAATATATGGATTTACAGAGCCAGCGCGGGTGGTTGCATAAGGCTTGGCTTCCGAGAGAGAATAAAACGTAGTTGGATTACCAGCACCATTATCATCAGTGAAGATGCAGTTACCATTAAGATTGAAGTTAGCACCACCGATTGCCGTTGATGACACACCATCAATAACAATAGGAACATCAGTTGGCTCACCAAGGGTATTTTTCTGTGTGTGGATACGAGCTAGCCATTCAGCACCAATATTCGAGGCATTAGTGCTGAATGTGCATCCTTGGACATAGCAGACAACAAATCGACCAGCCTTTACGCCTTCAGCACAATTGGTGAAGGTGATACCGCCGCCGACATTATTACCGATATTTGCAGTGCCGTTATACTGGATGCCAATGCCGTAGATGTAGCACTTGTTGTAGATGCCATATCGGATCTTGAAGTAGCCGTGCCGCAACCACAGCCCAGTTTCTGTCGTATCGACATGGACATTCTCAATGAGCGTATTGCCATGCGCCCAGATGACGATTGCCCCATCAGCCCAGTTAGTGAACTTGATGTTTTTAATGTAGAGATTAACCAGAGCAGATGGATAGGCTGAACTGTCAATACGAAGCGCATAAACAGGTGCGCTGGTAGTTCCATCCCAAATTGTGGTTGGGACTTCTGAACCAGATGTGTTTACATTTGCGCCAAAGACCTCAAGTTTATTCTTGAAGAATGGCAATTCATCAAGGGCAAGGCCATTATCGGTATAGCTTCCAGCTAGGAACTGAAGCCTCCAAGTACCATTGAGAGTTTCAGAACCCATCGCCTTTACAATGGCAAATGCCTTAGCGACCGTCAGAGGCTGACCTGAAGAAAGGCCATCATTGGTAGCCGATCCAGATGCTCCAACATACAAGATGCTGGTCTGAGTATCATCAGGCTCAGGGTAATAAAGATCAGTGCTACGCTTCACAGCGCCAGGGCCGAAATGCCTGATAGAATGAAAATCAGGGATGTTAGCAGTAGTGAGATACGTTCCTGTCGGCCAATACAGAAATGCTCCAGATGCAACGCAACTTGCGACCGCATCCTCTACAGCAGATTGATCGCTGGTGACTCCATCACCAACAGCGCCGAAATCCTGAACAGATACGGATTCCTGCAATTTGGACGTAACCGTCCTATCAACTGCTCCAGTGTCGCCCTGATTATAGATTATGCCTAGCGCATTAGGGCTGATGCCAGTTCCATCAGGGAAGCTGTAAACAAGCGTATTCTTGTTATCCTTCACCGTTATGGAGAAGTTAGCAGCATCCACATAGACCTGAGCAGGAGTGCCATTCCGATAGATATAGCCGTCACTGGTCTTGAGAGGCTGGCTGGCTGGAATGGTCAGTGCAGCATCATAATAGACCGGAATCGGATTTGTGATCGGATCAAGATTGGCCGTGCCAATGTAGATGCTACCATTATCAAGAGGAAGCCCGCTTCGATCATAAAAGACCGGATAAGGAACTTGAACAGAAAGGGCGCTCATTGATTAGTCTCCTGCGCGCTTGTTATGCCTGAAATTTCTGTGCGGGGAAAGATCATCACTGTGTTTCCACCATAATAGCCTGCGAGTCAGCCTGAGCAGGCTCGCCGCCAACTTGTTGAGTAGCGCCCACAGCCAGAGCGGAGCTAATCCACGCACGCCGAGCCTCCTGCGTATTGAGGCCAAGGCCACGAGCAAAGAGACCGAATGGCTTGCTGTTCGCCAGGCGATTGATGGCACGGGTCATGTTGCCACCTCGTCCAGCCTCATTGACCAGATCACGATAGGCCGCAGAGCCGATCACTTCCGAGACACGATCAAGGTTTGATGCGCTGCCACGAGTTAAGCGCGCCAACGCTTGATCTAAGGCGAAGCCAGCGGCAGCGCCTGCTGGGCCACCAAGAAGAGCGCCAGTCCCAGTTGCAGCAGAACCAACGCCTCGCCTTGCAGCCGCATCCATCATCGCGCCAGTTAAGCTGCGAGCGTTGATTTCCTCAGCAGGGCCACCACGAGCGCGCCCAGTGCGAATAATTCTATTATCTGCATCTGCAATGCCCTGCGACACAGCATAGAGATTATCGAGGAAGGTGCGCTGGGATTCAGTCATATTGCGCGCCAGCTCGCGATAGACTGGCTCGTTTTCACGAATGCCACGATAAATAGCATTGAACTGACGGAATCCGAATCCGCCATTCGGACCAGCAGCTCGTGCATTGGCAAGAATGCCAGAGAATGCCACATCTGCGCGCATATCTTCTGGAATGGCTGCTATCAATCGGCGCAGATTGGTTGTGTCGCCACGAGCGCCTTGCGAGACAACAGACTGAATCTGCCTGCCAATGCCTTTGTCAAGATCACGACCAAACAGATTGGTCATCTCATCGCGTGCAGCATACATGGCTTGGAAAATCTGATTGCTGGCAGCGAGATCGTCTGCCGCATCCTGCCCAAGTTCACGAGCGACATGGGCAATGCGATCATCAGCCAGAGCATTGTAATAACGCTGGAGCGTGACACGTTCAGTGTCTGCCCACGGGCCAGTTCCTTTGTTGAGCGCATCGCCAATTTCACGCCGCAAACGATCCATGTAGGCATAGGTTGGCTGCTTAGGTGTTTCACCAATGCCAAGCGCCCGAAGGAGCCTGCGCTCCTGTGAAGTCATGGCCTGCGTGGCTTCCTCAATGCCGCCAAGATCATTGATGGTCTGAGCCAGCGCATCTTGCAGATTGGTCGCCTCAACACGGCTCTGCATATTGAGGTTGGCATTGACAGCCTCGCGCAGCTCATCGCCCTGACGCTGCAACGATTCCATATTATTGTTGAGGCGCGTGAACACTTCATCAGATAGGCCAGCCAGATCACGGCTAGCACCCATCTCGGTGAGCGATTCTTCAACCTGCCGTGCGGAATTGGCGACCGTCTGCTGCCATCCAGCATCGGCTGCGCTGCCTGGCTGCGAGCGAGCAAGACCCGTCAGATTGCGAAGCTGCACATTGGCGCTGAATACATCAGCAGGCAGTTCAAGGCCGAGCGATTCCGCAGCCTGAACAATGGTCGGATCGGCCTCAACGGCTGCACGCAGTTCTTCACGCGCCGCACGGCTTCCAGGGCCACGGCCAGCAGCACGACGAGCCAGCGCAACCATCTCTTCGCTGATGCCCTGCTGCTCTGCGGCGCTGGGAGCGCGAGGAGCGGGAGTTGGCGCTGCTGCACCAGCAGGAATGGGAGAGGTAGTAGGAGCAGCAGCGCCAACAGGGGGAACTTCAGGAGTGGGGGCAACGCCACCAGGAGGCACTTGAGCACCGCCACGAGGCGGAACAGGCGGACCAAATGCCTCTTGGACCAACTGTTCAACAGCTTCTCGCGGCGCACCGGTCTGCCCAGAGATGCGATCTATTACAGCGCGAACACCCGGTTCAATGAACCTGCTCGAAATTTGCTGTCCAGCCAACGTGCCAAGAGCGCCAGCGCCAGCGCCAAGCAGACGATCTTCATTGGCCTCGCCTGCGCCATAAGCTGCACCCTGCGCCACTTCGAGAGCGCCAAGGCCACGAGCGCCAAGACCAACTGCCTGAGCGCCACGCATGACAGGAATAGCCTGAAGGACCTGACCGCTTACTTCACCAGTGAACGATGCAACAGGATAGCGTTCGCGCAAAGCCTCTTTGCCAGCCTGAACAGCCTCAGCGTCCATTCCCAACGCCCCAGCAATCTCGTCCAGGCCACCAGAAGTTAAGGCATTGGCAGCACCGATGAAGTATGCGCCTGGGCTGGTCTCAGCAGCACGTCCGAGCACACTCTGTAAACCAGTGCGCCGACCGCTTGGGTCTGCGGCAATACCACGCCCCTGCCGGCGAACCTCATCAAGCTCTGCCTGACTACCAAGCGGGATGGTGCGATTGTATTCAGCGGCGATTGCCTGCAGCTGCTCAAGTGTTGCCGTGCCCCATGCAGCTTGCAGCCTGCTTTGCAACTCACGATCTTCAGGTGTCATGAATGTCTCACCAAGACCGGACGCTTCAAGCGGGCGCTCTCGCTCTTGTTGAGCTTGCTCTTGATCTCTTCGAGCCTGAAAATATTCGTTAATCTGGTCTACATAGCGGCTGCCGATGTGCTCACCGATCACAAGGTTTGGATCAATCCCGTATTCTGGGCTTTGCGCAAGTTGCCGATACTGATCACGAGCAGAGCGATAAGCGAGATTACGCTGCGTGATGATACCCAGAAGTTCACGCCGAAGCCCTTCACGAGCGGCGTCTGTAAAGCGACCGTCGCTCGCCCGCAGTTCTCGCAAAGCTGTCTGGACAGCTGCAGGAAGGCGAGCGTCAGTGCTTTGGATGTTGTCCATTTCACCTTGCTGAACTGCGCTGCCAGGGTCGATGGTTTTGGCGAAATAATAGACCAACGCGAGATCACCCGTGCCAGTCGGTGCAGTTCGGAGAGCAGCGGTAAAATTTGGAATAGCCTGCTCATAATCTTTAACAACAGGAAGGCCGCGAAATTCGGTTCTCAGCTCTCTAGCTGAACCACGAACTTCTTCGCGTGCCTGCCGCGCTTCGCCTTCTCGCGTAATTCCCAAGCGCTCTTGCTCAAGCCCAAGAGAAGTTTCCGCCCGCGCCTCACCGCGCTCTGCTCGCGCTTCTTGTGCTGCGGCTGGGTTGCGGACAACCACACCACGAGTTACCGGAACCGGCTGCGGCTGAGGTTCAGTAGGTGCATTGAGATGCCCGAAAGGATTTTGCTGATCAGCCATTACGGATTAACTCCCCATTCCCGCAGTTGGCGGAAAATCAATTCAACATTGGTGCCTTCCCGCGCTGCGCGATGGCCCCAGCTAATCAACTCTTCGTCGGTCATGTTGGGCCGTTCAGAACGCGGTCTAATTTGTGGTGCTCTTGCTACTGGAGGTTGTAGCGGAGAACCACTAGGTATTGATGTGTCACCCACAACCGCATTTACGTTGCCGTAAAGCCGTCGATACTCGGAGAACGGGCCACGGAAGATGCCTGTACCATCTGGCGTGGTCATTTCCACCATTGGATCAGCACGACCTTCGGCATACTGACGCGCCAGATTGCGTCCTGTATCGCTGGCCGGATCAATACCCGCCGCAACCAAGTCCTTCTGGAACGTGGTTAATTCTTGATCGCCGCCCAATGCTTGAGAAATAGTGCGGAACCGATCTGGGTCAGAGAACGCCAGCATAGTGCCGATCACTGTTCGGCCAGCGGCAGGATTGATGCGCAACGCAGCAGCGGAATCACGCAACTGGCGTGCAACGTCTGTTTCGCCAGAGTTCTCAAAAGCCGTAGCGTTCTGCTCCAAAGCTGCAATAGCTTGTTCGGGATTGATTGAACCATCAAGTCCTGGGCGAAGCATCGCAAAAGCCTGCGATCCGACATTGAACAAGGCGTTTCTGCGCGCATCGTTGAACTGCTGCTGTTGCCCCAAGAGGACTTCAGCAAGATCAAGATTGGCGCGCACCTGCGCCATATAGTCCGCATAAGTCGCATCAGGGCCGAGGTTACCAAGCACTGTCTGCAACCTAGTTGCTCTTTCAGCTTCGCGCTGCTGCTGAGCGATTGCCTGCTCATTAGCGCGACCAGCTTGGCCGATCTGCATACCCTGAACGAACTGCTCCATCGGAGAAGCGATGTTCAGCGAGTAATTGTAAGGCTGCGGCATTAGGATAGCCCTTGACCAGTGCGACCGTATTGCAGGCCAGCAAATTGCGCCGGGAGCGAAAGCACATTACCCCAAGCCTGTCCCTGACCCAAAGCAGCGCCTGCACGAGCAGCACCAGCTTGGCCAAGTAGATCGGCAATGCTCGTGGCCGTCTGCATTCCCGTAGAGCCGACACCGGTAGCGGATTGCTGGCCGAGTGTAGTCAGACCACCCAAGCGACCGTATTGCTGTTCAAGGAACTGATTGAGCAGGGCTGGACGATACTGCGCCAGAGCGCCCTGCACATTGCCGCCACGCAATCCGCCAGTGGCCGAAGCCTGCTGGAGCATAGCCTGCTCGCCTTGACGAGCCAGCGCTTGGAAGATCGGGCTGGCCTCCTGCTGCGCCACATATTCAGCCTGTGCTTCTGGCCCTGAGAGACCAACTGCCGCCATCTGCTCCTGCAATGCGGGAACACCGACCTGCGTGTAAGGTTCAAGCAGTCGGCGCATTTCCTCGCGGGCTGCGCGCTGTTCAGCCGCACCGAGATCAGCAGCGGCGACCTGTGCCTGCCCAGCTTTCTTGGCGGCTTTGCTCTGAATAGCGCCGCCGATCAGCGAGGTTCCGCCAACGATTAGCCCGGTTACTGGATCAGGCATGGTGCATTTCCTTCATATATTCCTCAAGGCTTTCGCCATACATCTTGAGAACAGTGTGACCGATTTCCATTGCAATTTCTGCGCCATGCTCGATCTGCACGGCTGCAAGAACGAGGTCGTAATAACCAGCACGCCAGACAAAGCTGGTGGCGCAGGCTTCGCCATCCCGCTCCACTTCGTCGGAAGCCTTCCATTTGAACACAGCCACGCTCATCAGAGGCACGAGAATGTGCGCGTTCTGCTGATAGAAGCTGCTCGAAGGCAGGCCGATCAGAGCATTCCAGATCACAGCATCAAGATCGGCGCGATCAATATCATCGCCATCCGCAACATCATCAAAGAGCTGGATAACATCCCAGAGCGCGATCAGCCAATCGGAGGCTTCATCCGAAAGACTGAGCGTGTCGGTGAAGTTCCGCCTAAGCCAGTATTTGGGCGCTTCTTGCGTCATTCAAACCCCTTCACAGGTGAGCCACCGGCTGCTCAATGACGCTCGGTGGCTGCACCCTATCATAATCAATCTTCAAATTCAAACTCGCGCTCTTCCCATGCTTGGCAGGAGCGCAGATCATGACAGATGAACTCGAACTTGGTGCAATAGCCACGGAAGCCAGCTTCAACGTCCCAAGCATTCCAAGGGATCTTGTCCATCTTGGCCTGTGTCAGCGTGCCGTTGTCGTAGTATTCGCAGTTTGAGCAGCGACGACGACGCGCCTCAGTCTCATCGACCTGCATCGCCTTGCCCAGCGCAGCCCAATACTCAGGATTGGCACCGCGCTCGTTGGTCGGCTTTTCAGGGCCAAGCATCCAGTCATCAATGACGGTCTGGGTGTTTTTCTTGTTCTGGGCAGCAGTGATAAACGGCTCGCTTTCACGAATACCGCCGAACCCTTCAATGATGACGACAGGCTTTTTCACGTTGTAATCTCCCGACCAGAGGCACGAATGGTAAGCGATGCGGCAGCACTGGCAATCGTCGAGATCGACGAACCGGAATCAAGAACCTGCCCCACCAATTCAGGGAATGTGTAAGTTTCGCCAGGGGCGATCATACGTGCATCTACAATCAGGTTGCTATCTGATGCGCTCCCAGCATTTCCTACAAGATTCACGCTCAAGCTCTGATTGCCAGTGCTAGTATTGGTAGCAGTGAACTTATCGATAATGCAGCGACAATCAGCCGCAATATATTGAGTTGTCTGCGTGGCTTCTGCCGTCTTGGCAGGGATGATGTTTTTAGATGTTATTTCCATTTTGCAAACACCTTAAGCTGCCATATTACCGCTAGTTAACAACGGCCATCCCATCGCATCGCAGTCACTGACCCGGTCGGGGTGATCCGCGACGTAGGTGGCTCGGTCGATGTATTCCTTGCTGGTGCCGTCTTCGTAGGTGACAACCAGCTTGGACTCGGCGGTGTTGAAGGTGATGGATTCGATCATTTAGGCCACCTCGTACATTGCTATGTAACTAAACGCTATTGCACCTGTCGCGGACGGATAACAGCGAATATCAAAGTCATCGTTGGTCGTGTTAACGACGCCCGCAATTACGTCTCTGTTGCTAAGTTTGTAAGAGGTGCCCGTTAATCGACCTTGGGTGGCGGTTGTAATGTTTGACGCAATGGGAAAGCTCATGCGAACCGCGCTGTTCGTGTTCGCCGCTGTGAAGGTGAGGGTGATAGACCCGTGAATGGTTACTTGGTTGCCAACTCGGGTGTAACGGTTAATCGTTGCCGTCGAACTGGATACGTTTGTCCCGTTGGTGATCGTCGGCGTATAGGTTCCGCTGAACACGTTGCCATCGGATGCTGCTGGGGCGGTGACAGCCGTGTGCTGAATACTGAAGCCAGTGCCCCCGGTAAGGCTGACAAGCGCCGCCCCACCGTTAATATCGAGCATAGAAGTAGTGGTCCCGGCGCGTATCGCGGCAAGGCGAAGCGAGCCGTTCTCCAGCGTATTGGTCGTGTCATCAACGTCTACGAGGATCGCACCGTAGTTGCGCAGCGCCCCCGTGCTGCTGTTGCTTTGGAAGTTCTGGCGCACAATGGTGTCGCCAGCCGTAGCCGTCCTATCGCGATACAAGTTAAACGCGGCGGCGATAGCGGTGTTATCACTGCTGGTGAACCGCCCAAGGCCGGTCGTCGTGGTCAAAACATCAAGCGGGAGCGCCGGAGACGCCGTTCCGATACCCAGCCGGTTGTTGGTGTCGTCCCAGAACAGATTGGAGTTGTCCTGCGAGTAAACGCCTGATGCACCTGCAAACACGACCGAACCCGCCGTGAAGGCCGTGTTGGTCCCCGTACCCCCATTGCCGACGCCGAGCGTGCCGCTAACGTGCGTTGTCAGGCCAATTTTGCCGTAAGATGGGGCTACGCCAACACCACCAGAGATAAGGGCGTTGCCTGTAGCGACGTCCGCCAGCTTGCTGAGCGCGGTGGTGGTTGAGGCGTAAAGGATGTCGCCGACCGCATAGCTGCTCTGGCCGGTGCCGCCGTTGGCGGCTACCAGCGTGCCAGCGACCGTGATCGCGCCCTGCGTTGCGGCGGAAGGGGTCAGGCCTGTGGTGCCAAAGTTGAGCGAGGTGACGGCGACGCTGGTCGCGTTGCTCCACGACGGCGCGGCGCTGGTGTTGCCGACCAGTATCTGCCCGGTCGTGCCTGCCGCCGTGACGCCAAAAGCCGACGCGGTATTGCCGTAAAGCACGCCGTTTGCGGTAAACGTGGTCGCGCCCGTGCCGCCGTTGGCGACGCTCAACTGCGTACCCAACGTCAGACTGGACGCATAGGCGCTGCCGTTCACTTCCAGCTTGTACGTGCCGGATGGAACGACTCCAATCCCAAGATTGCCACTGGTATCCAAAGTGGCGCGAACAGTGCTGGTACCACCAGCAAAGAACCTGATCGGTCCTGCTGCTGTGCCAAGAGAAAGGCCAGCAGTAAGGCCAGAAGTGGTCCAAACACCACCGCCATTAGCCCCACCAGTAATCGGATTTCCTGTATGCGTGCTGGAACCAGCCTGGATGTTGATAGTTCCAGCATCAGATACTGCTGCATAGCGACTAGCTGCGCTGTTTCCCGCATTAGAGTTGAAAATATTAACTTCTGTCAGGGCATCAGAACTGCGCTCTACAGAGAGATCGTAGGCTGGCAGATTTGTGCCAATGCCAAGGCGCTTGTTCGTCCTGTCCCAAAAGAGACTGCCATTGTTTTGGTTATAGACTCCTGAAGCTCCTGCAAACACAATGGAGCCGTCTGTAAATTGAACGCCAGTTCCTGTGCCGCCATGAGTAACACCCAGAACAGGGATATTCTTCCAATAGCCCAGAGCATTATCATACTGAATAATGTCGCCGTCAGCCAAAGTTGTAAACTGGACATTGCTATCCGTATCGCCAAGCACAGAACCAGCCGAAATGCGGATTGCTATGGAGCCACTGCCTCCAGAACCTGCATTGACCACAGCAGCGACAACTGCTCGCACATTGGGGGCATTGGGTCTGGCGTTGGTCAGTGAACCAACATATGCAGGATTGTAATATAGAATATCGCCATCAGCCCAGGATTCACCGACGCTGCTGCCAGTGGTGTTGAAGCCACGCAGAACGCCAGACCATTGGACAAGGCCGAAATTGTTATTAGGTATATCTTCAGCAGCTATACCCATGAGCCTAACGCCATCATTCACGCCAAGGCCGATGGAAGATGGTGCGCCAGTCATGACTCCAGAGGAGCCAACCGCACCAGTGAACATCACCAATTGGCCTTTAGTGATCGCACTAGTGGCCTTGATGAAAAAGAAATTATCCTCGTTGACTTTACCAGCCACATTTAGAGTTTGCTGGATATTAAGAGTGTTGCCACCATCCCAGAACGTACGCCCTATATGCGGAGCAGGAGTGAAGGATGTGGTGGAGTAATCAATATAATCAGTTGCAACAGATCCATTATTCTCCTGCGCTGGGGCTAATGCAGAGAGATCAACTTTGACTTTTGATTCTGAGAGATCATCGACTTCTGAAAACAATTTTTCAAACTGCTTGATCTGCTCGAAATCCTGCAAAAAGGACGCGAGTTGATCGCGGGTAAGGCCAAGTTTAAAAATAGCCATTAGTAAGCCAAAGCCTCAATCGTCGCCTCAAGTCTGGCGCAAGCTATATGAGCATCGCTTGTGCCTTGGAACCTCTGAATCCTCCAGTTCCTCATCCAGCCCTGCTGGAACCAGACCAGGCGCTTGGCACGCTGTCCGGTCTTGCCAGCCTTGATGAACTTGTTCTGACTCCAAGTGATGCCGTCCAATGAATAGCTGGTGCTGATCGTCGGATCTTCACCAAATGCTACAGAACCGGTCAGAGCGACCAGTTCAAGATTGGTGAAGATGGCACCGCGCCCTTCATTATAGACGATCATGGTGCTGAACTCCCAGCGCACAGTCTGTCCCCAGTGCGTGGAAACATTGTCCACGAAATAACCAACGCTGTTGCTCGTGGGATCACCGACAAGCCACCTGTCGTAGCACCACACAAAGCTCTGAGCGCGATAACGAGCGAAGCCTTCAATGCTGCTGGTCAGCGTGAACCACACCGGCTGGCCAAGTTCCTCGCTTGCCGCTGCGTCAAAAACCAAGGTGCGATCAGGCAGATGGATGTAAAGGTGTTGGTGCGCCTTGTCGTTGCGCGCCTCCAGTTTCACCAAAGCCAGTTGCGCTTCGGTGTAATCGAGCAGGATTTGATCGATCTCCTGCGTGCTGATCTTGGTCGCCTTGGCATTCACGCCTAGATAGATGCCTGGAGCCTCATTGAAGCCGCTGCCGATGAAGGCGACAGTCTCCATGTAGATGCAGCAACCTTGCGTCCCCATCACGCCCTTTTCGATCTGGGCACCTTCAATGCGCTGGAATGGGAACAGCTCACCGCCCACGTTGTCGAACACTTCGATGGTGTTGCGATTGAGCGCGTACACTTCATTGCGGAGTTTGAGCAACGCCACAACCGGATCAGGATCAGCTTCCGATGAGCCGTACTTGAGTGGATTCACAGAATACGGATCGCCCAGCTCCGTGACCACCAGATACTCGCCGTCTGTGGTCATGAAGTAGCCGTCAACCCAGACTACATCCAGCACCACGCCTAGATCGGGATCTGTCACCTGCGTGACGGTTACACCATCATAATAGAAAAGGTTTCCATTGGAGGCGATGGCCAACAGGTCGAAGGAATAATCCATCGAAACGTCTTTTCCATCTGTTCCAACGTCACCGAGGATCGTGACTGCGCCAGTGCTTGAGACCGAGCAGAACTTAGAACCCATGACGCGATAACACACGCCGTTCCAATTGATGCCGCCACGATCAACACCGGGACCTGTGCCGTTGCCGACAATGCCATCGGCAGGGCGCGAAAAGCCGTTGCTGATCCCATTGCCCTTTGGCACTGGCACCATGTTTACTGGATAGGATGTGCGCAGGTCTGGGCCAGTGTCGGCATAGATGCCATTCAGGATCGGGATCTGGACCATCTTACCACTTCACCTTGTCTGCCCAGAAGGCCGCGCTCATCTTGCCCTTGGCGATATTGCGTGCGTGCCGAGCCTTAAAGCTGGCGCGCTTCTTCTTCATCGCCTCAGATTCCCCGGCCTTTGGCTTGCCAGCAGTCTTTGCGCCTTGCTCACCGAAGCGGATCGTCTTGATCTTATCGCCTTCCTTGGCGACGACGATGTGCGACTTCTTCGGATGCCCAGGCGTGCGCTTTGGCTTGTTATAGCCGGTCACGCCAGCACGAGTGAGGCGTGAATCCTTCTTCATTAACCAACCTTCCAGTTGGTGCCATCGCTGTAGACTGGGACGATATTAGCACCGCCACCAACAACAGTCGCGCCAAACGTGGCAGTCGAACCATCGGTGATGAAAGCGCGCGTTCCGGCACCTGCATTGGTCGCAGTGGGAAGCTGGCTATAAGTGGTCGGAGTGGTCTGGACCGTGTTGGCTACAACGCCGTCAAAGTTCTCCTCCATGTAACCGAGCATCGTGGTCACAGAGCAGCGGCGAGCATCGCCTTGGCTGGTCACATACAGCGGGAACTGATCTCCGCCAGAGACCGTCGTTACGGTCGGAAGCTGATTGATAGTCGGCATTGATTAACTCCACTCAATAGGACCATCAGGCCCAGCATCAACAGGATCAACAGGCGGATAAACATACGGGTTATCCCAGCGCCAAGGCTTGTTGCCCTGACCGATAGGCATGGTCTCAGGAAGCTGCTTCTCAAGCGGGAATGTGGCGCGTTGCAGCAGAACATTATAGCCACTCTTGGCGATGGCCTTGGTATCAGGCGAGACGGTCTTGCCGTATCCCGGAGCAATGCGAACAGCGAGATTAGTAATGATCGCTTCCCAAGCGCTGTCTGGCACGAAGGTCGGCTCATCAAGATCACTATCCTGCGGGCTGCTGGGCATCGCATAACCAAGGCGAACGCCCTGAGCGTTCCATTCAGCGATCATGGCATCCAAGCGCCGCAGAGCGCTCTCAAGCTGTTCAGGCTGAAGGTCGAACACATAATCAGCCAGCCCGATTTCCTCAAAGGCTGCGGTGACGAACTGGCGCTTGGTGTATCCCACGATTAGTCCTCCAGAGCCTCTGCAATGCGTTCAGCCAACTTCTTATCAGAAGTGCGCGAATTAAACGAGACCCCAAGTTCCTTGGCCTTGTGTTCCAGTTCATCACGGGTCGGATCAGACACCTCGTCCACGGCATCTTCAAAGGCTTCGGCAGCCTCAATGATCTTGCCAGCGAACTTACCGGCCACAGCTTCCTCGTAAGAC
>Ga0208644_1000439_pt1 | contig 35098 bp, 52 predicted proteins | sample VirMetDEL_Nov_18_FD_184517 | JGI IMG/M metagenome (GOLD analysis project Ga0208644, IMG submission 184517) | Aqueous microbial communities from the Delaware River and Bay under freshwater to marine salinity gradient to study organic matter... | ecosystem: Environmental > Aquatic > Marine >...
GTTTATGCCAAGCGATCGGGACCACTCATCGCACGCCTGTCCGCTGCTGGCTTGATGGAACAGGATAACGAGAAGCGTGAGCAAAAAATGGCTCAGGCGATCAAAGCATGGGAAAGCGCTGTGCCGATTCGCAGCGACAACCGCGACGCAATACGCCCAGCGCTACACTACTTGAATAATAGGCACTTGGCCGCACGGGCTGGCGTAGACATCGCACGATTCTCCAGCAACGTATATGGCGGTCCAGCTATCGTATTCTCAGCGCAGGATGATGCTGGCAACGTTACTGGCATTCAGGCTGTGCTTCTCGATGAAAACGGCAACAAGCGCGAGCATAACGGTATCAGCAAATACAGCCGTGGCGTTATTGCTGGCAGCACCATGCGCATCAACGCTGCAAACGATGCAGCGCCGTATATCATCTGCGAAGGCCCAGAGGATGCTCTGTCTGTGCGTCAGGCTATAGGCTCAGATGCTCACATCATCTGCACATTCGGTAAGGCTGGGATGCAGACATTTGTTCCGCCACGCGGTGCTGATGTGACCATCTGCGCTGACCCTGATCTGGACATTGAGAAGACTGCTGACGCGCTGAACCATGATGGCTCTATCCGTGTGCATGTCGTTTCGTTCCACAGCATTGATGCGGCAACGAAGGACGCCAACGACTACATCCGTGAACATGGCGCAGAAAAGCTGCGCGAGGCATTGGCTCTTGCTAAGCCTATCGAGGAGAAGAAGGCAGAGGCAATCCGTGAAGGCTTGTCAGGGCCATCCGTCTACGACTTTTGGGACGCGTCTAAGCTGGAGCCACGCAAGTGGATTTACGGAAAGCACTACCTGCGCAAGTTCGTGTCTGTGCTGGCTTCCGCTGGTGGCGTCGGCAAGACATCCATGATTATCACCGAGGCTCTGGCCATTGCGTCTGGCAGGCCACTACTCAATGAGCCAGTGCATGAACGCTGCAAGGTGTGGATCGTAAACCTCGAAGACCCGATGGAGGAGATGCAGCGCCGTGTACTTGCGGCGATGAAGTTCCACAACATCAGCCGAGAGGACGTTGAGGGTTATCTATTCATGGACGCAGGTCGTGACTTCCAGATGAAGTTTGCGACGCAGACACGTGACGGCGTTGTGCCGAATGATGCGCTTATCGATTACATGACGCAGCGCATCATGGAGGAGGACATTGGCCTCGTAATCATCGACCCGTGGATTGGTGCCATCGACATCAACGAGAACGATAACTCAGCGATGAACACGGCAACCGCTGGCGTTCGACACGTTGCCGACCAAGCGCAATGCTCTATCGGCGTCGTCCACCACATCCGTAAAACGAACGGCGAGGACGCCACCATCGATTCTGTGCGCGGAGCTGGCTCTTTGATCGGCGCAGCGCGTGCAGCGCGTGTGGTTAACAAGGTGGCAGAGGATGACGCTATCAGCATCGGTGTGCCGCCAGATGAAGCGCGTGGCCTGTTCCGCGTAGATGACGGCAAGGCCAATCTGGCACCTCCAGCGTCAGACGCAGTGTATCGCCGCATGGTCGGCGTACAGATTGAAAACGGTGAGTGGGTCGGTGTCTGCGTACCATTCAAGATGCCAGACTTGTTCGACGGGATTACGGCACGCCAGACACGCTCTGTGCAGAAGGCTGTTGCTCTCGCTGAGAAGGAGCAACGTGCGTTCCGTGTTAACTCTCAGGCGAAGGAATGGGTCGGCGTTGAAGTGGCACGCATCCTTGACCTGGACCTAGACAAGCCGAACGAGAAAGCCCGCGTCAAAGCCATCATCAAGAAGTGGCTGGAGACGAAGGTGCTTAAGAAAGAGGATGTGCCTGATCCGCGATCTGGCAGGGACGTTCCATGTATAATCGTGGACCAGTGGATAACAGCAGAAGAGGCGGGGGAATAACCCCGCCATTTTTTTTTGCGCATCTGTGCGTTTTGCTGTTGACGGAATATTTCCGTGGCGATACGGTCTAGGCATAAGGAATGAGAAACACGGGAGATAAACAAATGACCAACTGGACAGACCAACTCACAGCAAAGCAAGTTCACTCAGCCCGTAAAGCTCTTTCTGCCGAACTGCGCATTGCAGATCACGTTCAGTCTCGCAGCAGCGATATTGACGGGTGGGCTTGGGTTGAGGTGTTTATTGGCCGCCGTTGCCATACGGTAACGCTCGGCCCCAAAGGTGGCATTAAATCGAAGATATCAGAGACTGTAGCATAATCAACGGGGCTTCGGCCCCACCCAACACACGGAGGACTAACAATGACTACTGTATGGCTACCATGCCCAGAATGTGACGGCTACGGCATCGTGGAGCGCGAGACATATCATCGCGACATGATCAGCGCCAAGGACGTGCCGTGCGACAACTGCGGCGGATCAGGCGAAGTGGAAATCAACGATGAGGACGATCTGCTTGATGATGACGGCTTCATCACGGTTTACGAAAGTGGAAGGGATAAGAAATAATGGATTGGGAAGATAAAGCTATATTCGCTGGCTGGTGCGTTGTGGCAGTCGTGGGGATGTTTGTAGCGATGTGGGTGGGGTGATGAAATACGGAAGCGTATGCTCTGGCGTTGAGGCGGCTACGGTGGCGTGGCATCCTCTTGGCTGGCAGCCTCAGTGGTTCAGCGAGATTGAAAAGTTTCCGTCTGCTGTGCTTGAACACCATTACCCAGATGTCCCTAACCTTGGCGACATGACTAAATTTAAGGAGTGGCCCGATGCCCCAATTGACCTTCTTGTCGGAGGAACCCCATGCCAGTCGTTCTCAGTCGCAGGACTTCGCAAAGGACTTGATGACCCACGAGGCAACCTCATGCTCACCTATCTTGCCATTGCTGAACGCTATCAGCCCAGATGGCTGGTTTGGGAGAACGTCCCCGGCGTATTGTCATCCAACCGAGGACGGGATTTTGGAACCTTCCTCGGGGCGCTGGGGCAAATCGGGTATGGGTTTTCATGGAGAATCCTGGACGCTCAATACTTCGGAGTGGCCCAAAGACGCCGCCGTGTGTTCGTTGTCGGATACCTTGGAGACTGGAGACGTGCCGCAGCAGTTCTTTTTGAGCGCGAAAGCCTGTCAGGGCATCCTGCGCCGAGCAGAGAAACGCGGGAAGAAGTTGCCGCAAATTTTGGCTTCTGCGCTTCAAAAGACGGCAGACAGTTAGCCTTTGGCAATGTTGAAAAAGGCTACGCATCGAGCCTGTCATCGCGGGAGTATAAGGGATTGTCATGCGGCAGGGATGGATTAACAAGTGCTGCAATACTCGCATTCCCATCTGAAATGAGCGCAACACAATCAGCCACAACGCAAGAATTGTCGCCATCGCTGTCTGTGAAGCATACAATTTCAATAGCAAAAGACATGTCTGTCAGAAGGCTTACGCCAGTGGAATGTGAAAGGCTTCAAGGCTTTCCAGATCATTACACAGATATAAACTGGCGTGGGAAAGGGTATGCACCAGACGGGCCTCGATACAAGGCAATGGGCAACAGCATGGCAGTTCCAGTGATGCACTGGATCGGAAAACAAATCCAAATGGTTGAGGATATGAAATGACAAACCAAAAGGAATACAACAAGAACCGCTACGCAGAGTTCAAGAACCGCAACTATCTAACGCAGGAATACATCAAGACGCGCAACAAGCGGTGCGGTGATCTTCGCTTTGGCACCATTGCTAATGTTGCGGATGGCCTAGATGAAGCGCAGACAAAGTGGTTGCTAAGCATTCGCCTCAGCCCAGATGACCCAGTGTCAGACGCCGTGGCACGCTGCGTGCATGACGCCTACGCAATGGGAAACATGTCCTACGAAGTGCGTCAGTGGATCGAGGCTCAAGCTGCAAGCATCGGCGCATCATTCGGCGACATCGTAAAGGCAATCGTCGAGGACGTATATGAGGAGGAACACAAAGATGGATGAGACTATTCTCAGGCAAATGATGGCAGACGCAAAGCTGTGTAACGCCCGCATCCAGCTTGAGTTCTTTAGGGAGGCGATGTGATGAGCTGCCCACCATGCAACCACAACTGCAACCAGGGGCGAGACTGCCCAGCGCGGAGGAAGAAGTGATGCAATTAGCAATCGAAATGCACCAAAGAATCGAGGAATTGGAGGCGAAAGCAAAGTTGCACTGGCAGAGCAGTCAGAGGATTGGCGACGCCATGTATCGCTTACACAAGCTGAAGCATTGGCTCGACATGGATCAGGAACTGTTTGATGCAATGACGGAGCAGCAGCAAGCGGATCACAAGTATGTCCAGACCGCTGTTGACGGAATCATCTGGGCGCTGAAGGGAGACAACCAATGACCACCTTTTTCACCGTTCTAATCCTGACCTATGCAGTGCAAGGCGAAGAATTACAGATGCGCATGGTCTATGAAACGGAAGCCGAATGCAGCGAGATGCTGATGCACGCAGAGGCGCTTGTAGCCGATCCGCTGGCAGTGCAATGCGTTAAGTCAAGCCTGATTAGCTGGGCGCCACGTCCACCACATCGACAAGCCAGCAATTGAGGCTTGTAGCCACACAGAATGCTCAACGTAGGCGCTGACTTGCAGAAATGGTGGTCGTGCGAGGCGCTTGAGTTTCAAATGTAGCGCATTAGGTAACGTCGTCAATCTGGCCAAAATCACCCACCCGTGAAGGGCAAAGCTGTCAGAATGTAGCGCCTCGCACGACATTGATATTGATACACGAAGGGACTTGCAATGGTGCAATCACGGAAAAACAGGAACGAGATGCGGAGGCTCAACAACCTCAACAAAGACTCGTCTCCAAACTATCGACGGCTCGGAAGCATCGCTGACATTGGCGACATGCTGACCGTTGGCCAGACGCGCTGGCTATTCGCCAACACACCGACGGACGCGTCCGTCGCCGAGACAATCGCAGGCATCATCATCGATGCGTTCAACGAGGAGGAAGAACATGCTCAGCGTAAGACTAACCGCCAAGGAGCTAAGTGAGGCAAGACAGATTGCGAACGGACGCTCGCAGCTCAACAGAGCCTCTGGTGTCGTGAACCAGAACAGGGACAAGCAGCGAGACATCGAATACCTCGGCGTGTGCGCTGAGATGGCTGTTGCCAAGGCGCTCAACATAGACGGAGGCGTCCACATACTTGGCGTCGATGACGGCGTGGACATGTGGCACGGAGACGTGGCCATCGATGTGAAGTCAACGTTCCACAAGACGGGCAAGCTGCTGTTCGTATCACACGACCACTTCAAGGCTGGCATCGCAATCCTCGCAACAGCGGATGACGACCCAAGCGTGATAAACGTCATCGGTGGCATCGGACGAAGCGAATTCATCAGAAGCGCTGAGCCGAATAACCTCGGCAAAGGGCAGTGCTTCACGCTGGCTCAGGACAAGCTGCTGCCCATCGAAACGGTCTGGCTAAAACTGCAACAGAGGCTGCTACAATGAAACGATACCGCATAGACTTCGACACTCCGCCAGAGGCAGGAACGCAGGTAAAGCTGACAAAGGAACTGACGCTGACGCTGGCCTCCTCAAAGCCACATACACGTAAAGATGGTACGGAAACGCACCTACTTACATGGGTCGCATCGGATGGTCGGATAGCCAGATCAGGCATGAAGTCGCACTATGTTATCTGGCAAAAGCTGCCAAAATAGCAATTGCCCTTAAGCGCACTCAAAAACGACACTCTCCACACTTCCACACCTTGAAAAAAACCATGGTGTGGAGGTGTGGAGATTCCTTATTTATAAGGCTATCGTGCAAAACAGCACCAGGCAGCCACCAACAACTCCACAGCACAAAAGCGACCACTTTCCACACCTTCCACACCTTGCAAAAAACTAGGTGTGGAGGTGTGGAAACCCCTTATTTATAAGGCGATCATGCACATCAGCGATTTAAGTGAAACGGCCCAGCCTGCTTAGCGCAGCGGCAAGCGCCCTCTGGCGCTGCTGAAGCTGCTAGCAGGTTACACATTAAATCGACCCTCGTCTAGAGTGTTGAAACGGAAAAAGGCAGTAGCGTTAAAAAGAGCCAAAGCGGCAAGCCTGCTGGCAATCATCAGCGTTATGGCGATGCAACGATGGGGCGAGGGGGAGAGGGGGAGGGGTTGCGTAAAAAAAAAGGATGCGAGGTGACGCTCCAGAGCCAGCTAGCAGCACTGGCTTTCCACACCCCTTCCTTTCCTTACGGACGGAAAGGGGATGTGGACGCCAGCAGCAACGTGCTGGAGATGGAATGTGTTGGCGAGGGGGCGGAGAGGGTGTATTGTGTTGAAGGGAGTTACGATGAAAGGGATGGCTATGGCTGCAAGGAAAGCGCCGACCAAAAAGCAGATCGAGGACGCGAAGAAGTTTGACGTGAGCAACACGGACTATGGGAAACCGTATTCCGCTGCCGTGTCTGGAGCGATTATGCCGCTCAATCGTGTGGCTATGGAGAAAAGGAAGCGCTGGGGCGAAACGCTGCCAGAGTATGTGCCTCCTGCGATGGCTATGGAATTCAAGCGGCTTTACGCTGAGCTTGATGCGGAGATGATTGCGGATAACGCGCCGAAAGTTGCGGAGATTGCGACGCGTCTGTGTAAGGGGTGGGATGTGCTGGAGAAGGCAGCGCTTGCTGCTGGGCATAAGCCGCTTCCAGAGGATGTCTTCGCTGTGCATCTGGATAATGGGAAGTGTGTTGCGATCTGTGTCAACGGCGTTGTTGAGCATGTGCGCAGGAAGTATCCAGAGTGGATCGTGTACTCGCTGGAGGATGCAGCGAGGATGCTTGCGGCGAATGCAAGCGCAGAGTTTCTAGCGGAGGCGTTCAAGGCGTTTCCGAAGGCAAGTGTGCAGCGTGTACGGCATGGTGAGCTGGAGACGCTGCTGGAAGATGAGATACCGTTCTGAGCAAAGGAGTAACGGGATGAAACGTGATGAGATTTTAGAGACAGCGGCTGAGCTTATCAGCGGTGAGCGTCAGGCGACTTATGGCAGCGCGTATGATTCGCACGCACGGATTGCGGATATGTGGGCAGCGTATCTGAATGGCGTGATAAAGCGTCAGCGCGAATTTGGCTGGCATGTGCTGAGGCTCTGCCCGACTGACGTGGCAGCGATGATGGTGCTGATGAAGGTGTCGCGTTCTGTGAATAGTGAGCATGCGGACAACTGGATCGATATAGCTGGCTATGCAGCGCTTGCTGGCGAGATGGAGTCGGAGGGTGACGAGTAATGGGAAAGATTATGCGTGAACGCATCAAGCAGCTCGATGAGCTTGGCGAGGAGGAGTTGTTCGAGCGCATTGCGTCTGGGATGACAGTGAAGTCGCTCATCCTCGGAATGGGGATGGGATGGCGAGCGTTCTACAAGTGGGTGGATGCAGAGGAAGGGCGTCGAGGGCGTTACGAGGACGCTCTCAAGCAGGCTGGACATGCCTACGCTGCACGTGCCGTTGAGACGGCGCAGAACGCAACGAATGAGAACGTGGCTGTAGCACGCTTGCAGGTGGACACCGACAAGTGGATAGCGTCGAAGCTGAACGCAGCGTATGACGTGCGGCAGAAAGAGGTGAACGTCACCGTGACCATCGAGGACTTGCATGCACAAGCCGCAGCGATGATAGCTGAACAGGCTGAGCGTGCCGTGATTGATGCGGTCTACGAGGACGTGACTGACGCGGATGGCGAGGAAGAGTGACGGCGTGATTACCAGCAAATCAGACATTGGCGGAAGCTACACGTCTGTGCGCGGGAGACGCTGCATCGCAGCATCGAAGGCGGCGAGGCAACGTCGTTTCGGTGCTGTGTTCAACCTATGCGTATCAAATGCAATGATTTCAACGAGTTATCGCTCGCAGAATATTAACATAATACGCATTATCGGATATTCGATTACTCCAGGTTGCAATAAGCCGCATGACTCGTGCCGCAGCGCAGCAAATACCCCCCCCTCGATTTGCGGGGCGGGGGTGCGTGCTGTGCTACCCCCCACACATACCGCTACCACCCCCCCCACTCTCCCTACGCCATCACGCCAACACGCCCCAAAAATTTTTCGCAAAAACGTCACAGGAGTAAACGATGGAACGCAGTGCGACCAACGCGCAGGAAAACCCATTCATCACGCTGGCTAAGCGTTACGGCAACGACCCTGTGCTGTTTGCCAAGGAGGCGCTTGGAATTGAGCCTGATGAGTGGCAGACGGAGTTTCTCCGTGCTGTGGCCGACCCAAAGATACGGCGCATCAGCGTTCGCAGCGGCCACGGCGTGGGCAAGTCTACCGCAGTGGCCATGGCCGCTATTTGGCACATCATTTGGCGCACGCCTTCGAAGGCTGTTATGACCGCGCCCACCTCTGCGCAGCTTTTCGACGCGCTGTTTGCTGAGGTGAAGCGGCTCGTTAAGCGTCTCAAGCCGCCACTCAATGATTTGCTGGAGGTGAAAGCGGATCGTATTGAGTTGAAGGCGAACCGTGCCGACACGTTTATTTCGTGCAGAACGTCGCGTGCTGAACAGCCAGAAGCTCTGGCTGGTGTCCACTCGCCCCACGTGCTGCTTATTGCGGATGAGGCGAGCGGTGTGCCTGAAGCTGTGTTTGAGTCAGCCGCTGGCTCGATGTCTGGCCATTCCGCTACGACGATTTTGACGGGCAACCCGACACGTAACAGCGGGCTGTTTTATGATACGCACCATCGTTTGAAGGATAAGTGGTATACGATGCACGTGTCGTGCGTTGATAGCCCGCGTGTCAGCGAGGACTTCGTTGAGGAAATGAAGGACCGCTACGGTGAAGGCTCGCCAGCGTATCATGTGCGTGTACTTGGCAATTTCCCGCCCGCTGAGGACGATACGGTTATTCCTGTTGAGCTTGTTGACGCTGCCATGAACCGCGAGGTTGAGGTGGATGAGTATACCTCTGCGGTGTGGGGGTTGGACGTGGCTCGGCATGGTAACGATAGCTCTGTGCTGTGTAAGCGTCATGGCCCTGTGGTGCTGCCATTGCGGACATGGAACAACTTGGACCTGATGCAGCTCGTTTCCGTTGTGAAAGCGGAGTACGACGCGGCTCTGCCACATAAGCGTCCTGTCGAGATTATCGTTGATAGCATTGGCCTTGGCGCTGGTGTTCTTGACCGTCTGCGTGAATTGGGGCTGCCAGCGCGTGGCTTGAACGTGTCTGAGCGTCCATCTAGCCCGACGTATCACAATATGCGCTCTGAGCTGTGGTTTAAGGCGAAGGAGTGGCTTGAGGGTCGCGATGTGCAGCTTCCGAAGGACGATAAGCTGTTCGGAGAGCTTGCAGCGCCACGGTATTCGTTCACGTCTGGCGGTAAGCTGCTGGTGGAGTCGAAGGATAGCATGAAAAAGCGCGGCTTGAAGTCGCCAGACCGCGCCGATGCCGTGTGCCTGTCATTGGCGACGGATTACACGACGATGGCATACGGTACGTCGTCACATGGAGGCTGGAACAGGCCGCTGCGTAGGAACATAAAGGGCGTTGTCTGAGTGTGCTCTGTGTAGTATTGTAGCGCCTGTGGCGTCCTCCCCGCCACTGTCTCAATGAGAAACTTGGCCGTCACGTGTTTCCTTTCCGCGTGGCGGCCTTTTTTTATATTCGGTTTAGTGGTATCTTCTTTGCAAAATGAGGTTAATATGCCACTGAAATCGGGCAAATCGCAGAAAACTGTGTCGGCTAACGTCAGCAAGCTGCGTAAAGAGGGCTATCCTCGCAAGCAGTCAGTTGCGATTGCGTTGTCCAAGGCTGGCAAGGCTACAAAAAGGAAGCGCAAGTAATGGCTGAAGGTTACACGAGCATTCGCGACATGTTTGACGGCGGTGGCCCTGGTCAATCTGGGGCGCAATTCGAGGGTGGAGGTATTCTCTCCGCTGTTGCAAACGCAATTGCTCGTCCGCTAGGCTCTGTTGACCGAGGTGAGCCTGACATGCGCACTGGCATCGGCGGTTTTCTTCGCGATGCTGTGGATGGTGGAGGCTGGGGTGCTTCTGGCAGCACATTTCAGGGCGCTGGCGGGTATTCTGGCCTGCTGAACATGCTTGGCGTTAGGCCGATGGGCGAAAAACAGCGTATGGCGGATGCTCAGGCGCGGCTTCAGCAGCAGCTTGCTGATCTTTACGCACGTCGCAGTGGTGGGCCTCTTGCTCCGATGACATCCCCGCGCCCACCTGTTCAGACATATGGTCCTGTAGGGCCGTCTGAGATGCCTACTCTGGCAGAGGGCGGTATCCCCAACATGACATCCGCATCTGACGCGATTTATGGTGAATTCCCAGCGCCATTTGGCGTTTCTATGGAAGCGCCTGCAACCGCTCCGCAGGGTCCGTACGTTGGACGCCAAATCATTCCGAGCGGAGGCAACGATGTAGCAAAGTTCTACCGCGACTTGGCTCTTGGCGCTGATGCGTACGGAATCCCAGCCTCTGGTGATGCTGGATACTATAACTACCTTCTGACTGGGCGCTTTTAATGGCAAAAGACCCTCGGATTTCAAAGATCGGCGCGTCAGGCTTCAATAAGCCAGTACGCACGCCATCGCATCCGACGAAATCGCACGCAGTAGTTGCTAAGAGCGGCGACCAGACAAAGCTGATACGCTTTGGTCAGCAGGGCGTCAAAGGTTCGCCAGACGGGTCAAAGCGCAACGAAGCGTTTAAAGCGCGTCACGCGAAGAACATTGCCAAAGGCAAGATGTCTGCGGCCTATTGGGCAAATAAGGTGAAGTGGTGATGGCTGAAACACAGAACATCCTTGATCTGCCACGCGATCAGTTCCTTGCATCGCTGAATGAGCTTGCAGCGCAGGGCGTCAATACGGATGACCTTCGTCGGCAGTATGAGCGAAGAAATAGCGTTTTCGCACCAATCTTTAATTGGGCTTCTGGCTCCGAACAAGCTATTGCAGATCAAGGCCGCACGACAGCAAACATGGGTTTGCTATCTAAGGAAGCTGGCACGACAGGCATGGATGCGTTGCGCTCCGTGCGTCTTGAGCCGACTAACTTCTTGGCGGGCCTGTTGTCTGAAGTATTCCACAACATCAATGCGCCTGTTGCCGCATCTCAGGGCTTAATACCTCAAGAAGATATGATGGGCCGCGCTTTTGGAACGGCAAGTACTGCGCAACTTGGAGCTACAGGCTCTATGGGTGCGCGTGCGCTTGATTACGACCCAAACACGACCAGAGTTTTTGCAGGAGCAAATTCACGTACCGCAAACTTGGATGCGCTTGCTAAGGCACGTGAATTAACTGCCAGACGCCGCGACCCAGTAGAAATCTGGAAAGAAACTGGATGGTTTAAGGGGCCAGACGGTCAGTGGCGCTACGAAATCGACGACGCTGGACTCGTTGTTGACCCTTACGCGACAACTGGGCATGGGCTTTTCCCGCCCAGAGTCGATCAAGGCCCAGAGGCTCGCGCCGCACTTGCTGGCGAGATGTTCGATGTGCTTGGCGCAAGCCCAAGCGATGTGTTTAGAGAAACTGGATTTATGCGTGACGCTACAGGTAAACTTGTTGACTTTGGCGTATCTGGCACAGATCCAAAATTGCTAGCATTCCCCGAATTGGCAGCAGCATATCCAGCATCAAGTAGTTTGCGTGCATCAACGTATGCGCAGGGAGATATGCCTGGGTTATTGGGTTATTTTGACAGAGTTGAAAACTCAATTGGCCTTTCTGGCGACGTTCCTGATGCAAAAATACGCAGTACTGCGGCGCATGAATTGCAGCACTTTATTCAGTCTCAAGAAGGATTTGCACGCGGCGGCGTTGCAGAGGTTGGTAGCACTGCGTCAAAACTTTTTGACACCATGTCTCAAGGACACGACATCATTAACGCAATTCGTAGCGGCGACGCTGCTGCTGTTAATGCTGCGCGGAATGCTTACCCTGATACGTTCGATATGTGGAGCGCTGCGGCTAATGAGTTTCCAAACGCTGATGCAGCCAGTATTGGACTATTTGCCAAGAGGCAGGCTGATGCAAATGCGACTGACGCATATAGATCGCTTGGTGGCGAAGTTGAGTCTCGCGCAGTTGAGCGTCGCTTAAACATGACGCCAGAGGAGCGTGCTGCACGTTTTCCAATGCTTGACTATGAAGCAGAGGTTCCTACTGACGCTCAAACGTTTATAGGCGTTGGCAGAGTTTCGAATAGTTTAATGCCTACAACCGAAAAGCGTGTTCCTGTATATTCGCCGCTAAGCGGCTTGCTGTCACGATAAGGGGTTCATATGGACTACGAAAAAGACGAATTAGTCGAAGAAATTCAAGAGCTTATCAATCCCGAGTGGATGGAAGAAGATGAGCTTCAGGGCATTGTTGCTGGTGAGCTTGATGATGCCATCAATTTCATCGACCAACAGATTTCTCCAGTTCGCGCCATTGCGACTGAGTATTATCGCGGCGAGCCTTTTGGCGATGAGGAGGATGGGCGCAGCCAAGTTGTGTCCATGGATGTGCGCGACACTGTGCAGGCAATCATGCCGAGCCTTATGCGCATCTTTACGTCGTCTGACCGCACTGTAGAGTTCATGCCGAAGAGCATGGAAGACGTGCCTATGGCCGATCAGGCGACTGATTACGTCAACTACATCTTTAACAGCGACAACGCTGGATTTTTGGAGCTTCACGCTGCGTTTAAGGACGCGCTGATCCGCAAAAACGGCATCATGAAGTTCTACTGGGATGAATCTGTGGAGACGCAGACATCCGAGATGTCTGGCCTAGATGACGCTGCACTTTCTGCGCTCTATGCCGACAAGAATGTCCAGATTGAAGTTCTTGAAAGCGAATCAGTTGGCGAGTTTTCCGAGGAAGACATGGCCGCGATGCAAGCTATGGGCATTGCCCCGCCAATGATGCACTCCGCACGCGTAACCTATCGCAATAAGATGGGTCGCGTTAAGGTCGAGGCAGTTCCGCCAGAGGAGTTCCTCATTGACCGCCGCGCCAAGAGCATTGACGATGCTCAGTTCGTTGCACATCGCCGCATGGTGACTGTTTCCGATCTTGTGGCTATGGGTTACGAATACGATGACGTAATCGATCTTGCCACCGACACAGATGATCTGGGCATGAACGTTGAGCGTACTACGCGCAACCCTGCCCTCCGCACTGTCACATCTGACCGCTCCGATGACTCGATGCGCAAGGTGCTTTACATCGAGTGCTACATTCGCGTTGACCGTGATGGCGATGGTATCGCTGAGCTTCGCAAAATCTGCGTTGCTGGCAATGCGTATGAGCTTCTGAGCGATGAGGCGTGTGACTTTGCTCCGTTCGCATCGTTCACTCCTGATCCTGAGCCTCACCAGTTCTTCGGTATTTCCGTTGCAGACGTTGTGATGGACATCCAGCGCATCAAATCTGTTGTTATGCGCAACTCTCTTGATAGCTTGGCCATGTCAATTCACCCTCGGATGGCAGTTACCGAGGGACAAGTGAACATGGAAGACGTACTCAATACAGAGGTCGGCGGTATCATCCGTCAGCGTTCCGCTGGTCAAGTTCAGCCGATTTCTATGCCATTCGTCGGCAAAGAGGCGTTTCCAGTCCTGACATACATGGATGAGATTAAACAGAGCCGCACAGGCATCTCTAAGGCCGCTGCTGGCCTTGATGCTGACGCTTTGCAGTCGTCTACTGCCTCTGCCGTTAATGCCACCGTAAACGCCGCTGCGCAGCACATTGAGATGATTGCTCGCATCTTCGCTGAGACTGGCATGAAATCACTGTTTAAGGGCATCCTGCGCCTGGTGTGCAAAAACCAAGACCGCGAGCGCATCATTCGCTTGCGCAATGAGTTTGTGCCAATCGATCCGCGCTGGTGGGATGCCACCATGGATGTGAGCGTGAGTGTCGCCCTTGGTCGTGGCTCTGATAACGAGCGCATGATGATGCTGCGTCAGCTTGGCGAGATGCAAAAAGAAGCCATCGCGCAGATGGGTCCGAACAATCCGCTCACCGACATGCGCAAGCTATACAATACGCTTGCAGAAATGACCAAGCTGGCTGGCTTCAAGGATACGCAGAAATTCTGGTCCGATCCTGCCGATTTCACACCTCCACCACCGCAACCGCAGAAGCCAGATGTCAATGAACAGCTTATCGCAGTTCAAATCCAGCAAATCCAAGCTGACATCCAGAAGAAAGCCGCTGAGCTTTCGCTGGAGCGTGAGAAGATGATGATGGAAGATGATCGGAAGCGCGATGAAGCGGAAATGGACCTTTACGTCAAAGCTGCTGAATTTAAGGCTAAATATGGCACGCAGTTGCAAGTGGAAGAGATTAAAAAATCCACAGCGATTGCGCGTGAGACGATGAAGGCTCAAGCGGAAATGATCAAAGAGGCTGTTCGTGGAGAATAAGTCAAAGGATGAGGTCTTGCGGGATGCCCGCGAGGCCAAACGTCTTCTAGATGACGCTGATCTAAAGCGTTTCCTAGATGAGTTGGAGCGAGACATCTTTGCCTCGTTCCTGCAAGTGGAGGCTGGCGATGTCAGTGAGTTGACCAAGATACATGGTCAGCAATCTGGCGTTGAAGCTATTCGAAGGAAACTGCGCTCACTGGTTGATAACGGGATAGTTGAAAACCATAGCGCAAAATGACATAATGGAGTCTAGCAATGTCAGACAACGGCAATCCACTCGGAACCGATCTGCAAAGCGCACAAGAAGCAATTAGCGCTCTCATGGCACCCTTGGAAGAGGATAATGCTGCGGAGGCTGATGCGCAGGGCGAAGCCCTAGGTGAAGCTGAAGAGTTTGAGGCAGAAGCTGAAGACTATGATGCTTCCGAGCCTGAAGATGATGAGTATTCTGAAGGTGATGACGAAGAGGAACTTGGCGAAGATAAACTCTACACGGTTAAAATCCGTGGCGAGGAACAGCAAGTCACCCTCGACGAATTACTGAATGGGTATCAGCGTCAGAAGGATTATACGCATAAATCTATGGAGCTTGCTGAACAGCGTAAGGCTATTCAGTCGCTCGAAGAACAGATTGATGCGGAACGCGCACAATATGCGCAATTGCTGCCACAGTTGCAGGCGCAACTACAGCAGCAGCTACAAGCCGAACCCGACTGGGACACTCTGTATGAACAGAACCCCATCGAAGCCACAAAGCTGGAGCGTCAATGGCGTAAAGCCGCAGAGATGCGTCAGCAGCAGCTACAGGCAGTCGAAGCCGAACAGCAGCGTCTCAAGCAGGTTAATGATGAGAAGCTACATCGTGCTATGGCGGCCCATCGCGAGGCTGAAGGTAAGCGTTTGCTCGAAGTCGTGCCTGAGTGGCGCGACCAGAATGTCTACAAGAAAGAGGCCGCAGAAATTCGCGACTTCCTGATTGGAAATGGCTTCTCTGAGCAAGACGTTGACAACATCAGCAGCGCGGCAGTCATTCGCATGGCGCGAAATGCAATGCTCTATGAGCGTGGCATTTCCAAAGTGCAGAAGGCCAAGGCGCAACCGTCTAAAGGCCCGAAAGTAATGAAGGCTGGCACAAGTGGTAATCAGGCTCGTAAACGCAGTGCAGCGGAAAAAGCGCAACAGCGCCTAAAGCAAAGCGGTCGTGTAGCAGACGCTGCCGATCTAATCCAAAGCCTACTATAAGGGGATACTCCTATGGCAATCGTGACCAATACCTTCACCACTTACGACGCTAAAGGCGTTCGTGAAGAGCTGAGCAATGTTATTGCTAACATTTCTCCCGAAGAAACTCCGTTCCAGTCGAACGTAGGTTCCGAGAACATCTCGAACACCTTCTTCGAATGGCAGACTGACGCTCTTGCAGCGACTTCGACCACTCCAGTCATCAACGGTGACGACGTTACTTCGTTCGATTCGACTGCTGCGACAACTCGCCTCGGCAATTACACTCACATCCGACGTCGTACCCTCGTACTTGCTGACAACCTCGAAGTTGTTAACAAGGCTGGCCGCCAGTCCGAACTAGCTTACCAAATGGCGAAGCGGGGCAAAGAGTTGAAGCGCGATATTGAGGCAGTTTTGCTGTCGTCCAATGCACGCGTAGCTGGCAACTCCTCCACTGCTTCGGAAACCGCTGGTCTTCCTTCGTGGATCGCTGCGAACGTAAACGCAGCAGGCGACGCAACCGAAGCAACTGGTGACGGCACCGATGCACGTACCGACGGTACTCAGCGCGACTTCACCGAAGCAATGCTGAAGGACGCTATGCAGCAGGCTTGGGCTGCTGGTGGTTCGCCTTCCGTGCTGATGGTTGGCCCGCACAACAAGCAGGTTGTATCGACCTTCACTGGTATCGCACAGCAGCGCTATCAGGCTCCGTCGAACGCACCGACCACCATTATTGGCGCTGCCGACGTATATCTGTCCGATTTTGGCTCGGTTTCTGTGATTCCTAACCGATTCCAGCGTGATCGTGATGCCTTCGTACTCGACCCTGAATACGCATCGGTCTGCTACCTGCGTCCGATCCAGTCGGTTGATCTGGCGAAAACTGGTGACGCTGAGAAGAAAATGCTCATCGCAGAATTCGGCCTCCGCGTTGAAGCACCGACTGCACACGCAGCAATCTACGACCTTACCACTTCGTAAGGTTAGCAAAACACAGGGTCGCCTTCGGGCGGCCCTTTCTCGCTTTGGGAGGCACGCATGAAAAGAGTTATCAGCACTGACCCGCTGACAGGAATTACCACCTACTGGATTGTTGACCCGCAAACGGGTGCAGTGACTATTCAGTCGGAGCAAAAGGCAGAAGCCGTTCTAGAGGCAAACAAGCGTTCTTACGCAGGTATTAATGCTAAAGAGCGGCACGGAGATATGTCGCGTGTAGCGTCAATACCATTAAACGTGTATTATGACCTCAAGCGAAAAGGCATCGTTGACGACCCAGTAGCATTCAAGCGCTGGCTCAACGATTCAGAAAACCGAGTATTCAGGACCAGAGGCGGAACTGTATGAGCATTACCAACTACAGCGAGCTTAAAAGCGCCATTGCTGACTGGCTTCTACGGGATGACCTAACATCGGTCATCCCTACATTCATTTCTCTGGCCGAGGCTCAGTTTAACCGAGAGATTCGTGACTACCGTATGGTGAAGCGTTCAACCGCACAGGTTGATACTGAATATTTTGTCCCGCCATCAGACTGGCTGGAAAACATTCGCTTCCAGCTTAACACTACGCCAGCAACCGTCTTGGATTTTGTTTCTCCCGACCAAATGTCGGAAGAGGAAGCGCGTCGCGGTTCCGTCGGCAAGCCGATCTATTTCACCATGATCGGAAGCGACTTCCAGATCATGCCTATTCCAGACACAGCATATGACGCTGAGCTTGTTTACTACTCGAAGATTGCAGCGCTATCTGACAGCAATACCACAAACTGGCTGCTGACAAACTCGCCAGACATCTACCTTTACGGCGCTCTGATGCAGGCGGCTCCATACCTCAATGACGATCAGCGCATCCAAGTTTGGAGCGGTCTGTATCGTCAAGGTATTGAGGCGATGCGCATCCAGAGCGACAGAGCGAAAATCGGCGCATCATCGTTGCGCATGAAAGCGAAGGCGATGGCGTAATGGACGCGAACAAGATGCTTCTTAGCGTTGCGACTGCGGTTGTCGTTTCAATGCTGGGGTGGAGTGCTAAAACCACACTTGAGTTGCAACTTGCTGTGCAGCGTCTTGAGATTATTCTCCTAGATGATGCCATGACGAAGTGAGGGCATCATGGGAAGCGTTCAATTGACACACGAAGAGCTTGAAGCAATGCTTGACCGCGCAGCTAAGAAAGGCGCACGTGCGGCTCTTGAGGAGCTTGGGCTTCACGATGACCGTGCTAGCAGAGACATCGATGAGCTTCGCGGCCTGCTTGTATCATGGCGTGATACGCGAAAGGCAATCTGGGCAACGTCAGTAAAGATAATCACCACTGGCACGCTGCTGTTTATAGCTGGAGCGGTGTGGGTGTCTCTGAAAGACAAAGTTGGCCAGTGATTAAAAGGAAGCAGATAGGGATTGGAAAAGCTGGTGAGTTTTTTGCGGCCTATGTGCTTCAAGATGCGGGTGCAGACGTTCACATCCTGAACGGAGAATATGACCTACTCGTAACTGTGAATGGTGAGCTTCGTAAGGTTGAGGTGAAGGCGTCATGGTCAAGGCGAAACGGAAACAGATATACATTCTACAAGGGAAAGTCTTCGGCTGAATACTTCGTATTGGTGGCAATGGATACGAGGCTAATCCGCATACTCTCGCGAAGTGATATGGGGACTGGATCGACGCTGCACGTAAAATCGTCAGAATTCAGCGAGTTTAACCAGTCGAACGACATCGCTGAGTTTATGGAAAGCAAGGAGCATATAGATGCGCCCACTACATGAAATTATCATTCACTGCACCGACACTCGCCCTAACTGGTGGGCAGATAAGTCTGCACAGCAAAAGGTGGACGAGGTTCGCCGCTGGCATGTGCAAGATCGTGGATGGAGTGACATCGGTTATCACTTCCTCATTGATCGTGACGGGACTGTCATTGAGGGTCGTCCGCTTGAGCGTGTAGGCGCACACACAAAAGGCAAAAACACTGGCACCATTGGCATTAGCCTCTTTGGCGGCCACGGTGGCGCTGCAAACGACGACTTCCTAGACAACTTTACGGAAGATCAGGAACGCGCACTGCGCACTTTGATCCGCAAGCTGCAAGACGATTACCCAAGTATTACAAGCATCTCAGGGCATAACCAGTGGGCAGCAAAAGCATGCCCTACGTTTAGCGTCCCAGCGTGGCTTGAGGGTGCGCGCAAAGTGAAGGCTGCCCCTATCGTTGAGGAGCAACCATCTGGTGGCATCATCGCATTGATCTTCCGTCTGCTGTTTGGAGGCACAAAATGAACTACGCACCAATCGCTCGCATCATCATTCGCTATGGCGTGGGGCTTCTTATTGGCGCGGCTCAGGCTGATGTGCTGGCCGCTGATGCTGATGTCGTTACCTTAGTGGCTCTGGCTATAGGCGCAGCCGTTGAGTTGGCGTATACTATCGCGAAACGCAAAGGGAGCGCCACGTAATGCTATTACGCCTCAAGATATATGCAGCAGCCTTCGCAGCATTCGCAGCCGCTTTGGTGGCTGTGTACTTTAAGGGGCGTAAAGAGGCAAAGACGAAGCTCTCTGCGGAAATACAGCAGGCACGGTTAGATGCCGTCCTCAAGGCAAACGAGGTGAAGCATGAAGTTGATTCGTGGGACGATTCTCGCCTTATTGACGTTGCCCGTGGCTGGGTGCGCGATAAACGCGAATAGCTATTGCGATATAGCCTCCCCGCTATATTTCGATAGCAACGATGTCATTGATAATTTAGCCAGAGACGACATTCGTCTGCTGGAGGGCATTGTTAAGCATAATGAGACGTGGGGTCGCATTTGTAAGTGAATTGCGATATTATCGCGTAAAATCTACAGGAGTTACTGATGTCTCTTACCAATACCTTCGAAACCCGCACACTTCAGTGGCTCTTTGATGACGCCGCTGTTACCCGCCCAACTGCTTGGTATGTCGGCCTTTACACGGCTGCTCCGTCCGATACAGGCGGCGGAACTGAGGTGTCTGGAGGTTCCTATGCACGCAAATCTGTCAGCTTCACAATCTCTGGCGACACTGCATCGAACAGCGCAGCGGTTGAGTTTGACGCGGCTACCGCATCGTGGGGAACAATCACCTACGCTGGCATCTTTGACGCGTCTACTGGCGGCAACTTGATTGCGTATGCAGCACTAACTACAGCAAAGGCTATCGACACAGATGACGTTCTGCGCATTCCCGCAGGCGACCTCGATGTAACAATGGACTAAGGCTGACACATGTCGACTATCGTCACCCGCGCTGGTAAAGGCGCTCCGCTTACGCACAATGAAGTTGATGCTAACTTTACCAACCTGAATACTGACAAGTATCAGGCGGGTGACGATGCGACATTTGCTGACGTTACTATCACCAGTGGTGTAGATGTTACTGGCACTATCACCAGCGATGGGCTGACTGTGGACGGGGATACTACAAATCTATCCTACAGTAAAACTTATTTCACAAATGGCATCGGCACTAATAAGTGGCACATATGGAATGAAAGTGTTAGTGGCGCTGATAAATTCCAGTTGGTGGACGGTGCTGGTCACCTGGTGTTCCAAGCTGAACAAACAGGCGACATCTCCTTCTACGAGGACACAGGCACCACTCCTAAGTTCTTCTGGGATGCGAGTGCTGAGGCGCTGGGGATTGGGACAAGTAGCCCTAGCCAAAAACTAGACGTACGTTCTGGTGCGTTCAACTCTGCTGTTGCCCAATTCACAGGTGCAAATGACAGTCGTGGGTTGCTTATCAGCACTTTTGCAAGAGCATCTAACGATGACAGTGTGGACTACGACACCCCGTTTGGTGGTCACCATACGTTTAGCAGCTCTGGTGCTGAGAGGGTGCGTATTACCAATACAGGCTTGGTTGGTATCGGCAAGACATCCCCATCAACTGCACTTGACGTAAACGGCACAGTGACTGCCACTGCGTTTGCTGGTGATGGCTCTGGGCTGACTAACCTTCCTTCTGGTGGGCCATTTGAGGTTCTTTCCTCTGGAACATTTTCTGGAGATGCAAACCTAACGCTTACTGATTTGGACTTTTCTACCTATCTGTATCAGATTGAGCTTTATGGTGTCCGCCCTGCTACTGACGGAACTAAGATTACAGCACTATTTTCTACAGATAACGGCTCATCGTTTCTTTCCTCGAACTACACTTGGGCTTCGAATTACGCTAACGAAGGCGGAGGCGGGGGTAGGAGCGGTAACGGCAGCGACAGTTCCATAGACTTGACTTCTAAGTCCCTTGGCAATGATGGGGGCGAACACGGTATTTCTGGTACTTTAGGTCTTTTCCAAGAAGTCGGGAAACATTCTCAAATTTGGTTTACAGGGGTTATTACTGACAACGCAAATGACCTGTTTACAGTTAACTCAGGTGGTAGGAATAAAGGAACTACTACTGTAGACGCCTTCAGGCTTCTATTTACAACTGGCAACATAGCAACTGGCAGTTACATTCTCTACAGAAAGGAACGTCCATAATGTTTAAATTACTTAATGGCGTTCGTGTCCAAATGACGGAAGCAGAAATCGCAGAACGCGAAGCCGCTGAAGCCGCTTGGCTGGCGCGTGCTGATGAACGTCTTGCCGAAGAAGTTCGTCAGAAGCGTGATTTTAAACTCGAAACCGAAGTCGATCCTATCGCTGGCAATGCGCTTCGCTGGGCAGAACTGACCGCAGAACAGCAACAAGCATGGGCAGACTATCGTCAGGCTCTGCTTGACGTGCCAGAACAATCTGGCTTCCCCCATGACTTGGTGTGGCCCACTAAACCTTAACCTAACTGGAGGTTAAATAATGTCAGCTACATGGACTATTGCTAATCTTGAACGCAACACCGCTGACGGCGGCGTAGTTGTTGCTCACTGGCGTGCAACCCTCAAAGACGGTGAATACACTGCATCTTCTTACGGAACTTGCAACTTTGAGTATGACGCAACCTCGCCAGACTTTATCCCGTTTGATCAGCTAACTGAGAACCAAGTTATCGTTTGGGTCTGGGGCCAGGTGGATAAGATCAAGACTGAAGTGGCTCTGGCTGAAGACATCGCAGGTCAGAAGGCTCCTGCTGTTGTTTCTGGTTTGCCTTGGGCTGAATAATCATGGTGCAGCCGTATTACGTAGAACCTGAATACTGGATCGAGGGCTACGCCGTCGGCGATCCAACATCTGCGGCTGCACAGATTAACATCACGTCTGAGACTAATAGCGTCACGCCAAACTTTGTGCTTACCCTGTCGGCGGCAGTTTATACGCCGATCAGCACTGCTGCGTCTGTAATACGAGCGCGTTTGTCTTCGGCATCTGTATACTCCACAACAACAACAACTGCATTTGCGCGGCTAATACCGCTGATCGAGTTTGCGGTCGGAATTGCAGCATCTCCGCTGGCAAACGTGCAGCGTATTAGACTTGCATCTCAGTCTGTCACTACTCAATCGTCAACGGCTATTAACGCCGTTCGCATTGCTCTCGCGTCTAGCGTTTCAGCGGCTGCATTGTCTGTATCAGCTAGCGCATCATTTATTCTTGCTGGTGCAGCCTCTGTAGCGGCTTCTGTGGCGTCTCAGGCAACTGGCGTAAAAGTGCGCTTGGTCGATGGCATCATTGATGCTGGTTCAACTGTCAGCGCGTCTGCTACTCGTATCCAGCGCGGTGTGATTGACATAGCCGCTGCGGCTTACACAGAAGGCAAAGCTGCAGTTGTTAAGCCAGTGTCTCAAGTGATTAGCGCGTCAGCTATTGGTGTGGCGCGTGTTGGTCGGGTCGTCTCGCAAGCTGTATCGACAATCCTTGGCGTTGCGACTTTAGCACTCTCTGCCCGCAAAAAGTGGGAAGATGACACGGCAACGAGTGAAACATGGACTGCGCAGGCGGCAACGTCTGAAGGCTGGGCGCAACAGGCGGCAACGTCTGAGGCATGGTCAGATCAGTCCTTATCTGATAGTATCTGGGCTGAACAGCAGCCCACCGATGAGACTTGGAGCGAATAAATGGCTACGACAACGAATTACGGCTTCGAAAAGCCTGTAGTGGGCGCGAATGAAGACACATGGGGTGACCTCCTAAATTCTAATTGGGACGCACTGGATACGCTGCTTGGCGGCGTGTCGACTACTGAGTTTGCCATCCTTGACGGCGCAACTGTAACGACTGCTGAATTGAACATCTTGGATGGCGTCACGGCTACCACTGCTGAGATTAACTATGTTGACGGCGTAACGAGTGCGATCCAGACACAGCTTGACGGCAAGCAGCCTCTTGATGCGGGCCTTACTGCGCTTGCTGGAACGATGACGGCTGCAAACAAAATCCCATATGCCACAGACGCAGACACCGCTGGCGAACTAGACTTCAAAGATGAGGATGACATGGCGTCTGACAGTGCCACTGCCGTCCCGTCTCAGCAGTCAGTTAAGGCTTACGTTGATGCACCTAACTCTGGGCGAGATTGGGTTGAACTTGAAACATTTGATCTGTCCACTACCCCAGATGCAGAGTCGTCTGACTTTGAGGACGGATACGAGTATATGGTTCAGGTTCGAAACGTATCATACGACTCAACAAACAACAGGGCTGGCGTTCAGCTTTATAAAGAGACTGGCGCGGCCTACTCTGGCTTAGTTTATTTAACTGACCAAGGTAACGATGCAACGGGCGACGACTCTTGGTGTCAGTGCCATATCACTCTGGCACGCACATCTACAACATTTCGAGTATTTGATGCCGTTGGAACAGACGATGCAAACCTATCTGGAGATGACTCCTTGATGTCTAGTTCTGGCAACTCACAACCTGTCACATTTGTAAGGTGGTCGTCTGCTGACAAGATCGGCAAGGTTAAGTTTGATGTAATTGGCGCAGGTGCAGTAGCCTCTGGCGAGTTTGTAATATTCCGCCGCAAGCTGTAAGGGGCAGTTGCATGACGCTAATTCCGATCAAACTCCCCGCAGGGTTTCACTCCAACGGCACTGACTTGGATAGCGAAGGCCGCTGGCACGACGGCAGTCTTGTACGCTGGCGTGATGGCTCTTTGCGCCCTGTTGGTGGTTGGGCTGAGCGTTACACTTCAGCGTATGCAGCGCCTGCACGTGGCATGATTGCATGGGAAGACCAATCTGGCTCTCGCTGGATTGCCGCTGGCACGTACAATAAGCTGTACGCCACAACATCTGGCGGGATAACCTACGACATCACTCCAGCAGGTTTTGTATCTGGCCAGGTTGACGCAGTGGTTAACACTGGCTTCGGTGGCGGCACTTATGGCTCAAGTTTCTACGGTCAGGCTCGCCAAGATACTGGCAACTACGGCGAGAGTACGACATTCGCTCTCGATACGTGGGGACAATATTTGGTTGCCTGTAGCGTTGACGACGGCAAAATATATGAGTGGCAGCTAGATACAGCAACGCCAGCCGCAGCCATCTCAAACGCCCCAGTGAATAACCGCAGCATTGTCGTAACGGAAGAGCGTTTTCTTATGGCGCTTGGCGCAGATGGCGACCCACGCAAAATTGCTTGGTGCGATTTTGAGGATAATACCCAGTGGACAGCCGCAAGTACAAACCAAGCTGGCGACATTACCCTGCAAACATCTGGCCAAATCATGGCTGGCGTAAGAACTGCTGGGCAGACGCTCATCGTCACTGATAACGATGCGCACAGAGCTGTGTTTGTTGGTGCTCCGTTTGTGTTCGAGTTTTCGCGTGTTGGCTCTGCCTGCGGTCTTATCGCTCGCAAAGCAATCGCCGACACTCCAGCAGGCGCGTTCTGGATGGGCCAGCGTGGGTTCTACCGCTACAATGGGTCGTCTGTGGAAGAAGTTGCATGTGAAGTCTGGGACAAAGTATTCTTGGACATCAACACGGCTCAAGTATCGAAGTGCTGGGCTGTTGCCAATGGTCAGAACGGTGAAGTCTGGTTCTTCTACCCGTCGGCAGGCTCGAACGAAATTGATCGTTATGTAGCCTTCGACTACAAGGAAAACCACTGGATGATCGGCCAGCTTGACCGTACATCTGGCTTTGATCGTGGCATCTTCCGCACACCAGTGTGGGCTGATGCGTCAGGCAACGTTTACAACCATGAAACTGGCTTCAACCACAACGGTCAGGACGTTTACGCAGAAAGCGGTCCGTTCAAAATCGCCGCTGGTGAAAATCTTGTTGTCGTCAATAAGCTAATCCCAGACGAGCTTACGCTTGGTGATGTAAGCGCCACGTTTAAAACGCGCTTGTATCCGACATCGGCAGAAACATCGCACGGCCCATACAGTATGGCAAACCCAACGAGCATCCGCTTCCAAGGTCGTCAGGTGCGTATGCGCGTTGACGGTGTCCGTAATGCGTCGTGGCGCGTAGGCACAATGCGCTTCGATGGCGTGACGGGTGGCAAGCGATGACGGTAGTAGTCCCGCCACCCATTGGCCCAGACTGGAAGGTATGGGGCCAGCAGCTAAATCGCTTTCTGTCGCGGCAACTTACGCGCCTTATATTTAAGTCTGGCGATGAAACTGCGGCTGAAAATGGCATCCTTCTGTGGGATGACGTACTCGGCTATCCCGTAATTTCAAAAGACGGTGAATTCCGTCAGATTGTGCTTGCAGACGGTGAGGCCAATCTTGGCATTTCGACCAACGTAACGGCAGCCGCAGCAAATACCGCTTACCCTCTTACTTTCACATTAGTGAGCGGCTCTGGCATCTCGCTTGGGACGCCAGCCAGCCGCATTGTATTTGAGGAGGGCGGGCAGTATGTCCTGTCATTTTCAGCGCAGATCAATTCGTCGTCGTCCAGCACTGTTGACTTCTACTTCTGGCCCCGCGTGAATGGCTCTGACGTTGCTGGCAGCACCATGAAAAACTCGCTGCACAACAACGGCTCAACCTTGGTTGTCAGCCGTTCCAGCATCTTCACCTTCGCCGCTGGCGATTACCTTGAAGCCATGTGGGCAACAGATAGCACGGATGGATCGCTGGAGGCGTTCTCGGCTACAGCCTTTGCTCCAGCTACGCCTGCCGCTACACTATCCATTACGCGGGTAAAGGCATAGCGTGACATAACAAGCGGAGGGTGTTAGTATGCGTGAAAAGGTCAATGTGGGGTACTTGCCAGCTCAATACTTGGATGACTACTGGTCTGACGTTTATAAGCTGCTAGAGCCTGCACAGAGAAGGGTTTCACGGAACCTAACGATGGACGATCTTAAGGAAGACATTGCCAGTGGTGTTTCAATACTCTGGCTTGTGCATGTAGAGGACAAGTTGTGTGCAGCAATAACAACATCGCTGCACAGGCACCCTCGCAGAACCACATTCAAGATAGACTTTATTGGCGGTTCAAACATGCAGACATGGTTTAACGTTGCGGCAAAATCTCTTATGGATGCCGCAAAATCACTTGGCGCTGATGCAATGGAAGCTGATGCGCGTAATGGATGGGCAAAGTATGCTCCGCGAGTTGGGTTCAAGCCTACATGGACGCATTACGAGATGGAGATATAAATGGGTTCAGGCAGCAGCACTCAAACCAACAGAGTCCCTGATTGGGTAGAACAATTTGGGCGTGAAGGTGTTTTGCCATTTGCGCAGGGCATCGCTGACAAGCCGTTTGAGCAATACACAGGCAATATGGTCGCTCCAGTCGGAGAGCGCTACGGCCAAGTGGCAGACGTTTATAATCAGCTCGGCTCTGCTGCAAACATGACGCCAGAGGACTACCAGAGCCTCATTCAGCGTAACCTGTCTGGCTTCACTACAAACGTTATTGATCCAACCGTTGCCGCTCTTGAGCGTCGCTACGCACAAGAGCGTGTCGGTGAAGCTGGAAACGTTATTGGCTCAGGCGCATTCGACAGCAGCCGACGTGCCGTATACGAAGGTGAGCGTGAAGCTGGCCGCGATATTGGCATGGCGCAGACGCTTGCGGACCTCCAGTCGCAGGCATACACGCAAGCAGCAAACCAGACAATGAATCAGCTAGGCGTCGGTCAGCAAGCTCTCGGCACTCAGGCCGCTGGCCTCACTGGCGTCGCTCAGACGGAGCAAACTGCATCGCAAGCCGCTCTTGATGCTGCTTATAATGAGTTCCTGCGCGGTCAAGATTACCCGCTCACTCAGCTTGGCGCTCTCACAAGCGCTATCAGCGGCGTTCCGTACACCACTACATCCACATCCTCCTCTCGCCCAGGATTTGCGCAAATTCTCGGCGCTATCGGTTCTACTGGTGAAGCATTGACAATGTTCGCTAACTCTGACGTTCGCCTCAAGAAGAACATCCAGCACATGGCCACAGAGGGCGGCGTTAAGTATTACCGCTGGGAGTGGAATGACACAGCCAAGAACCTTGGCCTCGACATTACGCCTCCGATGGGCGTCCTTGCTCAAGAGCTTCAGGAAATCTACCCTGAGCTTGTTAGCGAAGGAAAGTATGGCTACCTGCAAGTTGATTACGCTGGCCTAGCCAAGAAGCAGGCGGAGGCAGCTTAATGGCGCTCACTTGGCCGCAAATTCAGGCTGGGATTTTCGCAGGCGAAAGCGGCGGTGATTACAACGCCTTATTCGGATACCAGAACCGCCCTGATGGGCGGTTTTCTGGCGTTAATCTTACCAGTATGCCGATTAGTGATGTCTTGTCGTTTACTAACCCAAGCGGTGAGTACGGCCAGTATGTTAAGGGTCAAGTTGGCCGCGTTGCTACGCCAGTTGGCGCATACCAAGTTGTAGGTACAACACTGCGAGATGCTGTAAATGCTTTAGGCATTGACCCGTCGCAGCCGTTTGACCAAGCAACTCAGGACCGCATTGGCCGCTGGATTTACGAAACTCAAGGCATAGGCGCATGGAAGGGCTACCAGCCAAACTCCACAATATCTACACAAGGAACTCCCACAATGGACGGCTACACTGATCCGCAGATGATGCAGCCAGTAAGCACAGACCCGTTCGAGGGTCTTTCGCGCCCGCAGCGCACAATGCTTGGATTTGCCGCACTGCAAGACGCAGCAGCGCAATTGCAAGGACGGCAAGGTGGAGCATTCCAGAATGCTCTAGATGGGTTTGAGTCTGCCCGCGACCGTGAACGTCTGCGTGCGCAGGGCCAGATGCAGTCCCGTGTAGATGCGATGAATGCTGCGGCTCAGCTTGGCGCTAATATCTCTGAATACACTCGCGTCGGTATGCCAGTGCCACCAGAGTTGCAGAGTATGTATAACCAGCTTCTGAACGTTGCTGGAGGCGGTCAGTTCGGCGGCCCGCAGGTGACACCAGCATCAGCTACTACACCGTCTGCGCCTGCGCCTGATACGACTGCCGCACCTACCGAGGGCGCACCGACTAGCGGCTTTGGTAGCATTCCTCGCGCAAATGCAACCATGGAAGAGTTTGATAACTATATCTACAACGAAGGCAATGACCTTGACTCTCGCATCCGTGTTGCTCAGCGCGCTGCTGAGCAATTTGCAACTGTTCCTACGAACGCTGCATACTACAACAACCTCGTTGCTGAGCTTCAGGCGCAAAAAACTGCGCAGACTACTGGGGCTGAGACTGAGGCGCGTGGCAGCCGTATTGCCAACCTTGGCCAAGGAATTGTAGGCTCTATCGTTTCTGGGTTTGATGCTGACGGCAACCCAATATTCAACCCAATGTTTGACACCAAACTCGGCGTATGGACATCTGAGGCTCTTGGTAACGGTGAGTATAAGCGGCTTGAGGGTAGTATAAATGAGTTGAAAAGTATCCTGACATTCGAAAACTTGCAGCAACTGAAAGCTAATGGCGGTTTGACTGGAAGCATCTCAAACGCTGATATGGAAGCTATTGCTGATCTGGCTGGCGCCATTAATGTCAATAACCCGCGCGGGACATATGACACACTTAAACGCCTAAGTGATAAGTATGGCATTGAAATCCCTGGACTTTCCCCACAGGCGTCCCCAGCACCATCTGCGGCAGAGCCTGAAGCTGGCGGCGTTATCTTCGAAAGGGTGAACCCATGACACAATTCACAGTATTTCTGCCAGACGGCAGTAAGTTCCGCGCTCAAGCTGACAGCACCTCCGCTATTTGGGAGGCGCTTAAATCTCAGGGCATGGTTGACCCAGAGCAAGGTGCGATTATCCGCAACAACGACACGCGCACTGATACTTATGCCAGCGCCAACTACTCGACCAGCAATCCTGAAACGATTGACATGATCCGCAACGAGCGAATGAACGCTGCCGAAGCAGCTACTGCAAGCTGGCAGGAACAGGCTCTCGCAGACCACCCTGTGCTTACTCGCGGCGCTGCTGCCATACAGGGCGTTCCATTTGCTGGTGAATATTTCGACGAAGCTGTTGGCGCTGTATACGGCCCTGAAGCACGTGACGCAGTTCGCATGTCTCAAGAGGCCGCGATGGCACGTCGCCCAGCACAAACGCTGGCGTCTCAGCTTGTTACAGGCGCTGTGGCTACCGCGCCGCTTGCTTTGGCCGCTGCCCCGCTTAAAGGCATGTCGCTTGGCAATACCTTACTGACAGGGGCAGGTATCGGCGCAGGCTTCGGTGCTGCTGAGGGTGCAGTCAGCGGTTATGGCGCAGGCGAAACTCCAGATGAGCGTGTCCTTAACGCTCAGCAGCGTGCAATCCTTGGCACAGGCTTTGGTGCCGCACTTCCAGCAATCGGCCCAGTGCTTGGCGCTGGATTAGGACGCCTTCGTGGCATGCTCGGCCCAGATCGCGCTATTAACCGCGCTGCACGTGAACTAGGTGTATCACCAGAGGCAGCACGCCTTGCTGGAGCAACATCTCAGTTTGAGGAAGCAATCCCAACTCCTGCACGTTCGACATCGCTGGCTGAAGCGTCACCAGCGCAGCGCACTGCGCTTGATGTTGCAGCAATGACGCCAACCGCTGGCCGCACTGAGGCGCAGCGCCTTGTAAATGAACAGGCAACAGCAGCAAGCCGTGATTTGAACGCTGCGCTTGATGAGGCTCTTGGCGCTCCGCGTGGATACAAGACGCAACAAGCTGAACTGATGCGTGAAACGGCAGATGAACGCGCTGGCATATACGCTGATGCTTATAACGTTGACCTCACTGAGCGTGCGCTGCGCAGCGATGCTGCAACTGCGGCAAGCGAAGAATTGCAGTCTATCCTTGGCCGAGTTGATCGTTCAGTTATTGAAGAAGCAAACCGCATAATGACGCGCGAGGGCTTCGGCGATGACATCATTGGCGATGTAGTTCGCGGCAACATTCCGAGCGTTCGTCAGATCGACTACATCCGTCGTGCGCTGTCTTCTCGCGCACGCACAATGGGCGCATCGCCAGAGGACGTTTCGACGTTCACTGATCTTGCGTCCAACATCAATAAGTCTCTCGACGAACTGGCTCCAGAGTACAACGCAGCGCGTTCTCGCGCCGCTGAGATTATCGGTGACCGTGAGGCGCTTGATGTTGGCGCTGATGCCCTCAAACAGAGAATGACGCGCGAAGACGTATCAATGGCAGTCAGCAACATGACTGAAGGCGAACTTGCCAACGTTCGGTCAACAATGCGTCAATATATTGATGATGTAGTATCTCGCGCAAGCTCGCCGCTTGACCCTGAAGCTGCTGAATACAAGGAAGCTCTAACCGCACTACGCAACCTGTCTAAGAGAGAAACTCAGGACAAAATGCGCATCATCCTTGGTGAAGATGCGGCAAATGCACTCATTGAGCGCATCCAGCAGAATGTTGACCCAATTGCTGTTCGCGCTCAGTTTCTTGCAAACTCTGCGACTGCACCTCGACAAGCGGCAAAGGAAGCAGCGGATCAGATCATCAACGCACCAGCCGACATGGTTGGAGCGCCAAAAAACATTGCATCTGGTCTTTTGAATGCGGGCGCTCCAACAGCTCGTGAGCTTCAGGCGCAGGCTTATAGCGATGTTGCGCCGCTTCTTGCCCGACAGATGCCTCCGCAAGAGTTTGATGTAACTCAGCAACTTCTGCGTGGCATTCCAGCACTTGAACAGCGTTCGAAAGACCTGCTGCGTGGCGGTATCACAGGCGGCCTAATCACTGGACTCCGTAGTGTTCCAGCGGCAACGAACCTTGCTCGCGCCGCTGGCTATACTCCACAAGATCAGCGCGGCACGCTTCGCCGCTGAGGCTTAGCCTGGGACGCTTCAAGTTTATCCATGAGGTCGCCGAGCATATCGGCGGCCTCATTGCACATCTTGAATGTGGCTAACGGGTTCTCGATGCGGTGAGCCAAGTGTAGGCGCTGCTGCATCGCTTCGACTTCATTCCGTGTCGTCATAGCTGTAGTCCTTTGCTAGTTTAATGTCTGTGCGTCCGTAACGCATATGCTTAACCGTGATGACGCCCTCCTCCTTCATGCGAAGCACCGACGACCTGAACCTACGGCTATCGACGCCAATCGCCTTGGACACTGCGTATACAGAGCGATAATCGTTTTCAATCCGCAGATATATTACCGTGCGCTTCTTGTGAGTCTGATAGGTTTTCTCCATTTGCTCTCGCACGCTGGGCTGGTGAACTTCTGGCATGGCCTTCACCTTACCCTCCTTACGCACTGCGTCCAATATGCTCGACCCTACAGCCGCCTCAAGATGGCCAATATGCGATGGATGCACTGCGAATGGCTTTCGCAAGATAAGGTCTATCTGTTCTGCGTTATAGCTTTGCAGATTTTCTACCATTTTCGTTTTCTCCCTAAAAGTTCGTAACCCAAGTCAGTCACCACATATCCGTAGACTCCAGAGCCAGAGCCATATGAATCGCTCATTGGGTTTTCGTGCGACTCTATAGCGCCACAGACAATTAGCGACTGAACGGCTGATGACGCTGTTGTGCTTCCTATGTCCAATTTTCTGTGGATAAGATCAACGCCAGCAGGAAAGCCTGAGTCAGTGCGGTCAGCAAGATACTGCAAGACTTGGATGTTTGGCTCTCGCAGCGCTCTCTCGACTAGCGGAGGAAGTTCTACAAACATCATTCCAAGAAATCCCGTGAAGTTTCAGCCCAGATGCGGAACGATGCACGCTTTTGCGAGCCAGCTTGAAAACGTCAGCGCGTGCAATCTTCCCGTCAGAATGCAGAGACATCAGAGCTGAGCCTACAGACTCAACAGGCGCTCCGATTGCTGACGCAATCTCTGTGGTCGTCTGGAAGCCATCGTTGATTATTTGCGTATGGCAGCGCTTGGCCAGATCATCGAATGAAAGCTCAGGCGACGGCATGTCACTCTCATCATCGATTGCATCTTTGGCAAAGGTAACGAACCATGGTGTGCGGCTCACATGCTCAGAGTTAGCGTTCGGAACGAGCGTCGCATAATACGATGCGCCGATTTCCATGTTGTTGCGCTTCACAATGTTCGATGAAACAAAGACACCCTCTCCGTTGTCTTTGCGCACGGCAAACGATGTGTCGCTTGGCAGCTTGTGGTGTACTACGATTTCTACGTTGTGTTCGATCATCTTCTTATTCCTATCTTTGGTTATGCGTGGGCGCGAACGCCCATCGCTTTATTGTGCGGCCTTGTAGGCTTCCCATGCAGCGGTCCATTGAGAATTCATACCGCCAGCGCGTGCCAGCTTATCGAGAGCCTTTGCGGCCTCTTCTTTAGCTGCGTTTACCTTCGGCTCTTCCACAGCCTTAGCTGTGCGTTTCGGCGTTGTTGCCATTTGCGTCTCCTCTTGTTGACGATTTGAAGGGTAATCATCGAAAACGATAATATCAACCCCTAAATAACCCCTTGACTGCCCCAATTTACACGAATACGGTATGGGAAATCGCAAAGCAATGGAGGCTTGTGTGAGAAAGATCGAAGTAAAAGTAAGGCTGACCAAGGAAGAGCATGCTGCGATTAAAGCACGTGCAGACGCTTCTGGTCTGGCTCCAGCAGCTTGGATACGCATGATTGCTATCACGGTTGCCAATGATGGACAGTGAGGAACTCTACGAAATTGGCATTGACGATATGGTCGACTACCTCGACCATCTCGAAGAAAGCTACGACCTTGATGTGCAAGACACTGCGACAATACTAAGCGGCTGCATGACACTTATCACATACATGCTCATGAAGATGGGCGCGAGCGACAAGGAAGTCGTGGAGAAGGTGACGAACATGTGTGAGAAGCACGCGTCTAGCAGCAATGGGGAGACATTACATTGATTTTTGCAGGTATCGATTGCGGTTATCGCACTGGAGGCGTTGCCTTTCTTGGAGAAGACAGCGCTAAGGTGTTTGACCTCCCAGTGTTCTCCGAAGGCGGCGTTGATGTCATGGCGCTTGCAAGCCTAATCGGCGAAAACGGTCCAGTTGAGCATCTCTACATTGAGAAGCAACAGGCAATGCCACGCCAGGGTGTATCCTCAACATTCAAGCTGGGATACGCATTTGGCCAGATCGTCACGGCTGTAGCTCTGACACGCACGCCATACACGCTCGTAACACCACCAGTCTGGAAGCGTTCTATGAACTTGCCGAAAGACAAGGATGCAGCAATGCGCTTGGCGATCCAGTGGTTTCCTGATTTAGCTGCGCAGCTAAAGCGCAAGAAAGATGAACACAGGGCAGAGGCTTTGCTTATCGCTCTATATGGAAAGGGAAAGGCATGATCTTATACGATATGTCGAACGAGGAATATCATCTCAGCGATGCTATCTCCTCCACAGCGGTGAAAACAGTATCGCAAAAGTCGCTGGCACATTGGCGCTTTTCGCAGCGCAAGCATGTGCATGCGTTCGACCTTGGCACTGCTGTGCATTCACTCGTTCTTGAACCTCATCTCACAGACGCAGTCCGCTGCGGCCCTGAGACGCGTCGCGGCAATGAGTGGAAGGAAATGCACGCATCTGCAATTGCTGATGGGGCTGTATTGCTCACAGAGTCTGACTATCAGGTTGCTGTAGAGATGTCGCAGTCTGTCCGCTCTAACGCAGCCGCTGCAAAGCTGCTTGGCGGTGAGCTTGTATGTGAGGCCAGCGTATTCAGCAAAGACCCAGCGACTGGGCTTGATCTTCGCTGCCGACCAGACGGATGGCGCAAGGACATCGATGCGCTCATCGATTTAAAGACCACAGTTGATGCGTCGCCATCTGGCTTCGCAAAGCAAGTTGCCAACTTTGGCTATCACATTCAGGATGCCTTCTATCGCCACGTGATGGCTCAGGAAGGCTTCGACATTGACCGCTTTGCATTTATCGCGGTAGAGAAAGAGCCTCCCTACGCAGTGGGGGTTTACGAACTTGATTGGCGGTCGCTCGATGAGGGCGTACTGGCAATGAGGGACGCTCTTGAACGTATCAAGGGCGCAAAAGAAACGGGACGTTACGGCACTGGGTATGGCGATCTGCAAACGATTCAAATCCCAATGTGGGCATTCCGATTTACTGAAAACGGCTAACGACGCAAAGGAGCTAACGATGCCAATTTCTTTCGGTGAAACATCTGGTGGCAGCAACTCGGCTTATGTTCGAGTAAACATGCCGCAAAACCGCTGGACCTTCAAAGGCGACAACGGTGACGAAACTATCGACATGCAGCGCGGTCTGGCTATCGACATTGCCAATGTCCGCTTTGGCTGGATGCTTATCGACATTGGCCGCCGTGACTGGCAGCAATGGCCGAGCATCACGCAGCGCACTCCGAAGCCAAGCGATGAATACAAGCAAGGCTTTGAGGTTGACTGCTGGGTAATGGATGGCCGTAGTGCCACATTCAGCGGCAACTCGTATGGCCAAGGCCAGTTTATCGCCAAGCTGTATAACGAGTGCGAGAAGCATCCTGAGTTTGCTCAGGGCATGGTTCCTGTGGTTCAAGTCACCTCCTCCACCCCAGTGGCTGTAGGGAAAGGAACGTCATACGACCTAGGCTTTACCATTGCGAAATGGATCAATAAGCCCGCTGAAGGCGCTGCACCTGCTGCCGCACCTGCACCTGCACCTGCACCTGTAGCAGACAGCGCAGGCGACTTCGGTTTCTAAGACTACCGTGGCGCGGCTTCGGTCGCGCCATTTTTCTTTTCATTGGGAGATGACATGTCAGCTTATTTTGAAAAAGTTGTGCAAAGCAGCGTGGCTGACGTTCAATGCGCAGGCGCAGGACAACGTAACGAGACACTCAACAAGGCTGCGTTTGCGGTTGGCCGCCACGCACATCTCAAGGGCGCAAACATAGACAACGCCCTAATTGAATTGCACGGCGCTGCAAAGATGATCGGCCTTCAGGAACATGAGATAAAATCCACAGTCGCAAGCGGCTTTCGTCGTGGCGCTGAAAACCCGCACACAATCGAAGACAACGATGCTCCGTTTATGCCAAGCGATCTGGACCGACTCATCGCACGCCTGTCCGCTGCTGGCTTGATGGAACAGGATAACGAGAAGCGTGAGCAAAAAATGGCTCAGGCGATCAAAGCATGGGAAAGCGCTGTGCCGATTCGCAGCGACAACCGCGACGC
>Ga0208644_1000442_pt1 | contig 35060 bp, 59 predicted proteins | sample VirMetDEL_Nov_18_FD_184517 | JGI IMG/M metagenome (GOLD analysis project Ga0208644, IMG submission 184517) | Aqueous microbial communities from the Delaware River and Bay under freshwater to marine salinity gradient to study organic matter... | ecosystem: Environmental > Aquatic > Marine >...
GTTGAAATACTCCTTTTGTATGACCGTCGCAAATTAAATCCCAAGTTCTTTTATCTGTTAGAGATATTTGGGTTATATCAATCATTTAATATCTAAATCCTTAATTAAAAAATAACATATCCCAGAATATGCACATCTCAACATGGCATCTTCAATTGGTTGGTTTGTTATCATAAAAAAAACCGACACGGCTAACCAAAATATACATACCAAATAGTTAATTGTTTTTGCGGTTTTTATCATTATCTCATATCCAACATTAACCAACCAGCAGTATGATGATCTACTTCAAATTTACTAACTAATTCAACACCGTATTTTTTCAAACTTTTACCAAATATAAAATCTCGCCAGTATTGATTTTCTAAATCCTCTGTACTTTTTTCTTGAGTTTTTCTATAGTCTGACCTTTGAGTTTGTTCCATAATTCTAAACCTGTTCTAAATTCTAAATAATTGACAGATGTTGCAAACTTATTAAAATCTGTTTCATTATTTGTAGTATTAGGAATAATAAATGAATATATTTTAATTGCGCCTTTTGAATCTTCAACAAGCACAGATTTAAAAAATTCATGCGGAACAACAACATCATCACCAATTTTAGTAAAAGGTTGACCAATATCAAATACTGGTCCGCTAATAGCATAAACCTCTACTATTTCTTCTTTAATAGCAATTGTTCTAACTTTATCTTCCAACATTCTCCAGATTTTACGATTTAAATCTGGATGCTGCGGTGCCATATTTGACATCAGAAAAGTTTCGCTATTTTCTAGTCGATTTGAGTTTCTATCAGCAGAAGGTACGAGATGCCCTCTATCATAGCCAGAGCCGCGATAATCTGCCAGAGTAGACCTGAACATCTCCGGGATACGAAGATCCGGCCTGAAGCAATCCTCGCGGTCTACAGCCACATCCTGAGCCTCACCATCAATTACCTGCATAGCCCATCTAGGCTGACGGAAAAGATAGGAATATCCAATTAGGTAATTTCTATTTGGCAGAATTTGATCCGCCGGAGGCATACCATAACGTGTTTCTTTAAATAATTGTGGAATTTCCATTATACGAATGCATCCTTAAATTTTCTTTTATAAACAAATTGCCTGAACATTTTCATTGTTCTACAGAATAATTCCGCTGTCATTAAAACATCACTCATAGCATCGTGGGCTTGACCTTTTGAATAACCCATGTAGCCTCTTACTAAATTATCATTAGATAATGAGTTTACTTCTTTATTGTTCTCAAAACAGCAAAACATTAAATCCATTGTATCTACTATATTTATTGGATTAAATAATGTTTGTCTTCTACCATCTTTATCTTTTGGTCCATAACCCCACGGTTCATTACAGCAGATTCTTTGTACTATAGGCATATCAAAACCGCGAATATTATGACCAACAGCAATTGGTGCATACCACGCGGTCTTTTTAAAATTATACTCATTTACATAATCTGTAAAATTAGACCATACTGATTTTAGTGATGGCGCTTTTTTAAGGATTGCCTCTGTTTTACCGTGTACAGCTACAGCACCGTCTTCTAATGGATCAACACCAAACTTTGCGCAGTCTTTTTCATCAAAAATTGGTTTAATTAATGATTGAAATTCTGAGTTCGGAATAACTTCCAGCTTCCTACCATGAATCGCCACAGCAGCAATTTGCACTGGCTGAGTAGAATCTGGATATTTACTGGTAGTTTCAAAGTCAAAAACAATGTAATCTTTATAATTCATAATAATCCTTTGTAAGAAAAGTGGGGGCGAATAAGTGATATCCTGAATCTGGATTAAACCAGATGATACGGTGAACTTAGTCGCCCCCACATGTTTCATGTATTTTTTTTAAAAGATTTACACCAAGAATGTCAAATTTCACAGCACCAATAGCTTCCAAATCCCCCATTTCCATTCCGGCAATTTTTTCATTACCACGAGTTTCTTTTACCATAGGACATAGATTATTTAGATCTATAGACGATACAACAACACCTGCGGCATGTTTTCCTTGAGTTTTAAATGTGCCTTCAATTCTTAATGCTTGGGCAAAATCTCTAGCAAAATCACCTCTTAATTCACCATCTTCTTCCCAGCAGTATTCTCTTAAAGAGTCAGCATCATTTTCTAGTGCCCATCGTATAACAGACGGCTCATCCATTTCTTCTAACTTATCAGAAATTGCAGCTTCTTGTGGAATCTTATTTGTGATTTCATTCATTTGATCAAAACCACAACTCTCATTTACACGAAGTACTTCTTTCAGTGCTGACCGTCCCTGCAATCTACCAAAAGTCAGCATCTGACATACTCGGTCATGACCATATTTTTCTTTAAGATATGATATGACATTTTCTCGTTGGTCAGGAGGAAAGTCAACATCAATATCTGGTAAAGAACCTTTTCTTGCAGAATTGAAAAATCTTGAAAATAATAAATTATATTCTATTGGATCAATTAATGTAATGCCTATTAAATAGGAAATTAGGCAACCTGCTGCGCTGCCGCGCCCAGGACCAACAAGAACACCTCTTTTTCGGAATTCATTTACATAGTCGGCAACAATTAGGAAATAGCCAGAAAGGTCGGCATCTTCAATAACTTCCAACTCTTGTAATATTCTATCTTTGTAAACTGCCACATCTTCTGGATTTTTCACTTTACCAGAAGGTTTTAGAATATTAGTCCAACCAATACGGCATAGTTCTTTAAGTTCTTCTATTTGCGATTTATTATCTGTTTTTACTTGTGGTAGAAGTGGCGCAGATAAGATTGTGTAATTCTCGCACTTTTTGTTAATCTCGTCAACCTTATCAAGGTATTGCTTTTGGTATATATCTGTGCTACTCTGGTCAGGTATGAAGTATTGATTAGACCTAAAATATCTAACATATTTGAAGTTGTTTTCTTTTTCAAGATCTTTAGCAACCTTATTTAAAGTGGTTTTCATTTTAGAACACAGTAAAACTCTGTGGTCTTTAGAATCTGCCATTTTGCCGTAACAAATATTTGCACCAGCAACTATATTTTTAAATCCAATATCGTTTGAGATTTGTATAATACAATTAGATATAAGTTTTGATGCCACAAAACTATCGGAATCTATTCTATTTATTTCAAGATAATAATCATCACCAAATTTTTCTCGAAACTTTGAAATATGTATAATAGCGAATTCTACATACTTTCTTTTTAAACATTGACCAGCTATATCATACTCTGAACAAGTATAAATACAGCGATCATCTTCTATCATCTCGTTAAAAAGTGCGCTACCAACATAACCATCAATACAGATAAAGTTATCATCTATGATATCAAATAGTTCTGTTATATTAATTGCCGGATGTTTTTTAAAATTCTCTGCATTATTACAGGTAGAAACTATCTCAAGTAATTTTGTCCAACCCTCTTTATTTTTACATAGTAGTGTAATGGTGGCATTATCTGATGAGATAAGTGGTATTTCACATCCAAGAATTGGTTTAATACCATTATCTTCACATGCCTGAACAAACTTAACAGCACCAGAAACAGATGCAAAATCCGTAAGTCCAGCAGTTGTATATCCTAGTTCTTTACAAATTTCGGCAATTTGTTTTGGTTTTAATGTTGACTGCAAAAGCGAATAATGAGAATGAATTCTAGCGGGGAACCACATTTATTTTACCTTTACAAGTTCATACCAAATTAGGGCACAATTTGCTAAAAAATAAGAAAACCACATCATACAATGTGGATAATCTTTTTGTTTTAAATTTTCAAGAGCAGTTATAAGATAACATAATGATGCAACTAAAATAAACCATACGCTCATTCTCTATCCTCGGCTAATCTCCCACCACCATCACCGTACTTTGCTATCTTACCAACATTGCCATATTCAGCAATAGTTTTGACAATTCCTTGAGATGCTACCATATCCCGGAAGAAATGGCAAGTCGATTTTCCGCTATCTTCCCATTCTTCAGAAAATTTACAAAGATACTTGCATTTCCAATGCGTGTTTTCTGGAGAGAGAAGTCGTGGTCTTTCAACTGATCTTATATATTCAAATTTTTGTCTTAGTATGTTTTCTGCTTTTTCATAATCATCATCATCAAATACCATACTAAATAAACCACCAGATACATCTTGACCATCAATAACAGAATCATTAATGTAATATATGCTTACAAAAAATTCTTTATCTGGATACATATTTCGTAGGGCATAATAATACAATAAGAGTTGAGTGTCCTTTTGTAATTTTTCTGGAGTTTTTACTTCACCAGTCGCCCAATCTATTCTTTTACCAGTTTTGTAATCTAATACCTGAAAATAATTTTCATCTTCTTGTATAATTAAATCTACAGTGCCTTTTATTGACAGATATCCCTCTAGAACTTCTCCATCTACTTCATATCGGTATTTTGCCCAGGGTTTCTTTATCTCAATATCAAAAAATAATTCTGTAGCATGAACATTTTGATTTCTGGGATCTAATTCGCCACCATTGTATTCCAGAGCCTTATTGACCCATTTGATACATGTTCTCAAATCCCCTTTTGTAAGTTCTACATCTGGTTCATGTTGAGCATAATAATCAAAACAGAGTTCTGTTATATATGGTATATCATCACATTTAGCATAAGATAGATTTGGTATATCATCATTGATAACTTTTCCTATCTTATTTTTTTGAGCAAGTTTCTTATCGGCCAATAACTGCAATGCGCGATGCACAACCGTACCAAGAAGTGCTTTCTTATTGGTTTTATCACGCAATGATAGATTGTACTGCAAGAAGTATTTCTGCTCACAGAACTCTAATTGACCTAAAGAAGAACTACGGTGATAACATACCAGCATACTATTCTCCAGAATTATATTTGGGTAACATACCCCATACCTGTACTTTCTCAAGTATTGCTTGGTTCTGTTCATCAATAGACATATTTTTATTATCTAATACAAAATCATAATCATCTATATATTTTGCTGCTTGTTCACTTTCATGACCATCTGATGATTCTGAATTTCTAGTAAAGTAAATAACTTTACCACCGGCAGCATGAACCGCATCTATCTCATTCTTAAAACGACAGTCGCCAATTAATGCCAGATTTGGATTATCTTGTTTTATTTGATTTATACACAAATCTACCCAAACATTATCTTTAATCTTTCTCATTATATTGGTGCCAAAAACCTGCATAAACTCGCGGGCAGTCATTTTTCTCTCATCAAAATTCTGTATACCAGAATAACCCGGTATATTCCACCACCAAATATCCGTCAGGCTATTTTTTTGCTCGTCGGTTCCATAACATTGCTCTCGTGTTAAACCAAACATTACCATCGCCATTCTTTTTAATGGGTCTGCAAAATTATACCCCTTAATAAATGGCCAGAATGTATTTGAAGCATAATCTGTAAATGCCTGTGTATCCTGAAATACATCAAATACGCCCATAGATTCAAATTCTCTATCATTACCATCAAGATAAACGGCATTGACAACCAGTCTACCATTTTCATCTACAAAAAACCTTTTGATAAAACCACAACCAAGCATTTCATACCCATGCAGGTAATTCAACGATGTAGTTTTACCGGATTGTTTTGCACCAGCAAATGCTATTATATTTCCCATTAGATATATTTCTCTATTTGTGGAACTATGGTTTGTTGAATTTGATCAATACTTAATTCACCGGGATCTTTTGTATCGTACTTTACTTCAATAAAGTTAAACATTGTTTTATAGGTATTGAAGATTTTTTCCTGCGCATTTCTGCCAGCCTTATCATTATCAAGCATCAAAATGATATTAAGAACAGATGCATTTTCTAATAGAATTGATTGAGGGTCGGATAAATTACAACCAAATATACCAACAGTATTAGTGACACCGGCCTCATGCATTCTAAGAACATCGCCCTGCCCCTCAACAAGCACCACGGAATTAGTTCTTCTGATTGTATCAACCGCTCTATTATAACCAAACAAGTGATTACCAGAAGAAAATCCAGAATTAAATTTCCACTTAATTTTTTCTTTAGGATCAATTGTTCTACCGGCTAAACCTACAACAGAGTCATTATTGTTTACATCAAAAATAGGAAATATACTCCTATTATACATTGGCTTATTTGGGTTCTTACAAAGACCTATAGAAAATTTATTCAATATATCTTTTGAAAAACCTCGACTGGTAAAATAAGGACATGGTATTTCCAACTCTTTCTGAACCAGCGACCTGTTGCATATTTCAGAAGTGACTTCTCTCTTTTGAAAAATTTTAGCAAGTTTATCAAATGATCTATCTTTTAGAACAACATTGTCAAGTGAAATTATAGGTCTAACATAATCCATTACATCTTTGAAGTTAGCTTCTTTATTCATTTTTCTACTCAAAATTCCCTGGATTAAAGCAAAAACATCTGTACCATATGTTTTTTCACATCTGCGAGTGTTACAAAACCAAGCACCATACCAATCAGAATCTTGATCAATACATACATTAAATGCCATAGTATTATCACCGCCATGTACAGGACATGGGCCGGTTAACCTTCCATTTAATTCATATGTATCAACATCCAAACTATCAAGTACCTTCTCCATATTCTGAATCGTCGCTATCTTCACTATCTCCTTCTCGTTCAAATCCTTCATTATTAATTCTTGCTTGTTTTTCAGCATCTCTTTTTGTACCAATCTCTTCTAATTTTGCTAATTCGCCGCGCATATTCATATAAATTCCGCCCTTACCGGGACTACCAGGCCCATGTCTAGAAACAATAGGCACTAGTCTTCTATTGGCATATCTCCCAACATTTTCTTCATTAATCTCTTCTTCTGTTCTTGCTTTAAAAATTGAAAACGATGTACATAACCAGATAAGTCTGTCTGATCCAGAAATAGCATCTTCAGTTTCTTTTGTAATACCATCTCTATTTAATTGCACAAATGATAAGCATGGTATATCATATTCAACACAAAAATTAACTAATTGTGTAATTTGAAAACCAAGTGCTTGATATTCTGCAATGTTTCCACTTATACTATCGGATGTCATTAGTTTCATATAGTCGTATATAACCAAGCATTCATTCATACGACCTTCATTATTGTACTTAACTTCTTTAAACAGCCATCTTCTTGTAATCCCTAATATTTCATCAAATGGTCTACCAGCAACACTTATGTAATGATATGGTATTTTTTTTAATACTTCCGATGCTTCTTCTATTTTCTTTACTTGTTCTGGATCTTTATTAAATTTACTACTAGCAATATCATTAATTGGTATTCCAGATATATTTGCAAGTAATCTGTTCCAGTGATCTTCCTGACCCATTTCTGTATCAAGGACTAATACCGGAATTCCTCTTTTTGTAATATCTAGTGCCACATTATCAGCTAGGGTGCTTTTACCGGCTTTAGCTCTAGCACCTATTAGGTCTACTGCACCTCTTCTTAATCCACCACCAATTGCCGTATCAAAAATTGGATATCCAGTACTAATTCCCGGCTCTTTTTCCTGATTGGATATGATAAGCTGTAAGTAATTATCAATGTTTTCCCCAATTAATTTTGTGGAACTATTATCTTCTCTAAGATATTTAAGTGTAATCTTTTGAAGATCTGTTTCTGGTATTGATGTGATTTCATTAATACTTTCATCACCATCTATCTCATTAAGTCTCAGGTATATAGATTTTAATTCATTCTGAATAGATCTTGTTAGTTGTAGTTTTCTTAATTTTTGAGCATGTTTTCTTATATTGTCTATATGTATTTCATAGTGCATGAGGTGATTTAGCTGTTTTAGCCTATCACCTTTTTCTAAATATTCGTATAGACTTAATTGCTGTGAGGCTGATATGATTGAACTAAGATCAACATTATCAGATGTTTCAAATAATTTTATAAGACATTTATAAATGACCTTATTTTCATCTATTGTGAATGTGTCTTCTTCTATTAAGGAAGAAACATCAAGATAAGCATCCTTACCATACCTGATCAACCCAGCGAGCACGCCCTTTTCTGATGCCGGGTTGTTTAATTTAGTAAGGGCATTTCTGTCCAAGTTTGATGAATTCACAGAAATATGGCTCTCTTTTAAATTGTGGATTTACTGTAATTGTTTTTTGACAATCTTGACAGAAAACTGAAACGTCTTGATGTGGTTTTCTTGTTCTTTCTACCGGCTTGATATTGTCATTTATCGCATCATAGCCATCTTCTTCATCTGCGTCAAGTCCAGGATCAAATTTATTTATAAACTCTTTTTTAATACTTTCAGTTTTATTTTTGTTCATTGTAAAATCTGGTTCTTTTGAAACAGCAGATTTTGATACAGAAACTGAAATATCTGCACTTGGATATTCTGTAACAGAAGAATAATCATTATCATCTGGAAATGTAACTTTTTCACCAGTAAGTAGAGTATACGCTTCTTCTACTTCGTTTAAATTACCATTTTCAATACCAGACTTTAGTTTATTAACAGCATCTACAATTCTCATTTGCCTCTCGCTATTTGATTTAGATCATCATGCATTCTTCTTAATGACTGACAATCATCTTGGTGTAATTGGACACAGCTTTGTATTTTTCTCATTAGCTCACGCAGTTTGTATACTACTTTATGTTTCATACATACCATTTGTTCTTTTACTTCATTTTTTGTATACTCCGGAAATTCCATAGTTGCTAAATATTGTGACATACCGTCATTATAGGCATTTTGTATATGTTGTAGTGCGCATTTTTGTCTGTTGCACTCGGAAGATAATTTATTGATATGTCCTGCAATTACATATGCATGATGTAGCACATCTTCCGAAGACATTTCCGCAAGCAATTCTCTGGATATGTTTAATGATTCTACCAACTTTGGATTTGTTTTAATTAAATCCAGATGGTGTTGCATCTCATATTGATTAATTATCTTTTCTATATCTGATAGAATTACCTTATCTTCTTCATTTATAGTAATTCTTTTATCGAAGTTTTCCATGCTTCTTCTTCATTATAGGGCAAAATAATCAAAGTAATGTCGTTTAATTCACACCATTCTTTTTTCTTTTTATCTCTTCTTTTTGACTTTAAAAAATCCGCTTGGGTCTTGTAAAAGAAGGATGAATACTCATAGTGCTGTTGACCATGTACTTCAATTATTGCTAATTTATTTGGTAGAAAAAAATCTGCATATAGCAGACCTGTTGTATTTGTTTTTGAGCCGGGGAGAGTGACTTCCTCATATACTGTTTCATATGGCAGCACTGAGGAAATCAACTCTCTGGCTTTTAAATGAAGTGAAGATTTATGCTTCGTTCTTCGTGATTTATATCTGTGTTTTTTGAAAGATAGAGTGTGTTCTCTGCCATCAAATCCAGTTACTTTCACTCTAGAAATACCTTCATTTCTTCTTCTAGTTTTTGCATAACAGATTCATTTTCATCAAGAAACTTATATAAGTTTGCTACACCCTGAAACTTATACTTTTTATCAGTATATTCGGCGTCATGTCTTTCCATGAATGGTAGAGAATACCATGCACCAGCTTTATCTATAACATCAAAAGATTCTGCTAATTCAATAATTTCCTGTATTTTATCAATACCTTTATTGTATCTAAAATAACTAACAGCCTGTGTACCACTAGCACCAAGCGATGATGTTTGAATATCCCAGGTTATTTTCTGACCAATTTTTTGGCCATCAACAACCCAGTCTTCACTCATCCTTACTTGAACCAATGTATCAGCCTGATACTGTATTTTAACACCACCATCTGCAACAAACTTTTTGCCATAACCACTAGTGTTGGTGATAAGATGTCTTATCATAAAGACCATTGTTTTAGTACGGGGTATAACCTGCCCCATTCTACGCATAAAATCACTAAGGATTTTTGGTAGTCCCGGTCTCCTCTCACCATCAACCATAGTTTCAATATCTCTCTGCGGTATTAAACTGGATATTGAATCTACTACAACAACAGCACCTTTATTATCGGGATGTTGAATAAGTGTTTCAAGTATTGTCAATGCTTCTTCTGCACTGAGGATTTTACCCTCTGGTGCTCTGACCATTTCCATACTTTCAAGATCTAGCCCGTCAATACCTAATAAGTTATATTTCTTAATACGGCCTTCACCATCAAAATAAATAACTTTTCTACCGTCTTTTTGTGCATTTGCACAGATTTGCAAAACAGTACTAGTTTTACCTGTTTTTGGTGCCCCGGTAATAATAGACCAAGACCCTTCTTGTATCCCACCGTTTAGGCTGTGATCTAATGCTGGCGAACAAGATAAAGTCTTTAATTCATTCTTTTCTGCTAAAATATCACTTGCCTTAATAACACACTCGCCCATATCTTTTCTAAGTTTTTTTAACTGGGCTTCTTTTTCTTTCGACATAATTACCTCTAACGATTATTCTAATTGACTCCACAGGTTTTTCTTACCTAGTGGTTTACGAGTTTCCTTAATGTCCTCTTTCCTAGATTCTACAAATTCCGCCGTCTTTTCCTCTTCATCAATTTGCTTTTGATATTTTTCAATAATAGGTATCAATTTTTTATTTCTGTATGATAGCACATACTTTGCTTCTGGTGAATCTATCGCCCTGCTTATAGCGAGCATAGAATATTTTTTCATCAATCTACTTACAGCAACAACTTCACCAGTATACGAGCCTTTGTATTTTGGCATATTCCAGAAATTATCCGGCAATGCGCCTTCATTATTTTTTTCTGCTCGTTTTTGAAATATCTTTTCACACAATCTATTCTGGTCGGTGATTTTTGCTTCTTCATCTGATTTAGATGGAAAAGCACCAAAATTGCTATCGTATTTTTTTGATGGCATTGTTGTAATACTTACTTTTCAAACCTGCACTTCGTGTTTCATCACCTTGTTGTGACGCAGCTTGTGTCATAGCAACTGCACCACGGTCTTTATTTTTCATCATAAAATCATCTGTTCTTGGTCTTTGCCCAGCCGCCTCCTCTTCTTCTACTTTTTTCTGCTCTCTAATTACCTTCTTTTGATATCTATCAATAACCGCCTCTGGTATACCAAGTTCAATTGCTAAACTTTTTGCATCTGTTTCTAAATGATGATCAATATAGAACTTTTGTAATTTAGTCATTCTATATCTACTATTATCAGATACTGCCTTTTTCTTAGCCATACTGATGTCTCCTAGCAATCGTTAGATATCTTCGCTCTTTTGTTTTTAGATATTTTATGTATGCTTCAAAAGAATCTTTTGTTACTTTCTTAAAAGTACATTCTCTAATTTTTCTTCTGGAGAAATCCTCACCCCACGGGTCTACAATAATATTGACTTTACATAGAATGTGATAACTTAAGGCATCTATTTGTTCAGATGTTTTAGTGATCATTTTAGCAAAACAGTGCTCTCCATCTATGCACTCTTTTCCTACATCATTAAAGTAAACTTCATCGTAGCTGATTGGTCGAAAAAAATCATCCATTATCAATAAACCTCTGCTTTTGTACTTCTGACATTTTACCGATTTGTTTTATTTCTTCTTTATGCTGTTTTAATCCTTCTTTTACTTGCTCGTTCTTTTTTGCTTCTTTTTCTTCTACTCCGTATTTACCCAGTTTCTTAGAGTTTTGTTCGGCCAATTGTCCAAGTGTTGTAGCCTCACCCCTAATAAAAGCATGAGCACCACCATAAATTACTCTTTCCAAAGTATGTTTTGCACATCTAGGACATTTTTTCTTTGGTGGGTCATTTATATTTTGTACGACATCTTGCCATAAGAAGCCGCACTGATTACATCCATAATCATATGTTGGCATTTTTTATCCTCATAGTGGATGTCGGTTTTTTTCTACGATGTCGCATTCTACTATTATTATATCCTCGAACTTCATCTTCTGGTCCTTCGGAAGTCTCTTGTTCTTGGATTTTACATGGAATTTTGCCGCTGATTTTGCATTTCCTAAAGTTTTATAACACCATGTCTTATTGTACATTTTTAAAGGCTCATCATTTGTATCTCTTAGAAAATATATTTTATTCATTTTCCAGTGCCATTAGTATAGATTTGATGATACTATTTCTTTGTATATCCGAGTGATTAAACTCACATATACCAACACCATCAATTTCTCTTAATTTATTGACACATATTTTTAATCCAGAACCATCTTTTAGATCTGTCTGTTGTACATCACCATTAATAATAACCTTACTATTTTGACCAATTCTGGTGATAAACATCTTGATTTGATCTAATGTGCAATTTTGCGCTTCATCTAATATCATATATGCATCATGAAAACTAGCGCCTCTCATTAATTCGAGAGGCTCAAATCTAATAATTTCTTGATCAATTAATCTATTTAATCTTTCTGGTCCTAAAAAGAATCTCAGATTTTCTTCCATAGGTTTAAGATATGGTTTTACTTTATCGCCAACCTCACCTGGAACAGCACCAAGATTTTTTCCAGCACAAACCAATGGTCTTGTTACAATTATCTGGGATGTTTTTTTATGGATCAAATGTTCTGAAGTAATACCAGCAGCAATAAAACTTTTTCCTGTTCCAGAAGGACCAAAACAAAATGTGATGTCATTTTCAACTATTGATAAAATATAGTCTTTTTGATTTTTTGTTCTAGCCACTAAGGATTTTGGAAATTTATCGTATTGTACCTCTTGTTTTTCTACTGCCGCTTTTCTTCTTGCCATTATTTTTCTCTTTTAAAAGGAAGGTATCATTTTCCGCTAGACCCCCATCCTTTTTCTCCACGATCAGTATCGTCTAATGATGATACTTCTACTAGATCAAAATGTGGAACTTCTTGAAAGATAATCTGGGCAATCCTATCGCCCTTTGTGATGAAGTATACATTTTCCTGTCTAAAGTCACGAGACAGACTATTGGATATTGCAACTTTTACTTCACCGCGATAGTCAGAATCTACAACACCAGCGTGTCTATGTAGACCTTTAACACCCATGCCAGATCTATCCCAAATTAATCCAGCATAGCCTTTCGGGATAGCAAACGAAATGCCTGTACTAATTAGTACCGTTTCTTCTGGATATAGTACGGCATCTTCATCAGCATAAAGATCATAACCAGCATCTGTTTTATTATTCTTTGTGGGAATAATAGCAGTGTCTGTTAATCTTTTAACTTTAATTTCATCCGGTTTGGTATCTGGTGGAATCCACACGGGTCTACATCCTTTGTTTTTCCAGAATTCATAGGTCATAGTTTATCTCAACTTTCTTGCTTGTTAGCAATTTTTTTACAAAATTCTATAAAATAAGTTTGATCATAAGTTCGTTTCATTAAATTTACATCTTTATGAACCCATTGTATATTGCCTTCAACATACCCAAGTGATGAATCAATTCTGTCTAATGAAGCCGTGTGATCGTGTTCACGTCTCTTATAATCAATAAAAATTTCCATATCACTCAAAGCACATTTTTTATTCTGTTGTAAAAATAAATTCCAAGCATATTCTATTGTAATCTCAAAAGGAACAGGTTTTCTACGTCCTTTACTTCCATCAGCACCTCTTTTTATACTATCCCAATAATCACCACAAATATCACCACATCCGGTCCATTGATGATGATTTTTTCCTCTCTTAGACTTACCACTACATTTTAGACATCCTTTACTATTTCCTTGTATAAGATGTGTAGAATAGACATCCTTTTCTACTCCGCATTCACATCTACACCTCCAAATTGTTGCTGATCTATGGGATTGTACCCGTCTTAAAACCGTCCATCTTCCAAAAGTTTTGTTAGTTAAATCTTTGAGTTTCATTTCTATCTCCTATTTGTAGTAAGAATCTAACATCTTACTATACACCAAAAAGGAGGAAAATGTAATATATTAAAGGTTAGTTACTTCACAACTTCCATTTGAACAAGCGGATTCGCCTTCAAAATTCGTTTTATCTTCTTGTTCAATAACATTCTTAAAATCTACATCAACATATTCTTTATTTAGTTCAGTCCATAATTTATAGTTATAAACATCTTTCATACAATATGTTAAAGATTTAATATCCTGAAAATATTTACCAGCAAATTTTTCACATCTAGCGATCCATTCTTGTTTAGCACCGCCTTTAGGTCTAGTGCCAATTCCTAAAAGTGAGTCACAAGCTGCCCATAGATTATCTTCCCATAATTGTAGTGCGCCTTCAATTAGACCACTAACAAACATTGCGCCATCACCATAATGAGAAATTATCTTGCTTGGTAGATAAATAGCGGTAAATGGCGCTTGTGGATAATCTTTATCTCCAGTGACTGGTAAAAGAGAAATTCCACAGAACCATTTTCTGTTATTATAGATAAATTCTTCTACTTTTTCCCACTCATCAGCAGTTACATTAATTGTATTGCTAACATTATGAACCAACCACGGTTGTGTACATAATGTCTTATTTGTCCCATTAATGACCCAATTCTGTTGGGTTGATTTTACAGATTCTAATAAATCAATTGCACTAATTTGATTTTTAATTTTTGATCCATCTGGAACTTCAACACAAAAAGAAATAACATCATCTGTATCATTAGCAGACCATACAGACTCTTGACATGCCCGTGGATTAATTGATTTGAAGTACTTGTAGATATCCTCCATCTTATTTGCCTGAACACGACGGATATATCGTTTAGCATGATGTGGATGGATACCACTTGATGTACCAAGAATACAACTGGCTGTTCCTTCAGGTTTAACACAAGTACAACGGGCCGCTTGGTTTATACCAATTTTCTTTGCTATATCTTTATTGACTTGCTTGACAATTTTTGCCGCTTCTTTTTGAAGTATTGGTGATAAGCAAATTTCATGCTGTTCCATAATACCGGTCATGGAAACACCAATTAATGCCTCTCGTTCTAAGATATTTTTACTTGTGTCTTCTAAATATCCTACATCAGTAAAGCCTGCCTGTAATGTGCCAATAATCGCAGCGGCTTTTGCTGCTTCGTAAAAATCTACTTCATCTTTAACTTTTGAACAGTTAATTGTAGACAGATTACAAGCCTGCCAGCCAGATTTTCCGGTTTTTTCACATACTGGCCAAAATGAAATTTCAACGCATGGATTTACAAGAAGCTCTGTACTATCAGACCACACAAATCCAGGTTCACCAAATTCTCTTACAGACTTCATTAATTCTGCAAACTGCTCTTTTGTTGTTTCATCTCTTACAAGCAATGCAGAGTTATTAGAGCGCCCTCTCTGAGGATTTTCTACGAACCAGTTACCGGTCTTAGCCTTTGCCATTTCTTCGTCGTGAGGCGAAAATACAGCGATTGTGGCGCTTCTACGAACACCGCCAGAAATAACAGCATCTGATGAGTGCATCACAATGTCGTAGCATTGTATCGGCTTTAACTTCTTTTGGTCTTTAATAGCATTATCTAGAATTTCTTTTATTTTAGACAGTGCCTTTTTCAAAGGCTCTGGACCCGGAGCCTTGCCACCATGAGATAGTGGTGATCCAGCTTCTCTAATAAGAGAAAAATCAAAGCTGATATTTCTACCTATGTATTGGTCGGCAACATGGATATTATCATTCCAATGTGGTTTCTTGATATTAAAATATGATCCAACAAGAACACCAACTGCCTCTGACCAACCTTCAATAGAATCTTCTATCATCCATTTTCGACTACCATCTTTTTCCTTTATAAGGTTTGGTAGTTTATCTATGTGGTGAGTTTGTACAGAAAAACCAGTACCACATCCACACAGTAGAAGATACATGCATTCTTGAAAAAATCTTGGTCTATCACAAAAAGAGGAAATACAGTTGTAAAGGCGCATATTATGATCAAATACCGGCTTACCACCAAACTGCAATGCTCTTTGTGACCCAAGAACACGACGCTTGCGCATCATATCATATGCCCACTCAATATCCTCATGCACTGCTGGGATATCGGCATACTTTTTCAACATCATATCTTTAACACGGTCTACTGTCTCTGACCATGTTTCTCTTCTTTTCTTTTCTGGGATGTAACGAGCATATTTTGAAACAAAGGTGTAGTCTTGTAGAGCTTTAATTGACATGTTTATCCTAGATAAGAAAAATATTCTTCATTATTTTGAACTAGTGAAATTAAGTCTTTAATTCCAAAGTCTATATATTGTATCTTTAAACCATTTGCAAGCAATAGTGATAATAACTTTTCTTCATCTTCTGAGTAATTTTTTATTGTTTGTTTTTCAAAACTATTATTTAAGTTAATACAGCTTTTTGGCACATACCATTCTCTAATATTATTTTGCCAAAGTAATTTTGAACATATTAAGCATGGCATTCTAGTGACATATAATTTTGCTTTTTCTGGTTTAATTATCATGCTCGATACGGCATTGGCTTCCGCATGAACCATGAACTTATATTTTCCGGGCCGAGTGCTATCAAGTCCGTTTTCAGAAATTCCAGAAGGAAAACCATTAAATCCTCTGGAGATTTCTTTCTTTTCTGAATTTACAAGAATGGCCCCGACTTTCGATTCTGCATCATGGGAGCGGAACGAGGTTAAGAAAGCCGAGGCCATAAAGTATTGATCCCAATCTGGACGCATCCTATCTCCAGTTCATGTTTATGATTTTATACTGCTCAGTATAATCATATCCGTCAACAACCAGTTTACGATCATTATAATCGCGAATCCATCTTTTTTCTTCCAAAGACAGGTGTTCGCCCTTTGACATTTTTCTCAAAGATTTAAAAGCAAATTTAACTATTTGATTAGCAATTGGATCTTCTAAAATCCCAAAAATCATTCCTAAAGATCCTCCAACACCTATTGATGTTAGAAGAGAAATCATTTTTTACTCCACAGGCTTTGATGATTCTGTTTTACTTGTTCCTATCGCCTGTCCTAATTTTTTCATCATACGAGCCTTTAGAAAACCTCGTACACCACCAGTAGCTTGACCAGCACCTATTAAAGCAAGAAGCCCGGCTATTAGTCTTTGGAAAAATGATCTATCTTCACCATCCTCATTCTGAGAATTTTGAAGTTCTTCTATTGCTGGGCCAACATTGCTAATAACACCAGAAACTATATCGTCTTTTGATGGAATTACCAAACCTTTTAGTTCGCCTTTTAGTCCGGCTACTTCGTCCTTTAATGCGCCAACTACAACATCACGAGTAGTTTCTTCTTCTGTTGGTGGTATTACTACAGTATCTCTAACTTCTAGTGACTGTGTAATATTATCATAGTCTTGTTTTTGTATTCTTTCAAAAATAATTTCAACAGGAGTACCTTCTGGAACTTTTTCTAAAATTGATCTTTCTACTTTACCAGCAATTAGTGATTTAAGACCTAAACTCTGCTTCTTTACAAGAACCATGACATAAACTGGTTCGGGTTCAACACCAACAGCACTTTTAAATGATTCATAACGAATTGGTTGTGTTCTTTCATCTACTATTTCTATATTTGCTTTTCCGTCAAAAAATTCAGCATTTGCTTGTGATACCAATCTACCAATAACTTTAAGAGATATCTTAGCTATAGTCTCACGACGATAGCCCTCTAACTGCTTTTTGATCGCAATAACTATTGATACATTTTCCCAATCAATTTCTTCTACTACTGGTTCAGCAGGTTTTGGTGGATCATCATTTGGTGGAGGTGCCACATCTTGACCTGGTGGTGGTGGCACTGGTGATGATTCAGATCCAGCAAATGGTGGTGCAACTTCACTAGGAGGTGCTGGTGCTACATTTGGATTATTTCTTGGTCCAGGAACAGATGGTGGTTCATCTACTATACTACCATCAGGACCATTTCCAAAAATAAGAGTACCAATGCTCTTAACCCCCTTTATGATCCAACCAAACAAAGATAGTCTACTACCAGTAGAATATCCAGTTTGATACTGATCCGTATTTCTGATCCACACCGTTGGTAAGCCCGGAATATCTTTTCCGGTTTTTGCTCGGAATTCTGACACTAATTGACCATTTGTCCAAACTCCATTTTCATTCTTAACTTTTATTGGATTAAGACCACGGCTACGATAGTCAGAATCTGGAACTTCTCTATCTAAAGTTTGACACGCACCACACCAGTCTGCTGTAAAAATAACAACATCTACAGTTTTGGCTGTTGTTTTTGGTGGATCTGGTGCTATGTCATTAGTTTTTATCTTTGCTTGTTTTAATGCCTCAGCTACTAGACCCCAACCACAAAAGTAGGATCTATTGCTTGACATTGGAATATCAACAGCTTGTGTTATCCCAATAATCTCATCTTTTTCATTTAATAGCGGCCCGCCAGAATTACCCGGCTGTATGCGCATTTCTGCATAATTAACTGTTCTACCATTTCCACCAGCCATTTTGCCGTAAGTAATGGCATAATTACCACCGGGATATCCTATGCTATGAACAGTTTCACCAGTTGTTGGTGCCGTATTTGCTACTTTAAAAGATCTATATCTTGTAATATCACCATGTGGTGGTAGATAATAAACGATTGGACCATCTTCATGTTCAGTAACATAAACCAATTTTGCTTCTAGAATCTTACCATCTTTTGCTTCAATATATACAGTTTTACCAAGTCCTTGTAGACAGTGTTTAGCACTGAAAATATAGTTGCCATCAACCATAAATCCAGTGCATCCCGGAAGTTTTAAAACTCGATCATCTTGATTAATTGTTTTTGCTATTTGACCATTAGCTACTGAGGTTGATAGCAAAAGTAGTGCAGATAGTAAGAGTCTCATTTTATCCCTCTTTTGTTCCATCTATTGTAAATAAATATTGTAATACTGGAGATCGTGCCAAATCCGCTGGTGATACTCTCTCGTCGGCTAAGTATGGTACAGGGTCCATAAATTCTTTTCTTAGCGCAACTGTTACGGCTGTACTGCAAACCTTTGCCTTAGCCACATCATCATCATTAATGTTTTGTTGAAAAATTCTAGCAAATGGAATAAATCGTAAAAACATTTTAAATATATTAATCCAGCCATAAGGTTGGCCGGTCCACTTTATTATATCCTCGGTCATGGCCGATGCTATATCTTTTGTATATTTTTTTTCAACTAGAGAGATATTTCCATTTTCATCCATTTTATCATAAGAAATTGTTTTAACTGGTCTGAACACATCAATATTCTTTTTATTTTCTTCAACTTGTGATAAAAGAGAAACAGATCTACCGCCTTTAAATTCTCTAAATTCTACACACATCCAAGTATTATTATATTTACTGGCTAGTGCCACATGAGAATGCACTCCGCCGGTATATCTTTTTATTAAAAAACTGATCAAACCTTCCCCACGAAATAATAAAATATCACCTTCCTGTAATATTTCTTTTGCTTGCTCATATTTGATCAGCATTATTTCTCCAGTTTTTTCTCTATTCGTTCTAGTATATCTGCTATTCTTGTTTGATCGTTTACTATCCTTTGCATAACATCCTTCATGTCTTTTTGTGTCTCTGCCCAGCTTCTTGGAACATAAACTAATGGGACACCATCTTTATCTTTTTGTGCGTGTAATTCATGAAGATATGATAAATGATGCCTTTCGAGTTCAGTTAGGCATGATTTTTCTGGCATAAATTTAATTAGAAGAACTTCTATAATTTTTGCCAATGCTACTATAGTAAATATAAGAATTGCGTCAGTTTGCATTGTAGACCCCTAAAATACCCCCACAGATCACTCCGTGGGGGTAACTTTTAAGAAGTTAATTAGGAGCCTGTGCGCTCTTTATAATCATCTTGTTTAGCATCTAGAGCACCATACATGTATGCCAATTCACCAGGAACAGCATATGTACCAACACCATTATCAACTGTGGTTGGTGAGCCTGCACCATCATCGTAGTTGGTTCCTGTCATAGTGCCAGGAATACCAGATGCCCACGGATATCGTTGACCAGCAACGCCGAGTGCTTCGTAAGAACCGCTTCTCCATGCTGTTGATGTTTTAGCACCAACTGGAGCAAGCGCACTTCGTTCATTATCTCGTGATTCATCTGAACCATTAATTGTTAGAGCAGTACTTGCACTACCATTAATAGTATTACTGGTTTGATTACCACGGAGTATGAAAGCAACCTGATCATAAGCAAAAGTGCCTGTAGCAGCTAGTGCTTCAACTGTAGCTGCGGTATCAATCGGCTTAGTGCGTCTTTCAACACCATCAATAGCATTATTTGAGACACCAAAAACTTCTGTAATTGGACCATCTGTAGTGTCTGTTGCGCTTGTGACACCAACAATAACACCGCCAATTTTCTGTGCCGTAAAAGCACCACCAACGGTATTACGCTTGTAAGTTGAAGGAATTGTCATTTTTATTCTCCATGACTAGCCTTCCATTTCCTATTTATCCTGAAAAAATAAGATTCCATTTCCTACTTGATACTACACCCTTATTCCAAATCTTCTGATGTTATTACCGTATATTTTTTATCTTGCTTAAAATCCCTTAATTTTATGTCATATTCTTGATCTTCATCTTCATTTGTAGCAATATAGTCTATAAAACCATCAGAAGAACAAAAAACAGCCCATCTTTTAAAGTCAGAGAGTTGAGATCTAAGAACTTCAACAACTTCAAAATCAGCCATTTTAGTTATTGATGAAGATTCGCCACCAATAATATCTTGAATTTCCTGTCTTACTTCTCTGAAATTAAATAATTTTGCTATACCAATAAAAAATCTGTACCTTGACATAACTCTAAAAGATTCTATGCCGGGTACAGATTCTATCATATCTGCTATTTCATGTGTGATATCAAAATTTGTATGCCCTATCCAACAATCAAACATATTTGAGGGAGCCATAGGATCATCTATATGAAAAAATCCTAATGGTGTTCTCACTTTAATGGGCATTGGTAAACCAAAACCTATTAATCCAAACCCTTCATCACCATCTAGTTCATCAACATCTGATGATCCAAATACTGGCTTATCTTCTTCTGGGATATCTTCTGGAATAAGCGCCGTTTCATCCCATTTTTCCCATGCTATTTTATTAGTCATTTGAGACCTCTATATTCTGAATTGTGAAGGTTTAATTACCACTTCTTCATTCTTGGCCTCCAGCTGATCATTACATGAGTTATATAAATTTCTTAAAAATTCATGTTTTAATTCTTCATCATCTATATCTGAAAAAATTTGCTCAATAATATCAAAAGCAATTTCACCCGACATAATCATAGTAAGCATTCTCAAAAATAAATCAACATCTTTTGCTTCATAATTACATTGTATTTCACCATTATCTAATAGTGAAAATTTAATATATATTTTATTGTTGATCTTCGGACTCCAATTCTTTTATTTTATCCATTAATATTCTGAATTTATAATCCTGATTTTCAACTTTTTCTTCTATATGTACAGTATCATCACTCATAGAATCTACTAGTGTACTACCACCAACACTACCACCCATTATTATAGCCAATATAGCAGCTAAACTTTTAGGATTTAGCATTTTTAGTATTTTTTTAGTACTTTCTACCTCATCAACAAGATCTTCAACAGAAACAAGTCTTGCTTTTAATTCTGATGTTTTTGCTTTTAATTCATCTAATTCTAATCTTAATTTTGTGGATTCATCTTTGAGATTTTCATTTTTCTCAATTCTGTCTTCAAGATTTCTGCAAAAAGTTTGTAATTTACCTATGTTGACAGCTAAGTTTACTGGATCGTTAGAATCACCAGACCAGCCTAATGTTGAACCGCTCATATGACATGTCTCTGGTTAAAAGGGTATAGACACGTCCTATATTTTCCACTAGTCTTCTAGTGGGCCTCCTAAAATCCACGCATCACATGTTCTAGATCCTGCACACTTAAAATCATATAATTCACAATATCCTAAATCAGCAAGATTTATAATATCTTTTGCATCTTCCATTTCTGATGCTAAGCCTAATTGTATACAGTTAAGCATTTCTTCTTTTTTTATAAATGCTGAACAATTTGAACATCTCATTGTTTTTGCTATATCAACAGATGTTTTAAATTGATTTGCTTTTTTCTGCCAATATGTTTCATCTTCAATATCTGGATTTGCGGGTCCATAATTTGCCGTATCAATACATTTTTGTCTATTTTCTAAATTTAATTTCACATTTTGTGTTGGTTCTGGACAACCTAAAAAAGCAGCATTTGCTTTTATCAGTAATTTATGATTTTTCATTATTTATCCCGTATAATCTGTTACTGATTTTTTAGATTCCCACATTTTACAAGACCAATATCTTGCTTTATATTTTGGTCCGGGATTATCACAATTGTGTCGTGCCCTGAAATTTCTTCTGCGATCCGGGTCATCACGCTTAATTTCCATATTTGGATCACCAAATCGTACAATCACAACATTACCACTTTCATTTCTGGTATATACTGCGAATTTTTTTGGTCCTTTTGGTGTACGAAATGGTTTATTTAGAGTTACTTTTTTACCTTGATATTCCGCAGATTTACTTTTATCAGAATACATCATATAATCAAATGCTGATTGTAAATGCGCATCAGCTTTTGAGAGACTATCTTGGACCCATGCTGGAACTTCATCACTATCTTTAATCATGTTATAAAGCTGATATGATTGATTCATCATCTTCTTTAATTGAGATTTTACCATACCACCTTCTTCACCGGAATCATCCGGCTCCATTTCCATTTCAAGATCTACTTCTTCTTCATCTTCATCATAGTTATAGTCTTCACGGAGAAGATAATCTGAATCATTTGGTATGATCATATTATTTCTAGTGACTTTTTCTGCTTCCCACTCTGACTCAGCCTGGTCACATTCGTCACATAGTTCTGCTTCAGAGGCCGCACCCATACAAATTGCTATTCTTTGTTTATACTCATATTCGCCCATTTTTGGATCTGACATGCATCTTGACATAAAGTCAGATTTTTGTTCGTCTTTTTTGCGCTTTGGAATTGGCATTTCTATAGCCTTTGATGATCTTGGATGACTTTTTGGTAATAAATCGTTGTCTTGTTTATAATTAGGATTTGAAGGTCTTCCATTCCTCATAAGATAGAGAAATGCATTTACTCTTGCAATAGCCCAACCGTGTCTACTCATTTTTGGATGATGGCTGGTTGAGAATGCGCCAGCACCTCTACGATATACGGCTTTTAGCATACCGAGAGTTACTTTAGATCCTTTGTCTTTTCCATTATGTTCACTAACTAGTTTTTTTAACTGATCAGTAACTTCTTTACTGAAAGTAATTTTGTTACTTGGATTTTCTGCGCTTTTCTTTGGATTCTTTTTAGACCCTTTTTTCTGATCCTTTTTTGGTGCTGGTGTTTTTCTAGGATCATTCTTTTTTGGTTTGCCGTATTGTAAGCCTTCTGAATCTAACATAATTAATCCATTGAAAACATGTTGCCATTATCTTGAAAATCTGAGAATGATTCATCCCAGAATGAAAAACTTGGCGCATTATTATAGAACATATCGCACCTATATAATTACAAATGATGCTGATTGACTACCAGATGCTGCTACACCATATACTTCTGATGGTGTTAAAACAGGTAGAACAACCTGTTCACCAGCAGCTAGTTCAAAACCAGTAGAAGAAGTAACCCCAGACTCACCAACATAAATTTTTGCAGTATTTGCACCAGCGGCTTTTACTAAAATACCTCTACGACAATCTACCGTAGATGATGTTAGTTGTACAGCAGTACCACCAATTGAACTTTTACCACCAGTTTCCCACGTTTTAGGTGTAGCCATGTTTTACTCCGTGATTTCTTTTAATAGTTGAACTATAGTTTGTGCTGAATTAGACCAAGTAAACTTTTTAGCAGTTTCTATTCCAGCAGTATTTTGTTGTAAGTTGTTTTCTTGTTTAAGTTTATGTACAGTTTTCATATATTCTGCAATTTGATCAATATGTGCATCATCAATACAATACCAATCACCCTGTCCATTAAAAAATTGTCCATCAAATGCTAACTCCATGTCTTCTAGTTCTATCAACATGGAGTTTTCTGTTGTGCAAAATTCTGTGTGTGCTGTAACATTTGTTGTAATAACGGGTTTTCCACAAGACATCATTTCCAAAAGTTCGAGATTCCATCCCTCAGCCCTTGCTGGAAATACGCCACAATCCATATCCTTCATTACATTATACACCTGTTCTTGAATATCTAACCGCTTTCCTATCTTTATTTTAGAACCAAGTTCGGAATTGATATAAAAATCGCACCATTCTTTATGTTGGTGTGGTCTTATGAAGAAATTTGTTGTAAATAGCACCAGTTCAACATCATCATCTATAGTAAAAGCGCGATTAAATGCCTCGCCAATAATATCATGTCCTTTACGAACCTCCCATTTTCCAAAATTTACAAATCTAGTTTTACCATCATTTAGAAAATTTGACCCTTTAAATATACCCCTATCAACACCTAGTGGCACAACATGAACACTTTCCTCTTTTCTGTCCACATTTTCTAAAATAATATTTTTTGCCCATTTTGATGTGACAAATAAATGGTCTGGGTATTCTAGATTATGTTTTTCTAAATCATTAAATTTGTTCAATTCAAATATTGGAAAACCAATACTTGGACCTTTACCAGTAAAACCTGCCATATCAAACTGATGCCAAATTTTCAGGCAAGGCGCATTGTGATGGAATGTTAAACCAAATTGTCTAGAATCACCATTGATATATTCAAATCTTTCTTCTGCATTAAAGTCTCTAATGCACTGCGCTTTGACATCTATTAGCTTGTTTAACTCCTCATAAAGGAAACAACCAACATATCCGTAGGACATTTTATTAAATGGGGCGATTAGATTAAGTTGCATTTTTGATCCTAGAAATTATTTCTGATGTAGAGATTCCATCTGTATATTTTAAATATAGAAATTCTATTCCATTCTTTTCAGTAAATTCTATGTCGATATTTAATTGTTCTGCTAGAGATTCGCCTGTCCAATCTGATCCATGTACTATATATTTTGGTTTTATAATTTCAATATAATTTCTTTGTAATTCATGTGATTCTACAATAAATGCCATATCTACATATTTGCACGCTGAAACTAGTTCCAATCTTTCAATTTCTGATAGTATTGGTTTTCTTTTATAAGATACCGCAAAGTCATCACTATTTACGGCGACTATTAATTTATCACATTGTTTTTTTGTATTCTTAAAAATTCTTACATGACCATTATGAAAAAGGTCAAATGTTCCACCGACATATGCTTTTATCATAATCCAAGATCCTGCATGTATGAATCTAATATTTTTTTAATCGCAAATTGCTTTTCTTCATCTGGTATTTTAGTTTTGGACTGTATAGTTGTTGTGAGTTTAGAATTATCACCAGATAATGTTTGAAAATCAGTTCCTTTTGGGTGTATCATTCTTGCTTGAAATACTGGATGCGCAAAGAATTTTGTAGCCCATTTCTGACTAACAACACTTGCTAGTACATATTCTGGACCAATTGGATCATTCATTAATTTTCTTGCAATAATTCGTCGTGGCAATTCTTTCTGTAATTCAATAAAATCTTCAACTGCATTTGAACCAAACATAAAGTCACATATAAATAGTCTTTGTGAGTCTGTATAGTATCCACACTGTTCTTTATGATTAGTTAGTGTCATAGATCTTATGAACAATGTTCTCATTGTTGCATATTCAAATCTATCTGGATTTATACTATTTTTATATGTATTTATAAAATTATTCTTAAAGTTTGGATGTATAATTAAGTCGGGTCTACACCTTAATACAAAATCATATTTTGTTCCAGTTTCTTTAATATGATTTTCAAGAAGAATAGCCGTTTTTGATATTGAAGAAAATTGAGATAAATACGAAAAAAAAGATTGTAAGGTAGGCTCTTTATAACCTAATGAATTATATAAAAAATTATCAAAAGTTTCTCTAACAGTATTTGAATATTTTTCATAGTTTTCAACATTTATTTTTTTAGGACTATATAATCTATTAGATATATCATATATGATATTTTCATCTATATTTCTTTGTAAATTCATCCATTCTGTTATTGGCCTTATTGACAATGTATCCCAGAAATGACAGAAATAATCAGTATCAAATGCTGACATCGCCTCTTGTATAAATGGCGCACAATAATTCAACATTCTTGGTTGGCCACTTAATAAAACGGCCATTTTTAGTTTCATATGAATGTCTCTACATCTAAATGTGCAACATCACTATAGTTTTGTATTAAACTACTCATACTTGTTCTAATTCGCTTTTGTTTTTTAAACTGTATATCAAATCTTGGTATTGATAAATAATCTGATATTTTATTTATATTCTGCTGCATATCATCTTCATAATATACAACTAATGGATCATAATCTTCAATTGCTGTTTTTTCTTCCTTAATTTTTCTCTTAATAGCATTTTCTGTTTTTTCAACATCTATATTTATAGTTTCATAAAATGGATCTGTTGATATCCACTTATTTGTTGCAACCGCAACCTCATGAGACGCCTGCATCTCCAGCTTATTTCTTCGTGAAATAAGAATTACTTTTATGGTTTTTAAATATTCTGCAACATTATTTTTTAAATGACAGAATAATATTTTATATCCATCATATTTTTTATGTGCTAATTCACAATATTTAGAATCGCACATTTTTAAATATATATCTTGTGGTATTTTAGTGCAGTTTGGTATATCAAAATCAAATATAGATGTATCTATTCCAGCATAATAATAATTTAATATTTCTTGGTACATCTTAATATCTGGATTTTGTTTTAAAGTATTAATCAATACTGTTGTGCCAGATCGACCATGCCCCAATACTATAAATTTCATGATCTAGCCTCTATAAAATCAATGATAGCTTCATAGTATCTACTTAAACAAAGAGTGTAAACCCGTGTAATTTCACGAATTTGTAATTTATCTTTCTTGTCTTTGTTTAAATTATAGATATGTTGTATTTCACCACCAAACATCTTATGTTTTAAGATAGTATTTGTAATAAGTGTTTCAATATCATTTCTATCAACTGGTGGATAAATAGATGAAAAATCTCTTTTTAAAGCGGTTTTACAATCAGCTAGACCCTGACCATAAAATCTATCCAACATATACTCTTCAGTTAATCTAAATTCAGGAATAATATGATCTAATTTTGGTCTTGATGAAAATAGAACTTTTACTTTGTTAAACCTGCATTTATTAATTAATTCAAACTCATCGTTTGGTGCCAATATTTTTTTTCCAACATAACCATCTGTCACATCAAATCCACCAATTTTATCAAATACCATCTTTTGTATAGACATATTTGCAGATACAAGGTACTTGTTTTGATCAGAAGTAATATCAATTATTACATCATCAACATAACTTGTTGATAAATCAAGTTTTGCTAACATGTGTTCAAAAATATCACACATCCATATCGGAGGTTGTTTTTGGAACAACAGGGATACTTTTCCACCGAGTAAACAAAGGTGTTGTTTGTGTATTTTTAAATGTTGTTCTAAGCAATCTTCTTCAAAAAGACAATCATCATCTGTAAATACTAATATATTACCGGTTGCTATTTCTGCGCCAGTGTTTCTAGCAAGATTAGCTCCCGGTTTTTTATTTGAGACATATGTAAAACCAAAATAATCTTCTACAATATCTTCTGTTCCATCAGCAAATTTTCCATTTTCTACAACAATTACTTCATGTGGAAGTATTGTTTGTGTAGATATAGATCCAAGTGTTCTTTTTAACATTTCTGGATCTGGATTATATGCTGGAATTATAACAGAAATTGTTTCTGGTCTAATCATAATCTGGCATTAGTCCTAGTTCTGCTAAATGCGAGCAAATCAATAACATAACATCGTTTGGTGAGTCTGTAATTTCACCATCTAATTCTACTTCATTAAATGGGCATTTTTCATAAACTGACATAGATACTTCATGCGCTTTGTACAAATAATCATCGTTCTTCTTTTTGTCATAGTTTCTTAAATGACCAACAAAATGCACTGCCGCAGCCTGCACGTTAGGATCATTATAGAAGTCTGTTAGTTCCTGTATATCCGCTTGATGTGGCTGAACCATATACATAGTCCATATCTAAAAATCTCCATCTGTTCATATGATCTACTACTTTAGCAGTATCAACAAATTCCAGATAGTTTGTCATGTCTGTCCAATCTGAAAACATCATCTGGTGTGGAACAACACCAAACATCCAATTAGGAATATTACTTTTACCTTGCTTACATACGACCAGAATTGGTTTCTTCTGAGAACAAGCCTCAAAAGCCTCGTGGTATGAACCACACATATGACTGTCAAGATCTAAGTATAAAATTAAAAAATGCGCAATATCGACCATCCTCAAGTCAACAGCGCAAATTGGTTTCATAATAGATTGTATCTGAGCAAAGTACCCAAGTTCTTTTAAATTCTGGATAGTTTCTCTAGTTTTTTCATTTTCGACACCAAAAGAACATGCTTTATCACACGGGTCTAAAATTCCAACTTGTTTTGATAATAGAAAAGGTTTTATATCGTCCCTCCATTGTGTTGCCTCTTCCCACTCTACTCTGTCCATTGGTCCGCTAAGATAGCACAGCATACCTTTTAGTCTATTCATTAAATGTCCTCCGACATTCATCATAAACATCTTGTGTTGAGTAAATTTCTTCATCAGAATAAATCTGTGTTGGAAATCTATCCATTACAAATCCCCTCTGACTGACTATAAAAGATGGAGATAATGCAATGTCATATCTTTTAGATAGTCCATCATATAATGATCTAACACATGCTTTAAAAGGTTCTGTTGAAAGAATTACTCTTTTTAAATTACCAGATTGTACATAATATTTATTCATTTACAATATCTCCATCTTTAGTAGACCACCAGACCTTTTTAATTCCAATAGCATCTAATATTTGTTGACAATTTGTACACGGTTTACTTTCCCCAAGTTCACCATACTTATTTAATCTAAGAACAACCATAGAGAAACTGGAGTTAAGATGAACTTTCCCCCAACATTTACTTATTGCATCAGTTTCAGCATGAGCATAATTGTACTTTTTATATTTGTGTACATTAAACTTATTTGCTAGATAGAGAGTTTTTGCATCGCGATTGTAAGGGCGATTCACCCCTATAGATATAAGCTGATTGCGCTTATAGATAAAAGCAAAATGATAAGGTCGCCACACACCTTTAGTATCATAGTGGTTGGGAAAAATATCATTAGCTATCTTCAGAGATTTCTGTAGAATTCTCATTTCTAAATGGTTCTAACTTTTCTAAATTCTCAAGTTTAAGTCTCTCCAATTCGCGTTGAATACTTCTTTCCTCTCTCAGAAGTCTTCTCTTAAATGAGAGTTTGCGCTGAGTTTTTAGCTGCCTCTGTTTCTTCTTTTTCTCTTCTTTTCTTTGCTTGCTCATTTTTCAGATCTGTTGTAAAGAATTGATTAGTGTTTATACCAAGAATTATACGATGTCTACGAACTGTTTTATCTGTTACTTTATGGTCGCTGTTTTTATTCCAGTATTCAGCAATCTGTTTTGGTGTTAGAGTTAAATTTAATTTTCTAATGACATCATGAAATAAATCCAGTTTTGCACCAGACAATTTTTTAAAACTCTTTCTTTTTTCAATGAGATTCATTCTTGCTGCTTTTTTACTTACAGCACTAGAACTTTTACCAAGTTTTTTGCAGATTGTTTTTCTTGATACTTGATTTGAAATTGAGCGTTTAAGATAGGCTATTTCTTCCTCGGTCCACGGAGTTCTATCAACACCATCTGAACCAGTTAACCCAATTCTTGCCGCTTTATTTCTAATAGCAAAAAATGTCTTACCGGGAATTGAGACACTACGAATATCACCTCCGTATTTTTCATACTGATCTATCAACATTAATTCTTCAATTCGCCTCCAATCTCTTCTTCTAGGGTAATCTGGGATTTTAACTCCAGATTTTTTCATTTTATATTTCATATTAAAAATTTTTGATTTACTAACCCCCATCTTGTTAGCAAATTCTTCCAATGTCAAACCTGCATCAATAGCATCACAATATTCATTAAAGAAGTTCTTCATCAATAGCCTCTAGCAAATCTTGAAAAAGCAAACAGTATTCTCTTAGTTCTGCGGGAGTAAGCTCGGTGCCCATTTCCGCTAGATCATTTCTTACTTTACTAGGATTAGTTTTCCATTCATTTAAAGCGATTTTAAGTTGTTGTTTATTTTGTCTAAATTCATGGAAAATTTTATCCAGATTAATCATTTTTTCTCCATTAGATTTTGCTCTAGTCTCTCAATACGATCTTCCATATCGTATAGACCAAGAACATATTTTTGGGCAACAATAGCACCATGAAAAATCATAAAAAATATACCTAAGATTATTGCCCATCCAATTAGAGTACCAGCAATATATGCGGCATTATTCTTTTTTTCGACCATCTTCTTTTTCCTTGTGTAGATCTTCCAATTGTTTATTGCGAATAATCTGGTCGTGTGGTATTTCTACTGGCACTGGCTTTTTTGGCACTTCGGACATTGTTGTAACTCATGTCTAAGGTCTGGTAAAGATTTGGAAAGTTCTTCTATTAGTCTATTACCCTCACTTGGTGAGCCATCATACTCCCACCAATCAATTATATCTTCAATACGAGACAGAGTTTCTTTTGCTGATTGTGCATCCATCTTAGTGACCAAAAGCCTCCAGAGTGTGTTTAAAAGGATTATCGGGAATTTCTCTTACTAACTCCAGCATTTTACTGGCGATTTCTCGAATTTCAAGTTGAGCCGCTGAATCTGATCTTAAAGTATAAAAATTATGGAAACAGCTCATATTCATCATAACGCTCAACGTTATCTGTGAGTTATACGTTTTGAAGAATCGTGCTGATTCTTTTGCTCGCTTACGCCCTAAGACTGGTGAGAGGTCTGCCAAGCAAGCATGATATAATCTATTACCTTCTTCTGTGTATTCTGCCAGTCTTTGATGCCAGTCGTCAGACGGTGTGCTTAAAGCCTCTCCACTATCTGAAATTCGGATACCTTGCCAATCTTTTGGCAGGTAATACTTATCTTCTTGTAGTTCCTTATATCTTGCACTCTCACCATTAATATTGGCGTGGCGATGTTTTATCAGATGAATGTGTGAAGCCACATCACATGTGACATTAAATTCTACAATTCCACGTTCAAAAGGTGTGCGATGTGGCTTACCACTGCCATTGTTCCATAATTTATTAACAAGTAAATCTCTAACTTGTTCGTCAGATCTGGAATCAACATCTATCTGTGTAGATGTCCAAGCAGCACGAGCAATTGCCTTGTCTCCACCATACCATCCAATAAGTTCTACTTTATTATCCATTAAATAACTCCAAAAAAATAGCCCCGCCGAGTAGACGGGGCTATCTTAGCACATGATTACTCGGATGTCAACTTTGATTCTGATTCTTCGATAAGATTTTTCATTTTCTTATCAAATTCAGGTTCAATTTCAGAACGTAGTTTTGCCCGTGCTTTTATTACCTCCACTTCTGGAAGGTATTTTTCTTCGGAAATATCCTGTGTTACGGGTCGTTCTTCATATTGAGGATGTGACAATCCTACATCACGTAGTGCATGTTCCATTCCGGTGTGATAACCATCTTCATATGAGTTTTCTGCAATGTACTTGTTTTGTTCCAACCCACTGTAGTATCCATTGTGCCACAGTTCATGAAACTCATCGGTAGCATCTTCATTTCTAATTGTCTTTAAGATGCCCTCAGTAACACCCTGATTTTTAGCCAACTGCATATCATTGTCAGTTGAACCATTAATCAAAGAAAACATAATCTCAGAAAGCTGGTCATCATTGATTTTGCTTCTGGTCTCTGAGATTTCTAAGAGGATGTTCAAATGAATAATATAGTGAACGCAAACAGTAATTACAGCAACAAAAACTAAATCAACGATTGCCTGTGACCTGTTCACAATTGAGTCCTTTTACATAAAGTTCAAGAAGTGGTATCAATGTATTTTTATGATACCTGACAAAGGATTTTAAAATGATAGATTCTGCCTCTACCATTTCCGGATACTGCAACTTTTCATAGTCTACAACAGTTGCAAGTATTGTATCTACTGTTTTTTCTGACATTCTAGAAACTTTGCACTCTTGAATTTGAAAAATCTAGACTATCAGCAAAAATTGAATAATCGTTAATATTCATGTCCTTTTCTTCATACCTTCTGGTACGAAGCTCTAGACGGCCAACCACATGAACCTGCGTACCTTTACGAACATATTCTTCACAAATCGCAACAAGTCTACCAGCTATCTTAACATCAATATATAGCGGCTCTTTACTACGTCGTGAATTTGATACGATTCTAAAGACACCAAAATCATCAGTGATCTTCTTAAATTCTTTTACTACACCGCCGGTAATTACAACCGTATTACTATCCATTTATATACTCCACAAGTTCATCTATTTCTTTATCTTTTTGCTTAACACTTTTTCTCTTACGAGTTTTCTTCTCTGGCTCTGGTGTTTCTTCCATGTAGTTTGCTTCTATTGTTTTTATGGCATTAACTACAACTGGATCTGTATTTTCAGAGATTTGAGAACATTCGTAAGAATTTGTCTTAATGTAATGAGGACAGCCCGGTAATTCCACAACATCTTGGTCTATGACCTTTGCTTTAGATTTTGCTTCTGTTACCGAGCTTGCCCTGACCACATATTCTGTGTAACAGTTTTGTAATTCTGTTACCAAAAAATACTTCATGATAGTCCTAGAGACTTCAGAATTCGACCACGTACAACCTGTGCATTTCCACGATTGGACTTACACAGAACCGATGTGGCAGTTGAACTAGTGAGACCTAGCCGAGATGCAGCCTGTGTAGTACCTCGCTGTGTATTAGCGAAAGTACCGTGTCGCATTGTACGTGCAACAGCGGTCACAGGATTGAAGGTCTTACCACGGTCTGCACCATTACGTGCAACTCCAGTAATTTGATTACCTTCGTATGACCAAGAGTAAGCGTTAGTTGTCTGGGCTAGTGTCTGTAGGAATTGTGTCTGATCCATTTGTCAGTCCTTCTAAAATACCTTTGAGACGCAACTTTTGTGTCTCTGTTGAAGTTGGAAAATTCGGCATACTTACATTCTGCCGATCCGAAATAGCTTTGGCCAACATGAGCAGATGATGGGTCTTCATTTTATGTAAAGCTGAATTTAATTCAGGATGAAGATCTCCGACCAATTCTTGAAAAGCCTCAACATACTCGGTTTTTTCCTTCGGTCTACTCATTATATCCCTCGGTTTCAAAAAAGGAACAAGAAAATTCGCCAGATAGTGATTTTTTTTGGGCTTCGGTTTTTTTATCCCACATCACTCTCCAACGATACCAATCCTCCAACTCTCCACCCATTAGTGGTTTGCCGGAAATACATTCATATCCGCGCTCCCATCTTTGAGCATAAAGCTGGATTCTTTTTTCTTTTTCTTCAAGAAGTTTTTCTTTGGTATTTAATTCCAGATCTGGTCCTGTACTACCAAATCTTTCCATGTATTTTTGCTTAGGTATTGTGCCAATACTTTTCATGGCCGTCTCTCAAAAAAAAGAAATGGTGGCATGTCACAGTGACGCTTTGAATCTGGATTAAACCAAAAAACGTGCTGAACCGCGATTATGCCACCACTTTATCAGATAGAGGCCTAGATGTCAAGTCCCAATTCTGACATTTTTTGAAGTTCATGCTTTTTGACATGATAATTTAGCGGACCCGGCCTGCCAGATTTTAAACGCATTCTTTCTGGATTACGATTTTTCAGGGTATCTTTATCTACCCATCCCCAGATTCTAACTTTTTTAAGTCTATCATTGTACGAGCATGAGATAAAAATATCAGAATTATCTAATTTAATTCTATCTTTTTTATACTCGCATGAGACTTTTAGTATAGGGTCGTTCCAGGCATGACCATGTGCAGCGGTTTTAACATCTGCATGTAGATCACCAATGACGATATCATAACCATCATCACCATGATCATCATAAATTTCTGAATCTACTTCAATATCAAAAATTTTACATACAGCAACTTCACCAGTTAATCCTTTGTAATGAGAATCTTCTGATGTTGTACCACCAATATTACCGTGGCGACCATGACCAAAACTTGACTTTTTTTCATCTCTTTTTCGAGCTAAAGTTTTTGCTCGTTCTATATCATGCTCTGTTAACTGCACTTCGATAAAATCAGCCATAATAATATACCATTGCTACACTTGCTACTAGATAAACCCAAAGTAATGTTACTTCTATCTTACGCATAATCCCAGACCTTTCTGATATGGAAGAAATCTTCTCCATGTTCCTCAATCAATTGATTCTTAATATCATTTCTTTTTTCAGCAAACACTTGCTTTTGTTTATGAGTTACTTTTCCATTTTCCCAAATAAAATAAGACACAGTCATTAACATCGCATACTCCTATTCATCTTAAAACAAAATAACCCAGTGGTCAATAGATGAAATATGATATAAGCAAATACTGTATTACCATGTACTAAGTAAAACAATATCGCCCATATAACCAAAACTGCTGTTAATCTCATGGAAAATGTTTCTTGAGAATTTCTATTCTATCTTCTGCATCAACGAGTGTATCTAATGCTTCATCTAAATTACTATAGAAATCACCAGTGCTATGGTCTCCAATTCCAACTGGTCTTTCAGTTAGTAATTGCAATGAAAGTAATGCCTTATCTTTATCTGAATAAGCCTTACCTCTTAGGTAATCAATTGCTAATGTCTTGATGTCGCTCATATAAGTGCATTCTTTTAATTGTGGGTATTATACCCTCATCTTTGATTTTTTCATATGCCATAACTGCTAGTTCTTTTGTAGCATAAACTCCAACTATAGCATCAAAGTTAAAATCATCTCTTACAGTGTAAAGAACAAA
>Ga0208644_1000445_pt1 | contig 34954 bp, 43 predicted proteins | sample VirMetDEL_Nov_18_FD_184517 | JGI IMG/M metagenome (GOLD analysis project Ga0208644, IMG submission 184517) | Aqueous microbial communities from the Delaware River and Bay under freshwater to marine salinity gradient to study organic matter... | ecosystem: Environmental > Aquatic > Marine >...
CTACTGCGGGGGCTTTCGCAGCTGCTATGGCAGTTTCGACAACAGCCTTGGCCACGTAACGTCCGGGTCCAGCCTTGACGACACGCGCGTCTGGTCGTGACACGTGTCTTTGAAGCTGCGCTGACAGCGTCTGGTGGGGTGTTGCGCCGGTCGTTGTCCAACCGCGTTTTAACGCAGCTGCTACCAGCTGCTTGCAGGACCAAACCGCAGGTTTGCCGGTGCCATCCACGTCAGACGGTTGTTCTTCCAAGAAGGCTACCACGTGGCTAAGCAGTCCGTCCCCGCCTCGTCCGTTGTTACCCTGCGCGTCGGCCAAGAAACTTGTGTAATCAGTCATCTCTCTCTCCGTTTGGGTTTTCGTTGTGGCGGTGTTTCCCGCCGTCACTACAGTTATCGGCACAACGCAGACGCGACGTTAGCTTTTCGGTACGTTTTCCCGAAACAACCGAAAAACAGACGCCCTATTTAAATTGACAGCCGCGCACGCGTAGTCGGCATTTCCGGCTGGTTTCTTTAGCTCAAACTCGCGGTTTGCAACAATTACAATTCGCCCCGCGCGCTAACCTTTCGCGCGCTAACCTTTCGCGCGCTAACCTTTCGCGCGCTAACCTTTCGCGCGCTAAGCATCAGATGGAATCGCAATTGCATCGCGCCCGATCCAGCGCATGCGATTGAGCGAATCATTTTTGGAAATCGCAATCTGATCGAATCAGTGCGAATCAAAATCAGATAAATCGAACGAATCAATCAGAGCGAATCAATTACCGAAATCGGGGGCGAATCAATCCTGGCATCACAAGCAAATCGTTAAGCCAATCGCGACTGAATCTGAGCGAATCCATACGAACACCATCGGCCAAATCAAAACTCAATAATTTGAAATTGCCAATGTGTGCGAATCATTTTCGTATTCGTCTGTTTTTGTGTTTTGGACGGTTTGGCTAACGTACGGGCGCCCGTTGTGCCGATAAACATAACGGGCGCCCGTTTTTTGTTGGGCGCCGAACACGAAACACAGAAAGAGAGAGATGAGAAATGGATTCCTTGGAGACTTGGCTGCTTGTGCTTTTGGTTTGTTTCTCGGGCTGGGAATAACGACGCCATTTGCTTACGTGCTTGTTTGGCATGTCGAGAGACTGAAGGAGATGGTTGTACGATGAAACGCTTTAAAGACCTGAAGGTTGGAGAAGTATTCTTCTTCATCGGTGAGCAAATCTATCCGGGCATCGCTCGTGGGCCGTGGAAGAAGACATCAACTCGGAAGTACGTACACACTTCGACGTTTATGGAATGCCGCGTAGGCTCCATAAACGTCGAAGTGTTCGGCGGCGAATCAAAAGTCATCAAAGAAGGGGAGTGAGATATGAGTGCAGTAAGCGAAACCAAGATGGCTATGAACTGGAGCAACGCTTGCATCGGCCAACATATGCGGCCGCAGATCGAGAGGATGATTTACCACGAGGTCGAGCTGAAAGACGGATCGACTGAGATCGTGCCGGCTGACGTGATCGGTATCTACCAAGATCCCGTCTTCCCGGAGCGAGTAGAGTCAATAAGCGAGCCGATCAACGGTTGGATCGGGCGAATGGCGGCGCCCGGCTACTTGGACTGCACGGATTGGATTACGGGCGAAAGCTACCGGAAGCTTTTGGTCGAGCTGTACCGAATATACGGAGACGACGATATCGCGTAGAAACGCTCCGAGAGGTTTGGTTTGAAGAGCTTCTCGGAGATTGACCTCCCGTTTTGGGCTGGCCGTAGCGTGCGTTGCGCTGCGGCCGGCTTTTTGGATTCACAAGGAGAGAGAGATGCCAATTGTTGTTCGGAAGGGCAATTTATCGGATCCACGTCCGAAACGGTCGGATGCAGTGAAAGACATCGAAAACCTTCGCAAACGAAGAAAGAAAGTCGCGAATCTGGTTCGAGACATTCGCAAGGGCCACCATGCGAAGGGATTGAAGTCGCGGCATTACACGCTTTACCAGAAGGCGTACTGCCGAAGATTCAAAGACATTTACGAGATCGAGGGAAGATGCACCGCGGATGATTACTTGTTTCGAAGTGTTGCGATGCGTGAGAAGTTGAAAGCGGAGAACGAGGATGAGAAGAACGACAACCGAATTGCGTTCTCGCGATATGCGCTAGTCTGGGGAATCTGTTACCAAATTCTGAAGAACGGAGAGATGTGAGATGACGAACTGAAACAGCTTTACGAGATGTTCGAGGAATAGTTTCGGTTTGGCTAACGTACGGGCGCCCGTTGTGCCGATAAGCATAACGGTCGCCCGTTTTTTGTTGGGCGCCGAACACGAAACCAAGACGGGAGATGAGAGATGCGAGAATTCACACGACGCGAATTGCTTGGCGATGCGCTCGCTTTGCTGACCGGCCTGCTGATGGGGTTGGGAATTGTTGCACCGTTTGCTTACGTGATCGTTTGGCACGTACAGCGGCTTCAGGAAATTGCAGTAGGAGGTTAGAGATATGGACCCGAATGCAACACTTAAAGAGATTCTGCGTGAGTTCACAAACTGGGACGACCGCGATGAAGACCGATGCCTTGAGCTGGCCAAAGCATTGCAGGATTGGCTGGAGGGCGGCGGATTTTGCCCGGATTTAAACTCGCTCGACATGACCGGCCAGCGAGTGCTGGTGCTTTTTGCAACGCAACATATTCGGAGCATGTGCGAATGACTCTTGTTTCTGATTACTCATTTACTCTCAGATTGGAGGAAGCAGTGGTGACAGTTATCGAAGGCGAAGAGAATGTCAGGAATGCCCGAATCCTTGCCCTAAAGTGTGCATTGAGCCTTGAGCTTAAAGGGATGAAACGACGCGGCCGATCGGCCTACGCGATCGTCAAGGATGAGTTCGGATTCAAGGGATCAAAACAGAAGGTGTATGACCAGCTGTGCGAATGGGTAAAGAAGCACCTGTTTTCTTAGATTTTCCGGTTTCTCGTCCGTTTTGACTAACGTACGGGCGCCCGTTGTGCCGAAACAGAACGTAGGGGCGCGCGTTGTGCCTCTATGTTCTGTTTTTAATTTACGGGAGGCACAAAGATGTCAGATAGCCGGGAAAAGATTGTCGAAAGGTTCAAAAACGAAAAGACACGTATCCCGCCGGTGATTCGCTCGATCGTACGGATGTACCTAGAAGACCACTCGCTGTACGACGCGACGACATTTTCGCGTTTTCTGGACGAGTACGCGAAACTGTTAGCGGTGTGCTTTGATGAAAAGGGAGGCGGTTGGAATCACCCGATGTTTGGCCGATTCGTCCGTCGCGTAAAAGTTGCTATGGAGTCCAGCTTCCCAGACATGCTTTCGCCCGAGCAATTCAGTTCTGACGAAGACCTTTTTCAAGATCTTCACATGAGTACGTTGTTAGCGTATGTCTCCGCTGTTCCACATTTCAACATGCGATCAGATGGGGCATGCCCGTTGAAAACAAACTACTTTCAAATCTCGTTTCAGCAAGAAGTGTCTGAATGTGGCGCATTGGCGTTTGTGATGCACGCGATGTGGGACTGTGTCGCAGCGAGCTACTTTGATGAGCCGATATGGGGAACGACCGAACGCAAAACACCGGCGCTTCGCCGGCATATGTACTGGTTTCGCCGGTTGTTCATGGCAACGATCGCCAACAGCTTGATGGAGCCGTCTAACGCAACAGAAATCTTCGACTGGGATTACATGATTTTTCAGGGCTACAATCACGCGAGACAACTTGCTGCTCGTGCGTTCGGTAAAGATTGGACTCAAACCTGTCATGAAAACTCTGCAATTTGGAACCCAGATCGCCACTAAAGCCTGATCAGCCCACGCCCGCCATCGGTTGACCATCGGTGGCGGGCTTTTTTTGATCTTTAAGCATCAGTCAATCTCCGGCAGTTTTGGCCGCGTGTTGGCTACAGTCGGCCTTCGCGTGAAACGCCCGTGAAACGTCGCACACGTCCCTCCGGCCGTTCCGACGACGTTCCGGCCGCGTTCACACGTGAACGCGTTACGGGCGTCAAATACGGGCGTGTATCGCGTCCGTTTTTTCTTTGTTGTTTTGGACGGTTTGGCTAACGTACGGGCGCCCGTTGTGCCGATAAGAGTACGTGTGCACCCGTTGTGGGCGCGCTGTTCTTTTACAATTTGGGAGAGTGAACTATGCCAAAAGAGCGCAAGCTGCACTGGTATGCGGAAGGGATGACAAACTCGACGTTATGCGGTCGAGCCGGCCAAGTCGCCGATGACAAAGACGGGGTCACCTGTATGCGATGCCAAGCAAAGCTCAAGCAGATGGTTATTGATTTGGAAGATTCTTACGATGAAGAAGATGAAGCCGAGGAGTCGATCGAAGAAAAGTCAATCGGCGAAAACCGATGGGGTTTGCTTGACTACGCGGTAGACGCGATTTCTGCGAGTGGCGAACCTATGCGATGCAAAGACATTGCTGAGTACGCCAAGGCCAACGGATGGGAAGGCAATGGCAAGACGCCTGCAAACACCCTGAACGCTGCGATCAACAAAGAAATTCAGGTCAAAGGATCTGAGTCTCGATTCAAGCGAGCTGGCAGGGGATTGTACGACATCACATCGTAGCCAACCTTTGCTGATGGCGGCCGACTGTTACGGATGACATCGGCCGCCATTTCTTGATATTCTCTGTACGAATAAATTTTGCAAATCATTTTTACAGAGAGAGAGAGATGACAACTCAACGAAAGCCCCGCGCATCGAAGTCGCTTGCTGTATTTGATGTAGCTCTGGACAAGGTTGTCCCATACGATCGAAATCCAAGAAACAACGAGGCAGCTGTCGATAAAGTCTGCGAATCAATCCAGAAATTCGGATTTCGCCAGCCGATCGTGGTTGATGGTGATTTTGTAATCATTGCCGGACACACACGATGGCAGGCGGCGAATAAGTTAAAGCTGAAAAGTGTTCCCGTTCATGTGGCGGATATCACTGAGTCGCAGGCAAAAGAGTACCGCCTCGCTGACAATAAAACGGCTGAGTATTCGACATGGGACTTTGATGCTCTCGCTGTCGAGCTGGCCGAGCTGGAGCAGATGGACGTTGAGACGGATTGGCTGGAGTTCGAACTTCCAGATGAGCCGGCACCAGATAACGCGAATGAAATTGAAGCGAATGAAATTGACGAAGCTGTCCCTGATTTGAAAAGCGAATCAATTTCGGAACCGGGGCAGCTCATCAAGCTGGGCCGCCATCGGCTGATGTGTGCTGACAGTGGAAACGGAGACGCTTGGGATGCCCTGATGCAGGGTGAGAAAGCGAATCTATTGTTGACGGATCCGCCTTACGGCGTTGCATACGTCGGCAAGACCGAAAAAGCCCTGACCATCGAAAACGATGAGATGCACGGCGAAGACTTCCGCCAGTGGCTTAATGTTCCTTTTGCAAATGCTTTTTCCGTCATGGCTCCCGGTTCGTCGTATTACATCTGGCACGCTCATACGGAATCCTACGCATTCCAAGGCATGTTGCTAGATAACGGCGTCGATCTTCGCCAGTGCCTCGTGTGGGTGAAAGATACGATGGTCATGGGCCGGCAAGATTACCAATGGCAGCACGAGCCGTGTCTGTATGGCTGGACTGCCGGCGAGGCACATACATGGAACAGCGACCGAAGCCAAGTGACGACGCTCCGCTTTGATCGACCTACGAGATCAACGCAGCATCCAACAATGAAGCCAACGGAGCTTTTCAGCTACCTCATGCACAACTCAAGTGATGCGGGCCAGATCGTTGTCGATCCGTTTCTTGGGTCAGGGACAACGCTTCTGTCGGCTGAGAGGCTCGGCCGAACTTGCTACGGAATTGAGCTTGATCCTAAATACTGCGATGTCATCGTAGAACGGTGGGAGAACTACACGGGCCAGAAAGCTGAGCGCACCGAATGTCTGTAAAAACATCTGCGATGACGGATCAGCAGCTTGCAAAGCTGCTGCGTGATCACGGTGCGAAGCGTTCCAGTGAAGAGATGGTTCGTCGAGTCAATTCGATCCGTGCGGACGGCGATGCGGGTAAAACTAATCTTCTGCATCTGACTGCATGGCTTGCGCAGGAGTTCATGACCCGTGGCGCCCAACGAAAAGCGAAGAATCAACCCGAGTGAATTGCGTCAGTCCGATTTGATTCGGCTGATCAACTCGACTCCCGCCGGCCAGATGGTCACAGAGCAATTCTTGCGGAAGCTGACCAACGAGGGCGGGTTTCACGTAATGGACCAGAACGGACGGTTCAACCTTTACCGCGTAGCTGCGTGGCTGTTTGACAGAGTTGTTGACAAGTACGAAGTCGCGGATGAACGGTACGAGCGGCAGAAGCAGATCTCGCTCGAGCGGATTCGCGAGATGTCTTCCGCCGGCCGTGACATTGGAGAGATGCCGAAGCCGGCCAATATGGAACGCCGTCTGGCTTGTGAGCGTAGCTTGAAGCTGTACTGCGAGACGTACAAGCCGGAGACGTTTAACCTAAAATGGTCGGAAGATCATTTAATGGTGATTGACAAGCTGGAGCGGGCAACGCTTGAGGGCGGCTTGTTCGCTCTGGCGATGCCGCGTGGATCGGGAAAGTCGTCTTTGTGCGAAGCAGCGTGCGAGTGGGCAATCAACTTTGGTCACCATAACTACGTCGCACTGGTAGGAGCCAGCGAGCAGCATGCTGAAGAGATGCTGACTTCTATCAAGACGGAGTACGAAACAAACGATCTGCTTACGGAGGACTTTCCCGAGATCTGTCTTCCGATTCAGGCGTTGGAAGGGATCACGGGCCGATGTGCCGGCCAGACGTCAAATGGAAAAAGGACGCGAATCCAGTGGAAGCAAAAGATGGTTGTCTTCCCGACAGTCGAAGGCTCTCTCGCTTCCGGTGCACTGATACAGGTGGCAGGCATCACCGGCCGCGTTCGCGGAATGAAGCACAAGCGGGGAGATGGTCAAACCGTCAGGCCACGACTCGTAATCGTCGATGACCCCCAAACAGACGACAGCGCTCGATCTAACGTGCAGTGTCAAAAGCGTGAAGAAGTGCTTTCTGGTGCGATCCTGAACCTGTCCGGGCCGGGGCAGAAGATGTCCGGCGTAATGCCGTGCACGGTTATTCGAGAGGGTGACATGGCACATAACATTTTGGATCGTCAGAAGCACCCTGACTGGCAGGGCGAGACAACCAAGCTTATGTATTCGATGCCGAAAAACGAGGTACTGTGGGACGAGTACGCCAGCATCCGCGCGGAGTGCCTGCGAACAGACGGCGATACGAAAGAAGCAACGAAGTTTTACCGCGCTCACAAGGATGAGATGGATGAAGGCGCCCTGCCGGCTTGGCCCGAGCGTTACAACCATGACGAACTGTCCGCGATTCAGCACGCCATGAACCTGCTTTACAAGAACGAGCACGCGTTCTTCGCTGAGTACCAGAACGACCCGATCCCGCCCGAGACGGATACACAGACAATACTTAATCCTGACGAGGTCTGTGAAAAGCTGAACAAGCTGGACCATCTATGCTTGCCGCTGAACGCCGATCGCGTCACAACCTTTGTCGACGTTCAGCAGAAGGCTTTGTTCTACGTGACAATGGGGTTCGAGGAAGATTTCACCGGGTACGTGATTGATTATGGTACGTGGCCTGACCAGAAACGACGGTATTACACGCTTCGCGACCTTCGCCACACGATCGAGCACATGAAACCGGGCGTCGGCATCGAGGCACAGATTTACAACGCTCTCGAACATTTGAGCTTGCTTTTGGCGACTCGGGAATACCGCCGTGAAGATGGATCCTACGAGCGGAACAAGCGAATCCTGATCGACGCAAACTGGGGCGTCAGCACGGATGTGGTGTACGAGTTTTGCCGGCAGACCCCATTTGCAGGGATCATATCACCGACTCACGGCCGTTTCGTCGGTGCGAGTTCTACGCCTTGGTCCGAATACAAAAAGAAACCGGGGGAGCAGGTTGGTTTCAACTGGCGTGTGCCATCAACGCGCGGCAAGCGTGCAGTTCCGCACGTTCTCTACGACACAAACTTCTGGAAGACATTCGTCAGTCAGCGATTCGCGTCTTCGTTCGGAGATCCCGGCTGCTTCTCGGTATGGGGCGAGAAGCCGGCGACTCACCGCCTATTCGGAGATCACATGGTGAGTGAGTACTTCGTGCCAACAGAAGGACGAAACCGGAAAGTCAACGAATGGAAAATCAAGCCGGAACACTTTGACAACCACTGGTTTGATGGAGTAGTTGGCTGTAGCGTTGCGGCTTCAATGCTGGGATGCACTTTTGGCTCGACAGGGGGTGGCGTGATCGGCGGAGCTACGCAGCGTAAAGTCGTTCAGATACCGCAGCGACGAAGATGATTATGGCAGTCGACAAACAGGTCAAAGGCATTGAGTGCCCGGACTGCGGCTGCAGGCACCTTGTCGTCTACAAAACAAGCCGACACATGAACTGGATTCGCAGGACGCGAATATGCCGGAACTGCGGACGTCGTATTCAGACGCGAGAACAGGCTGCAGAGAAGACAAAAGGTCAGATATGACCATTTTCGTATCGCCGACGGAGTGAAAAACGCTTCTAATGGTGACATTCTGGGTCCGCGGAGATAGTTTTGGGGGTCGATGACGCCCTCAAGGCTCATCTCTCTCTCGCCCGGCCGGAGCCAGCACGCACTCTCCGGCCGGGCAATGAAAGAACAAAATGGCAGAAAACCAATCAGAGCGAACAATTGACGAGCAGGCGGCTGGTCCGCGCCGTGTCGTCATTGACAGCCAAGACGTGCAGACTCATTCGCTTCCTGACTTGATTGCTTTTGAAAAGTGGAAAGCTGACAGGGACGCTGCACAAAGGCCGACACAGCCGCAGAACATCTTTGGCGGAATCCGTGTCGGCAAGGTTTGCCATCCACCTACTTACTGAGAATCTTATGTTCGAAGGAATACGAGCAGCTTACCGGGCATTCATGGGTCACCGTCAGACGGTCGACCTTCGAGCCAAATGGGATGCTGCGAGAACGACGGGGAACAACAAGAATCTTTGGTCAGGTGCCGACGCGCTATCTGCTGCGGCTGCTGGCGATCCTCTCGTACGTGCAACACTTCGACAACGATCACGCTACGAATGCCAGGAATCAAATTCGTATGGGAAAGGGTTTGTTCTTTCGCTGGCAGACTTTACGATTGGTCGCGGGCCGTCTATCCGGGTCGACTTAGGGAACGAACAAATCGACCGCCTCGTGCAGAACGAGTTTAACGGCTGGTTTCGATCTATAGGTGGACCGGAAAAGGCACGTACGGCCAAGATGTCGAAGACTGTAGACGGTGAAGTCTTCTTTCTTGAGGTGACAAACCGACAGAACCCTTCGCCTGTAAAGCTTGACTTTAAGCTATTCGAAGCGGAGCAGTGCTCAAGTCCAGAAGGTGACTATGTCAATGACGAGAACCGGCACATCGACGGTATCTGGTATGACAACGTGGGCAACCCGACTCGTTACGATATTCTGCTCGATCATCCGGGCGGACTTGGAACCAGTCTCGATGCGACCGCCTTCCCTGCCAATCGAGTCATTCATTTGTTTAGAGTGGATCGGCCCGGCCAGAAGCGTGGCATCCCCGAAACAGCACCGGCACTCCCGCTGTTTCCAATTTTACGCCAATACACAATGGCAACGCTCGAAGCAGCGACGTCGGCTGCCTACTGGCAAGCGGTAATCCACAGCCGGATGCCTTCTGACCAATCGCCGGCACAGATTGACGGCGGAGCGTTCCAGCCGTTCGACCTTGAGCGCAACGCCGTGATGAACCTTCCTGACGGCTGGGACATCTCGCAGCTGAAACCAGAACACCCGACAACCACTTACGCGGAATTCAAACGCGAAGTACTTAATGAAATTGCCAGATGCTTAAATGTGCCTTTCAACGTAGCGGCCGGGAACAGCAGCGAATACAACTTTGCCAGCGGCCGGCTGGATTGGCAAATCTTTTTCCGAATGATCGAGGTCGAAAGAAACTACTTTGAAAGAGCAATGCTCGACCGAATGTTTTTCGCGTGGCTAAGCGAAGCCCGCCTTATTCCTGATTATCTGCCTGTTCTGCCGGATACTATTCCGCACAGGTGGCTGTGGGATGGCCAGCCAATTATCGATCCGGTGAAAGAAGCAAATGCGACTGTGGCACTATTTAACGCTGGCCTTCTTGACGAAGATAAGTACTGGGCAAACAGTGGCGAAGACACTCAAGAGGTTTACCGCCGCATGTCCGAAAACCTGAACCAACGCGAAGAACTTGGACTGCCCCTACCAGCCAGTGGAGAAACAAATGCCGAGACTGAGTCGGAAGAAGAAATCGAAGAGGAAGAAACTTCTGAACCTTCTGGCCGAAGCGGCGCCGAGTGAGTTTTCATTTGCCGGTGCAGCGGTAGAGCTTCACGACATTGAAGCAAGCAAAAACGACGCAGAAGAACAGGCTCCTCGCCGGCTGAAAGCGTTCAGCATGACCGCCTACACCGGGGGCAAGATGAACCTTGGCTTTGGCGTTCCAGTTGTCGTCGACGTTTCCAAGATGAAAGCGATGGCTTCTTCGATTCCGATTCTTGCGGATCACGATCCAAGTCGGCCGGTCGGACATACGACAAATATTGAAATGAAGGCCAACGGCCGCATCCTTATTGAAGGAGTGATAAGTGCCGGCACGGTCGACTCCAAAACAATTGTTGAAAGCAGTCTAAATGGTTTCCCGTGGCAGGCTTCAATCGGAGCCAAAAGTGGGAGAATGCAGTTTGTGGACAAGGGTTCTTCGGTCAAGGTAAATGGCCGCAGCTTCTCTGGTCCGGTCTATGTTGCTCGCGGAGCAAAGCTCGGCGAAGTTTCATTTGTCGCAATTGGAGCCGATGATCAGACGTCGGCAACCGTGGCGGCGTCTGGTGGAGGAAAAGCAATGAAATTTAATGCGTGGCTCGAAGCCAACGGCTTCAACCGTGACGAAGTAAGCGAATCGCAACTCTCAACCTTGCGTTCCGCTTGGGAAAATGATATCAAAGCTGACGGCTTCAAAGCCGAAGGCGATGAGGCCGTCAAGGTCGAAGCGAGCGCACCGGCCGTCTCGCTGACCCCGGAACCCGCAGCAAGTGCATCTGGACCAGATCGCCAGCCTGCGGCCGAAGGGGCCGATCTTGTCGCCTCAAGCCGACAGGCTTTCTCGGCCGAGATCCGACGTGTCGAAGGCATCCAGAAAGTTGCCAAGGACCACGCGGATATTCAGGCCACAGCCGTCGAAGAGGGCTGGAGCGTCGAAAAGGCCGAACTCGAAGTCCTGCGTGCCTCACGGTCAAATACGGCCCCTGCTGGGCACGTTCACAACACCGAGTATGGTGACGTTGAAGCTCAGGCTTTGACTGCGTCCCTGATGCGTTCTGCCGGCCTACCCGTCGACGAAAAAGATTTCAGCGACGAAGCCCTGAGTGCGGCTGACAGTGTTCGCTTCCGCGAAGCCGGTATTCAGACTGTCATGTTCGAAACCCTGAAGGCTTCAGGGCAATACGCTCGATTTGATCGCGTCGGTGACGACACGATCCGAATTGTCCTGCGTGCTGATCAGAGTCTGCAGGCCGCCGGCGGTGGCGGTGGATTCTCAACCGTGAGCCTGAGCGGCATTCTGTCCAACATGGCAAACAAAGCCATGCTGGCGGCCTACCGTTCGATCAACACCGTTGTCCCGTCGATCGCTGACGAGACTTCGACGAACGACTTCAAGGAGTTCGCTCGATACCGTCTGCTGGGTGCTGACAAGCTCGAAGAGCTTGGCCCGGACGGCGAAATCAAGCACACAAGTCTGCAGGAGCAGGAGTTCAAGAACAAGGTCGAGACCTATGCACGTATGCTTGCTTTGACTCGCGAGATGATGGTAAACGACGACTTGTCTGCGTTTGCACAGATTCCTCGAATTATGGGCCGTGCCGCAGCGTTGACCCGTGAGCGAGTTGTGCTTGGCCTGCTTCTGTCGAACCCGGTTTCTCCTGAAACTGGAAACAACTTTTACTCTGTAGGAAATGCAAACTTCATTTCCGGCGCAAGCACGAATCTGTCGATCGGCGGAATTACCGAGCTGGAGCAGCTGTTCTTGGATCAGACCGATCCAGCCGGCGATCCGATCTTGGTTGAGCCGCAGATCCTTCTCGTTCCGACGAGTCTCAAGACCGTCGCCGAACAGTTGATGACGGCAACGCATGTGAACGAGACGACGACAGCGGGCACGCCTTCAGCGGACACAAATCCGCACGTTGGCAAGTACAGCATCGCCACAACGCCTTACCTGAACAGCCAGAACCTTACTGGCAGTTCTTCAACAGCATGGTACTTGTTTGCCAATCCAAGCGACGTGCCGGCTATTCAGCTTGCGTACCTTCGTGGGCGCAACACCCCGATGCTGGATTCAGCCGAAACCGATTTCAACACTCTGGGGATGCAGTGGCGAGTCGTTTATGACTTCGGCGTAGCAATGCAGGACCATCGCGGTTCCGCAAAGTCGGCCGGAGCGTAGCGAGGACGTCGACTCTTGGCCCGGCAAGACGGGCGGCAGGAGCCGGGACACTCTTAAGCCGCATTTTTTTTTGACAACAAACAACTCAAAGTGAGGTTAAATAAAATGGCGAAGTACATTCATGAAAGTCGAATCTGGGATTACACTCCCGGATCTGACACTGCAGCCGGAACGGTTGTCGTTCTTGGTTCAAATATTGGTGTCACAAACATTGACATCAAAGCCAACAAGCTTGGTGCAATTGCTGTTCGTGGCTCGTTCGAATTTCCGACTGACGGAGCCACACCTTTCGCTGTCGGAGATCAAGTTCAGTGGAACGGCACGCAAATGATTGCTGCGACCGCAGGGGCAGTTCACGGCGTCGTTTCTAAAGCCGCAGCAGCTTCTGACACTGTTGTGCGTGTCGACATTTCGCCTTCTTACGCATACACAGCCTGATGCGAGACATGCTTCGATGGGCGGCGTCTTGGATTAACGACCGGAAGGTTGAATCCGTATCCGAGACAGTCACATACAGCCGAGAGGGTCAATTTAGCATTGCCCTCTCGGCTACCATCGGAACGAGCATTGTCGACACTGTCGGCGACGGAGCAGCTGTTACAGCTGAAACGGACGACTTCATCTTTGATAGACGCCAGCTTGTCCACGATGGTTTTGAGATCACACCGCAGCGTGACGATGTAATCACGAGAACTGTTCGTGGAATCAAGCAAGAAAAGTATCTCGTATTACCGAACACTTCTCAGCCTGAGCAGGTGCGAAGCGACGGATTCGACTACTTTCTCCGAGTGCACACTAATCGAGTTAGTAGCACATGACGAACAAAAGCCCTGCGTTTGGCGAGGTAGGAACCAGCGTTACTGAACTTCTGAATTCAGTAATGATGACAGACGGCCAGCCTTGGCCATCAACATGGGAATTAACATTTGTTCCCGACTTTGACACACGTATCGCCGGCTTTGAACCAAAGCTGTTGGTTTCCGTACCAGACCGTGAAATTGAGATTAACGCACGCTGCCGATCGTTTAGCCACACTTACAACGTAAGCCTTGCATTGATGCAGCGGCTGAAAAATACAACAGAAGAAATGGTCGACTTCAGCGTTCTTGTCGAGGAAGCCATTAGCTCGCTCGAAGGGAACGCGGACGTTATTGTCGAGCGACAAACACTCGATCCAATACAGCTTCAGCTTGTAGACTTGGGCAACAGTCCAACATTTGATTTTGATAAGCTTCGAGAAGACAACGCAGCCGTCTCCGTGATCGAAGCGTTCTATAAAGTCATTGTCTAAGGAGAAAGAAGATGGCAACGCTCGGTCTGGAAGGAAAAATCTACATCAACACAGGCACTGTACAGACTCCTGTCTGGACAGAGGTCTGCCTTGCACAAGACGTAACGCTTTCGCTGGAGAAATCTACAGCTGACGTAACTTCGCGTTGTGCATCTGGATGGCGTCAGTTGCTCGGAACACTTCGTGAAGCTACTCCTGAGTTTACAATTCTGTGGGATGCAAGCGATCCGGGCGTGCAAGCGTTAAAGAACACGTTTTTTGCTGATAACCAGCCGGTTGAAGTCCTGATCCTCGACGGGGATATTAGTGTCTCCGGCAAAGAAGGCTTGCGGGCGACGATGGACGTCACAAACTTTACCCGCAACGAAGAACTAGAAGAAGGGATGACAGTAGATGTGACATTGGTTGTCGCACCGGGCACAACTCCCGCATGGGTAGTGACGCCAATACCGTAACGAGAGGAAAGAGAGAGAGATATGCGATCGTTTACAACAACGGACGGCCAGAGCTGGGCCGTCCGTTTGGACTTTGGAACAATTCAAACTGTCAAAGCGACGTGTGACTTAGACATGCTGGACGTCGCAGAGAACGGCGTAGCAAACACTGTAAACGCGTTGCAAATCGACATTCGCAAGCTTGTCGAAGTTGCGTACTGCGTCTGTGAAAAGCAGATCATCGAACGCGGGCAGGAAGATACATTTCACGAAATCATTGACGCGGAAACGCTCCGAAATATCCGCGTTGCAATCATGGAGTCGTGGTCTGATTTTTTCCTACAAGCCGGAAATCCGGCACTAGCCGATCTTCTGGAGCAGCAGCAGAAGACAACAACGGAGATGCTTCAGCACACGGCGGAAAGAATGAGAGGGATGGACTTCAATCAGGAGCTAAAAAGCTCGATCGACTCAATGCTGAGCGATCTCGAAAAGGAATTGAAAAGTCCATCTGGGGAGCAGCCGGCACTGTAGGCATTGACCCAAGACCGTTTACGCTGCGCGAATTGGATATGATGGTGCGTGGCAAGCGGTTCGAAGAGTGGACGCACACCGCCCAGATTCTGGCGACGATTGCGAACATTGTCCGCGACAAGAAGAAGCGGGCACGAGCGTACACGATGGCCGACTTCCACCCTGAGAAGGACAAAATCAAACGCGCAGAACGTGCCAACGCAATCCCCGCCACATTCAAAGACTTAAAGAATGCGTTCGGTCTGGACAAGGACCAGTCACCGCAAAGCGTTTCTCCAGATGGAGGCCAGAGTTGACGTCTTTAACGTCTCGGCTGCAGCCGGCCGCATGAATGGCCGCGAGTTAAATCGGCCCTTGGCAAAAGTTCCGTTGCTTGAGCCAAGTACTCGTGACCGAACGGGAGCGGTATCAAGCCCACGATCATCGAGAGTGGTGTAGAACAATCCGACACCGCCATACTCAAGGTGGCGTATGTTTCTGAACCGGAGTGCAGATGGTCCGATAATAACTTTCTCCGGCCTGACCGCGAACCAGATATTGTTCCGAAGCGTTCCGACGTGGCTCGATGGGGGGCTACCAGCGGCACTCTTTGATTTACGTTTTCTAATAGAACGCTTGGCAACCTTTCTGGTGTATGCTCCCATCTTGAAGAGTACTCGCCTTTCAGTTCGATCGATGGCAAGTGTAAGCTTTCGAATCTCGGACGCAAATCGCCCGGTCGCACGCAAGAAGTTGACACCTCGAACCATTGGAATCCCTCATGGCAAGATCATCTGCAGGAGCAATTAAAGCCGGCAAGGCTTTCATTGAACTGGCGATTAACTCAAAGACTGCTATTAAGGAGATTGACAAGTTTGCTCGGTACGTGACAGCGAGAATGCGAAACCTCGGAACAAAAATCACCGCCGTCGGACAACAGATTACTCTTCTTGCGGGTGCAATCGCTACGCCAATGGCTTTGTTCGCACGCGAGGCGGCGAATGCAGAAGTTGCCGCGTTGCGGTTCCGAAAGACGCTTGGAGGGAATGCCGCAGTTGCTGAACAGGTCGCAACGCAGCTGGCAAAGGCTACAGGCTTTAATTTTCGCGACATTCGAAGCGGCATCGTACGCCTGAACGCGTTCTTTCGCTCTATGGGGCTTAACGCTAACGACGCAGCAAAGGCGGCACAAGAACTCGTAGGGTCTGCTGCTGACCTTGCTGCGGCTGCTCCAAACGTCGCCGATATTGACGACGCAGTCAACCGGCTGGTTTCGGGCCTACGTGGCGAAGAAGCTCTGGAAGAGTTTGCTAACACGAAGCTGGTAGCTCTCAACGAAGAACTGGCAAAGGTTGGCAAGAACGTAAAGACAGCAAGCGAACTGGAAAAGCTGGTCGCTCGTTTCGCGTTGATCCAGCGTGACTTTGCGCGAGGAGGCATTCTCGGCACAGCAGAAGAGACATCCAGCAGCAGGGCTGGTGCAATCCGAAAGTTTGCCTCCGCGTTGAAGGACTTTCGCATTGCAGTCGGTGACGTTGCTCTAGAGTTTGGAACACAGTTTTTACCAAAACTGAGTCAGGCAATTACGGGCATCGCGCGGCTGGTGAAGACCTCGGCCCCAGCGATAAAACAATTTCTAAAGATAACATCCGTTGCATTGGCGTTTGGAGTAACGATCCTTGCTCTAAGCGTTGCCCTGTCTACATTGGGTTCAATCTTGGCATTACTAATACCAGCCGCGATCATCACCGCTTTGGCTGCGTACGTCGAAGGGTGGAAAAGTCTCAAGGATGCGGTCAACGACTTTCATTCCGCGGCTAATGGCGTAAAGCAGACGCTTCGAACGCTGTTCAAAGCGATTAAAGTCAAGGACGCTGCAAAACAGTTACAGCTGATCAAGGAGCTGTTCGAAAACGTCTTCGACGAAATTGGCGTAGTAATTACGCTAAAGATGGCGAAGGTGTTTGCACAGATAGTGGGCATCGCAAATGCGGCATTCAAGAAGATTCCGTTTCTGAACAGAATCCTGCCGGTGCAGGATGACGTTGGACAGTTCGGCGGAAATATCGAGAAAGCGATCAAGAAAGCACAAGCACGATTTGCTTTCGGCCGCGACTTGATCGCCGCGCGGGCTGACAAATTTCTGGCACAGCAGGAAGAGGAAGAGAAGGAAGCGGAAGTAGCGGCCGACAAGTTCCGCGCGGCTGCTGTGAACATCGAAGAGGCTGCGAAAGACATGAAAGCGGCGGCGATCTCAAACGAGACAGCCGCCGCGCGGACGCAACGCTTTTTTCAGTTCGGATCGACAACGGAGGATGTTGAAAACAAACAGCTTCAAGAACTGAAAGAAATCAACAAAAAGATCGGCCGAGGCGGTCTGGTCGCTGTGCGACTGGGCGCCGCACGCGTCGTCTAAGGTTGCACAGGTTGCTTCGGCTGTGCAAACGGCCAGAATCCTTGCTCAGGACTAGCATATGGATTCAAACCTGCCCAATCTGTTTGATTTGCTGTAAACATCAGGAAGCACATTTTGAGCGGTGAATTGGGATCAATTTCCGGTACGTTGGGATTGATATTGAAATTCCAAATTGGAGGCCCCTGATCTTCCACCAGTGCTCCAGATTCGTCGAGCCACTGCGGCACATCAACTGGGTCATCTCCGATGTCAAAATCACCGCCGCGAAGTGAGTCATCGATGTCTTTGTACCGAATCCGTTTTTTCTCGATGACTCCGTATTTGACAATCCAGAAACGATTATCTGAACCCGGTCGAACTGAACCTTCAGGAACCTGCGGCCCGCTTTCTTTGATCGCTTCCCAGATTTTATAATTTTGCTTGACGATATCGCCAACATTGTATGATGCGTTCGGATCCCATCCTTCCTGACCCTCGCCTCTGTGATCGACCATTTGGTAGTAACCGACATTTGCAACCAGACGATGGCCGTTTGGATGCGGAAGGCCAATGCCGGGCAAGGGAAACGCGAGGTTCTTATATTTCATCACATCGAGTGGGTCGTAGATCAAATAGCCTGTGCCGGCCGGAGTAAATGCGCCATCGGTAATTGAAAGCGTCAGTGAGTGCTCGTAATATTCGATCTCTTGTGGCAGCCCGTTTCCGCCTTGGTCAATTGAGTTCTGGAACCTTCGAACGAACGGACCAGAGGTAACTGCGTCTTCGATAAAGCCGGCATACCGCGGGAGATCGGATTCGAGATCGCCCGGTTTTATCGTCGGCGGATACGGATCTGTATATCCAAACACATCTACCGGAAACGCATTGAGTGTGCCGACGAGTGGAACAAGGTCGAGAAAGTCTCGCGATTTCCACTGGTACTCGATTACACGATTCTTGAAAACCATCTCCGGCAACGGGTTCATCTGATCGCCGGCCGAATTGATACACGGATTCCCGCTCCAGTCAGCCAGCATTGGTCTGGAATACTTTTCTGACCGAAGGGTTATCGTAGGCAGGTCGCGTTCGGGGTATTCTGGATCAAAGCGTTCTGGATCATCAGATGTATCGACTTCAATCGGTTCATTTGAAAAAGTCGCGGTCGCAAACCAGTGAAAACATGCCCCGTCGCCCGCTGGTTGGCCATCAAGACTCCGACAGGTGTACGTCAGGTTGTCTCGATAAAGCGTCCCCGGCCCCGGCAAAAAGCGAAGAAAAATTGCATCTTGAATCATGTCTACGGCAGAATCGTAGACGGTATCAGCCACAACGTGATACCGGACTTCGAACTCGTCGAAGTCCACGCTTCCCCTGAAAACCTCAGAGCCGTCATGTAATATGCTGGCTGAAACAATTCCCATCTCAATCTCCGGGTTATCCAATGACTGACGGCTATGTCTTTAAAGATCGAAAAGACGTCGAAAGAGTCAGCAAAGCTGTCAACTGGGTTCACGATCAGTTTAACGAGGAGTCTGCCAAGGCAATAGACAACAACAGTTCGGACAGGCGCACGACAGCGCCCATTCGACCTGCACGCGTTGTCTGTCGCATTGGCAATGGATGGTACAAGCTTAAGCTTATGGATCTTCTTCCGCGAGAAGAGGCCGCGCCGGACGCGATGGAATGCGAGGCAGGCGAACAGGTAGATCACGAAGAATTTGAATCGCTGGCTGAAGAAAAGTTCATCGCTGGGTATTCACTGTCCAGTCTTGTCAATGATACAGACGTGTTTGTCTGCAGGATCTACGACGGGACACCAAACCGCACTAGCGATCGAGTAAGATTTATCGAATACGCAGTGCTCTCTTCCGATACTGGTGGAGACCTGACTCTTGGAATGGTCGATGCCTACCTCGGTCGAGGATGGTATCGCGTGAACCTTGTGGACCTTGCGCCACCCGAGCTGCCGGCAAACGAGAACATTGCTCCACAGGACGAACCGACTCACACGAGAATTGTTCAGCCTGTAGCAGGTTACACAGAGTGGACATACTCTCAAGCGACTGGAGAATTTACTGCCGGCCAATGCACAGGTGGCAACACAGGATCTTCACCAACGCCCGGACAGCAGCCGAATCCACAGGACTATCCCGGAATTCAGGATGGACAGACAGTTACGCTGCCGTGCGTGCTTCCTGACGGCGAAGAATTTGGCAATGCCATTCCGCCTTGCTGGGCAATTCAATGTGCATGGTCATGGAACGGGACACAATGGGACAAGCAAGCCAAGGCTCCGGGCGATCCAGTGACGCCGGCCACAGAGCCAAATAACAGCCCTGATCTTTATGTTCACGGCGGCCTGCTGTGCAATCCTCCACCAGACCCACCAGAAGGCACTGCCATTGGCACAGCCGCGATTACATTTGGTGAGGCAGCTGACTGCCAAACTGCTACTCAAAATCAGGTGACATGGACATGGAAAAGCAATCCTCCCGCGACCGAGTACGATCCGGGTGCGTACCCTGCACACTGGACGATGGGCACCCCATGCGGTGACCCGCCTGATCTCCAGCCACCCGATGAATGGGATGGCGGTGGGTGTGCGGCAGCAGTTCCAGACTTCGACGGGGCGGTTGATGGGGAGCAGACGACGACTAATTGCTACTTAAACGGTCTCGGTGCGTATGTCGTTGAGAACTTAGACCCGCTTTCTCAGTGTTGCATGCCGGGCGAGGAAGGTGATCCTGACAACGTGCCAAGACAATCACCAGTGAAAGCCGATCCGGGCGAAACTCTTCCCATTTTTTACAAAGAACCTGTGCTTGCGTATCAAATTAACAAGCTAACAGTTACGGGCATTTACGGAGAAACCCTTGAGGGTGCTGCACAACCGGGAACACTTGTCTGGATGCAGACATTCCAGACAGGGCAATACAGCAACTTAACAAAATCGGAAACGCATTACGCAATACTGCAATTCCAGAGAGAGGCAATTTCCGTTTCTATTCCGCGTGCGATCCAGTGTTGTGATGACGGCAGTATTAAAATCACCGACTATCAGCACATGATCGTCGAAGGAATTTATTGTGGACAGACGAGCGAACCATGCCCGTAATTGGACCCGCTGAGTGGATTGGAAAACTGGGCGACTACGCCCTTGGCCAGTACAACGGAATTTGGCAAAACGGACTGAACGATGTCCCCCCGTCTGCCGGCAGCAGCGGTTACAACCTGAATACGATGAACTGCTGCTGTGGCAAAGTTCCGCCGGGCGGCCAAATCGTCTGTTGCGACGATTGGCAGGCTGAGCTTGCATCGCTCGGTATTGACCTCGAATGGGTCATAGGCACGCCATGCGGCGGCGGCACGCTTACCTGGGATCCATTTGGCACTGAATGGAACGGAACAATTGTCTGTGAATGCGAGGGCGGCTTTCCAGTCATAATTGATTTGCGAATCCGCTGTGAACTCAATGAGGCCGCTGGAGTTGAGCAGTATCGTTTATATGTTAGCTGCAACAATCCCAACCCGCCGGGTGGTTTTGAATCATGGGACGGTTTCCCGCTGACGCAAACTGAGTGCCCGACGAACGAAAACGGTCTGTCATCTGTGCAGGCGACATGGGGCGTGCCGGCCATCTGTTGCGTAGAATTCTCTCAGGCCGGTTGGGGCGGCAACTTAAAAGCAGAAAGTCCATGATGGCAATAATTGGCCCACATCGCGGAGTACGATCTACACCAGTACGCAGGTCACGCCCAGCTAAGGTCGCGTGCGTCTACCGTAGTGAAATCACGACAGGAAAGGTTAGTTGTCGATCGTGCGGAAATCGATCGGTCTCTAGAGATACATTTTGGTGTGCTAAGCTGACCACAGATGTGCTAACACATCCGTACCGGACTGACATGCCGGCGTGCTCGAAATGCGAACATTACAAAGCGAAGACAAATGACTAAGCAAGGATCAGCCGCACTGAAGACGCAAATAGCGAACCTTCTTCAAGACGGCGGGACGACTGGCAACGGCATTTTCGCCGCCGATCATCGCACGACAGAAGACGACACGCACGACAGCGTGCTGAATCACTTGGACCTAACCAACGCTGCGACATACGACGGTCAGCCGTTAGTGTGCAACACGGTGACAGGTCTCGTCGAGCCGGGGGACATCGCGTCTGCAACGCACACAGTATCAACGACGAGTACGTTGACGGCGACTGGATTTTACGAGGCGTCAGCTGCCTCTGGATCAATAACCGTTTCGCTGCCCGCTGCTCCAGCGGATGGCGATACGTTTGAAATAGCTCGGGTTGACACAACGGTAAACACGCTATTGATCGACGGAAACGGCAACACAATCAACGGTAGTTCTCAGCAGCCGTTGATTTCATACGACTGCTTGAAGTTGCGATATTCAACAAATCAGACACGGTGGATTGTTATATGACAATTTGGAGACCGCTCGACGGGGTACTAATTTCTTCAGGCCAAATACCGGGCTACAGTGCTGTTAACAAATTCGGACGCAACAGTAATGTTGGAACCTCTGCGGACGAAGATGTGTGGGATGGCGGCGGAACATGGTCTGCACCCACAGGTGCTCAGACCCATGACATCGTCAGCACAGACGCAGCCGACGATTCGTCCGGTGGCACCGGCGCGCAGACGATTATGATTTTCGGTCTAACAGATTGGACCAGCGGCGAGGTCGCTGAGATTGTCTCGCTCTCTGGGACGACGCCAGTCACCACAAGCAACAACTATGTGATCATCCATCGCATGAAAGTTCTGACCGCTGGTTCTGGCCGAACGAATGCAGGCGACATCACAGCGACGGCGTCGTTCGATTCGACGGTGACCGCACAAATTACAGCCGGGAAAGCACAAACTCTCATGGCGATTTATGGACTGCCGACGGGGTCGCAGCTTGTGCTGACTGACATCTATGTGTCGATGACGAAGAAATCCACTACCGGATCGATCGATGCCGAGCTGTTTGTGACGAGCAATCCAGACGATTTCGATCCTGTCTATCGATCCTTGTCGCGGTTCGGTCTGTCAACGTCGGGAACCTCAAGCCAAACGGTGCCGTACACGACTCCGCACTCTATTCTCGGTCCTGCTATCGTAAAGATCAGGGCGCTCGACGCGAGCGTCAACAACCTTGACATTGTTGCCGGGTTCAATGGTGTGCTGATTGACGAGTAGTCATACGAACGGAGACAGAAATGCTTGATTTATGCGTTGGAATCACGACGGCGCCGAGAAAAGAATCGACGCTTTGGCCTTGCCTTAACTCTTGGGATGAGGCCGGCGCCAAGCCGACTGTCTTTTGTGAACCGGAAAACCCTCCGCCCGTAACCCCATTCACTGAAATACACTTTCCTGAAAAGATGGGACACTACAGAAGCTGGATGTACGCGGCAAGACACTTGCTTGAACAACAAACAGAGTTTGTCTGCCTCGGCGAAGACGATGCCGTTGTGCATCCCAAATCACTCGACTACATAAACACCTTTGCTTCACAAGGAAGAATTCTGAGCCTGTACAGTTCTGAGCGGGAGATGAAAAACAGATGGCTCGGAGTGTTTAGCGTAAAGCGAGGGAAGAAGTTTGCTGATTCGCTTGCTTTAGTTTTCCATCGCGATGATTTGCAAGCATTGATTTGGTCTGATGTTGCATCTTTGTGGCCTGCGAGAAGTCCTGAAGTTCCGATTGAACGAATCAACTGCGTTGACAAAATGGTCGGCGAATGGGCACTTGTCGCTGATGTCAAAATACTTGAACCGAACCCGTCACTGTGTCAGCACATTGGAGCGACAAGTACGCTGGGACACGGCGAATTAAACGAAAGCCACGTTGCGCACAACTTGCTTTCGCATGACAGAAATTTGCCTTGGAATCCTGACGGTACAATCTACGCAAAGTTCAGTAGCTTCATTGAGCAATCTTGCTGTAGCAGTCCAGTCGCACTGCTTCACGCTGCCGGAATGCCAGTATTGGCAAAAGTCAAAGACATACCGAAAGACACTAGAAGCGGAGACATGGTTTCTGTACCAATGAAACTGTAAGCAAGGACGCTTAGGGGGGGAATCGGCTACGATGGCCGGGAAAGGGGCAGGATTTCCTGCCCCTTTTTTACGCGCCTGTATAAAGGGCGCCGCACGGGTTCGAAAAACGGCCGAGAACGGTTCAAGTTGACAGGGACGGCGTGCCGATAGTAGAAGGGGCAACCGCCGCACACGCGGCACCTACGGCCACCCACAACGAAAGGAGGCAGGCGTGCTAGTCCTCGGCCGACGAAAAGACGAAGGGGTCGTTATCGAGACGCCACAAGGCAAGATACAGATTTTGATCGCCCGCATAGGTGTTGACCAAGTCCGTATCGGAATTGAGGCACCTAACGAGTTTAAGATACTACGCAACGAGATCGCATACTACGGCGTGCTAGATGCGATACCTGAACCGAGTCCGACTCTCAAAGTGGTTTCGGACGATTGACGTAAGTCGGCACAGCCGGCTTTTTTCATTTAGGGAGAGAGAGATGACGAATGTCCAACAGCGTCTTGGAGAGACCCTTTACCAAGCATGGGTTGAAGCAGTAAGCGACTATTTTGGATCGACCGAAGACGTCGACTCACTTCTGCGTCAGACGATTCAAGACTACGTCGAGCAAGAAGCAACGCTCGACATCGATTTTGACAGCCTCTTTGAAGACGCTGTCAAAACACACATCAACGAGTTCGTCGACATCGGTGACTACATCGACTACGGCTACCTTTCCGAAGAGCTTCTTGGTTCGAACAAGTTCGAAGTTCCTGCAGCAGACGAGCGGCTTATCGAGGGACTTGTCGACACTGCGGTTGAAGAAAGCTGCCGCCCTACACTTTCGGAACACGAAGAGCAGCTACTTGAGGCTGCCCGGCGGATCATCGAGCTTGACGAGGAAGTTCGCCAGCTGACCTTGTTTGTCGCAGACATGGAGAAAACAAAGCGACAGTCGCTGCTCCAGCGGTTGCGTAAGTTCCTCGGCGTGTAAGTTGTGCGTGCGTTCGCGGGCGAGCGTTCTGCTCGCCCGCTTTTCAAACAGAAGAAAGAGAGAGAGAGATGCTTCACAAGCTGATAGAGATGCCGAACCCCGGCGACCTTGTTGTCTTTGGAATCAGCGGCTGGTACGGCGCAAAAGAATGTGTTCCAGTCCTCGTTGCGCAGCGATACGAGTGGCAGCCGCCCGAAGAAACTATGATCGTGCAACTGAAAAAAGCACAGGTATTCTGGGGGCCATCAAGTGGCCCGCCGCGGGAAGGATACCCGGAGGTACTCAGTGTTTCTGGCGGCCCTTTTTCAATCATGCGTATCGGCGACAACGTCCCAGATATTCGGCCGATAGGGCATGCAAGCCTGCCTTGCTGGCACTGGAAAGGCTTACCGTGTGCAGGCGGAGGCGTCGAGTACACTCGCAAAGTGCGGCTTTGGTTTGCCCCGATACTGATCGACAACGCAGAGATCAAACGCCGAGAGGCGGCTGCGATTTCACAATACTGTGAGCACTACATTGAGGAGGAAGTCGATGAGTGAGCGGTCAGATCAGGTCGATTCGCAGATTAGAACATTTAGAGAACTGCTGAACGACTACAGCGAGCACACTGCAATTGAGTGGTTGCGCGAACTATTTACAGAAGCGGAACGCGAGTCAGCAGAGAGGCAGCGACTGGCTAAGCGTAACCACGATCTGACGCATAAACTTATCGAACTGTCTGACGAAATCGAAAGGCTGAGAAACTTATGAGTGACGAATACAAACAGTGGACAATTCCGGGCGAGTTGCTGCAACAGGTTCTGGATCGACTGCCCGACGATTGGAATCTAACGATCCGGTTGCAAGGTGGGTCGATTAGACCCTACCTCATTCTGACCGACGAAAATGACAACGGGATGTGGGACAACGATGGGCCGTTAGATGGAGAGTCCGTTGTCGACTGCATCAGCCGGTTAATTCGGTTGGTTCCAGACGGCGGTGGCGACGATGAGTGAAAGCACTAATGCTTGGTCGCGTGTCACATGCGATATGACAGACTCCGAGTTCTGTGCGTGGGTGCGAGAGCGGTGTGAGATGACGCTGAAGAACACTGCGGCAGGCGTTTACATGCAGGGATTAATTGACAGGCTGCTGAAGTCGGAGGCAGAATTACTGACCGCTGAACAGACTGCGCACAAGTGGTTTAAGGTGTCGTCAGATCGTCGATTCGAGATTGAGCGTCTTGAGACCGAGACTGAGCGGCTGCGTGATGCCTTAAAGAGTATCGAACGCCGTGCAAGTGGCAGAGGCAATGGGGCAGAAGTCGCTGTGACTACGCAGACGCTGGGAGCAATCGCACGCGGAACACTGAAGGGGGGCGGCGGCGATGAGTGAGCGTTTTGTTTCTTTCGAAATAAACAATTACTTTAGATCGATTGAGGATGGATTTGTAGGCAAGCTGATAGGCTTTTCGTGCTTTGACGGGGAGCCGCTGATGTACGTTCTTGCACAAGTAAACTACTTCACGCTCGATGTAGAATACGAAGAGAGGCGTTGGTTCGATCCGAGAGACCTTGCCAGATGCAGCAAGTTCGAAGTCTCGTTTCCACTGCTTTAAAAGAGAGAGAGAGAAAGAGAGAGAGAGAGAGAATGAAACCTGAGACCGTAACGGAAGGGCTGAAAAGGCTGGGGCACACTGTGTGCGATCCCGTCATACCGCGTGCAATCGAACAGATCGAAAAGATGGAGCGACAGCTTCGCGCGGTCAAAAGCTCAAGGGCTATCGTGGCTGGGTATGGATGCCTTGTCTGCAACTGGTGCAAAGACAGTGTGCCACAAGCGTACTGGGACAAAGACTGTTCGCACCTGTATTGCCTCCGCTGCTTCGTCGAACAGGAGATCGACGGATGAAGTGCTGTATATGCAACCAAGAAACCCCTAAAGAGCAAATCCACGTTCAAGATGCAGTGGTTGGCGAAAATCACACTTCTCAAATCATTTATGTATATTGTAGGACTTGCGTAAAGACACATCGGGAATCGCAGTTTGATCCTGCGTTTCCTCATCGCGAAGACTTCAGTGTGCCGAAAGCGAGATATGGACTTCGAGAGTCTGAGGGATAAGACGCGAGGCATGTACGAAACGGAGGCTGTGGTTGTCCTGACGATACCACAGCCTCCTTCAGTTAATGCCCTGTATGTCGGAAAGCGCGGGGGCGGAAAACGATTGAGCAACGCTGGCCGCAAGTTCTACACGCATATTTCGAAAGGATGCAAACAGCTTGGAATTAGCGAGCTTAAGCTGGTCGGGAACCTTCGGATTGAGATTCTTGCTTATCCGTCCAGCTACATGTTTGACACGGCCAACTTCTTAAAAGCAACGCTTGATGCGCTTGAGAAGGGCGGAGTAGTTGCAAACGACAGGAGCTTTCGCTCGGTCGACATTACACATGTTGACATTGACAAAGAACGACCGCGGCTTGAGTTGCGTATTTTTGAAAAAACGGCGGTCGCGTCCTCAAGTCCGTTGTCCACCGTGCCGATAACAGGTAACAGGGGAGACGCCGGGCGTGCCGGCGGCCGGAAACGGTCACCCGTTTGAATCTTGTAACAGGGAGAGAGAATGAGAGAAGTCACCAAGGGGCGACAGCAAAAGCCCCGCAGGGTCATGATCTACGGCGTCGGAGGCGTCGGCAAGTCGACGCTTGCGGCTTCATTTCCAAAACCGCTTTTCATTGACTTGGAGCACGGCCTCAAGAATATCGACACTCACAGCGTGCAAGTCGAAGACTACCTCGACTTCATGAGTATGTGCGAGGAGCTTTACGACGATCACGACTACCGGACGATCGTCGTCGACGCGGCTGACCAGCTGCAACAGTTCGCAGACGCACAGGTTGCAATGCACGCTGGAGTCTCGACTGCAAAACAGGTGGATTGGGGCAAGGGTATTGACGAGATGGTCCACCTCTTCAACGCTTCGCTCAGTGCCCTCGCTGCGTTGCAGCAACAACGCAACGTGATGATCGTTTTGATCGCACACGCGGAGGTGAGCCAGTTCAAGGATCCACGGCTTGAGCCGTACGATCGATACCGGCCTCGCCTTCACAAAGACTTGATCGACCCGACTGTTGAGTGGTGCGACGAAGTTCTGTTCATGAACTACGTTCAAAGCCAAAAAGAAGTCAAGCAGTCACGCGGGAAGACGATCAAGACAACTGCAACAGGCGACCGGCAGATTTACACTGCCGAAGCGCCAGCTTGGATCGCCAAAAATCGGTGCGGGATGCCCGACGTTATTGAACCGACTTGGGACAGCTACAAGCAGTACGCTTTTTCCGAGTAAATGACTTTTTCAAAGAGGTTAAGAACTATGGGATTTGCTGACAGAGCAAAAAAGAATGCCGACGAGCACGGCGATGACAATGAGTTTCCAGCACCGACGATCATTGCGAACGGGATTTACACCGTTGAAGTCAAGAAGTGCTGGGAAGCAGCAACTGCGAACGGACGCGGCAGGGGTTTGAACATCGTTCTGCGTATAGTGAGCGGACGCTACGAGGGCGAAGAGTATCACAGTTGGTACGGGACCGAATACGACGGGGATCCGAGTTGGCTCGGCTACCACGGCAAAATGATTACGGGATTGATTGCCGCGTGTGGAGTAGACCCCGAGGATCCGTCAGACCTCGAAGGATGCATGCTTAAGGCTGAGCTGGTCCAGTTCCGCGACAAGAAGAAGCAAGAGACCACTATGCAGGTCAAGCGGGATGGCTTCTACGCGGCGAAGAACGCAACAAAGCGACGGGCGGAGCCTGTGGAGGGTGCCTCACGACAGGAGCCGGCAGAGCCGGCGGTCGCGAGCGAGGTGGACGACGAGGACTGTCCTTTCTGACGCAGCACGACGCTGACCGTTGTTGACTGGCGGGGGGCTTTGGCCTCCCGCCTTTTGCGTCGATAGAGGGAGAGATTACATGTTTAAATGTCGCTGGTATCAGAAAGCGGCCATTGAAGAAACTTGGGCTTGGATGCGTCGGAATCCTGATAAGCATCCAGTAATTGAACTGCCAACCGGATCGGGAAAGTCAATCGTCTTGGCAGAAATGATGCGGCAAGCACTTACACGCTGGGGTGATAAGCGAAAGGTCCGCGTCTTACTGCTCACGCACCAGAAAGAACTCATCGAGCAGAACCATGCAAAGCTTGTCGCGATGGCTCCAGAGTTGGACATTGGAATTAACAGTGCCAGCGTTGGAACACGCGATTACACGAGCGATGCGATCTTTGCCGGCATTCAGTCGGTTTACAAAGACGCGGATGCGTTGCTGATGGCCGGCAAATTTCATTTGGTGTTCGTTGACGAGGCCCACCTCGTGAAGACTCGCGCGGCGGGGATGTACCGAACCTTTCTCGCTGAACTGGAGAAGGCCAACCCGACGATTCGGATCATTGGCTTAACGGCTACGCCGTACCGACTCGAAGGAGGACTGGTATATCGCGAGTTCGCTGGTGACGACGAGAAGCTGTTTGACGACGTGTCTTACCGCTTGCCAGTGACTGACTTGATAGCCGAGGGCTACGTTGCCCGCCCGCTGAATATCGGATCGAAGTGCTCTGTCAATACGAAGGTCGCGAAGATTTCGCGAGGTGACTTCGACACAAAAGAAATGACGTCCGAATTCGTCAGCCTGCTGATTGAGCACTTGAGCGCGATACTTAACGTATGCGAAGAACACGGCTGCAAGAGCGTCCTGATCTTTGCAACGTCGCTCGACCATGCTTCGGCCGTGACTGAAGCATTACGGTCGATCGACAAGTCGGCTGAGATGGTTGACGGAGGTACGCCGAAGAAAGAACGCGAAGATTTGCTGACGCGTTTCCAAAACGGCGATATTCAGTTCATGGTAAATGTGGGCGTTCTGACAACCGGCTTCGACGCGCCCAACATCGACCTTATCGTCTTGCTGCGTGCAACGGCTTCGCCCGGACTCTACGTACAGATGGTTGGACGCGGCCTGCGCGTGACCGAGACGAAGAAGGAGTTTTATGTCCTCGACTTTGGAAACAACGTCAGCCGGCATGGGCCGCTGGATGACATCTGTGAAAATGACGAAGGGGATCAAAGCGACAAAAAAAAGAAACGCGAGGAGAACAAGGCTTGGGAGTGCCCTAATTGTGAGTGCGTCAATGCGAACTGGAAGCTGGACGAGAACGGAAAGAAGGCACGCAACCGCACTTGCTGGAACTGCGACTACCTGAAGCCCATCTCTGTTCGGGCCAGCGAAGTCGCGGACGATGGCGACCTTCTGGAACGTAGCATATCCGAGTTCCGAGTGGTCGATATTGACTTCAAGGTATGGACTAAGAAGGGAGAACCAAGTGCACCGAAGACGATCCGCGTCGACTACGTGTGTGGGATGACGACGGAGAGCACTTGGAAGTGCCCAGAGCATCGAGGATGGGCACGTTCGAAGTTCGAAGAGTGGTTTTCGCGTGTGCTGCCGAACCACACGATTCCCAACACCGCAGAGGAAGCTGTCAAAGAGCTTCGAAATAACTCAGAGAGGCTTGTCATACCCGACAAGGTTCTGGTAAAGCCAAAAGCAGGAAGCTCGTTCTTCGACGTCAAAGAGATGTGGTGAAACAAAAAAATAGCCGGCAGTGACGAGTTGGGTTTCACTGCCGGCTGTAAGCCAAGCACCTGCTCAAAGGCAAACAGATGTTAAAGTCAAAGATAACTCCTGTCAATTGCTGGGAAGCTTACTCAGAGATTCTGGCTGACAAGGTCTATCGCTACGCTTTCGCCAACGACGTGATCCCGGTCTACCGACACGGTGGCTACGCACCGGAGCGATTCGAGGGCGTCACCGACATAGGCGAACGGCGGCGTTTGTTTCGCTCCGTCCTGCTACGTCACTTTAAGGGGCGTTGCTGCGGCCTGTACCTGCTTGGCGAGGCACCTGACGGCGAGTGTTACGGCCGGTTCCTGTGCTTCGATATCGACGCCAAGCCCGACACGGTACTCGATCACCCGACACTTCCCCAGTTGAACCTCGAAGCGGCTTGCCAGATCCAAGACATTCTAAAACGGCACGCGGTCAACAGTGTAATTGAGATGTCTGGCCCGAGCGGATCGTATCACGTTTGGGCTTTTTTCGATGGGCCGGTGCCCGGCGAAATTCTGTATGGCGTAGCGAAGTACATTGCTTCGCGTGTTGACCGAGCACAGGGACGCACGACTGCCAACAAACAGCAGATCGAGGTTTATCCACGGTCTGGGAAGCTGAAGGGCAAGAAAAAAACTGGGAGCCTCATCCGGCTGCCCGGAAAGTACAAGGATGTTGACTGGTGGAGCCGATTCGTTGATAGCGACGGAGTCTTTGTGGGCGAAGAGCGCGGGATCCAGTTGTTCATTGAAACGCTCGAAGATCCGAACCCATTATCCGCGGTCAGCCGCGAGACGACGTTAGTTCTTTCTGCTCTCAAAGAGTTCCCAACCGTTGACATGCGGACAGGAGATCCGATTCCCACACCGGAAGACGAGCCAGACTGGTTGCGAGAGATACCGATGCTGGAGCGGTTTGAACGCTGCCAGCAGGCCCATCTGGACAACTACGAAACCGGAGCATGGGAAAAGCCGGGGCAGGGAGTCCGGCATACGTGGCTCTACAAAGCGGCCATGCAGGCGTGCGTGAACTACGCGATGCTTGATAGCAGTTTGGCGAGGCAATTTCTTGAGTGGTGGGACAAAGAATTCTGTCAGGGGGAGAATACGAAGGACGACCCCGATCGGCAGATCGCCGACGCCATAGACAACGCGATCGCCGGGCGTGGGACGAACCAGATCGGCTACGCGTTGATGCCGGAGAACCTTAAGCCACGATTCCCGATCAAGCTATACCTTCATTTGAACGGCAAGCACACGCTCGAAGAACTGCGGCAGGTGGCCCATCGGGACGTGCTGTCTGTTGTGAAGTACCCAGACGTACATAAAGGCGTGTGGCTGAACTCGGCGCCGCCGTCGATTGGGAAGACGGAGGCTTTCCTGAAGGCGGCTTCCGCGTCCGAAGCTCCTGTGGTGATATCGACGACGACGCACAGCCAAGCAGCGGAGATCGTTCAACGGGCCTACGGTATCGATCTGTTTTATTCGATTGACAAGTTTCCCAAGCTGACGGTGCTGGGACACTGCGGCGCCGGCGAGAAGCCGAACTGCCACCATCCGCCGATGGCCGAGGCCGAACAGCTGGGGCTGTCGAAGTTCTACTGCTACGACGGGCACGGCGGATGCCCACACTTCGCCAAGTGCCAAGAAACGTCTGGCATGTACCTGCACGACTTTGAGCAGGTAAAGGAGATGCGGGTACACGTCTGCACGACGCAGCGTCTGGCACTGCAGGGGTTCGACAAAATAGCCAGCACACGGCTGATGAGCGGCAAGAAACAGCTTCCCGTGGTGATCATTGACGAGTCACCGGAAGCTGCGTTCAACCCCGTTGTGAGATACACGCTGGTTGAACTTGCACAGGTGCGAGACTGCTGCGAAGTGGCGATAGCCGACATGGTAAAGCAGCAACGGCTACACGGATACGACTTCGACGCACCGATCGATTTTCTGCGGATCCTGACGCAACACATCGCGGATTGGTTGACGGCCGAAACAAATACCGTTGTCGATCTAGTCCACGTCGTCAGTTCCAAGATTGCTGCTCACACACGCGTGCAGGTGCAGGGATTCCGACGCACAGCCGCACGGTTTATGATTGACGCGATAGCAGAACGAAAACGGCTGCTTGGCGACGACTGGCAGCCGGTCAACCTTTTTACGCTCTTGAAACTTTGCGGGCTTCACCCTGCAGATATCGACGATTCAAGATTTCTGAGCGTGTTCAAAGGCGAAAGCGGCGTTCAGATTAACCTGTCAAACGTCGTGAACCCGGAACAGACTATCCTTTGCACAGACGCGTCCAGCACCCCCGCCACGTTGTCACGCGTCATAGGAAGGGACGTTAGCACCAAAGGCGACAGAGGCCGTCCCGCGGTCAAAACGCCGGCGATACAGTGGGCGGTCGATAGTGGCCGAAACGGGCGGTCGAAGGAGCGGATGCTTCAACGGTTGAACGGACTGCTCCTGAACGTAAACGCGCTTGGCTTGTCGCAAAAAGAAATAGGCACGATTGGCCTGATAACGCACCAAACGATTGCGAAGGAAGTTGATGAGCACATTCACCCGGTCCTGCGGCCGAAGATCCAGATGCTGGATTGGTTCGGCGGCAGCACGACTCGCGGATCCAACGCGTGGACGTCGATGGACCTGCTGATTGTCTGTGCGACCTACCGAATGCCCGTCGAGTGTGTCCGAGAGCGACTTGCGTATTCAGACCCCGGCGCGTTGCAGTTCAGCGACCCCAGCTTTGTCGAGATGGTCTGGCAACCGACAGCCGGCCAAAAGAAGCGCATCAGCTTTTGGGGGCCGGACCCGAACACTGAGATCGGTGAGGAACAAGTTCGAATGATTCGAGCGGAACTGGAACAGTGCCTGCACCGATCCAGAATGTATCTTGAGAACGGAATTCCAGTTTTACTGCTGTCAAAGTACCCGAGTGACTTGCCTGTCTGGGAGCGTATCGAGGAAATGCCCAAAGCCGGCAACTACGTTCGAATGACAAAGAACGTCGGCGCGGTTCTGGATGCCCTCGCGGCTGAAGGAGGTAGTGTACAGAGTGACGTACTTTCGAAGTTGACAGGGATGAAGTTACGGGGCGTGCAGGCCCTGCTGAAGAAGCTTGAAAAGGTTGGATTAGTGTCGAGTTGGGAGCGCGGACACGGCCATTTGAGTTGGTCACTGAAAAAAAGCTAGAAAGAGAAAAAATAAACGTACACTATCAATATGCTGAACTTTGTTCACCAGTCAGAAGCAAAATAGTGAACAAAGTGGTGTAAACAAATAGTGGACAAATCTTAAGCGCGGCGCACGAACCCTTTAGAGCTATCTCTTTATTTATAGGGTTCGTGCGCCGCGCTTATCCGATGTACACATCTTGCGTCGGCGAGCCAAAACGCTATTTTTGGACCCGTTCGAGTCAACGCTGGAAATAGGCTTGAAACCCGGCGCGTCAGCCGGCCATTCTGCTTGAGAGAGAAATACTGAACAGTGAACTCTACCCCCGCCGACGTGAACACGTCAGGAACGCCCAAAACCAAAGACGCGACCAAAACAACGCCTTCGGCAACCGAACGCGTGAAACAGGCCAAGGCGGCCGTGGAACAGGACGCCGGAAAACGCTCGCGGAAACGAGGTTTCAACCGCGACCTTTCCGACGAAGTCATTCAACGCGTTGGAAAGATTCGAGAGTTAGCGATTTTTCTTTCTTGTCGACGTGTCTTGCCTTCGAATGTAACGGCCGTCAACATGATGAAACGTGTTATTGAAGAGTTGAGCCAGCTACAAAACTTAATCGATCCTGACAAAGAGGCGAGCAATGGCCGATCTGGTAATCACACCGAGTGACGTGCTCGTAACCCCCGGATTTGAAACTTCGGTTCGCACGGGAAATGCTGGCGAACCAATTAACGCTGGTCAAAGCGTGTTTCTTGACTCTGCAGACAATTTGATCAAAAAATCGGACAAAACTGCGGAAAGCACTGGGCGAATAATTGGCGTTGCAGTCAACACAGCATCTGTAGCCGGTCAACCAATTTCGTACGTGCAAGAAAATGCTCGCGTAACAGTGGGATCGGTCGTTTCTGTTGGTGAAACTTATGTTATCTCAACAGCCGGCGGGATCTCGCCAGTTCTCGATCTTGCCTCGACCGAATACCTCGGATATGTCGGATACGGATTTTCGGCTACGGAAATTCTTGTCATGGCCGTGACAACGGGTGTACCAAAAGCGTAACACTGCTTCTGCAGATGCTTTGACAGGCTCGGGGGCCGTCTACACGCTCACGGTGACTCCGACAATTTCTGGGACGAATGTAACCGTTCAAGTTCCATCGGCAGTTTGCACAGACCTCGCTGGCAACAATAACGCAGCAAGCAACGTCTACACGGCAACGACATGACATGGCAGGAGTGTGCAGAAAAAAACGCCAAAAGCCCTGCGTTCCATTTTGGTTGAATCAAACAATGTTCATGCAACAAGGCGATTGAGATGCCCCAATTTGTTTCAACACAAATCGGAAAAGGAACTGTGCTGCAAGCTCCGACAGCTGATGGAACTGTCGGCCAGTTCCTCAAAACTGACGGCGCAGGCAATTTATCGTTCGACACTGTTGCAGCGAGTCCATCTGGATCGGATACGCAAATCCAGTTCAACGACGGCGGTTCGTTCGGTGGAGCGGCAGGGTTCACCTTCACCGACGACGGCACCACTCATGTGCTTGGTGTTGGATACACTGCCAGTCGCGGTGGAAAGATCCAATTGGGCACATTGTCGAACAATTACATATCTGCAACAACTGGCGGCAGCCTCAGGTTGAATTCCGCAACTAATTTTTTTGAGATGAGCGGCGAGATAAAAACTTCGTCATTACAAATGTCCAACGGTTTTGTTGGTATTCAGGCATCTGGTACCGGTGTCAACTCGACATTAAAGCTGAACGCGAACACTGCGTCTAACACCATCGCAACGATCAAGCCTCACGGGTTGCATGTTACTGGCGAAGTGACAACGGAGCCGGTCAGTATTATTACGATGCCCGCTTCTCACACAGCCAATGCGTTCGAGGTGCAGGACTCGACGGGTGCTGTAAGAG